>VFQP010003831.1_pt1 | contig 14766 bp, 12 predicted proteins | sample 3512351 | NCBI WGS metagenome assembly VFQP01 (sample SAMN10412372, study PRJNA504923) | tailings metagenome | isolation source: Relicate 1 Philex TSF1 revegetated site | place: Philippines: Tuba, Benguet | collected 2017-08-29 | reverse complement strand
GAACAGCTTACACCATAACAGGAAACAACGGAGCTTGTAATTCGAATGCAGCGTGTTTTACTGTTCCAACGCAATTCCCAACTCCTGCCACTCCGACCCTGAGTACCAATGCTGCGAGTTGTTCATCAGCAGGAACAAGTACTGTGACAAATTACAGTGGAGGAAATACCTATTCGTTTTCACCTTCCGGACCAACAATCGGGGCGGGTGGAGCAATCAGCGGAGCAACTCCGGGAACAACTTATAATGTAACAGCCGGAAACGGGGGATGTACTTCTTCTCCTGCGTCTTTTACCAATGCAGCTCAACTTCCGCCCACAGCTACTCCAATGATTACAACCGTTCCGGCAACTTGTTCGGCGGCTGGTTCTGGAAGTGTTTCCAATTACAATGCAGGAAATTCGTATTCCTTTTCTCCGTCAGGACCAACGATCGGAGCGGGGGGAACAATTAGCGGAGCGAATCCCGGAACAGCTTATACTGTAACAGGAAATAACGGAACATGTAATTCGGCTCCAGCGTCCTTTACGATATCAGCACAATTACCAACTCCTGCCACTCCGGCAATGAGTACCAATCCAGCGAGTTGTTCCTCAGCAGGAACAAGTACCGTTACGAATTACAGTGGAGGAAATACCTATTCGTTTTCACCATCAGGTCCGACTGTCGGAGCAGGAGGAGCGATTACCGGAGCAACTCCGGGGACTACTTACAACATAACAGCCGGAAACGGGGGGTGTACTTCTTCTCCCGCGTCTTTTACCAATGCAGCTCAACTTCCGGCCACAGCTACTCCAATGATTACAACTATTCCGGCAACTTGTTCGGCGGCTGGTTCTGGAAGTGTTTCCAATTACAATGCGGGAAATTCGTATTCCTTTTCTCCATCCGGACCAACAATCGGTGCCGGAGGAGCAATTACCGGGGTAACTCCAGGAACGTCTTATACCGTAACAGGAAATAACGGAACATGTAATTCGACTCCAGCTTCCTTTACGATATCAGCACAATTGCCAACTCCTGTAATTCCGACCCTGAGTACCAATCCTGCAAGTTGCTCATCTGCCGGAACAAGTGCTGTAACAAATTATAATGCCGGAAATACCTATACCTTTTCACCATCCGGACCAACAATCGGGGCGGGTGGGGCAATCACCGGAGCAACTCCGGGAACAACTTATAATGTAACAGCCGGAAACGGAGGATGTACTTCTTCTCCTGCGTCTTTTACCAATGCAGCTCAACTTCCGGCAACTCCTGATCCGGCCATTAATACCAACCCGGCGACATGTCTGGCATCAGGTCAGAGCACGATTACGAATTACAACGCAACTTATACCTATACGTTTTCCCCTTCGGGACCAATTGTCGGGGCAGGAGATATTATTAATGGTGCAACTCCGGGAATGGCTTACAGCGTAACAAGCATCAATAACGGTTGTGTATCCGCGTCGGTATCTTTCACAAATGATGTTCAGCTTCCGCTGGTTCCGGATCCGGTAATTCAAACGGATGCAGCAACATGCACAGCGCCAGGTTCAAGTATGATCACGAATTACAATTCAGGATATGTTTACACATTTTCACCTGTCGGACCGATTATCGGAGCGGGAGGTGAAATTAGCGGATCGGTGCCGGGAACTTCCTATGATGTGAGTTCGTCAAACGGAAGTTGTTCTTCTTCCCCGGTTTCATTTAGTGATGCTGCACAACTAATCATTCCTGCGCAGCCTGTCATTAATACAACAACGGCGACTTGCAGTACGGCTTCTTCGAGTACGGTTTCCAATTACAACGGAACATACAACTACACGTTTGCTCCTGCAGGACCTGCTGTTGGTGTGGGCGGCTTGATTACGGGCTCAAGTCCGGGAACTTCATATATTGTAACCGTTTCGAATGGTGTTTGTACTGAGGATGCTTCTTTTGTAAATGCTCCGCAGTTAATTTCCCCGGCAACTCCGATAGTGAATACTATCTCGGCGTCCTGTGTTTCAGACGGTAGCAGTTCTGTTTCCAATTACGATGCCTCTCTGACTTATACATTTACACCAGCCGGACCATCACTTGGAACTTCAGGGCAAGTTATCGGAGCTGTAACGGGAACATCTTACAGCATTATCGCATCAAATGGTACATGCAGTTCCAGCCAGGCTTCTTTTATCAATGATGCACAACTTCCGGATTTACCTGTACCATCTGTTTCAACATCTGCTGCTACATGTACGGCTCCGGGATTAAGTACGATTACCAATTTCAATCAAACGAGTGTTTATACATTCACACCTTCTGGTCCGACTGTCGGCGCAGGTGGGGCGATTACCGGCGCTATTCCGGGTGTAACTTATACGGTCGGGGCTTCGGATGCGGGGTGTACTTCTCCGGTAATTTCATTCATGAATGGTACTCAGTTAACGGTACCTGATCAACCTGTTGCGATTTCCGGAAATGTAAATCTTTCCTGCGGAACAACTTCTGAGGATTATTTCGTGACAAATATTCCGGGAGTAACTTATTCCTGGTCGTATTCCGGAGGGGGAACAATCAGTGGAAGCGGTTCTTTCATTACTTTGAATTCTATTACATCAGGAGGAGTTTTAACCGTTGTCCCTTCCAATGCCTGTGGGAATGGAACACCGCAAATTGTTGGAATCAACCTACCGGATATTCAGTTGTCTGTTGGTAGTATTTCGCCGTCATGTACTAATTCTGCAACGGGTAGTGCAACTGTTTCAGCGACAGGCGGAACTTCTCCCTATCAATATCAATGGAATCCGACAGGTGGAACGGCTGCTACCGCAACTAATTTGGCTGCGGGAATATATACGGTGACAGTGACGGATCAAGTGGGCTGCAATAAGAATATCCAGGTAACAATAACAGCCACAGCTCCGATCAATCTGAATTTAAGCAGTACGGGTATTTACTGTAGTTCTTCTTTGCTTGGAACAGCAACAACAGCTCCTTCAGGAGGAACTACTCCATATGTTTATCATTGGTCGAATAACGAAACAACACCGACGATCTCCAACCTGGTTTCAGGAACTTATTCCGTTACGGTTACGGATGCAAACAATTGTCAATCTTCGGGATCAATAGCGGTTGATTTGATCAATGATTTATCAGTTCATGTTACTCCGGAAAATGCTGTGATTTCGGAAGGAGACAGTATTCAATTGAATGCGGTTGTTACGCCATCTGTCCCGGGAAGTACTTATTCCTGGATGCCTGCAAATTCCGTGTCTTGTTCAAACTGCCCGAATCCGGTAGCATTTCCTTCCGAAACGACGACTTATGAAGTGACAGTTGTCACTCCGGCAGGCTGCAGTGTCGATACAACGATAACGATTATCGTTAATCCGGTTTGCGGAGAAATGGAGGTTCCGAACATTTTTACACCGAATGGCGACCAGTTAAATGATTTGTATGAATTGAATACGACATGCTTGATTGAACTGGAATATTGGATTCTGAACCGTTGGGGAAATACAATTTTCCATGCCAGCGAATTGAATACATCCTGGGACGGAAAGATTGATTCGCAGCCTGCTTCCGAAGGAGTTTACTTTATTAAATATGTCGCTAAAAACTCCGCAGGAAAAGAAATAAAAGGTCAAACGTTCTTCCACTTATCGCGTTAACCGGGAATCGTTTCCACTGTTTTGCAAACTTTTCCAATTTTGATCTCTACCGGGTGATTATGAGTCGGAGAGTGGAAGATTATTTCTCTCGGAAAGAGCAATTGTGAGAGATCTTTGAGCTCTGATTCTTTTTGCGTTTCAATCAAAATCCACCGGGTGTTTTTAACTCTGAGAAGCAAAGAACACAAAGTTGGAATCTCTGCGTTTACCTAACGGAAAAAATAAGGAGAATCGATACTTGGAACAGCAATAAGAACTAAATTTACGGCATGATTTCGAGTGCTAAGTTGGAAGTGCAACTGCTTGTGGACGGTTGTAAAAGAGTAGGTGTGACTCATGTGGTTATTTCCCCTGGGTCGAGGAATGCTCCTTTAAGTATCGCTTTCGACGAAGATCCGCACTTTGAGGTTTTTGTTGTTCCGGATGAGCGTGTAGCAGCTTTTTATGCGCTGGGAATGGCTCAGAAACTGGGAAGACCGGTTGTAATCACTTGTACATCGGGATCTGCTCCATTGAACTATTATCCTGCTATTGCAGAAGCATTTTACCAGGGAATTCCCCTGATTGTGGTTTCTGCTGACCGTCCATCGGAATGGGTTGATCAGGGAGACGGACAAACCATCCGCCAGGAACGTGTATTCGATCAAATGGTTTTGAAAAGTACGCAGTTAAACGAAATTCATTCTGAAAATCAGCGCTGGCATTTCGAACGAAACCTGTCTGAAGTGTTGCAAGCCTGCAATGATTCGGTGAAAGGACCGGTTCATTTGAATATTCCTTTTTCCGAACCGCTTTATGAAACGACTGAAGAAATCGAAAAGATCAATCAATGGATTGAGCAGGGGGAAGTAGAAACTGTATTGTCTAAAAAGAGCAGAACCCGACTCAAAGAATTATGGTCGAAATCGGAAAAGCGTTTGATCATTGTTGGTCAGCACCAAAAAGACGAAGAACTGCAGGCCTTACTTGAGAAATTGGCCCTGGATGGTTCGGTTGCGGTTTTAGTGGAACATACTTCCAACATGTATAGTCCATATTTCGTTTCGAACATCGACCGAACGCTCAATATTTTTAAAGAGGATGAAATCAATGCATTCCACCCGGATTGCATTGTGACAATCGGTGGAGCAATTATTTCGAAAAAAATAAAAGTCTTTTTACGCCAGTCGAAAGCTCCGGTAATCCGTTTCGGATTGGATTTTCCGTTCATGGACACATACCGGAATTTGTGTTTTTCGGCAAGTATAACGGCTACGGAAGGATTGAAAGTATTGTCTGAAGCAACAGGAGAAGCCCCGCACAAGTCCCGTTTCGGATTCGCCTGGAAGAAAATAGACCAATACGGTTCCGATGAGCAAAAAACGATCTGTTCCAAACAACCGTGGAGTGATTTGCGTGCAATGGAATTTGTCATGGATGTGATTCCTGATTATTGTAACCTGCATATTTCAAACAGCTCATTGATTCGATATGCCTTGCTTTTCGACCCGATCAAAACGGTCAATTATTGGTGTAACCGCGGAACAAGCGGAATTGACGGAAGCAGTTCAACAGCGGTCGGTTCGGCAATCGTTTCTCCGAATGAATCCCATTTGCTGGTAACGGGGGATTTATCCTTTTTCTATGATTCCAATGCGTGGTGGAGTAAACATTTGCCGGAAAACCTGAGAATTATTGTGATTAACAATGGAGGCGGAGATATTTTCAATATTATTCCCGGTCCGAAATCGACCAAACAGTGGAAAAAAATCTTTGTTGCCGAACAGGAATTGTCAGCTGAAGATCTTTCAAAAGCCTACGGAATGGAATATTTCAATGCAGCTTCTTTAGAAGACCTGGATGCACATTTGGATGCGTTCTTCGGAAATAGCATGAATGGGAAACCGAAATTGCTTGAGATCAATACCATGAATCAAAATAACAGCGAGATACTTGAAGCTTATTTCAAATCGTTTACGAAAAGAGGATAAAATTGAAAATTTCAAATTGAGAATTGAAAAGTTTTGCAATTTGTTATGGCGGGTTTAAGATCTATTCTTGAATGAAGAATTTGTGTTTTTTCAATTTTACATTCTCAATTGAAAAAACAAAGAGAGTCCAAACTGCTAAAAACTACTACGAAAAAGACAGCTGGACTCCCTGATTGGTTTGAATGCCTCTTAATAGGGCAAGGTTCAATAGCGCTAATGTAAGAAAATCAGTTAATTAAAACCAAATATAAATTAGGGAAAATCTGTTAAAAATTAAAAAAATCACAAATCCATTTTTTGTAGTTCTTTTGGAGCTAAATTTGTCAAAAAAATAAAGAAGTGGATTTTGCTATATTGACTACCGGAATTGGAATTTTTTACCTAGTTGTTTTAACCTTATTGGAGATTGTCTTAGGAATTGACAACATCATTTTTATCTCCATCATTACAGACTCTTTAGTAAAACAGGATCAGCGTAAAGCCCGCGTTTTAGGACTTAGTCTTGCCTTGATCATCCGTATTCTGATGTTGAGTGTGGTTTCCTATATCATGACGTTGGATAAAACACCATTGTTCACGATTTACGACATTAAATTCACTGCGCATTCCCTGGTTCTGTTGATCGGAGGACTTTTCCTGATCTATAAATCGGTTGGAGAAATGCATTCCAGCGTAAAAGGAAGTCACGGAGATGTGCAAAGCAAAAAGAAAAACCGTCTGAGTGCAGTTGTTCTTCAGATCGTAATGGTCGACTTTATCTTCAGTTTTGACTCGGTTATTTCCGCGATTGGTATGACAAACGATATCCGTCATGAAACACATGGAAATCCATTTATTATTATTGTTCTGGCAGTTGTCATTTCAATGATTATCATGTTGATTTTTGCGAAACCGATTGCAGACTTTATCAATGCAAGACCGACTATTAAGATGATTGCGCTTGGATTCCTGGTAACAATCGGAGTTTTGTTGATTGCAGAATCATTCGGACAGCATATTCCAAAAGGATACATTTACTTTGCAATGGTGTATGCCTTGCTGGTTGAGTTTCTCAATATCCGCATGCGCAGAAATCAAAACGAACCTGAGAAATAGTGAATCCGGAAGAGATTTATTCCATTCTGCGCATTGAAGACCTTTCCGAAGCAGCTGATGCCCTGGAAATGGAAGTGTTTGAATTGAAAAAATCCATTTTGACAAAACCGCTTTTGAGACAAACACTCAAGTCGAAGATTGTTCGTCTGGAGAAATTATCGGAAGTCGCTGAAGAGCTGGAATTGCAAGCCGAAGAGAAAATCACGTTCGGATTTGACCCGGTGAAAACCGATGACGTGCTGGAACTTTGGAGTGAGTATATGAAAGCGAAAAGTTCTTGGAAAAAAGCCTTTTCTCAAAGTACAGCTCCGAAATCTGTTATTGCACTTTTAGGACTGGGATTGGAAATGGAACTGGCTTTTTCACAGCAATTCAAAGCGTCGGATTGGATTGAAGAAGACCCGGTTTTCGGAGTAGAACCAGACCCGATGCTGATTCAAAACGGATTGAAACAAGCTTCGGAAAAAGGGCTTCATACATTTGAAGACCTGGAGAAGAATAAAAGCGAACTTCAAAAAGAGCTGTTACTAGCTATAAAGCGCTTATCTTTGTTGCCGAAATACCTGCATTGAGCAGAATAGAGCAACGTCAAAATATGTATAAAACATGAGTGAAGGAACTTTTGATAAGTTAAGAGAACAGTTAATGCTGGAAGAATGGCCGAATGTCTACTTCTTCAAATTCATTGTCCCGAATACACCTCATTCCCTGGCACAGACAACCGCTCTTTTCGATGAAACGGCGCAGATTCAGTTTCATGAATCAAGCAACGGGAAGTTTGTCAGCGTCAGTGTAAAAGAAATGATGCTGGATGTTGATTCCATTATTGCCGTATACGAAAGAGCTCAGGTTATTCCCGGAATTATTTCATTGTAATTATGAAGAAAAAATCACTTTTAAGCCTGGTCGGGCTAAGCCTTTTAATGACTTGTTTGATTTTGTACCGGGTAAATTTCGTGAAGGGAATCCGTTCGTGGGAAAGCAAACTTCTCGGGACTCTGATCGTTCTTGCTGCGGTTGCAATGCTTTACATCGCTTACAAAGCTGTGATCAAGCGTTTTTCAAAAGGAGCGTTGAAAAAAGAAGATTATGCCTTACTTTTTGATTTGGAAAATAAGACGCAAAGCGGTGGATTGGAGTTTTATTTTACTATCGAACAACCGAAGAAAGTTGTGTTTTCAATTTTGAATGCAAAAATGGAAACAATTGAGGTAGTTCAGGATCGGGAGTTTTCTTCCGGGGGGCATATTATCCGCTTTGATACCAATGCATTGCAGGATGGCGTTTATTTTTATTGTTTGGAGACGGATAATCAAAAAACGATGAAAAAGATGCATGTTCAGCATGACAATATGACAGTGTAATTTGTATTGGCAAGGCTTTTGACAAATAAAAACAAATAGTAACTTTAGACCGACTAAAGACAAGTCACATTTAAAAATAGAAACAATTATGGCATTAGAAATTACAGATGCAAACTTTGAAGAGCTTGTATTGAAATCAGACAAACCGGTAATGGTAGACTTTTGGGCAGAATGGTGTGGTCCATGTAGATTGATTGGTCCTATCGTTGAAGAAATGGCAGATGAATACGATGGAAAAGCAATCATTGGAAAAGTAAATGTAGATTTAAATCCGGGAGTTTCTGCTCAATTCGGAATCCGCAATATCCCAACAATCATTTTCGTGAAAGGTGGAGAAATCGCTGATAAATCAGTTGGAGCTGTTCCTAAAGGACAGTTGACAGCGAAGTTGGATGCATTGATCTAATATTGAATTCAACATATGAAAGGTCCGCCCCTGATTTTACGTCCGGGGATCGGACCTTTTTTTTGAAAATACACGTATATACATGAAGAATTTTTGGAGACGCCTGCGATTGTATGGATTCGGTTTTGGTATCGGGCTGATAATGGTTTTTTTCTTTTTTAGAAACCGCGGATGCACCTGGCTGCCTGAAAACAGGGTAAAAAATACTTTCTTAGGACGGGTTTTGGTTATTTCGGAAGAGAATCAGCGGATTTTTGATCAGCATCATTTGTCGGATTCTTTGGTTGAATCATTTTTAAATGATGGATCTATTTCATTCGGATCCAGTAAGAAACAGGGGAATCCGAAAGTGTATAAGATCAGCAAGGAAGTTAACGGGAAAAACATCGAATTGTGGTTTTCCATGCCTGAAAAAGCCTTTATTGCAGAGGTGGTCTGGCCAAAAGGTTCTATCCAGCAATTTAAGAATACTACTTCCGGTTTGGGGCGGATGATTCACTTTCCGAATGTGGATAATTACGTGTTTTTGAAAGATAACTCAATCATGAACGAACAAGTAAAAAAGTTCGGGATAAAGGATGAATCACATGTGCAGTTTTTGATGGAAAAAGCAGGTTTGATTGATTTTTCGAAGTCAAAATTGAGTGCTGAACCGCTTCCGGAGCAATTTGTGCTTTTACCAAGACAGAACGGAGATACTTTAAAGGCCCGTACTACATGGTTTAAAGAGCATATTGAGTTTTATCAATTTGAGGAAAACAGCTCGAAATAAAGACACTTATCATCACAATGTTGTGTTAATAAATCCTATCTTAACAGGCTCATAACCTAAAGGTTTTTACTAATTTTGTTCAATGGAATTTTCTGCGCTGCAAATAGCTACTATCTTGAACGGTGAAGTCGTTGGTAATACGGATGTTACTGTTGCCGGATTGGCTAAAATTGAAGAGGGTGTAACAGGGACGCTTTCTTTCCTGTCGAACCCGAAATATGAAGAGTATATTTACACAACAGGTTCAAGTATCTGTATTGTGAATAAAACCTTTACCCCTTCAAAACCACTTCCCGATACTTTGACCCTGGTTAAAGTAGATGATGCGTACGCCTGTTTCGCAAAATTGCTGGATGTTTACAACCAGATGCGCCAGAAACAACCGAAAATCGAAACCCCATCTTTTCTTTCCGAATCAGCAACAGTCGGCGAAGGACTTTACCTGGGAGCTTTTGCTTACATCGGGGAAAATGTAACGATCGGAAAAAATGCAAAAATTTATCCGCAGGCTTATATCGGAGATGGAGTAGTAATCGGAGATGATTGTACGATTCATGCAGGAGTGAAAATCTATGCAGATACGAAAATAGGAAACCGCTGCGTGTTGCATGCCGGAGTTGTGATCGGTAGCGACGGTTTTGGTTTTGCACCGGATGAAAAAGGAGTCTTTTCAAAAGTTCCTCAAATCGGAAACGTCGTGTTGGAAGACGACGTGGAAATCGGTTCCAATACAACCATCGACTGTGCAACTATGGGGTCAACGATTATTCGCCAGGGTGTAAAAATCGATAACCTGGTTCATTTGGCACACAATGTAGAAATCGGTCATCATTCTGCGTTAGCAGCACAGGTTGGTGTTGCAGGTTCTGCAAAAATCGGGAAACACGTTATGGTTGGCGGACAAGCTGGAATCAGCGGTCATTTGCATGTTGCCGACGGAACGAAAATCGTTGCACAATCAGGAATTCCTAACACCATCAAAAAAGCGGAAGTTTTAATGGGCTCACCGGCCATTCCAATGGATGATTACAAGAAATCATTTGTCGGATTCAGAAGACTTCCGATTATCATTAAGAAATTATCTGAAATAGAAGATAAAATTAAAACCCTTTCAAAATCTGCAGAATAATTATGTCGGAAAAACAGTTTACCCTTAAAGAAAAAATCGTATTCAATGGTGTTGGTTTGCATACCGGAGAACCAGTTGTTATGGAAATTCATCCTGCTGCTGAGAACCACGGATATAAATTCCAACGATTAGATATCGATGGTCAACCGGTAATTAAAGCAGATGCAGATTTGGTTGTTTCTACGGATCGTGGAACAACTTTAGAAGCAAACGGTGCGAAAGTATATACAACAGAGCATGTTTTGGCAGCTTTGTACGGAATGGAAGTGGACAATGCATTGATTACACTCACCGGACCGGAAATTCCGATTATGGATGGTTCATCATTGCCATTTGTCAAGGAAATTCTACGAGTGGGCCGCACAGAACAAAATGCGGACCGTTTGTATTTGGAATTGACTGAAAACATTAAGTGGGAAGATGAAGAGCGCGGAATTGAGTTTTTGGCTGTTCCGGACAAAAATTACCGTTTGACGGTGATGGTGGATTACAATTCACCGGCTTTGGGAACGCAGCACGCTCACATGTACCATCTTGGAGAGTTTGAAAAGGAAATCGCTGCATGCAGAACGTTCTGTTTCCTGAGAGAATTGGAATTCCTGGCTAAAAACAACCTGATTAAAGGAGGAAGCCTGGATAATGCAATCGTATTGGTAGAACGAAACGATGTAACCGAAGAAGAATTGGATCACCTGGCAAAATTGCTTGGGAAAGATAAACTGAAAGTAAATTACGATGGAATCGGGGTTTTGAACAGCTTGAAATTGCAGTTTGAAAACGAACCGGCTCGCCACAAATTGCTGGATATCGTAGGAGATTTGGCTTTGGTGGGACGCTTTATCAAAGGACACATTTTGGCAGCACGTCCGGGACATTCCGGAAATACGCGTTTTGCGAAAGTGTTGAAAAACGAAATTAAAAAACAGGATAAAAAAGGGCGTACGTTCGATTTGAGCAAAGACCCGATTTACAATATCAACGATATTGAGCGCATGCTTCCGCACAGATATCCGTTCCTGTTGGTGGATAAAGTGATCGAATTGACTGAAACCAGCATTGTAGGGGTTAAAAACGTGACAATGAACGAACCGATGTTCCAGGGGCATTTCCCGGGAAATCCGGTGTTCCCGGGTGTATTGCAGGTAGAAGCTTGCGCGCAGTGCGGAGGAATCTTTGCATTGAGCCAGGTAGAAGATCCGCATTTGTATTCCACTTACTTCATGAAAATTGATGGAGTGAAGTTCAAGCAGAAAGTTATTCCCGGAGATACATTGGTTTTCGAATTGGAATTGATTTCCCCGATTCGCAGAGGTTTGGTGAATATGTTAGGGAAAGCATATGTGAATGGTGTTCAGGTGTTTGAAGCAGAGATGCTTGCACAGGTCATTAAAGATAGAGTAGAAGCTAACGATAAAGATAAAGTAGAAGCATGATCAGTCCGCTAGCACAGGTTTCTCCGAATGCAAAACTTGGAGAAGGGGTAATTATTGATGCGTTCAGTACCATTCATGACGATGTGGTGATTGGAGCAGGAACGAGAATTCATTCGAATGTAAGCATTTATCCCGGAGCAAGAATCGGAGAAAATTGTGAGATTTATCCCGGAGCAGTGATCAGTGTCGTTCCGCAGGATTTGAAGTTCGACGGAGAATATACAACGGTTGAAATCGGAGACCGGACAGTGATTCGGGAATGTGTAACCATTCACCGCGGAACCAAAGATAAGTGGAAAACAACAGTCGGAAGTGATTGCTTGTTGATGACATACGTGCATATCGCACACGATTGCCAGATTGGAAATAATGTGATCATGGCAAGTTATTCCGGTTTGTCCGGACATTGCGTGGTGGGAGATTATGCGATCCTGGAAGGACGTTGTGGTTCTCAGCAGTTTATTCATGTCGGAGCACATTCATTTATTGCAGGAGGCTCATTGATCCGCAAGAATGTACCGCCATATGTAAAATGTGCCCGTGAGCCGCTGACCTATGCAGGAATTAACTCGGTTGGTTTGAGAAGACGTGGTTATACGGACGAACAGGTACGCGAAATCGAAGATATTTACCGGATCATTTTCGTTCAGAACAATCACGTAACGAAATCATTGGATATCGTGAAAGAATCGATTCCGGATTCTCCGATCAGAAGAGAAATTTTATCCTTTATTGAAGCTTCTGATAAAGGAGTGATTAAGGGATTGATCTAAGTTTTTCACTTTGAATTTAATTGTAAATTAGCTCAACAGACAAATTTCATGTTATCAAAGAAGACGAAATATGCACTACATGCTTTGACCTATTTGGCGAAGAAAGATGCTAATGAACCAACTTTGATCCTGGAGATTGCTGAAAATGGCCACATTCCCCGGAAATTCCTGGAATCTATTTTATTGGATTTGAAAAAGCAGGGAATTCTCAATTCCAAAATGGGGAAGGGCGGAGGCTATTTTTTACGTCAGAAACCGGCACAAATCCAAATTTCGACCATTATCAGGCTTTTTAACGGGCCTATTGCCTTATTGCCTTGTGTCAGTTTGAATTATTATCAGCGTTGTGAAGAATGCACGGATGAAAAAACGTGCGGTTTGAATAAAGTATTCATCGATGTTCGGAATGAAACGCTGCGCATTTTAGAAAACAAATCAATTCAGGATATTGTAGATCAGGAATTGTAACAGCCTTACGGCTCAGAAGAAACAATCAGAAGTGGTACACAGAAATCAGGTTATTGAAATTAAGATCGACGATTTTGCGTTCGGTGGTCAGGGAATTGCCCGCATGAAATCGGAAGAAGGTGATTTTATTTTATTCGTTGAAAATACTTTTCCGGGGCAATTCGTAAGAGCCCGCGTCGATAAGAAACGTAAGCGCCATGCAGAATGCAAACTGCTGGAAGTATTGGAGCGTTCTCCGTTGGAAAAACAACTTCCGTTCCAGGAGATTTCCGGTGCACCTTACCTGTTTGTACCGATTGAAATTCAGCAGGAATACAAGAAAAAATCGACTTTGGATGTGTACCGGAAAATCGGGAGAATCCAGGATCCGGGAACATTGTTTGATGAATTTATTTCGTCGCCGGATGCATTTTTCTACCGGAATAAAATGGAATACAGTTTTTCCTGTATCGAACACGTTCCGGAAACAGGAGAAGAAATCGATGATGCTTTTGCTCTTGGATTTAAGCGAAGAGGAACCTGGTGGAAGGTCGAAAATCTGAACAAACCAAGCGGATTGTTTGATGAGCAGTGGGAAACCATTCTTCCTGAGTTCAGGGATTTATTGAAAACGTTCGGTTTACCAGCATGGCATCCGCCGAGAAAAGAAGGTTTTTTCAGGCACATTGTGGTCCGGAAATCCTTCGACCAGGATCAATTGTTATTACATATCGTAACCAGTTCAGCGGGAATTAAAAAGTTCGATAAAGCGCAGGTGGTTGCCTTTTTGAAAGAGAAATTAGGAAATCGCCTGGCAGGTGTCTGGCATACGATTAACGATAATGTGGCCGACCGTGCCAAAATAGAAAACGGAACCAGTGAATTGCTTTTCGGAGATTCGGTAGTTGTTGAGAAAATGCTCGGACTTTCGTTTGAAATCAGTATGGAAAGCTTTTTCCAGACGAATCCGAAAAGTGCCGAACGCTTGTACACAAAAGCAATCGATTACGTGTGCGATTATGCAAAAGACGGAGGTGTGATCATGGACTTGTTCTGCGGAACGGGAACCATCGGTCAGTTGGTAGCACAACGTGTGAATGCCGGAGAAATCATCGGTGTTGATATTGTCGAAGAAGCCATCGCTGATGCAAAGCGCAACGCGAAACGCAATAAGCTGGAACATTTGCATTTCTTTGCAGCAGATGTAGGAAAATTCCTGTCCCTGCACCCGGAATACTTAAATCGCATCGACACGATCGTTCTTGACCCTCCAAGAGCCGGAATCGCGCCGAAAACCTTGCAAAAAGTAATGGCTTTGGGAGCTTCGCACCTGGTGTATATTTCCTGTAATCCTTCCACCCAGGCAAGAGATACGGAAACACTTGAAAAAGGAGGCTATAAACTGATGAAATTGTCCTTGGTAGACCAATTCCCGCATACGAGCCACATTGAGGCCATTGCGGTGTATGAGAAGGTGGCAGAGTAAACCAATTTCTTTTTTCGTGGATCTCCGGTTTCCCCCTTTGGAGGGCGATTTCCCATTAATTAGCACAACCCGTTATTTTCAGGGATTAAAACAAGAATGTTTTCCGGGACGCGCTGCAAAAATGACCCTTAGAATGAAAGTTCATAAACTCAACGCCCGGAATTTAATAGCATTTTTTCCACTTTTCCAATCGTCGAAAAGTGGAGCAAAAGACTTGTCTCATTCCAAGCCGTTCACTAAAAAGTTCCTT
>VFQP010003830.1_pt1 | contig 14768 bp, 15 predicted proteins | sample 3512351 | NCBI WGS metagenome assembly VFQP01 (sample SAMN10412372, study PRJNA504923) | tailings metagenome | isolation source: Relicate 1 Philex TSF1 revegetated site | place: Philippines: Tuba, Benguet | collected 2017-08-29 | reverse complement strand
CGCTGCAGGTGCTCTCGCTGGTGGACACCGTGGCCTGCGAGGACACGCGCCACACGGCATCGCTGCTGCAAGGCTACGGCCTGCACAAGCCCCTGCTGGCGCTGCACGAGCACAACGAAGCCGAGGCCGCGCAGACCGTGCTGCTGCGGCTGCGCGAAGGCCAGCGCGTGGCCTATGTGAGCGACGCCGGCACGCCCGGTGTGAGCGACCCGGGCGCGCGGCTGGTCGCGGCGGTGAACGCCGCCGGCCTGCGCAGCGTGCCGGTGCCGGGCGCCAGCAGCATCACGGCCCTGCTCAGCGTGGCCGGCCACAGCGGCTGGGACGGGCGCTTCGTGTTCGCCGGTTTTCTCTCCAGCAAGGCCGCCGAGCGGCAACGCGAGGTGCGCGCGCTGGGCGAAGACCCGCGCGCCGCGGTGTTGCTGGAGGCGCCCCACCGCATCGAGGCGCTGGCCAAGGACCTGGGCGCCCTGGGCACGCGGCGGCTCACCGTGGGGCGCGAGCTGACCAAGCAGTTCGAAGAAGTGGCGCAAGTGGCCGCTGCGGATTTCGCCGCCTGGCTGGAGGGGGGCGCGCACCGCACGCGCGGTGAATTCGTGTTGATGGTGCACCCCTTGGTGCCCGAGGAAGGGGCGGAGGACGCGGTGGATGCGTCGGCCTTGCGCACCCTGGACCTGCTGCTCGCCGAACTGCCGCTCAAGACCGCCGTGCGCCTGTGCGCCGAGATCACCGGCCAGCCACGCAATGCCTTGTACGACGCCGCACTCGCGCGGCGCCAGGCTGGCGGCGAATAAGCCTCAGTGCATCACGCGGGCCATGGGGTCCGGCCCGTTGCGGCGCTGCGGCGCCTCCATCGGCTCGGGCACCTCGGTGGCCTGCACGTCGACCACGTCGCCCATGGGGCGGCGCGCGGCACCGTTGGGCCACATGCCCTGCGTGTAGCGCTGCGAGGTCTGCCGGAAACGGGAGAACACCACGGCAGGCGCCGGCTTGCGGCCGGTGATCACGGCCCACAGCGAAAGCCCCAGCACCACCACCAGCGTGGCCAGCAGCAGGCTCAGCACGAACACCAGGGCCGCCAGCCCCAGGGCCAGCTTGAGCACGCCGCGGACCAGTCGGCCAAAGAAGTCGAGGATTTCGTTCATGGATGAAAGAGGCGCCAGGCCTGTAGGAGTTCCGGGGAGATGCGGTCATTCTGCCGCTTTGCAAGCGGCATGGCCAGAAACACCCCGACTGCTATGCTCGCGACTCACTGCGCACGCCTCATCCAGGGCCTTCCATGAAGCCGATCTACCAGTATTTCTTCCGTGGCCTGATCACGTTCCTGCCCGTGGCGCTCACCGTCTGGGTGCTGTTCATCTTCGTCGCCTGGGTCGAGTCCGCCGCGATGTGGCTGATCCGCCCGATCATTGGCGACTTCTACCTGCCGGGCCTGGGCATCGTGCTCGGCGCGGCCATGATCGTGGGACTGGGTTTCCTCATCTCCCAACCCGGCATCGCGCGCTGGATGGCCTTGTTCGAGCTGCCGTTCACCAACCTGCCGGTGGTCAAGACCATCTATTCCTCGCTCAAGAGCTTCGCCGACTATTTTTCGCCCAACAAGAAGGACGCCCAGCAGCAGGTGGTGGTGTTGCGCATCCCGGGCAACGAGATGTCCATCGTCGGCCTGGTGACGCGGCAGAGCATGGCCGGCCTGCCGCCGGGCCTCGCCGAACTCGACCAGGTCGCCGTGTACCTGCCGATGGGCTACATGATCGGCGGCTACACCCTCTTCGTGCCGCGCAGCTGGATCACACCGATCGACATGTCGGTGGAGGAGGCGATGCGGTCCTCGTTGCTGGCCTGGATGGCGTCCACGCGCAGCCAGGACGCGCCGGGCACTGACAAACCGGCGGCCTGAGGCCGGGCCGCTGGAACTTGCGCGCGGCGCGGCTTTCCAAACCCCACACCTTCCGCGGAGCCGTCCATGAATCCCATCACCTCCTCCCGCCGCCGCCTGATCATGGCCGGCGCCGCCACCCTGGCCGCACCAGCCTGGCTGCCTTCTGCCATCGCGCAGGCGCGCACCTTGCGGCCCACGCCCAGCCAGACCGAAGGCCCGTTCTACCCGGTGAGTCTGCCGGCCGACAGCGACGCCGACCTGCTCAAGAACGGCAACGTGGTCTACGGCAAGGGCCAGCCCGCCTGGGTGGACGGCACGGTGACCGACCTGGCCGGCGTGCCGGTGGCCGGCGCGGTGGTGGAAATCTGGCAATGCGACCACGCCGGCCACTACCACCACCCGGGCGATGGTGGCCGCGCCGATCCAGCCTTCCAGGGCTTCGGCAAAGTGACGGTGGGGCGCGACGGCCGCTACCGCTTTCGCACCCTGAAACCCGTGCCCTACAGCGGGCGCACGCCGCACATCCACGTGAAGGTGCGGCTGGACCGCGCCGAACTGCTCACCACCCAGCTCTATGTGGAGGGTGACCCCGGCAACGAGCGCGACGGCATCTGGCGGCGCATGAACGAGGAAGCCCGCGCCGCCGTTACCGTGCCGTTCACGCCGGGCAGCGATGGGCTGCGTGCCAGCTTCCCCATCGTCGTCAAGACCTGATGGACTCCCTCACGCAGATTGCCCTGGGCTCGGCCGTGGGCGTGGCCGTCATGGGCCGCCGCACCGCGGTGTGGAAGTCCGCGCTGTGGGGGGCCATCGGCGGCACGCTGCCCGACCTGGACGCCTTCATCAACCACGGCGACGCCATCCTCAACATGACGCGCCACCGCGCCGAGAGCCACGCGCTGCCGGTGCTGACGCTGTTCGCACCGGTGATGGCCTGGGTGGTCTCGCGCATCCATGGCGAAGCCGCGCTGTTCAAGCGCTGGTGGCTCGCGCTGTGGCTGGTGCTCATCACCCACCCGCTGCTGGACACCATGACGGTGTACGGCACGCAGCTGCTTCAGCCCTTTAGTGACTACCCGTTTGGCGTCGGCAGCATTTTCATCATCGACCTCGCGTACACGCTGCCGCTGATCGTGGGTGTGGTCGCCGCGCTGCGTTTGAAGTCCGAGCGGGGCCTGAAGTGGAACGCTGCCGGGCTCGTGCTCAGCACGCTTTACCTCGCCTGGAGCGTGGGTGCTCAGCACCACGCCACACAGGTGGCGCGCGCCTCGCTGCAGGCCGAGGGCATCAAACCCGAGGCGTTGCTGGCGACCCCCACGCCGTTCAACACCGTGCTCTGGCGCTTCGTGGCCACCACGCCCACGCACTACCGCGAGGGCTTCTATTCGCTGCTCGACGACGAACCCCGCGTGCACTGGACGGCACACCCCCGAGGCGCGAACCTGATCGAGCAGCACCGGAGCGAGCCCAACATCTCGCGCATCGCGAACTTCACGCACGGCCTCTACAGCGTGTCCAGCGCCAACGATCACCTCTTCGTGACCGACCTGCGCATGGGCCAGGAGCCCGACTACACCTTCCGCTTCGACCTCGGCACCGACGCGGCACGGGCCAATGGTGGACACCGGCCTTCGATGGCGGGCTCTCGACCCGACATCGGCACCGCGCTGCCCAAGCTGTGGCGGCGCCTGCTGGGCGAGCATGAAACGCCGCCCGCCGAGCCGTCGGGCAACCCCAGCCCGGGCAGGCTGATCACATCACCAGGGCAACGGCAATGATCACCACGCCGATGGCGAGGTTGATGCCGACCCAGGTGCGGATGGATGCCAGCACCGCACCCCCTGCGGGCCAGTCGCTCGCTTCCACGGCGCGCGCGAGGCGCTTGAACAGCGCGAAGCGGATGTGGCCGAAGATGGCCATCATCACGATGCCGAGGACGAGCATGATGGTCCAGTCCAGCGGCATGTTGAACGACAGGCCCGCCTGAACCGATTCCTTGGCCACGCGGCCGATCATCCAGAGGCCGGTGCCGAGCACCAGCACGATGATCACCAGCACCGCCGCAAAGAAGCGCTGCAGCACGCCATGCATGAGGCGGATGCGCAGGGGCGGCTCCAGGAACTGCGCGGCGGGGCGCAGGAAGAAATGGGCAAAAGCCATGCCCCCCACCCACACGACGACGGCAAGCACGTGAATCAGCTGGAGGATGGCGTAGATCATGGCGTGGGGTTTTCTTTCATGAGGGGTCAGACGTCGAGCAGGGCGCCGTCGGGGCGGCGCTGCTGCAGGCGGTAGGGCGGCAGGCCCTTGAGCATGCGCCTTCCATACGATTGGCGCAACAGCCGGGCATCGTAGCAAACCACCACCGCTTCATCGGTCTCGCTGCGCAGGGCACGGCCGGTCCATTGCAGCAATCGCGCTCCAGTGGCTGGCACCACGAGTTCGCTGAACGGATCGCGGCCCTGGCCCTTGAGCCAGTCGGCGCGCGCCTGGCCCACCGGGTCGCTCGGTGAGGCGAACGGCAGCTTGGTGATGAACACCCACTCGCACAGCTCACCCGGCAGATCGAGCCCTTCGCCGAAAGATTGCAAGCCGAACAGGATGGACGCACCGCCCGCTGCCACGCGCTCCGCATGGCGGCGCAGCAGCAGCGTGCGCGAGGCCTCGCCCTGCACCAGCACCCGGTCGCGCAGCGTGCCGTGTTCGCCGCGCTCCAGCAGGGCCTGCGCCTGGCGCATCTGCGCGCGCGAGGTGAACAGCACCAGCGCACCGCGCTTGACCTCGCGCAGGTCCACCATCAGCGCGGCCAGCATCTCGCGCGTGTAGGCGTCCACGTTCTTTGGATCGGCCTCGGTCTGCACCACCACCAGACGGCCCTGCCGCGCGTGGTCGAACGGGCTCTGCACCTCGCGCGCGGCCACGGCTTCATCCCAGGCCAGTCCGGACTCGTGCAGGAAGTGGTCGAAATTGCCGCAGGTGACAAGCGAGGCCGAGGTGACCACCGCCGCGCGCACCTGGCTCCAGAGGTGGCTGCGCAGCAGGCTGCCGGGTTGCAGCGGGCAGGCGTGCGCGGTGAGGCTGACGAGGCCGTGGCTCACGCCCGCCTCCAGCCACTTGGCCAGCGGCGGCTGGCCATCGCCGCCGTCCTGCATCCACAGCGCGGCTGTTTCCTGCGCGCTCTGCAGGCGCGGCGCGAGCACGCCCAGGCGGCTGTACAGCTTGGCGCAGCGCGCGGCGTCGCCGGGGTTGTCGCGCGCGTTGGCCTTGAGCTGCGTGGCCAGGGCCTCGAACACCTTCAGCAAGGCGCTGGCGTTCACGTGCAGCTTCTCCACCGTCTCGCGCCAGCCAGTGGGCAGCTGGCCGCTCTCGAAGCGGTCAACCACCGGGACGCCCGCGTCGTTGAAGTTCGCGCCACTGCGCAGCGGCGTGCGCGCGGCCGCGCGGCCGGTGAGTTCGTTCCACGCCGGCAGGTTGCCGATGCGCTGCATGCCGAGCCGCGCCAGTTCGGTCTGCGCGGCCTTGAGTTCCTTGGCCAGCGTGGCCACATCGGCACCGGGCTTGTGCGCCAGCGCGCCCGCCACCTCTTCCACCGCGCGCGGCAGGCGATCGAGCCAGCGACCGTTCATGAGGTCCATCGACGCGGTGAACTGCCCCTGCGCCACGCCGGGCAGATGGTGCGCCTCGTCGAACACCACATAACAGTCCTGCGGCGCCGGCAGTGCGTGCAGGCCCAATGTGGAGAGCAGCAGATCGTGGTTCACCACGATCACCTGCGCCTGCGCCAGCCGGGCGCGCGCCTGGTAGTAGCTGCAGCTGTTGTAGCTGGGGCAGTGGCGCGCGGTGCAGCTGTGGCGCTCGGCCGCCACCGGGCCCCACAGGCCACCCTCGGGCGGATCGTCGAGCCGGTCGCGGTCGCCGTCCCAGGTGCCGCCGTCGAGGTCTTTCGCCCACTGCACGTACTGCACGCCGCGCTCTTTCCAGCGCGCCGTGGCGTCCGCACCCGGCGTCGACTCATCGCCTTCGAACAGGTCGGCACTCGCCGCATCGCCGCCGCTGAGCTGGTCCAGCTTCAGGCGGCACACATAGCGCCCGCGCCCCTTGGCCAGCGCAAAGCTGAAGGGTTGCGGCAGCACGGCGGCCAGCGCGGGCAGGTCTTTCGCCATGAGCTGCTCCTGCAGCGCCACGGTGGCGGTGGAGATGATCACGCGCTTCTGCTGCGCCAAGGCCAGCGGAATCACGGTGGACGCATACGCCGCCGACTTGCCCACCCCCGTGCCCGCCTGCACCACCGCGATGCCGCGCGCGGGCAGGGCCGCGTCGCCACTCACGGCACCGTCGCCTGGCGTCACGCCCGAAAGCGTGTGCGCGATGTGCGCCGCCATCTCGCGCTGCCCGGGCCGCGCGCGGTAGCCCGGCGCCCGCGCCACCACGTGGTCAAAAGCTGCGAGCGCAATGGCTTCGCGCGCCAGCGGGCCACCGGGCAGGGCTTCGGGCGGTGGCGGGGCGGTGGCGTCGGGCTCCAGGGCGATGGACATGCGGCTTCGAAAGGCAAAGCGCGATTGTCCCAGACGCGGACCCATCGCCCAGACCTTCGGTTGCACAGCGCACAGACGTGGTGCGGCAGGCCTCTTAGCGTCAAGGCCTTCCCAACCTCCCGCAGGAGCAGCCCATGGTTTCGCCGCATCCCACCACGCGCGCACCCCTTTTCCAGCCGCTCCTTCTGGTGTCTGCCGCCGTGTTGCTGGCCGCCTGTGGCGAGACCGCCAGGCTGCAGGTGGGCACCGGCTATGGCCCCGACCCGCAACTGCCCGAGCCCGTCACCACCCTGATTCCCACGGTGAAGGTGGCGCCGGCCCAACCCTGGCGCGAGGGCCAGACACCCACCGCCGCTGCGGGCACGAAGGTGCGACAGTTCGCCGGGCAGCTCGATCACCCGCGCTGGATCCACGTGCTGCCCAACGGCGATGTGCTGGTGGCGGAAACGAATGCACCCAAGCGGCCGCTGCGCGATGAGCTGCTGGGCATCAAAGGCAAGGTGATGAGCTTCGTGATGAAGCGCGCCGGTGCCGCCACGCCCAGCGCCAACCGCATCACCCTGCTGCGCGACGCCGATGGCGACGGCACTGCCGAAACGCGCTCGGTGTTCCTGGACAACCTGAACTCGCCCTTCGGCATGGCGCTGGTGGGCAACGAGCTGTTCATCGCCAACACCGATGCCATCGTGAAGGTGCCCTACCAGACCGGCGACACCCAAGCCAGCGGCCCGGTGACGAAAGTGGCCGACCTGCCCGGCGGCGACCTGAACCACCACTGGACCAAGGGCCTGATCGCCAGCGCCGATGGCAGTCGCCTCTATGCGTCGGTAGGCTCGAACAGCAACGTGGCCGAACACGGCATGGGCCAAGAAGAAGGCCGCGCCGCCATCTGGGAATTCGACCGTGCCACCGGCAAGGGCCGCGTCTTCGCTAGCGGCCTGCGCAACCCGGTGGGCATGGCCTGGCAGGGCAACGTGCTGTGGACCTCGGTCAACGAGCGCGACGAACTCGGCTCCGATCTCGTGCCCGACTACATGACCTCGGTGCGCGACGGCGGCTTCTACGGCTGGCCCTACAGCTACTACGGCCAGCGCGTGGACACGCGACCGCAGCCCCCGCGCCCCGACCTCGTGGCCAAGGCCATCAAGCCCGACTACGCGCTGGGCAACCACACGTCATCACTCGGCCTCGCTTCGGCGCAGGGCAACAGCCTGGGCGGCGACTTCGCTCCCACCGGCATGTTCGTCGGCCAGCACGGCTCCTGGAACCGCAACCCGCCGAGCGGCTACAAAGTGATCTACGTGCCTTTCTCCGACGCGCTGCCCAGCGGCCCGCCGGTGGACGTGCTGACCGGCTTCCTCGACGAGAACGGCAAGGCGCTCGGCCGCCCGGTGGGCGTGGCCATCGACCGCAAAGGTGCGTTGCTGGTGGCCGACGATGTGGGCAACGTGATCTGGCGCGTGGAGGGGCCGAACACGCTCACCACCACGCCGGCGGCACCGCCCGCCCCCGAACCGGTCGCGGCGTCGCCGGCTGAACCGAGCGCATCGACGCTCACGGTGGAACCGGGCGCATCGGCACCGCGTTGAAGGGAGACGCCGGTTCATGTTGCAATGCACCGCATGAATCCGCCCACGCCCCGCACCCGCAAAAAACCCACAACAGCCAGCGCCAACCGCAAGCACCCCATCGACTTGGCGCTGCAGGGCGGCGGATCGCACGGCGCCTTCACCTGGGGCGTGCTCGACCGCCTGCTGGAAGACGAGACGCTGGAGATTGCCGCCATCAGCGGCACCAGCGCCGGCGCCATGAACGCCGTGGCCCTGGCGGCGGGCCTGATGGACGGCGGCCGCGAAGGCGCGCGCCGCGTGCTGCGCCGCTTTTGGGAACGCGTGGCCGAACTCTCGCCCTTCCACAGCTTTGAAGCCAGCCCGCTGGGCACCCTGCTGGGCCCTGCCAACGACTGGCTGGCGCCGTTCATGAAACCGTGGACCGAGCCCTTCAAGCAGGCCACCAACGCCTTGAACAGCCAGTGGTCGCCCTACCAGCTCAATCCCCTCAACCTCAACCCGCTGCGCGACATTCTGCGCGACACGGTGGACTTCGACCGCGTGCGCCAGTGCCACAAGACGCAGCTCTTCGTGGCCGCCACCCAGGTGCGCACCGGCGCGCTGCGCATCTTCGGCCAGCATGAATTGACCGCCGACATGGTGCTCGCCTCCGCCTGCCTGCCCCTGCTGTTCCAGGCCGTGGAGATCGATGGCGAAGCGTATTGGGACGGCGGCTACGCCGGCAACCCTTCGCTGCTGCCCCTGGTGGAAGAACGCCGCGCCGACGACCTGCTGCTCGTGCAGATCAACCCCACCCAGCGCGAAGCCGTGCCGTCCAGCGCACGCGACATCCTCGACCGCATCAACGAAGTCACCTTCAACGCCAGCCTCATCAAGGAAATGCGCACCCTGGCGCTGATGAAACAACTCATCGGCGACAAACCCCACAAGGACAGCCCCGAACTCTTCAAGCAACTGCAGCGCCTGCGCGTGCACATGATCGACGGCGGCGCCTCGCTTTCAACCTTGGGCGCCGAAAGCAAGACGAACACGCAGTGGGCGTTTTTGTCCCGGCTGCACGAACTGGGACGCGAGTCGGCGGCGGCGTGGTTGAAGGCGCACCGGCGGGATCTGGGGAAGCGGAGCAGTTTTGAACTGGGGAGCGTGCTGCAGGGGTGAGGCAGAGGCAAGAGGGCCGCGTGGCGTATGCCGTGCTCTCGTTCGGCGGCTTCCTGGGCATGGGCGAAAAACTGTTCGCCGTGCCTTGGTCTGCGCTGAAGCTGGACACCGTGAACAACCGCTTCGTACTCGACGCGAGCAAGGAACGCCTGAAGGACGCGACCGGATGTGGACCCGCGCCGGAAACCCGGAAACATCCCGCTTTCTTCAGCCAACTTTCAAAAAGTGGCGCGGCGAGGCACCTACACCCTCGGACGGTACTCGTCGCGATGCCGCATGAACCGGTGGTATGACATTCGCAGGTGAAGCTGCATGACCTGGCGCGCCAATTCCCCATCTTTGGCCTCCGCCGCCAATGTCAGATCCTGATGGTGATGTAGGCTCTGCTCCAGTTCGCTGGCCGTGTAGATGTAGAACGAACGAACGATGATGGGCATGTCAATCATCGTTTCCAGAATGGCTCTCAGGCGAGGCGAGCCGGACGAATGCAGCAAAGTATGGTGAAACGTTCGATTCGCTTCCTGCACGCGGGCGATGGAGCCCTCCCCCCCGTCGTTGATGGCGTCAGCCATCTCTGAGTTGCTGGCCCTCAATTTCGCCACCATCTCCTCGCCTCCCCTCGTCGCTGCAAGACTGGCTGCGTACGGCTCCAAAAGCATGCGCAGCTGGAAGGTCTCCTCGATGTCCCACTCGCTCCATTGAGCGGCATGAATGCCTTGCCCCGCATCGGCAGTCGCCAGCCCGTCCTCAACCAAGCGACGCAAAGCCGTTCGAACCGGCGTCCTGCTCAAGCCGAATTCACGCGCCAGCGGCTCCTCTTTCAGTTGTGTTCCTGGCTTGTAGTGCCCGCCAACAAGCCGTTGTCGCAGCACCTCATAAGCCTTGTCTCTGCCCTTCTGCATGTCGCCAGTTCCCGCTTGATGTGGTGTCGAGTTGCCATTTTAGGGCGACGATGCAGCTGCTTTTCATTGATCAAAAATATACAAATCAAAGACATTATTCCGACTTACCGCAGATATTTAGGGGTTTACCCTAGCCATATTGTTATTTTTGTTCTTTTTTTGTATTCTCGCGCATCGAATTTTTTGGAGGCGTGTGATGCGCATTGCGTTGATTGGACTGGGCGAAGTCGGCAGATGCTTCGCCAAACCTCTGCATGCAGCAGGTTTCAAGCTGATGCTCTGCGAGCTGCGTCCTGCGCCTCCCGCCATCGTGCTGGCCAAGGAATTGGGATTGGATGTCCACACAAGCCTTGGCGACTGGCTCAAGTCCGCCGACGTGGTTCTGTCGTGCGTCACGGGAAGTCAGGCGCAGGCGGTGCTGGAGCAAGCGGCCACGCACCTCAACAAGGGTGCCGTCTTTGCCGACTTGACGACTGCCAGCCCGGAGGTCAAACGCAACGCCGCCAGCAAAGCTGCGCAAAAGGGCATCCGCTACGTCGACACCGCCATCATGGGCGCCATCACGCTCAACTGGATTCGCACACCGCTCCTGGCTTCAGGCGATGGGGCCGATGTCTTGAAAGGCGTGCTGGACCAGGTGGGTGGCCGCGTGCAGGTGATCGAGCAGGGGAAAGCCGGCGACGCCATTTCTCTGAAGATTCTCCGCAGCGTGTTCACCAAAGGGATGGAGGCGTTGAGCGTTGAGCTGCTGACCAGCGCCGAGAAGCAAGGCGTGCGCGAGCAACTCTACGAGCAGCTCAGCGACATCGACCAAACACCCCTTCGCAGCTTCATCGAGATGCTCGTGCGCACACACGTCGTGCATGCCAAGCGGCGCGCTCATGAAGTTCATGACGCTCAGGGGGAACTGTCCGCGCAAGGGCTTCCCTCCCTTGTTCTGCCAGGCGTGGAACGCCGCTTTCTCAAAACCGCAGAACAGCTCGAACGCAACGCATTGAGTGAACCCGAACCGTCGATCGACACAGCCCTCCAGTGGCTGCTGGCCAACGCGTGAAGCGCAGCCGGTCTTCTTTAAATCAGCAAACCCAGGATTTCACATGACAGTCAAAGAAAAAATTTCGCAACTCCGAGACCTCGGCGCTGCGACGGTGTACGAGGCGCAGGGGGCCAAAGGCGCCCTGGACCACGGTATGAAGCCTATCGACCCGACGGTGCGAATGGCAGGGCCAGCGCTGACGGTTGACGCACGTCCGGCCGACAACCTCATCCTTCACCATGCGGTTCTAAAAGCAAAGCCCGGTGACATCCTGGTCGTTGACGCCAAGGGATTCATGGAAGCCGGTCCGTGGGGCGACGTTCTCACCATCCAGGCCATGAAGCTCGGCATTGCAGGGCTGGTGGTCAACGGATGCGTGAGAGATGCCAATCTCATCATCGGTCTCGGATTCCCCGTTTTCTGCCGCGGCCTTTCCATCAAAGGCACGGGCAAAAACCAGCCCGGCAAGGTCAACGTTCCCATCACGATCGGCGACGTGGTGATTCGTCCGGGCGACATCGTCGTGGGCGACCGGGATGGTCTCGTGGTGGTCGCCCAGGAAGAAGTCGACTCGGCCATTGCAAGCAGCCTGGCTCGAGAAGAAAAAGAGATGCAGCAACGCAAAGCCATTGAGGCCGGAACCTCAAACACCGCGGAGCTGCTGAATCTCACCGAGACGTTGAAGAGATTCGGCCTCGTCTGATCGTTGAAGCCCCATCCACCCTTAGGAGACACAACATGTTGAAAATTTTCAAAACCATCGCCGCGCTCAGCGCATGCGCAGTCCTTGCCGCGCCCTCGGTGTATGCAGAGACGTATCCATCCAAGCCCATTCGGATGGTTGTCGCATTTGCACCTGGTGGCTCTGCCGACATCAATGCCCGAGCAGTGGGTCAACAGCTGAGCAAGGAGCTGGGAGCGACCATCGTGGTGGACAACCGTGGCGGCGCTGGCGGCAACCTGGGCGCGGTGGAAGCCAAGCGGGCAGCGCCCGACGGCTACACCATCTTCTATGCAACGTCTGCCATCGTGCTGGCGCCCTCCCTCTATGCCAAACCAGGCTTCGACCCCTACGAGGACTTCACACCGATTTCGCTGACTGCGACCATTCCCCTGGTCCTCGTGACGAACCCCGGTGTTCCCGCAAAGACGGTGAGCGAGCTCGTTGCTTGGGGCAAAAGCAAAGGTGGGAAGGCCAACTACGGCTCATCAGGCGCCGGCGCGCTGCTTCACCTGGGTGGGGCACTTTTCCTGAAGGAGTCTGGTTTCTCCGCGAGTCACGTTGCGTACAAAGGCAGCGCACCAGCCATCACAGACCTTCTTGCAGGCACCACCGATTTCATGTTCTTGCCCATTAACGAGGCCATGCCGCATATCAAAGGCGGTGGCCTTCGGGCGATTGCTGTAACCAGCGAAAAACGGTCGAACCTCCTCCCCGATATTCCGACCATCAAGGAGGCAACCGGCAAGACGTCGATGGACATGGGTGCATGGCAAGGTCTCGTCGTCCCGAAGGGAACACCTCAAGACGTTGTCACCAAACTTCAGGTCGCCCTGCAAAGAACGCTCAAGGACCAAGGACTCAACGAGCGACTGACCGCTCAGGGTTCGGTCGTCCTGGGCGGAACCCAAAAAGAGTACGTCGACTACATGAAACAGGAAGGCGCTCGTTGGGCTTCCGTCATCAAGGAAACCGGCGCGAAAGTTGAGTAATCGTCAACAGCGACCGCGCCAGCGCAAAACCTCTCATTCATGCATACGAAAAATCAAATGAAAAAGCTACTTCTGGGCATGGTTGCAGCCCTCAGTTTTTATGGCTCGGCATCGGCACAGGACTTCAAGGGGCCCATCCGGATCGTCGTGCCCTTCGGTGCCGGAGGCGCCACAGATGCCGTTGCACGTCTGGTGGCTCCCGGGCTCGCTGCGCAACTCGGACAACCGGTGATCATCGACAACAAGCCGGGTGCCAGCGGTCAACTGGGTACGGCAGCTGTCAAGGCGGCGCCGCCCGATGGCTCCACATTCTTGCTGGCTCTGGATCATTCGGTGGTTGTCGTGCCACTGATGACGCCATCGGCCAACTACGACGCCCTCCGGGACTTCATCGCAGTGGGTCAAGTTGCACGATTTCAGTGGACGTTTGCCGTGCCCATGAACAGCCCGGCCAAGACGCTGGGTGAGTTCGTGGAGGCGGTGCGCAAGGAACCCAGTCTTGGCAACTACGGCGTTCCACTGCAGGGCGGCGTCCCGGACGTCATTGGCACCGCACTCTCCAAGAAGGGCAACATTCAAATGACGGCCGTGCCCTTTGGTGGCTCGGCCACCTTGATGCCTCAGTTGGTCGGCGGGCATCTGGCGGCCGGCGTCACCGGAGAGCCAGAAGGCCTGCAGATGTTCAAGGGCGGGAAAGTTCGCATCCTCGCGATTTCCGGCAACAAAAGATCGACCTTCCTTCCTCAAGTCCCTACTTTTGAAGAACAGGGGTTTCCAGGCGTCAGTGTGAACAGCTTCAACGCCTTCTTTGCGCCAAAGGGCTTGCCAAAGCCCATAGCGGAGAAATTCAACGCGGCGCTGCGTGCCACGCTGGCGGACAAAGATGTGCAGCAGAAAATTCACGAAATGTCATTGGAACTGGCGCCAGCAGATCTGCAAGAGTCGGCACAAGAACTTGGACGCTCCTATGAATTCTGGAAACGTGCGGGCGTGGTTCCGAAGTGACCGCTGAGGCTCGCATCGAAGCGCCCTACTCTGCAGGCACCGAGAGGCCTGCATTTGTGGTGCCGCCTGGTGCCTGCGACAGTCATATGCACTTCTTTGACAGTGCGTACCCATTTGCCGCTGACGCGGCATTGACCCACGCCACCGCAGGCGTGGCCGAGTACCGCCTGCTCCAGCAACGACTTGGACTTGAGCGATGCGTGATCGTGCAGCCGTCCAGCTATGGGTTTGACCACGCCGTGCTGCTCAATGGCCTGAATCACCTGGGCAAGCAGGCGCGAGGTGTCGCGGTCATTTCGCCAGACACGGATGAACACGTGATCGAGACGCTGCAAGCTGCCGGCATCGTTGGGGTGCGGTTCAACCTGGTGCAGCGCGGGGCCACGGACGAGTCGATGCTGATGCGTGTTGCCGAGCGCGTGAAGCCATATGGCTGGCATATTCAGCTGCATCTGTTGCCGATGGACCTTCTTCGAATGTCCAACCAACTCATGAAGCTGGGTGTTCCCATCGTGTTGGACCACATTGCGCGATTGGCCACACAGGAAGGCATCTCAAAGCAAGTCCAGCAGGAAGTGCTCCAGCTGCTGGACACAGGGCAGGCGTGGTTAAAACTCTCCGGCGCCTACATCGCCTCAAAGAACGCCCCGGATTTCTCCGATCTTGATGATGCTGTGGTCGAGATCCTGGAGCGATATCCCGACCGAGTCGTCTGGGGTTCGGATTGGCCTCACGTGACTGAGAGCAAGAAGCCCAACGATGCATCGCTCATGAACCTGTTGGCTCGATGGGCGCCTGATGAAGCGCTGCGGGAAAAGATACTCGTTGACAACCCCAAAGTGCTCTACGGATTTTGATCACCTGCGCGGCTCGGCCTTCAGCCCGGGGCGATGACCACATCCGCCATGGGCCGGGCAATGCAGGGCAGGCAATAGCCCTCTTCCTTTTCATCGGCACTCAAGCCGGGCC
>VFQP010003829.1_pt1 | contig 14770 bp, 17 predicted proteins | sample 3512351 | NCBI WGS metagenome assembly VFQP01 (sample SAMN10412372, study PRJNA504923) | tailings metagenome | isolation source: Relicate 1 Philex TSF1 revegetated site | place: Philippines: Tuba, Benguet | collected 2017-08-29 | reverse complement strand
TGACCGCCTTTGCGGCGTCCCACGTCACGCCTGCGCAGCAGGGCGAGAACCGAAGGGGGGGGGCGACGTGAGAGGCACGCGGGGCGGCGCACGTCCACGTGCTCTGCTCCCCATGCAGGCCCCAAGGTTTGCGTTCCTGGGCGTGCCACGCCAGCCCCGGCAGCGGCTCACCTGCGCCACCCGCAAAGAGCAGGCGGGCCAGCTCGTGCTGCGGGTGCGACGGCAGCCCTGGGTAGAAAACCTTGACCACCTGCAGAGAAAGGGTTGAGGGATCCAGGCTTGCGCTTGTGCAACCGGGGGCAGCACCACCACGTCCTTCAACATCACAGGGCCGCAGGGAGCGGCGGCCAGCGGGCACAAAGGGGCGTCGACGGCTCACGGCGGGGTGCCCCTCGAGCGCGGTGGCGAGCGCCAGCGCGTTGACGTTTTGCCGCTGCACGCGCAGCGCCAGCGTCTTGACGCCGCGCTGCAGCAGGAAGCAGGCGTGCGGGTCCAGCACGCCGCCCAGGTGGTTGAGCTCCCGCAGCACCTGCCGCAACCAATCGGCAGGCACGCAGCACACCGCACCGTCACGCTTGCAGGAGCGCCGCCATGGTCGAGACAGGGGCACATGAAGCACCGCCTGGAGGGCATGGACGCACGTGGGTGATGACGGCCTTGGAGCCCGCAATGACGCCCGCCGTCACGTCCGAGTGCCCGTTGAGGTACTTGGTGGCCGACTCCACCACCACGTCGAACCCCAGCTGTATCGGCCTGCGTGCGCACGCGGCAGTGCCAGCGGCACGCGCTGCACTGCGTGGAGCCCAGGCGTGCGCGTCGGCACTGCGCACAGCGTGGCGGCAAGGGCTGGCACCTGAAGTTGACGGGGCTGGCAAAAGTGTTGTCGATGATGGAGGTGAGCTTGTGCGTCTGGGCGATGCGGACGACGGCCGGCAGGTCCGGCACCTCACACAGTGGGTTGGAGATGGTCTCGACGTAAATCACCTGCATTGCGGCGCCGTAGCTCTCCACCCCCGCTGTGCTCCCGTGTTTGCGTGAGGGAGCTCGGTGCGTGGAGGGGTCGCGGCGGATCTGCCCCACCTTGGTGTTGGGCCGCAGCAGCGGCGTCCACGTGGAGGGGTCGTTGATGTTCGTCAGCTCGGTCACTTGCACGCCCAGGCGGGGCAGGGTCTCCCGCACCAGCGTCAGCGTGCCGCCGTAGAGGCACGGCTGCGCCCCGCGTACGCAGCGCACGCACCAGTCCGTTCCACCAACTCTGGGCTGAGCTTCACCCCTAGCTCAGCGCTGCCGGCAAGACGCGAGGCCCGCTAGCACACTTCACACGCTGCTGGCCTGCTAGCACAGGCCACGCCACCAGAGCCAGGTGCCCGCGGCGCTCATCACGCCGATGCCACTCGCCACGCAGCTTTAAATCCCCTGCGATGAAGCTCTCACCTGGACCAGCAGGTGATCGCCTGCACTGAGGAACGCCATGAGAGTTGTGTGGATCGCCGCCATGCCAGAGCTGGTCACCAAGGCCAGCTCCGCGCCCTCCAGCTCGGCGATCTTGGAAGCCAGCGTCAGCGTGGCGGGGTTGTTGTTGCTGCGCAGCGATGGCACAGGCACGCACAGGCATGCACCGTCCCCCGGGGGCGGGTGTCACTGGCGCGTAGCCGCGTGCAGGGCCATCCCTGGCACCTCCAAGCACACAGCCCGATGTTGCCAACGTGACACAGCACTTGCGCTGGGAGCCTCCCAGGTTGCGGTGACGCGCACTCATCGCTGGCGCCCGAAAGAGCACTCGCGGGACGCGAGACGCCACCGCCATCGCGTGCCTTCTAGTGTACAACGCACCATCGGTGGTAGAGCGTGTCGCCGTAGGACGCGCCCGGCTTGAGCGCGTCCAAGTCGTGCGCAAAGGTGGCCGTCTGGACGCAGGGCGCCACGACCGGGCCATTGGCGACGCGGGATGGCTCACCAGCGTGCACGGCCGCTGTCGACAGCCGCATTTGTTCTTCTGGGTTGTGCGAGAGATGCGAGTTGTGCGGCGACCTTGAGATCGAGGGCTTTGAGGTGGGCGGCCCGCCACACGCGTACGCATGAGCAGCGCGCAGTCAGCTTGTGCTGCAGTGCTGCAGTGACGCTGTACTGACAGCGGCGTGCCTCCACACACTCTCTGCGGACGGCTGCAGAACCGCCCGCCATCACTGCGTGCCGCGCTTCGTGTTGGCGGGCCGCCCAGATCTTCCGCATCTTTCGCCAGGCTTGGTTTCTGTGGGGCAGTTGTGACAATGCACTTGAGCCACTGTTCCTACATGTATGTGCGTGCTGACGGCTGCTGCTCCACAGCCGTTCACATCATCGCCCACGGCGAGCACCTCAGGCTCAGCCCGCATCAATCGCCGCGCCGGATCCTCTTCGTGGGATTTCATGGGAGACCGCCATCGCCATGAAGTGGAGGGGAGCTCAGCGCCGCTCCGAGGCTGACGCCAGGCTGTGCACGTGGCGGCGGACGGCGGGCCCGCCGCGGTGTGTCCCTGGCCTCTGGCGACACCTCGTGGCCCCACCAGCCTGAAAGATCTCCACAGCAGCTGCTCCCATTGATGGATCTCCCCTCGCCTCCCTCCCCACCACTGCTTCTTTGCGCCGCCACTGCGCTTTTCCCAGGTCCAGCGCGTGCACCGCGCGCGTGGCGAAGCTGCCTGGGCACGCGCCGGCGTTGATAAGAGTCCGATCCGCGCCCCACAACGCGTCATTCGCGGCATCGCGAGCACCGCGCAGCAGCGTGCTGTCTTCGCTCACGGCGCACGCTCGGCATCGCGCTGCGACGTACCCCAACGCCCGACGGGTGAGCTAGAGAAAGCGTCGGCCCTTCGGGTCGCGTTCGGTGAAGCTGCACCGCACCAATGGGGCGACGCTGCACGCTGGCTGGGCGCTGCGCTGAGCTAGCAGTGCGTCCCAATCCGCGCGCTCGCTCCACCGCACTCTGCTCGCTCACCACACAGCTGCTGCTCGTGTCCTGTCTACCAACGGCTCGAGAGTCGTCGTCGCGTGAGGAGGCCAAAGCTCGACTCGGTGCACCAATGGCAGGTGCGCGCATTGCACGCTTGGGGCCCCAATCGCGCCGTGCTCGCTCTCCCGGGCAGCTCTTTAGCTCTCGCTCGAGATGAGGCGCCCACCGCCGCCACCCCACGCTAGGCGCGTGTCAGTTCCCAGCGGCGTAGTGAGTAGGAAGCGGGACGCGCAGGCTCAGCAGGCGGCAGATTTGAAGCTGCTCACCTGATTGCTGCTTGCGTGAGCGCGCAGGCACATCAGCTGGGTCGGCGTCGGGCGTGAGTGCCCCCCGCCGCGCGGCGCAGGCCTTCCTGTGGCTCATCATCCTGAGCTGCCTCGTCTGCTTCACCATGATCACCTTCATGCGGCCCACGACGTGGTACTCGCAAAACCAGGTGAGGAGGATTCGCTGTTGCTCCTTCGCGCCGCCGCGCCCCAAGTACATCGTCGCGTGCTCCGTACCGGCCCCTCACCGTCCTCTCCTGTGTGCGCCAACTGCAGGCGCTCACCAACGCACGGAACAACATGACGCTGGCTTGGCCGAACGACATTCCAGTCCTCACCACGGTGAGAGAGAGCGTTGCGCCCCTGGCCCGAGCAGCGCACCAAGCCAAGCGCACGCGCGTGACCCAACCTCCCGCCGCTGCCCCTCCACGTTCCTGCTGGCCACAGGTGACTAAGAACAAGGACGGAACCACCACCGTGACCAACGTCGGCAGGGATGCGGCGCTGTGGAGCGGAAGCACGGCCTTCCCGGTGAGGTGCCTGTACGCCGCTGCGTGCCTTCCCGCTGACCCGCACGCACTTTTGCTGCACCCACTTGCCACATCCTCAAATCCTGTTGTCTTGGCACCGCCACTGTCTACGAATCTGGTTCGCAGGTCACACTGCAGATTGGCACGGTCATGCTCTGCGCGCTGGCGGTGGCGGGCCTGCAAGCTCTGTCGCACGGCAACAGGTCCCCCGGCATCGCCCACGCTGACGTCGGCACCCTGCCCAGCAGCGACGGGGGCATCCTGGGCAGGACCTGGCGCCTGGTAAGCAGCCTGGGGCTGCGGCGGCAGCGCGCTCCTCTGGCGCAAAGCGGCGTCGTCACCATGCGCGGGCGGTGGCCCGTTTCGTCGATGCAAGCCGGACACACATACCGTGTGCCGCTGTGCCCCTTTGGCGCACACGCCGCAGGTCCGCCGCATCGGTGCCACCCAGCTGCCTCCCTACCGCCTCTGGGGGTGGTGGTGCGACGGCCTGAGCGTCAACGACCTGCTGCTTGTCATGCTGTGGACCGGCCTCACCGTGACCTACCTGTGGTACCTCATCTCGCGCAAGTTCGACACCATTGGCAGTGAGTCGGCGTGGAGAAGGTGCATGGCTGGGACAGGGACGCTGCACCAGCGCTTGAGGTGCGCACACACCTTTCTGTGCGCATGCCCTGTCCACCCGCGCGTCGCAGTCAACCTGACGCCCCCGCCGAGCCCGCCCCCCCCCCCGCCCCAACCCCCCCCCCCGCCCCGTCCAACGGCACCCGGGTCACCACCACCAGGACCGCGCGAAGTGCGTGCGTGCTTGCTGCTCGATGCGAGTGGTTTATGCTTGGCCAAAACCCTGCTTGCCACGACGTCATCAATCTCGCGTTGGGCTGCGCGTTGTGCGGTGTGTGCGCAGCGGTGGACCTTATGACTCCCCTGTTCGAGGCTCGGCGCCTGGAGGCCGTGGCCAAGGCGACGGGGTGCGTGGAGCGCCTGCCCAAGCACTCTGTGCACTTGGCCCCGGCGTGCCGCCAGCGTTCACTGTTGCCGCTTTTCTGCGCCTCCCTGCCACGCACGCAGCGAGGTGCTGCGCTACAACATGATGGTGATGTTCTTCCCCATCGCGCGCGTCAACTTCATCAAGGACATCACCGGCACGGACTTCCCGACGATCATCAAGTACCATAGGTGCGCGTCGCACCTGCGCAACGGCTGCGGCAAAGCTGGACCTGCCCTCACCCACGTGTCTGCCCTCCTCCGCGGCTGCGCAGGTGGATGAGCTGGGGCACCATTTGGATCAACTTTGGGCACAGCATGCTGTATATGACGATTTGGGGGGCCGAGGCTGAGTTTGAGCACGAGCTCACCTGGGAGAACACGCACGGCCAGCGCAACGTGGCCGGACTCATCGCCACCATCTTCAGCGTGTTCCTCGCCTTCACCGCCACCACCTGGTTCCGCTCCACCTTTTGGCACGTGAGTTGGAGGGGTTGAGGGACATTTGAGCACCGCCTGCGCCTCGGCTGCCTCCCATGCCGGGCCCCCTGACGGCACGGCGCTGCAAAATCCTGCTGAGACACGCACCAGGCCCTGGCATCAGGGCATGCAGTCACACAGCACGCACGGCACGCCCTGACACCTCGCGCGCGCAGATCTTCTACCGCGTTCACCTCTTCACCGCGGCCGTCTTTGTCATCTTCTCCTTCCTCCACTATAAGGCGCTGATCAACTGGATCATGCCGGGCCTCATCCTCTACTTCATCGACCGCGCCGGCTACAGGTGAGCCCTCTCTCCCAGCCTTGCGCATCGCTGTATGCGGTGCCGCGGCTCGTGCTGAGCTGCGCCATGATCTGCGTTGGGCCTTGCTCCTCCGCACGGCGCTGCGCAGGCTGTGGCAGTTCATCAGCAACTGGTCGCACGTCGGGCCGTGGGACATGCACCTGGACGGCAACGTGCTCACCCTCCGCCTGGCCATGCACACGGTGCGCCCCACCGGGCGTCGAGGAGGCCATCCCAACAGCAACGCCTCTGCGTTGTTCTGCCTGCTCCACCGCTCACGGCCCGCCATCATTAACCACGCGCACGCGCGCAGGCCAAGCAGTACGACGTGACGCCGGGCCAGACCCTCTACGTGCGCTGCCCGTCCATCTCGCTGTTTGAGTCGCACCCCTTCTCCGTGGCCGACGTGCTGAGCTCCGGGCCCGGCGTGTCGCACGCCGTGGTGCACCTCAAGGTCCAGGGCCCATGGACCCGCAAGCTGGCGGCGCAGCTGGAGCAGGGCAAGACCGTCCGCCTGCAGGTGCGGGCGCGGGGCCCAAGGGTGACGCCGCTGTGCTGGCCGGCCGCCAATGAGGCCCTTTGCGGCGGGAGGACATGGAAGAGCTATTGCGTCCTTGCTGTGCGCAGGTGGAGGGGCCGTACAAGACGCAGCTGGACCACTACACGCCTTCGTCGCCCTTTGTCATCATGATCGCTGGTGGCGTCGGGGTGAGTCTCGCCAATCTCGCCGGCCTCATGTGTAACGTGTAACGTATGCTCGCCAGCTGGCTCCGTGTCATGGAGCTGACGCCTTGCACGTGCGCCTCACCCCCCTGCTGCAGGTGACGCCGCTGCTGAACCTGCTCCGCCACCACCTGCGCCTCCTGGCCCAGGGATCCACCGCAGTGCCGCGCGTGCACCTGATCTGGGCCAGCCGCTCGCTGGCCGAGCTCAAGATGCTGGGCCAGGACCTGCTCGAGGCGTCCGCCCCCTCGGGCAACGGCACCGCGCCGCCCGCCAAGTCGTCCTCGCAGTCGGGCTCCAAGACCTGGCTCGAGACCAGCCTCTACTACACGGGCTTCGAGCAGGAGGTGGACGCGAGCAGCGTCAAGCTCATGCCTCGCGCCGACTCGTCCGACCGCCACTCGCCGCGCTCGTCGGAGGACGCGCTCGCCACCTGCGACAGCCTCGGCGCGGGCAAGCCGGCCGCCGCCGCCCGCGGCGGCGCGTGGAAGCCGGCCGCCCTGCTGCGCTCGTCGCCCGCCTACAACCCGCTGGTCTACGCCCTGAGCACGCTCGTCGGCTTCTTCGGATCGTGGGCCGGCCTGCTCGCCGCCAGCTACTACGACAACTACTACGCGCGCACCACCGCCGAGGGCAGCGACTACCTCTCGGTGAGCGCGCCGCACACGGTGGGCGCACCGGGCGCAGCCCTGTAGCCTCGCACGAGAGCTCATCCGCCTCGCGTCTCACGCCCCCCTCCTCGCGCAGGTGGCCACCCTGGAGTTCTTCCTGATGCTGGTGGGCGCCGCCCTGCCGGCCCTGGCTGTGCTGGCCGTCGCCGACTGGGTGCTGCGCCGCCACGTCCCCGTCCAGCACGCCCCGGACATGCACCTGGCCAGCCAGACCAGCAGCGGCTCGGACGACGCGCGCGCCGCCAAGGCGGTGGCCGCGACCGCAGGCAACGACGCGCCCGTGCCCTCCTCCTGGGTGACCAGCAGCACCGGCGCCGCGCTGCAGGTGCTGCCCGGCTACGTGCTGGCGCCCGTCTCGGCACCCTCTGCCGCGTCGCGCCAGCTGGTGCGGGGCCGCCCCAAGCTGGCGGCGCTGGTGTCGGCGCTGGCGGAGCAGCAGGCGGGCCTGGACGAGGTGGACGTGCTGGTGGCCGGCGGCGACGGCATGACGCAGCAGATGATTGAGTTCTGCGCCGAGTTCAACATGAGGCGGGCGGCCAACGTGCCCCTGCTGAAGGCCAGGCGCATGGCGTTCCACAACTAGAGGCGGTGCTGCGTCAGGAGGATGAGGGGGGCCAGCTTTGTGGCTTCCTATGCACGTGTGAGGCTAGCGCAGGGACCAATATGGCCGTCGCGTTTCGCCAAGATGGCCGTCGCGTTAGTGATGTGATTGCCACGTGATGATTTGCACAGCCCAGCCACTCTGGCAAGCCGATGAAGCGTTGTCCGTGTGTTGAACGCTGTGGACAACGCTGTTGCGTCGTAGTCTGTGCTCGCGGGTGACAAGGGTGGCATGCCGGGCATGTTGGCAGACGTTCTGCAGCTGTGAGTTCTTCGAGTGGGGGCCCACTGTGCTTGGCACCTTGCTCCTCAGCTGGGACTGCCGCGTCCGACGGCCCCCGTGCTGTGGCTTGAAGCGCTTCTGCTTCTGCTTTGTGCTGCTGCTGCTGCTCAGGCGCGCACGAACTAATAGCATGCATGTGAAAAGGGGTTGCTGCCGGGAGGGCGGGTCGCGCACCGTCGCCCTCCTGAGCGCGCACTCCGTGAACGTGAACGTGACTTGCCGGGGGCTTCACTCACTGATCGTGCCCGGGGCTGGCTGCTCACCTCAGGCACCCCGGCTCTGCTCACTGCAAGGATGAACGCCCCAGCGGCCCCCCCTGCAAGGACGCAGCTCCCGGCGCCACCCTGAATCTCTCGCTCTGTAGCTGAGCAGCAGCACCTGCGACCCCCACTAAGCGTCAGCCGCCATCGCGAGATGGGCCCTTACCCTGGGTCAACCCTGGGCTCGTGCGCCGCACCCACCACAAATCCTCACACAGAGAGCACATGACTGCTTCCCTCGCTGCACAGAGAGCGTGGTAGGAGCCAGCAGGACAGCAGGACCGCAGCCCTCTGAGGAAGGCCTCGAGCAGGATGGCCACGACCTGGCAGCCGCAGGAGGCGGGCCTGGTGCAGCTGTGCCAGCTGTTCACCGTGTCGCAGCGTGGCGAGAACCAAGCAGAGGCGAGTTCTGCATCGCGCGGCGGCCTGCTTGGGGCCACCTCGTGGGCTCGCAGGCGCAAGCATCCTGACGACGACTCGACGACGAACGTGGAGCCAGGATGCTTTGCTCGGTGTGCGTGCTCATATCCCAACGCCTGTTGTCCCGTGTGGCGTGACGCTCCTGGTGGGGCTCGAGCTCGCAGATCTTGCGGCAGCTCGAGACCTACAAGGCGTACCCAGACTTCAACAACTACCTGGCCTACATCTTCGCAGCAGCAGAACAAGTGCCTCTGGAGGTGGGGCCGCCAACAGTGCCTGCAGCGCCGCCGTGCCCGGCCACGCGCGCCCCCCCTCAGAGGCGCCGTTCTGCTGCCCTGCTGCTGCCGTGCAGGTCAGGCAGAGCGCGGGGCTGTACCTGAAGAACAGCTTGAGGCAGCACTATGAGCAGACCGACGCGGCCCTCAAACAGTACATCAAGGTGCGGCCCATGAGCGTGCAGCTCGTGTGGCATCGGCCTGCACAAGAAGACAGCGAGGCCCGCAAGGCTGGGAAGCGCGCAGTCCTCCCTCACCACCAGGGCCTCACCAGGAGCGGGGGCGCGTTGCTTTTCTCGCCGCAGACGGCGCTGGTGCCCATGCTGGCGCACCCCCAGCGCGCGCTGCGGCACACGGCGGGCAGCAACATCAGCACCATCGTGTCCGCGTCGGGGCTGGGCGCCTGGCCCGAGCTGGTGGGCGTGCTGCAGCAGTGCCTGTCGTCGTCGGACCTGGCGCCCCTCGACGGCGGCCTGGACACGCTCTTCAAGGTGCGCACACCTGCACGCACGCACACGCAGCACGCCGCCTGGGCCACGCAACAGCAACCAAGGAGGGGAGGGCACCGCACGATCAGAGCACGCGGTGGCGTGCTCACAGGCGCGAGGGTGGGCAACGGCGCCATGGCGGGCCGTGTGATGATGCCGTGCGGCGGTGCTGGGCTGCCGCAGGTGGTGGAGGAGTCGCCGGTGCAGATGGAGGTGTCGGTGCCCGTCCCCGCCGCGCCCGGGTCGCCGGCGCCACCCGCGCCGGCGGCGCAGTCGGCGGCGTCCTCCTCGCTGCTGGCGCCGCTGCTGCTCAAGCTGCTGCAGGCGGCGCCCAGCGCCGACGTCAAGCGGCAGGCGGTGGCCGTGCTCAACCTCATGGCGCGCGACATGCCGGCCGGCATCGCGCAGAACCTCGACGCGTGAGTCGCCCTGCACCACGCTTGCAGCGGCAGCAGGAGCACGTGGCAGAGCACGTGGCAGCTGTGACAGTTCATGTTGCCGGGGGAGGCCGGGACGGTGGATGGCAGCGGGCGGCGTGAGCATCTCGGCGGACAGGACTGACTGGGGAGGTGGGACTGGGGCACGGTCTGGTGGCGGCGAGGTGGGCCCTGCACAGCGGCGCACGGTGGGGAGAGGGGTGCGGGGCGCTCGTGATGTTGACCCGGCTGCGTGGGCGCCGCTGCACGCTGTTGGTTGCGTGTGTTTGCGCGCTCGCAGGTACCTGCACAGCCTGTTCGCGCTGGCGCACGACAGCCAGGCGGGCGTGCGGCAGGAGGTGGTGCGCGGCATGGTGCAGCTGCTGACGGTGCAGCCCGACAAGCTGCAGCCCTTCATCTACCAGGTGGGTGGCCAGGCGGGCCTTGTGTGCTCCGTACACAAGTGCGCCCCGCACACAACGGGGGTGAGGAAGGCTGCAGCTCTTCAGGCTGCAGGTCCTCCCTCGCCAACGGGCAGGGGCAGCGTCGTGACGTTGAGCCTCCAAGGGGCAACGGTGGCGTGATTGCGTTCCACCCACCCGGGACAGCACCAAGGACGCAGCGCGCGTGCTGCGCCATGCGCCGGGGCGGCGGCGGCGCACTCGCAGCGAGGCACGAACTCGCCACGACCTCCCCTGCCTCACCCTCTTGCGGCTGCCCCGCAGGTGATTGAGTACATGCTGCAGTGCAATGAGGCCGAGGACGAGGGCATCGCACTCGAGGTGAGAGGAGGCGCAGCAGCCTGCTGTCAACGCAAGCACGCCCGCGTGGCCGCAAGCGCACTGCATCTGGCCACCGGTGGTTGTGCGGTCGCCCATTCGCCACGGACCTTGTCTGACGTGCACTGCGTCGAGCTTGCACTTTTGGCTGGCTGCAGAGCTGTGAGTTCTGGCGGTCCTTTTGCGACGCCAAGCTGGACGGCGAGCTGCTCAAGCCCTTCCTCCCGCGCCTCATCCCCATGCTCATGAAGAACATGGTGAGCGTAGCCACTGCGCCGCCGGGGCCACGCCGGCCTTGCTTCGAGCCCCACCCTCGCGCACCGCGGAGCCACCCACGCCGGCAGCCGCAGCCCACGGCAGCAGATGCTCCCAAGGGCGGTCCGCACGCACGATCCGCGTGCTGCGCAGCAGGCCCACCACCTGCGCATGGCGTTGTCCTATGGGCCTCACGGAACCGGCACCCCGCAAGCGGAGGATCGCCAGGCCGTGCGTGCTGCGTGGTGTGCGCGTTGCGGCGCAGGTGTTTGACGAGCATGACGAGGAGGTGCAGGACGCGCTGGCGGCCGAGGCGGCGCGCGGCCCGCAGGCGGACCGGGCCACCGAGCTGCAGCCGCTGCACCACAAGCAAGGTGCCAAGCACGGCGACGCGCCGCGGGATGCCGACGACGACGGGGACGACGACGACGACGACGAGGTGCGTGGTCCCGGGGGGGCACGCGCGTGCCGCAGGGGCGGGCGGCCAGCGCGCGCCGCCACGCGTTGGCAGGGCGGTCACAGGGCGGTTTGCCGTTTTGCAAGCGCCGGCCGGTCGTGTTGAGCGGCAAAGCTGCTGTTCGTGAAGCCGTGGCACAAGGTGGGGCGCCCATGACTGCGTGTGTGCGTGCGTGCGTTGCTTGGTGGCGCGCAGGCGCTGAGCCGCTGGAACCTGCGGCGCTGCAGCGCAGCGGGGCTCGACCGCCTGGCCGTCGTGTTTGGCGACGACTTGCTGCCGGTGCTCATGCCCATCGTGGAGCAGAGGCTGCAGGTGAGAAGGTACCTGTCTTGGGCACCTCCCACCTCCTTTGCTCCGCACTTGCCACGCCTGCGCGCCGTCGGCGGCGTTGCAGGCCTCAGCGCCACACGCTGCGGGCTGCAGCGGCACCGTTTGCACGCGTGCGTCTGGCGCTGGCCTGCGACTGCGGCCTGTGCGCAGGAGGCGGACTGGCGCGCGCGAGAGAGCGCCATCCTGGCGCTGGGCGCCGTGTCCGAGGGCTGCCACATGGGCCTCCTGCCCTACCTGAGCGGTATGGCCGACATGCTGGTGCCAAAGGTGCAGGACCCGCAGCCCATGGTGCGCATCATCAGCTGCTGGGCGCTCATGAGATACGCCTACTGGCTCCTGGCAGGTGCGGCACGAGCGCCGCGCTGCTGTGGTGTCCTCCTTGCTTGCGGTTTGTTGCTTCTTGAGTCCCTGGCTTTGACTTGCAGTCGGGCCGGCGAACGAAGGCGGAAAGGGAACCAGGGGAGTGGAGGAGCTCGGGACTGGTGCTGCGTTCCCCTGCTCTGCGCAGGCGCGCAGGAGGCGGCGGCGCAGCAGAACGGCGCGGCGCCCGCCGGCGCGCCGGCGGCGGCCGGCGCCGGCGCCAGCGGCGACATGCGCTCGCGTCTGGGCCACGTGGTGCGGGCGCTCCTGGGCGCCGTGCTGGACCACAACAAGTACGTGCAGGACTCGGCGTGCAGTGCGCTGGCCACGCTGTGCCAGGTGGCGGGGCAGGAGGACGCCGCGCACATGCTCTTGCCCTTCCTCCCGGTGAGCTGCTCTGGGGCCGGCGCTCTGGAACGGTACCTTGCCCTGCGCCGCGTTGCTTTGGAGCCAGGGAACGACGACTGCTCGCAGTGATTTGCGTGTGGAGTGTGAGTGCTGCTGCGCGCCATGGGCGTGTGGCGCAGGAGATGGTGCGAGTGCTGTCGACGGCCATCAAGCAGTACGGGCGGCGCAACATCCACTTGGCCTGCGACGCGCTGTGCATGCTGGGCGAGGTGCGGTGACCCCCCTCGCCCCCGTCTCCCCCCTCCCCCCTGATATCTCGGCGCGAGCACACCACGGCCTCTGCTGGCAGCTGCGTTGATCACCGCAGCCAAAGCGCTGCGTGGGCCCTGACCACGGTGCTGCCCGCAGGCGGCGGGCCCGTCCATGCGTGACCCTGCGCTGGTGCCGCTCTACATGGCGCCGCTGTGCGAGCGGCTGGCGGCGTGCGGGCCGCACGACCGGGAGCTGGTGCCGCTCTTCGAGTCTGTCATCATGGTGAGCGGCCACGGTGGCCAGCAGCAAAGCCAGCGACAGGACGCGTGACGCTGCGCCCGCGTGGTGTGCGTCCTCGCGCGGCTCCGACTCGCCCACAATTGCACAAAGCTCTGGCTGACCAGAACTCGCCCAGCTGTGATGCGTGGCGCGTTGGCGGGGCGCAGGCGAGCGGCGTGCTGGGCCCCGGCATCGCGCAGTGGGCGCCGGCCACCTTCCAGGCGGCTCTGCACGTGGCCATGGCGCACACAACGCTGCGAGCGGTGCGTCGCCTTTGAAGCAGCAGCACCTCCCCGCCGGCGCGCCGTCCCAGGACTGCAGCACGGGCGCGCCCCGCCGGCGGCGCCGCTCACTGCAGGACCAGCGCTGCGTGTGCGGCGGTGCGTTCGTGCGTGCGTGTGCCAGCAGGGCGGCGCGTCCCCCAGCCCCGCGGCCGGCCAGCCCCACGCGCCAGGCGGCGGTGCAAGCGCAAGCAAGCACGAGTACGACGCGGGCCTCCACGCGCTGTCCTTGGACGTGGTGGACGGGCTCACCGAGGCGCTGGGACCCAGCATTGAACCCCTGGCGGCCAGCACACCCGTGGTGCAGGCGCGTGCGTTGAGGCCGCATTCGGGGCCATTGCGAACTTGTGCTCGCGGCAGCACCGCCGCAGGGTGCCAGCGCTCGCTTCCCCGCCGCACGTTTCGGCGGCGTTTAATGGCTGCGGCGACGTGCGCCGGTTTGGCCAGCGTGCGGGTTGCCGTGGTGGTGGTGGTGGTTGGTGGCGGATGCGTGCGCAGTTGGTGCTGTCGGCGTGCGGGGACCCAGAGGCGGACGTGCGGCAGGCGGGCTTTGGCCTGGTGGGCGACCTGGCCAAGGCGGCCATCAGCCTGCTGGCGCCGCACGTGGCGCAGCTGGCGCAGGCGTCGCTGCGCGCGCTCGAGCCCCAAGTCATCAGCAGAAAGGCGCGCGTGCGGTTGGGTGGGTCGGGGGTCAGTTGTCCGCCGCGCACCCTTGGAGCGCGGCGGTGGGCAGAGAGCGCCGCTTGGTGGTGGTGTGCGTGGCGGTGGTGTGCGCAGGACGCGATCCGTTCGTGCAACAACGCGTGCTGGTCCCTGGGCGAGCTGGCCGTGCGGCTGGCGCCCGAGCACGTGGCTCCGTGGGCCACGGCGGCGGCCGAGCGCGCCGCCACGCTGCTGGCGGCCGGCACGCGGCAGCTGCCTCCCTCACTGGTGGAGAACGCGGCAATCACGCTGGGCCGCGTGGCGTGGAGGGCGCCGGAGGCGCTGGCACCGCACCTGGGCCACTTTTGCACGCCGTGGTGCCAGGTGAGAGCTGCGCTGGGGCAACGTTGCGCGTGGATGGGGGACCCGCGCTGGGTGGCTTGTGGGCGCTTCACGTGCGTGCGTTGTGGGCGTGTGTGCGTCTCTCGCGGCGCGCAGGCGCTGCGCAACGTGCGCGACGACGTGGAGAAGGAGCAGGCCTTCCACGGGCTGTGCCAGCTGCTGCGGCGCAACGCCGAGCCGGTGCTGGCGCCCGGCCCGGCCTTTGCGGCGCTGGCGGTGGCCGTCACCTCGTGGCGCAACCTGCGCAGCGTCCAGCTACAGCAGGAGCTGCATCAGGTGCGTGGGGGCAGCGGCCGAGGCCCTGCACGCTCCGCGTGGTGGCGCGTGGCACCGGGGTCGAGCGTGCGCGCCTGTCCTTGCTTGCTCGCAGACGCTTCACGCCATCCAGGCGCGCATGGCGGCGGCGGGGAGCTGGCAGCCGGCGTTGTCGGTGCTGGAGCCGGCCATGGCACAGCGGCTGGCGGCGTTGAGTGGGGCCCCTGCATGACAATCGACGCGCGGCTCGCTGATCACCCACCGGACAAGACAGGACAGGACTGGACCTGCACTGCGCGCTGCATACGCTCGCGAAGCTTGTGCTCCCTCCCTCTTTTCTGGCTCAACGAGCGCTTTTGCCGTGCCAGATGACCCACATGAGGGCGAAGCTCTTCAACGAGACCGTCCCGCCATCCGCAGCGCACAACGCTGCGA
>VFQP010003828.1_pt1 | contig 14770 bp, 15 predicted proteins | sample 3512351 | NCBI WGS metagenome assembly VFQP01 (sample SAMN10412372, study PRJNA504923) | tailings metagenome | isolation source: Relicate 1 Philex TSF1 revegetated site | place: Philippines: Tuba, Benguet | collected 2017-08-29 | reverse complement strand
GCGAGGAGCGCCACGGCGAGCACCGGGAGGGCCGTCGTCCTGCACGGGGGACGTCGTCGGGTCATGTCTCGATCGTGTCGCCCGGCGGTCGAACCTTGCAGCGACCGTCCGGGCGGGCCGCCCGGCGCGGGGGTGGGGTGCCGTGGGACGATGCCGCCCGTGACGGAGCTGACCCTGGACGACGACGCCAAGCGCCGTGTGCTGCGCGCCAACCTCACGTACGTCGCGATCCTCGTGCCGATCCTCGGGCTCACGGCGGTCTCCCTGGGGATCAGCACGCGCAACGTCGCCCTCGCGGTCGGGTACGCGTGCGTCGTGCTCGCGATGATCCCGCTGACGTACGTGCTCGCGCGCCACTTCACCGACCGCTCCCGCGTCACGTTCGGCGACGGGTCCGTGACGGTCCAGGGGTGGGGCCGGCCGCGGCGGTTCACGGTCGCCGAGATCGAGCGCGTCGTCACGGTCGACAGCATGGGGTTCGGGGGCATGACGCCGACGCACCACCTCATCGTCGTGGGGCCGACGAAGCGCCTCGCCCTGCTGGTCGGACAGATGTGGGACCGCGACCAGCTCTCGGCCGTCGCACTCGACCTCGCGCACCGCGGCGTCCCGCTCAACCCGGTCCACCAACCGGTCACGCCCGTGCAGCTGCGGGCGATGGACCCCCGGCTCGTGCCGTGGCGTCAGGCGCACCCGGTCGCGCTGGGCCTGTTCGTCGGGCTCGGGGTGCTGCTGTTCTTCCTGGTCGCGTTCGTCGTCATGGTCGCGTTCCTCGTCTGAGCGTCGCGTCCGGCCGGGCGCGGTCGTGCCAGTAGCCCTGGGCGTGCACGCGCGACCGCGCCACGCCTGCCGCCACGAGCTCGGCCCGGGCGCGCGCGACCGTGGCGCTCTCCGTCGCGCACCACGCGTAGAAGCCGTCGCCCGCGGAGGCCGCGGACCGGCCGTGCTCCGCGACCCAGTCGCGGACGGCGCCCAGCACCGCCCGCTCGGCGCCCCGGCGTCGCGCGCGGGGCACGCGCTCGACGTGCACGGTCGCGGGCACGTCACCGAGCGGGGCGTCCGCCGGGTCGTCGGCCTCGACGAGCACGTGCGCCCGGACGTCGGGTCCGAGGCTCGCGAGGATCCCGCGCACCGCGGGCGCGGACGTCTCGTCCGCGACGAGGAGCACGTGCCCGACGGCGGGCCCCGGGTCCCACTGCGTGCCGTGGTCGGTCACGCCGTACCGCGCGTGCGGCGCGGACAGCAGGACGCGGTCCCCGACCGCCGCCCGCCGCGCCCAGGCGCTCGCCGGGCCCGCGGGCTCGTGCAGGTACAGGTCGAGGTCGACCTCGGCGGCCTCCGACCGCACGGCCACGGGCGTGTACGAGCGCATGACGGGGCGCTCGTCGTCGTCGAGCGCGGACCACTCACGGCGCCACGTGCTCTCGTCCGCGAGGCGCGCCCGGCGCGCGAGGCGGTCCGCGCCCGGCCCCGGGAGCAGGATCTTCACTCGCTGGTCGAGCCCGACGTCGGCGCACACGGCGAGGTCCGGACCGGCGAGCGTCACGCGCACGAGGCGCGGGCCGACGTCGTGCACGCGCGCGACGGTCGTCGGGAAGAGCACGTTGGGCGACCGGTGGAACCGGCACCCGGCCGGGCTCCCGGCGGTCGCCGGAGGCCCGGCCGCCGCGTCAGGAGCCGGCACGGTCCTGCAGGAAGCGCTCGACGTCGTCGAGCACGGCCTGCCCGCCGAGCGGCCCGACGCCGCTGATCCAGGAGGACTGGTCCACGACGCGCACGTCGGGGAACGACGCGGCGTTGAGCGGGATCTCCGCGGGCACCGCGGACGCGTCGTCGGGGTCGGCGGCCGAGACGAGCACGAGGTCGGCGGCGGCCTCGGTCACGCGCTCCGGGGACAGGTCCACGGAGATGTCCTCGCCCCACTCCTGCTCCGGCGTCGTGAACCCGACGCACTCGAGCGTGCTGCCCGCGAACGACCGCGGCCCGTACGCGGACACGATGCCGTCGCGCGGGCGCAGGAGCTGCGCCGTGCCGGAGACGCCGTAGTCCTCCTGGAGCTGGGCGCACCGCGCGTCGTAGGCGTCGAGCAGGGCCTGGGCGTCCGCCTCGCGGCCGAGCGCGCGGCCGACGAGCAGCACGTTCTCCTGCCACGGGTCGGTCTGGGTCGCTATGAAGACGGTCGGCGCGACGCTCGCGAGCTGGTCGTACAGGTCGGAGTGGCGCGACTCCGTGCCGAGGATGAGGTCCGGCTCGAGCGCCGCGATGGCCTCGAGGTTCGGCTCGGGGACGGTCCCGACGACCTCGATCGCCTGCGCCTCCTCGCCGAGGTACGCGGGCACGCCCGCCTCGACGCTCAGCACGGCGGCGCCCACGGGGACGACGCCGAGCGCGACGGCGGTGTCCGTCTCGACGGGCTCGAGCGTCACGACGCGCTGCGGCGCCGCGTCGAGCTCGGCGGTCCCCCGCGCGTGCTCGACGGCGTACCCCGCCGCGGTGTCGTCCGGCGCCGGCGCACCGGTCGCCGCGGGCTCGGGGTCGGACGAGCACGCCGCGAGGAGGGTCGCGGCGAGCACGAGGGCGGTGGTGGTGACGCTGCGGCGCACGCGCGGGCTCGACGTGGTCCGGGAGATCGGCACAGGAGGTTCCTCCGTCGTGGGATAGGGTCGCCTAACCTTACCTGCCCACCGGGGCGGGTGACGCCGCGCTGGATACGATCACTGCATGTCCGGGCCCGTGTTCGCCGGCGCCGCCGCCGGTCTCGTCGTGGGCGTCCTGCTCACCCTCGGGCTCGTGCTCGCCTGGCGGCTCGCGCGCGGGTCGCGCGAGCTCGGGAGCGACTCCGACCGGGCGACGTTCCGCACCCTCCACCTCGCGTCGCGCGCCGCGACGCACCTGCGCGACGGGCTCGACGGCGACGACGTCGGCCGCGCGGCCCGCTCCCTGCGCCAGCTCCTCGGCGCCGACGCGCTCGCCGTCGTCACGGCGGACGGGGCGGTCGCCCTCGACGGGAGCTCGACGCTCGAGCCCGACGCGCGGCGCGTCGCCGAGCGCGTCCTCGCCACGGGGCGGCGCCACGTCGAGAGCGGCGACGTCGAGGACGCCGTCGGGGCGCCCGTCGTCGCGGGCGGGCGCGTCGCCGGTGTCGTCGTCGCGTTCGCCGACACCGTGCGGCCGCCGCTCGTGCGCGCGACGGGCGAGGTGGCGCAGTGGTGCGCGGCGCAGCTCGAGCTCGCCGAGCTGGAGGCGTCGCGCACGGCGCTCGCGCAAGCCGAGCTCCGCGCGTTGCGCGCCCAGATCAGCCCGCACTTCGTCTACAACGCGCTCGGCGCCATCGCGTCGTTCATCAGCACCGACCCCGAGCGGGCGCGCGACCTCGTGCTCGACTTCGCCGACTTCACGCGCTACTCGTTCCGCGGGCGCGGCGACTTCACGACCCTCGCCGACGAGCTGCGCTCGATCCACTCCTACGTCGAGCTCGAGCGCGCCCGGTTCGGCGAGCGCCTCGCCGTCACCCTGCAGATCGCGCCGGAGTCGCTGACGGCCGTCATCCCCTTCCTCTCCGTGCAGCCCCTCGTCGAGAACGCGGTGCGCCACGGCCTGGAGCCGCGCGAGCACGGCGGCACGATCGTCATCACCGCGCGCGACGAGGGCACCCAGACGGAGATCACGGTCGAGGACGACGGCGTCGGCATGGACCCGGCCGTCGTGCGTGAGCTCCTCACGTCGCGCGACACGACGCACGTGGGCCTGCGCAACGTCGACACGCGCGTCCGCCAGCTCTACGGCGACGACCACGCGCTCGACATCGAGACCGCGCCCGGCTCGGGCACGCTCGTGCGGCTGCGCGTCCCGCGGTCGCAGCCGCTGCACGAGACGGAGGTGAGCGTGCCGTGACCACCCCGGACCCGGCTCCGGCCGGCGGTCTCCCCGGCGGGGCGGGCGACGCCGTCGGGCTGGACGTGCTCGTCGCCGACGACGAGCGGCCCGTGCTCGACGAGCTCGTGGCCCTGCTCCGCCGCGACCCGCGCGTGCGCACCGTGCGCGGGGTCGCGAGCGGGTCCGAGGCGCTGCGCGAGCTCTCGTCGCGCACGGTGGACGCGGCGTTCCTCGACATCCACATGCCGGGGCTGACCGGCCTCGACCTCGCCCGCGCGCTCTCGCGGTTCGCCGACCGCCCGGCGGTCGTGTTCGTCACCGCCGACGAGGCGCGCGCCCTGGAGGCGTTCGACGTCGAGGCCGTCGACTACGTGCTCAAGCCCGTGCGGCGCGAGCGGCTCACGCGCGCGGTCGACCGCGTCGTCGAACGGGTCGCGGAGCGCACCGCGGCGGGGCGCACCCCCGCGACCGACGCGGCGGCACCGTCCGCGAGCGCCGCCGCTCCACCGCCGGTTGCCGGCGACCCGGCGGGCGGTGCGGCCCCGGCCGAGGAGACGCTCGTCGTGACGGTCGGCACGACGACGCGGCTCGTCCGGCGCAGCGCGGTGCGGTGGGTGCAGGCGCAGGGCGACTACTCCCGGCTCGTGACGGACACCGAGCAGTTCCTCGTGCGCGAGCCGCTCTCCGACCTCGAGGAGCGGTGGGCGCCCGCGGGGTTCCTGCGCGTGCACCGGTCGTACCTCGTGGACCGCGCGGCCGTGACCGCGGCGCGGTTCGGCGGGGCGCAGCCCGCGGTCGTCGTCGCCGGGCACGAGGTCCCGGTGAGCCGCCGCATGGTGCCCGCGGTGCGCGAGGCGCTCCTCGGGCCGCACCGGGGCGCGCCGTGACGGGCACCGACCCGCGGCGGGACGCGCGCGTGCGCGTCCGGTCCACCGACCTCCCCGCGGCGCGCCCCGGCCTCGGCGAGGGCGCCGTCCCGGGGGGCGGGGCGCCGTCGGGCACGGCGCGGACCGGCGAGCCGGACGACGCCGCGACCGCCTACACGCGCGGGCTCGTGCGGGCCCAGCTCCGGCTCGGGCTGGCGTGCGTGGCGTCGTTCCTCGCGGTCGTCACGCTGCTCACGGTGACGATGAGCGGCGTGCCCGCGCTGGACGACGTCGTGCTGCTCGGCGTGCCGCTGCCGTGGCTCGTGCACGCGTACGGCTTCTACCCGGTGATCGTCGCGTTCGCGGTCGTCTTCGCGGTCGCGGCGGCGCGCAACGAGCGCCGGTACCGCGCGCTCGCCGAGGGCGCGGGCGGGCCCGACGAGCCCGGCCCCGACGACGGCGGTGCGCCGTGACCAGCGCGCTGCCCCTCGTCGCGATCGCGCTGCTCCTGCTCGCGACCGGGCTCATCGGGTTCTACGGCCTGCGGATCTCGCGCACCACGAGCGACTTCTTCGTCGCGTCGCGCACCGTGCGGCCGGTCTGGAACGCGTCGGCGATCAGCGGCGAGTACCTGTCCGCGGGCACGTTCCTCGGGCTCTCCGGCCTCGTGCTGCTGTCCGGCGCGGAGGCGTTCTGGTTCCCCGTGGGGTACGCGGCGGGCTACCTGCTCGTCCTGCTGTTCGTCGCGGGCCCCCTGCGGCGCAGCGGCGCGTACACGATCCCCGACTTCGTGCACGCCCGGCTCGACTCCGTGGTCGCGCGCCGCGTGACGAGCGTGCTCGTGCTCGTCATCGGGTGGCTCTACGTGGTGCCGCAGCTCCACGGGGCGGCGCTCGTCATCACGAGCGTGGCCGCGGTGCCGCCGTGGGTCGGCTCGGTGGGGATCGCGGTCGTGGTGAGCGCCGTCGTCGCCGCGGGCGGGATGCGCTCCATCACGTTCGTCCAGGCGTTCCAGTTCTGGGTCAAGCTCACCGCGCTCGCGGTGCCGCTCGTCTTCGTGCTCATGGCGCTCGGCGGGGCGTTCGAGCCCGGCGGCGCCGTCGTCACGTTCGACCCCGCCGCCGTGTTCCCCCACGAGGCCGGGCCGGGCGGCCTCGACGCGTACGCCACCGTCTCGCTCCTGCTCGCCCTCCTGCTCGGCACGACCGGCCTGCCGCACGTCCTCGTGCGCTTCTACACCTCGCCCGACGGCGGCTCGGCCCGCCGCACGACCGTCGTCGTGCTCGTCATGATCAGCGTGTTCTACATGGTGTCGAGCACGCTCGGGCTCGTGGCGCGGGTCGTCGCGCCCGACCTCGCGGCGCCCGGGGTCGCGGACACGGTCGTCCTCACGCTGCCGACCCGCCTCGTGCCCGGGCTCGGCGGCGAGCTGCTCGCCGCGCTCGTCGTCGCCGGGGCGTTCGCCGCGTTCCTCGGGACGTCGTCGGGGCTCGTGGTCGCTCTGGCGGGCGTCGTGAGCCAGGACCTGTTCGGCGGCACCGTGCGGTCCTTCCGCTGGTCGGCGGTCGCGTGCACGCTCATCCCGCTCGCCTTCGCGCTCGTCACCATCCCGCAGGGCCTCGTGACGAGCGTCGGGACGGTGTTCGTCTTCGCGGCGTCGGCCCTGTCCCCCGTGATCCTGCTCGGCGTGTGGTGGCGCGGCCTCACCGCGCGCGGCGCGGTGGCGGGCATGGTCGTGGGCGCCGTCCTGTGCGCGACGGCGCTGCTCGCGTCGTCCGCGCTCGTCGCTGCGGGGTACGGGAGCCCGTCCGGCAGCACGGCCGACGGCGTCCCCGGCGTCGTGCGCGCCCTGCTCGCCCAGCCCGCCGCCTGGACCATCCCGCTCGCGACGGCGACCGTCGTCGTCGTGTCGGTCCTCGACCGGCGCGGCCCGCCGGTGCGCACCGACCGGTTCCTCCGCCGCCTGCACGTGCCCGAGCGCCGTCGGGCCTGAGACCTGGAAGGCCGACGACGACCCGTCGCCATGGTCGGTGTCTGGGACCTCGCTCGAGCACCTGAAATCTGTAGCGTAGGAAACCTGAAATTCGTAGCGTAGAGAGCCTGAGATCCGTAGCGCGGGGCGCCGCTACGCCTCCGGCCGATCCCTCCGCATCTCACCTGGCGGGCGCTCTCGACCGCATGTCGGATGGGTCGTAGGATCGTGCCAACCATCCAGAGCGGTCGAGAGTCCTGGCTCGACGACACCGCAGCAACCCGCCGACGGAAGCCTCCCGAGGACAAAGGTGCTAACGCCAGGGTCGATGGAGTGACGCATGACCTCAGAGGCATCCTTCGCGCACCGTCCGGGCCGTCCTCGGCCGACGGTGTCGTTCGAGCTCATGCCCCCGCGCCGACCGGACGCGGCCCCGAAGTTCTGGGAGACGGCACGCCGTCTCGTCGCGACGCACCCCGACTTCGTGTCCGTGACGTACGGCGCCGCGGGCACCGACCGCGCGACCGCGCGCCAGGTCGTCGGACGCCTGCTCCAGGGCACGCCCGTGCTGCCGATCGCACACCTCACGTCCGTCGGGGCGTCGCGCGAGGACGTGGAGTCGGTCATCACCGACTTCCTCGACGAGGGCGTGCGGAGCTTCCTCGCGCTGCGGGGCGACCCGCCGCGCGACCAGCCGGACTGGCAACCCGCGCCCGACGGCGTCCGGTCGTCGACCGAGCTCGTCGCCCTGCTGCGCGAGGTCGAGGCGTCGCGCTGCGCGTCCGACCCCGCCGTCGCGCTGCGCGGCGCAGCCCGGCCGCTGACGATCGCCGTCGCGACGTTCTGCGACGGGAACCCCGCCGCCGGCACGACGCGCACCCAGGAGGTGCGCCGCCTCTGGCAGAAGCAGCAGGCCGGCGCGAGCTTCGCGATCACGCAGCTCTTCTACGATGCGTCGTCGTACACCGACTTCGTCGCCGAGGCCCGCGCGGCCGGCGTGACGATCCCCATCCTCGCCGGGCTGCTGCCCACGACGGAGCCCGCGCGGCTCCGTCGCGTCGAGGAGCTCACGGGCGTGCGCGCGCCCCAGCACCTGCTGGACGCGCTCGACGCCCTGCCCGACCCGGAGGCGCAGCACGCCTACGGGATCGCGTACTCGGTCGACCTCGCGCAGCGCGTCCTCGACGCGGGCACGCCCGGTCTGCACGTGTACACGTTCAACAAGCACCGCGCCGCTCTTGACCTGCTCGAGGGTGTCCACCTCGGCGGCGGGTCGGTCGGGACCGGGGGCGGCGCCAGCGCCGCCGCCGCCCCGCTCGTCCCGGACCTGGCCAGCGGGCCGTGGGTCACCGGCACCTCCCTGCCCACGACGAGCGCCGCCACGCACGGCGCGCCCGTCTGACCGGTCCTCCGGACCAGCAAGAGGTTTCGATCATGGCCACTTCCGTACCCTCCCCTACCCAGAACCCGGTCGGTTTTCCCGCCGGCACCGTGCTCGGCTACCCGCGCATCGGGCGCCGCCGCGAGCTGAAGAAGGCCGTCGAGGCGTTCTGGGCCGGCAAGACCTCGGCCGAGGAGCTCGAGGCCACGGCCCGCGAGCTGCGCCTCGCGACCGTCCGCCGGCTCGTCGACCTCGGCCTCGGCGCCGACGACGCGTCCGTCCCCGGCTCGTTCTCCTTCTACGACCAGGTGCTCGACGTCGCCGCCTCCCTCGGGGCGGTCCCGTCGCGGTTCGCGTCGCTGACCGACGACGCGGGCCGCCTCGACCTCGCGGGCTACTTCACCGTGGCGCGCGGCCAGGGGGACGACGCCCCGCTCGAGATGACCAAGTGGTTCGACACCAACTACCACTACCTGGTCCCCGAGATCGGCCCGGACACCCCGATCCGCTTCGTCGACGACCGCGTCGTCCGCGAGTTCGTCGAGACCAAGGAGGCAAGCGTCGTGACGCGGCCCGTCGTCGTCGGGCCGGTCACGTTCCTCGCGCTGTCCAAGGCCGCGGACGACGCGCCCGCCGGGTACTCGCCGCTCGACCGCCTCGACGACGTCGTCGCCGCCTACGCCGACCTGCTGCGCGCGCTCGCCGCGGCGGGGGCGCCGTGGGTCCAGCTCGACGAGCCGATCCTCGTCACCGACTCGGTCGACGTGCCGTTCACCGAGCTCGCCGCCGCCGTGGGGTCCGCGTACCGCGCCCTCGCGACCGACCTCCGCCCGGTGCCGAGCCCGGGGTCTTCGGCGGCCTCGTCCGCAAACCCGGCGGCAACCCCTGGTTCGGCGCAGGACGCGCGGCCCGCGATCCTCGTCGCCACGCCGTTCGGCGGGCTGGAGACGTCGCCGGACGGCGACGGCGCGACCTTCGACTTCCTGGCGACCCTCGCGGGCACGGACGTCGAAGCGATCGCGATCGACGCCGTCCGTGCGGACCTTCCGGACTCGCCCTACGACGACCTCCTGACGAAGACGCTCGTCGTCGGCGCGATCGACGGGCACAACGTGTGGCGCGCCGACCTCTCGGCAAAGCTCGACACGCTGACCGCCGCGCGCAGCCTCGGTGCGGGCGCGGTCGCCGTCGGCACGTCGACGTCGCTGCTGCACGTGCCGCACGACGTCGAGGACGAGACGTTCGCCGAGCCCGGCACGGCGTCGGGCACGACGCTCGACCCGCGCCTGCGCGACTGGCTCGCGTTCGCGGACCAGAAGGTCGGCGAGGTCGCGACGCTCGCCCGCGCGCTGACCGAGGGTCGCGACGCCGTCGCGGAGGAGATCGAGGCGTCCCGCGCGGCGGTGGCGTCGCGCGCGGAGGCGAGCGGCGTCGTCGTGCCCGCGGTGCGCGAGCGCGCGGCCGCGCTGACCGACGCCGACTTCGCGCGCGGCGCGTACGCCGAGCGCGCGGCCGCGCAGCAGGAGCGCCTGAACCTGCCGCTGCTGCCCACGACGACGATCGGCTCGTTCCCGCAGACGCCCGAGATCCGCCGCGCCCGCGCGCTGTGGACGAAGGGCGAGCTGTCGGACGCGGACTACACGACCGCGATGCGCGAGGAGATCGCGCGCGTCGTCGCGATCCAGGAGGAGCTGGGCCTCGACGTCCTCGTGCACGGCGAGCCCGAGCGCAACGACATGGTGCAGTACTTCGCGGAGCACCTCGACGGGTTCGCGGTCACGGCGAACGGCTGGGTGCAGTCGTACGGGTCGCGCTGCGTGCGCCCGCCGATCCTGTGGGGCGACGTGACGCGGCCCGCGCCGATCACGGTCGAGTGGTCCGCGTACACGGCGTCGCTCACCGAGAAGCCCGTCAAGGGCATGCTCACCGGGCCGGTGACGATCCTCGCGTGGTCGTTCGTGCGCGACGACCAGCCGCTCGGCGACACGGCGAACCAGGTGGGCCTCGCGCTGCGCGACGAGATCGCGGACCTCGAGGCCGCCGGCATCGGGATCGTCCAGGTCGACGAGCCCGCGCTGCGCGAGCTCCTGCCGCTGCGCCGCGCGGACCAGCCGGCGTACCTCGACTGGTCCGTCGGGTCGTTCCGGCTCGCGACGTCGGGCGTGGAGGCGGCGACGCAGATCCACACGCACCTGTGCTACTCGGAGTTCGGCGAGGTCATCGGCGCGATCGACGGCCTCGACGCCGACGTGACGTCGGTCGAGGCGGCGCGCTCGCGCATGGAGATCGTGCCGGAGCTGCGCGACGCCGGGTTCTCGCGCGGCATCGGACCGGGCGTCTACGACATCCACAGCCCGCGCGTGCCCTCGACGGAGGAGGTCACCGAGCTGCTGGAGCTCGCGGTGAAGTCGATCGACCCGCGCGTCGTCTGGGTCAACCCCGACTGCGGCCTGAAGACCCGCCGCTACGAGGAGACCGTGCCGTCGCTCGAGCACCTCGTCACCGCGGCGAAGGCCGTCCGGGCCACGCTCGGCTGACCCCGGAGACGCCGGAGGCCGGGTCCCGTCAGGACCCGGCCTCCGTGTCGAGGGTGTCAGCGCTCGGTCGTGCCCGTGCCCGCCATCGGGAGAGCGAAGGCGAGCGTCGCCGCCGCGAGGCCGCCCACGAAGAGCCACACACCGCCGTCGACGCCGGACATGCCCGACCCCATGAGCACGAGCCCGCCGACGAACAGCGCGAACGCCACGACGAACCGTGCGACCGCGCCCGCGTGACCGGGGATGTCGCGCCCTTCGGTCCCGGTGGGGAGGGGGCTGTGCGCCGCCTGCTCGCTGGACGTGGTCATGGGGTTCTCCTTCTGAGGTCGGAACGGGAGCCGGACGTCGCCGTCGGCGATCAGTCCAGGTAGTTCTCCACCGTACCGGGGTCTCGCACCGTCGCCGCATCGGGGTCGCCGCCGAACTCGCGCGCGGCGCCGCGCTGGCGCAGCAGGTCCCAGCACTGGTCGAGCTCGACCTCGATCGCGCGGAGCCGCTCCTGCTCCTGCGGGCCCGAGATCTCGCCCCGGGCGAGCTGCTCCCGGAGCCGGTGCTCCTGCGCCACGAGCTCGCTGATCGTGCTGCGGATGCCGCCGTCGGTCGTCATGCCGTCCACGGTATGCCCGACGGCGCGGGCGCGCCCCGGGAGGCCGGCCCCACGCGGCGCAGCGTCGGCGGTGCGCCCTAGGCTCGTCGCATGACGACGACGATCGGGCGCACGGTCCTGCTCTGCCGCGACCTCGACGCGAGCGCCGCGTTCTGGGCCGACGGGTTCGGCTTCCGCACGTTGTTCCAGGGAGAGACCGAGGGGTTCCCCCTGCTCCACGTCGGCCCCGGACGCGTCGACGAGCCCGGCCTGTGGCTCGTGCCGCTCCCCGAGGGCGGCGCCCCGCTCGTGCGCCACGGCCTGCCCAACCTCGTGCTCTACGTCGACGACCTCGACGCGACCCTCGCACGCCTCGCCGCGGCCGGGGTCGAGCCGTTCGTCGGGCCCGACGCCGACGCCGAGACCGGCGACCGGTTCGCGCACGTCCACGACCCCGACGGGCACCGGGTCGTCGTCGTGCAGCTCGGGACGACGACCGACCCCGCGTAGCGGGCTACCGAGCGCGCACCCATGTCGCGTCGTCGGCGAGGATCGTCGCCTCGTCCTGGTCGACGACGAGGAACCCGCCCCCGATCCGCAGCTCGGCCGTCGGGCGGTCCGGGGTGCGCAGACGCACCCGGCCCGCCATGAGCGACGCCGCGACCGGCTGGTGCCGCGGCAGGATGCCCAGCGTGCCCGACGCCGCCGGGACCGTCACGCTCCGCGCCTCCCCCGCCCAGAACACCCCGGACGGCACCACCACCTCCACGGACACCAGCCGCTCCCCGGCGGGTGCGGCGGTCTCGGACGGGGACGGCAGGGCGACGGGCACGGAGTTCCTCCCGGACGGCGGACGGCGGAACCCCCGAGTCTGGCCGAGCGACCCGCTCGCCGGGCCCGGCACTTCGTCACCCGGGCGGGGCCGAAGGTCACCGGGGAAGCACCCGCCGCGGTGGTGCCGGCGGGCGGCCCGCGGGTGGCCCGTGGGTGGCCCACGTCACGATGGGCGCATGAGCAACCACGCGCACGGCATCCACCACTCCATCGACTACGTCGAGCTCCCCGTGACCGAGCTCGCCGCCGCGCAGGCGTTCTACGGCGCGGCCTTCGGCTGGGAGTTCGTCCCCTACGGCCCCGGGTACGCCGGGATCCGCACGGCCGCGGAGTCCGGCGCGGACGAGGCCGGCGGTCTGCGTCTGGCCGAGTCGGGCGACGTGACCCGCGGCGGTCCGTTCGTCCTGCTGTTCTCCGCGGACCTCGACGCGACGCTCGCCGCCGTCCGGAGCGCGGGCGGCGAGGTGGTCGAGGGCCCGTACGAGTTCCCCGGCGGCCGCCGGTTCCACTTCCTCGACCCGAGCGGCAACGAGCTGGGCGTCTGGGCCACGTCCTGAGGGACGGCGTCGGCCGTCGAGCGGGGTGCGTGGCGGCCCGGGCGGCAATCACGTTGACGACGGCGGGGGCCGAGGCGCACCATCGAGGGTGACGGTTGCCGAGGGCAGCCGTCCGTCGTGCCGGATGGGCACGACCACGAGTCAGGATCGCGCCGCCGGCGCGCCGCACGGGACGAGGAGACGCGGATGCACGGCACCGCAGGCTGCGAGGTGGCCATGGCGGCCTGCTCGGGCGCCCTCTCCCCCCGCACCGTCACCCGCTGAGACCACCGGGCCGCGGGCCGTCGTCCCCGACGCCCGCCACGCTCCGGAGCGCGCCGCCGTCCGATGACCCCGTCGTCGCCCGGCCGCGCCGGTCACGACGCGACGGCTGCGGGCACGCCGTCCTCCCCGCCCCCGGCGGCGCCGTCGTGCGCCCGGGCGAGCACGCGTCGTCGTGCACGCCCGCCGGGCCGCGGACCGTCCTGACACGGAAGCAGCGAACCCATGAACCCCCTGACCGAGAAGCAGATCCGCGCGTCGTTCGTCAACGCGTCCAAGCGCGAGGCCGCGCAGGCGACCCTCCCCGACCTCGACACGCTCGACTGGGACCGCCTCGACTACCTCGGGTGGCGCGACCGCAAGGCCCCGCTCCTCGCGTACGCCGTCGTGGAGGTCGACGACGAGCCGCGCGGCGTCCTGCTGCGCTCGACCGACGCCAAGACGGGCGGACGGCGCAAGCGTGCGGTGTGCGCGTGGTGCGAGGACGTCGTCGTGACGGACGACGTCAGCCTCTACGTGGCGCGCCGCGCCGGGGCCGCCGGGCGCCGCGGCAACACCGTCGGCACGCTCATCTGCACGCAGTTCCTCTGCTCGCAGAACGTCCGCCGGGCGCCCACCCGCACCGAGATGGGCGACGACGAGTCGATGCGCGAGCTGTTCGTCGAGCTCCGCGTCGACGGCCTCCGCGAGCGCTCCGCGCGCTTCGTCACCGAGGTCATGCGCGACGTGTGACCGACCGCGGCTCTACCTCGGCGGACCCAGGCTCTCCCTCGGCGGACCCGGGGTCTCCCTCGGCGGACCCGGGCTCTACGTCGGCGGACCCGGGTTCTCCCCCGCGCCAGGAGGGCCACCAGTTCCACCGGCCCAGGAGCGTCATCGTCGCGGGCAGCAGCAGCCCGCGCACGACGGTGACATCGAGGAGCACGGCGACGGCCATGCCGACGCCGACCTCCTTCATCGCGACGAGCTCGCCCGCCGCGAAGCCGAGGAACACGATGCCGATGGCGACGGCCGCCGTCGTGACGACCGGGCCGGACGCGGTGATGCCGCGGAGCACGGCCCGGTCGTTCGCGACGCGCGGGTCCTCGCCGGGCGCGCGGGCGCGCCACTCCTCCGCGGTGCGAGACAGGAGGAACACCTCGTAGTCGGTGGAGAGGCCGAACACGAGCATGCCGACGAGCAGGGGCGTGGTGACGTCGAGCGCACCCCACGGCTCGAACCCGAGGAGCGAGGCGCCGACGCCGTGCTGGAACACGGAGACGAGGACGCCGAGCGTCGCCGCGAGCGTGAGGAGGTTGAGCACGAGGGCCTTGAGCGGCACGACGAGCGAGCCGGTGAGCAGGAAGAGCAGCACGAAGGTCGCGAGCACCACGACCCCGGCGGCGAGCGGGAGCCGCTGCGCGAGGTGCTCCTGGGTGTCGACGACCTCGGCGGCCGGTCCGGCGACCAGCACCTCGAGGTCGGTGTCGAGGGCGCGCACGGCGTGCACGAGGTCCTGCGCCTCCTGGGCCGTCGCGTCACCGCCCGGGCCGACGTCGGGCGTGAGGTCGACGACGGTGACCTCGGGCGGGTAGCCGGTGTCCTGCATGGCGTCCTCGACACCGGGCAGGGCGGCGGCCCGGTCGAGGAGGTCGGGCACCGCCGGGTCGTCGACCGGGCCCTCCACGAGCACGGTGACGGGCGCGACGCCGAGGTCGGCGAAGCGGGAGGTGGTGGCGTCGGCGGCGAGGCGCGCCTCGGCGTCGGCGGGCAGCGAGCGGACCTCCGAGCTGCCGAGCGTGAGCGAGCCGAGGGGCGCGGCGAGGGCGAGCAGGAGCGCCGTCGCGCCGAGCGTGACGAGCACGGCGTGGCGCTGCGCGGTGCGCGCGAGCCGGCCCAGCGTGCCGGCGCCGCCGCGGCC
>VFQP010003827.1_pt1 | contig 14771 bp, 21 predicted proteins | sample 3512351 | NCBI WGS metagenome assembly VFQP01 (sample SAMN10412372, study PRJNA504923) | tailings metagenome | isolation source: Relicate 1 Philex TSF1 revegetated site | place: Philippines: Tuba, Benguet | collected 2017-08-29 | reverse complement strand
GGCGCTGAGCTGCCGGCTGGTGGGCATGAACAGCGACCTCATGGGGCAGTACATCAAGTTTGTGGCTGACCGCCTCCTGGTGGCGCTCGGGTGAGTGTTGTTGAGTCCACAGGGGTCGCGCCCCTGAAGCAGCTGCCGGCGCCTCTCAGCATCCACGCCTCCTTTCTCGCGCCGCCGCTCACTAGATACGCCCTCACGCTGGCGTGCGCGGCCGCCATGCAGGGTGTCCAAGCTGTACAACGTGGCCAACCCGTTTGACTGGATGGAGATGATTAGCCTCGAGGGCAAGGCCAACTTTTTCGAGATGCGCGTGGGCGAGTACCAGCGCGCGGGCGTCATGCAGGGGCTGCAGACGCGCAACTCGTCCGGCGCGCCGCCCAACGCCAGCACCTTTGTCTTCAGCACCAGCGAGGACTTTTGAGGCGCCCGCGGCTGCCTGCAGCCGGCGCCGGCCACACACGGACGCACGCCATACGACGCCCAATCTGGCGGCGGACGGTTGTGCTGGCGGACCTCGGTGACCCGTGGTTGGGGGCCATGCCATGGGAGTAGCGCCGCTGCGCACGCCGCGTGTTTGCCCCGAACGCATTCATTTGGGCACGGCGTGCGTGCGCCTCATGGCATGGCCGCGTGTTGCGTGGGGCCCGTCCCCACGCTGACTGACCTTTCTGGCCGGCCCCTTACGCCTCCGCACCCGCCACCTGTGTGGCGCGTGGTCGTTCTTGTCTCGTTGATTTGTTTGCGCATGATGATTCCCAAGCACTCCTCGGAGGGCGCTGTAGAAACGGCCGCGCCCTGCGCGTGATGCTCCTTTTTCTAGAACAGAATGGCAGGGGCTGTGGTGGGACCCCAGAGCCACGCACTGCATGACGTGATCCTCCTGTGCAGTGCCGTGCGTTGGGCTCACCTGCCCTGCGAGGCGGTTGCCCCCGGCCGCCCCACTGGTAGAGAGTCTCGATGCGGCCATGTGCCACCTCCCTGTCTCGCACCGCCCCTGGAAGATCAGCGGGATGCTATTGCCTCTGGCACCACCCTGTTGATATGCTCACCGCCGCGACCCTGCTCGCGGCCCACCCACCCCTCCTGCACCTTCCTTCCTGATGCCACCTGAGCGCCTTCGCCTGCCGCTGGCGTTTGATTCAGACTGCGGTGCACGAGAGCAGAGTCGTGCGAGACGCTCCCTTGCACGGTGCAACGCGGTTCCGCACCGAGAGCGAGAGCTCAAAGGGTCACGCCTCAGAGCCACCAGGGCCAGGGCGCGCAGCGCACGCCGGTGCACGCTTCCAGCGAGGCACGTATCACCGCGTCACCTGCCAGCAGCGCCGCCGTTCGGTGCATGAGTACACAGGAAGGCCGCCACCAGCAAGTGTGCCAGTTCCCCACCACCACCAGGCTGAGCAGCAAGCAAACAAACGACAAACGAACAGGGCGTGCACCACCACCATGCACACCAATCGTTACTGGGCAGGAGGAGGAGGAGGAGGAGGAACAGGGGGAGAGGAGGAGTCGACACTGGAGGCTGCGGGAGGAGAGGGCGAGGGTGGACAGGAGGGACCGACTCTGGGGACGCTGCGGGAAACGAAAAAACGACAAACGAGCACGCCCAGGCGGCTGGCTGGCTCAGCGGCGGCCCTGCTCTAGCGCGAGCCCATGCTCATGCCCTGCAGCAGCGCCAGGATCTCTGACCCCGTGATGAGCCCGCCGCCCGCCAGCTCCGCCAGGTGGTCGCCGCCGTCCAGGTTGCCCGTGCGCTGCGCCCGCGGCCCGCCCAGGTCGCCCTCCTGCTCGGCGCACAGCCGCGCCAGCGCGCCGCCAGACGCGCCCGCCGCCGCCGGCCCCCCCGGCGGGTCGCCCCCGGCGGCGCCGCCGTCCGCCTTGGCGGCAAACTCGCGCCAGGCGGCGTCGGCGTCCAGGGCCGCCTTGAGCGCAGCGTTGCACTTGCCACGCGCGCGCCGCGCCGCCGCCGCGCCCCCCGCCTTGCCCTCCTCGTCCTCCTCGTCCTCCTCGTCCTCGTCGTCCGAGTCTGGCTCGTCGGGCCGCTCGGACGCCTCGGCGGCGTCGCGCAACAACCGGCACGCCTGGATGGCAAAGCCCACCAGCGGGCTCCGTAGCCCGCCCACCACGCCCAGCGCCGCTTGCGCTGCGTGACAACAAAAAGAGGGCACGAGAGCACGCCTGTTTAGGGGGAAGGCGAGGGCCTCGTGCGAAAGCCTGCTGTCCAAACCAGGGCCCAGCCCGACCACCACCCAACGCGACTCACCCCTGCTGGCCAGCAGCGCCGGGAGCGGCGGGCACAGCTCCTGCTCCCCCGCGCCGTGCCCGTTCTCCTGCCCCCCCGCAGGCGGCGCGCTGCCTCCCTGCTGCCCCTGCTGCTGCTGCTCCGCCCCCCCCTGATCGCCCTCGGCGCAGCCCTTGCCGCGCCCCGGTATCCCTGCGGTGGCCGACTCTGGCGGCGGCAGCGGCAGGCCCAGGCCCCAGCCCGGCTGCTTGGCCAGCGGCACCAGCAGCGCGTCCTCCCCGCTGCTCACGCCGTCGCGCAGCAGCGCCAGCGCGCGCGCCTGCAGCGCGCTGCACAGCGGGTGCGCCACCGCCAGGTGCAGCACGCGCGGCACCAGCTGCGAGGCGGCCAGCCGCGCGTCCACCTGGGCGCTGCGCGCCGACACGAGGTGCGCCACCGCCTCGCCCACCAGCACGCGGTGGCTGCCCACCGCTGGCTGCGCGCGGCGCGCCACAGGGCAGCAGGCAGCAGTCGCAGCAGCACGGCACACGTCAGCACGGCGGCTGCGCGCGCGAGCTGCGGAAGGGGAAGCAGCGCCTTGCCTCACCTGCGCTTGGCTGCTGTACTGCACGGTGACGCTTGGCGGCACGATGCCGAGGATGGTGTTGAGCGTGGGCAGGTGGTCGAGGCAGGCCTTGACGTGCGGGCAGGCGCTGGCGCTGCTGGGCGACCCGTCGTACTCGCCAGGCAGCACGCCGCCCAGCTCGCTGCCCAGCTGCGCGCACAGCTGCCGCAGCAGCGACTGCTGCGCAGGGATGCCCTGCGCGCCCTGAGCCACCGCCTGGTCCAGCTGCGCGCAAACCGGGGGGACCGCGGGCGGGGGAGCGCGAGCTTGTCAGCGCGTGGCCACGGCCACCAGAGCTCAACGCCTGCTGCCGGGCGCTGTCCAACCCTCTGGCCGCCCCCAAGGGCTACCACCCCCGCGGGAGGGCGCCGGCGCACCTGCTGCCACAGCTCGTCTGGCTCAATGCCCGGGTCGGACGCGGCGTTGCCCTCGAGCCGCGAGTCCTCCTCCTCCTCGTTGCCGATTTGAAAGTACTTGCGCACCAGCCGGCTGTCGCTCAGGTCGCGCAGCGGCGACTTGTCGCCCGCCGCCGCGCCGCCCTTGCCCGCGCCGCCGCCCGCGCCAGTCGCCGGCGGGCTGGGCGGCTTGGGCACCTCGATTGGGCCCGTCTGGACGTTGAGGTTGCGCCGCACCTTCTTGAGCCCCTCCTGCACACCGCCACCCAGGCACGGCCACCCGCCGCGGAGCCCGTGAGCGGCCCCCTGCTGGTGAGGCGCCCCGTTGCTGCAACGGCACGCTGCGCAGCGTGGGCCCTGCGCTGCTCCGCACCAGGATGGTGAGGCCCTGCGGCGTGAAGCTGTTCTCTCTGAGGTCGAGCGTGATGAGCCCCGGTAGCGACGTGCTGGCGCCCAGCATGGCTGCCAGCGCCTGCGCGAAGGACGTGCGTTACCGCATCCAGCACGCGCTGTGGGCAGGACGGGGTGCTCTGCTCCGCCGTGCCCGCCGTCGAGCGCCAGCTGCGGAAGGTTCCCCCAGCACTGGCACACTCGCTGTGCATCCCCGCCCTGGAGCCCTGGCGCTGGCCGTGCACGCACCTGCGCGCTGTCGTCCGAGAGGTGGTTCTGCGACAGGTTGAGGCTCGTCACGCTGTCCGTCTTCTTGAGCTGGTCCAGCAGCTGCACAGGCAGACACACATGTGGCCCAGCAGCTTCTCCCACACTCTGCACTCCTGCCACTCGCGCTGGCTGCGCTCGCCTCGGGGGCTCTTCGACGCCTCACCTTTTTGAGCTTGCTGTCCTGCAAGCTGCTGGCCCCAAGCTCGATCCAGAGCTCCTCGGACTTGATGGCGGCCAGCGCCGCGTTGAACCTGCGTCGCGATCGATGCGTCTCGCGTCCCGAGATGGTCAAGCACCGGCCCCCACACGCATACCGCGGGCGCGCACGCGTCCGATCGACGATGCGCACGCCCACGGCGTCGAGCACGACCCCCGCACCGTCGATCGGCCTCCGCCTTGTCCACTTTGGGCGCGTTGAGCGGGGTGGTGTGCGCCGTGCCGCTCCCTGGCTCGCCATTCTCCGCCGCTCCGGCCTTCTTCTTCTTCTTGTTCTTCTTCTTCTGCGGGCGCACCCACGCCCAATGCGGGCCGCTCGGGCGCGAACGAGCGAAGGCGCAGCCGCCACGGCAAGGGCGAGAGAGCCCCAAGCGCCTGCCGGAGCCAGCGGGCGCCGCAAGCACGCTCGCCTTTTTCTTCTTGGCTCCCGCGCCCGCGCCCGCTCCTTCCTGCGCCGCGCTGTCGTCGTCGAGGTCCCCCTCGTCGTCCTCCTGCTCCTCCACCTCCTGGTCCGCTAGCTCTTCTGCCGTCGCTGATGATGATGCCTTGGTCATGCTGCGTTGCTTGCTGCTGCTGCTGCTGCTCTCTTGCTGCCCCCCGACCAACCTCCATGCTGCGCCTCCCGTGGAGGTGTGCTCGCCCAAGAGAAGCGCAGAAGCGCAGCGATGCTCGCGGCCACTTGCTCGTTGCTGCTGCGCGAGGCCCCTGCGATCAGGTCCCATGCAAAGGGAGCGCTCGCCATGGCGTGCGTGCACCTGACGCCGCCGCCGGGCGCTGGCGCCGCCGGGCCGCAGCCTCAGTTGCCGCAGGAGCAGGCTCCCTCAGCGTGCCTTGTGGAGCCAGAAGCAGCAGGGCAGGGCCTGCAGCCGCATGTCGGCGCCGGGCCAGGCATCGCCGCGTGCGCCGGGTGGGTGCCGCACCACCACCGAGGAGGAGGGGCGTCGCAGCAGCGCCGCCGCTGCAGCATCTGCGGCCGCGTCATCGCGAACAGCAGCAGCGGAGCAGCAGCACCATGTTGCCGTCACGCAGCCACCACTGGACGGCGCACCATGGCCAGCGGGTCCGGCGGCCGAGGCGCGGCAAGCGCGCAGAGACAGCAGGGCGCACACGGCCCAGGAGAAGGGGAGAAGGCCGCCGCTGCGCGTGCAGTCCGGAGCGTGGAGGAGCACGAGCGCGAGTGCTGGAGCTGCCAGCACCACATGAAGCGCGGCTCCTTCGCCTGCCAGGGCTGCGAGAAGATCCAGCCCATCGACCCCTCACTCAACTACTTTGAGCTCATGGGCATGTGAGTTGTTGTTGTTGTTGTTGTGGGGCGGGCTTAAACGGGCGGGGAAGCAGGACGGGGTGCCTGCGCGCCACGTCGTCGCCCGATGCACCTGCTCACGCGCCTGGCTCCTGGTTGCACGCAGGCCGAACCTGGCTTTCGACCTGGACTTGGCGCGCTTGGAACGGCAGTACAAGCTGCTGCAGTGGAGCCTGCACCCAGACAAGGTGCGCGGGACGCAGGAAGTGCGGCCCTGTGCAGCAGCGCTGCAGCACGAGCGCGAGTGCAGATGGGTCCATGACCCACCGCTGTTTGTGGGGCGGCGCCCTATGTGCGCTACGTGCGCAGGTGGTGCTGCGGCCCAAGGATGAGCAGGCGTACGCGGCGCAGCAGGCCACGCTGGTCAACCACGCCTACAGCATCCTGCGCCAGCCCCTGTCTCGCGCCAACTACATCGTGAGCAAATGCAAGAAATTCAGGCAGCAACCCTGTCGGTGGCCCTGTCGGTGCCTGAGCGCGTGGAGGTGCGTGCTGCGTGGCCCGCGCAGTTGTCGCTGGTTGGCATCCACGCGGGCGAAGGCTTTGAGGGGACCATCCACGACAAGGAGCTGCTCATGGAGGTGCGTTCGCGGCCTGGACGCCACGCTGGACAGCGTGCGCTGCGCGTGAGCGCCGAGGACCCCATTTGGGCCGTTGGATGTCTGCACGCGGACCTGTGCGCAGATCATGGAGGCGCGCGAGCAGGTAGAGTCGACCGAGGACGTGCCTGAGCTGCAGCAGATGCTCCAGGCCAACGTGCAGCAGCAGTCCGGGGTGGTCGGGCGCATGTCCCAGGCGTTTGGGCGCGCCGCCTACGCTGACGTGGTGCCCCTGGCCACGCACCTCACCTACCTGGCCAAGCTGGAGCACGAGATCCGAGCCAAGCTGCCCGCTGCTTGATGGGGCCGCTGTGCTGCTCTGCAATCGCGGGGGCCCAGACGGTGGCATGCGGTCTGGTGGCGCGCGCTGCAGCCAGGCGCCCCAAGAGCAGGAGCAGCCAGCACAGAGCCATGGCCTCCCCAGCGACGGAGTGCCGCTACTATGAGGCCAAGTACCCAGAGGTGGACGACGTGGTGATGGTCGAGGTGCGCGGGCGGAGAGGAGCCGCAGCCGCGCCAGGCGTGAGCACGAGCGAGCGGCGCCTGGAGCCAGCGGAATTCACTCAACCGCGGAGGACCACCGGGCCTGCTGGCTCCGCGGGGGGGCGGCTCTGCGTCCTGCGACGCGCAGCGATCTTGCTTTTCGCCGAGGGCGTGCGCTCGCGGCGCGCGCGCGTGCAGGTGACCAAGATTGCAGAGATGGGTGCGTACGTGCGCCTCCTGGAGTACGCGGGCATCGAGGGCATGATCCTACTGTCCGAGTTGTCGCGGCGGCGCATCCGCTCCATCAACAAGCTCATCAAGGCACGCAGGGCCAGCGTGCGGTGCACAGCAGCACGGGGGCGGCGTGCGGCGCAACGGGGTGCTGCAGGCTCCGGGGGCTCTGGGGACGCGCCCGCCCAGGCGAGCGAACCGCGCCGTGCACGTGCAGGTGGGGCGGCAAGAGCCCGTCATGGTGCTGCGTGTGGACAAGGACAAGGGCTACATCGACCTCTCCAAGAGGTGCGCTCGCAGTCTGGAGGGGCCAGGGGCCTTGTGGGCCCCATCGTGCGCAGGGCCGACTGGTGCCCCGGCCGCCCTGCGCCGGCACGCAGGCGCGTGAACGCCGAGGACGCCAGCAAGGGCGAGGAGAAGTTCACCAAGTCCAAGATGGTCAACTCCATCATGCGCCACGTGGCCGAGACCACGGGCAACAACCTCGAGGTGAGCCGTCCCTGCCGCCCTGCGCCTGAGGCCCTGCGCTGACGTGGGATCTCGCAGCACGCCATCAACACGCGACGCCGTGCGTGCGCTGCACGAGCGCAGGAGCTCAACATGAAGATCGCCTGGCCGCTGTACCGGACGTACGGCCACGCGTTTGAGGCCATGAAGACCATGGTGGCGGACGACGGCGCGGGCGTGTTTGCCAAGCTGGAGGAGGTGTCAGGAGGGCCCGTCGACGTGCTCACGCCCGAGGTGGGGTGCTCGGCAGGGTGCTGGGTGGGCAGGGAGAGAGGGTGTCGGCGCCACGCCCAGCAGGAGCCCCGCTCCTGGGTGCCGCGTGGATGCTGGCGTGCCGTGCCTGTGCTCGCGCCCGTGGGGCTGCAGGTCAGGGAGGCGTTGCTCAAGAACATCAAGCGGCGCATGACGCCGCAGCCGGTCAAGGTGCGGGCGGACGTGGAGCTCACGTGCTTCCAGTACGACGGCGTGGAGCACATCAAGGTGGCCATGCGGGCAGCGCAGGCGCAGAGCACCGAGGTGCGCACGCTCTCGTGGCGACGGCTTTGGGGTGGCCATCCACGGGACGGGTGCTTCACGGTGACGCAGCAGCAGCAGCGTTGACGGGCGACTGCGCTTCACTTGCCTGTTGCTGCTCCACCGACGCGTGCCGTGGCGGCGCGCAGGAGTGCACAGTGCACATGAAGCTCGTGGCGCCCCCGCTCTACGTGCTCACCACCCAGACATTGGACAAGAACAAGGGCGTCGAGGTGCTGGTGGCAGGTGCGCCACCTCCGCTGCATATCAGGAAAGAGGACTGCAGCCGTTGACCGTTGTGGGCCCTTCACGTCAAGGCTGGTTGCCTGCACGTGCTCGGTGTGCGGCCGCAGCGTGCGAGGCGTGTCAGCGCAGCATAGAGGGGGCCAAGGGCAAGCTCATCATCAAGGAGGCGGCGCGCGCCGTGAGCGAACGCGACGACCGCATGCTAGCCGAGAAGCTCGAGGCGCTGGAGAACGCAAACAAGGAGGTGAGGTGCCGTTTGGCAGGGAGTTGTGAGCGACTGTTTGGCTGTTGGATTTGCAGCCGAGGGTGCTGCCGGACACGTGCGCCCGCCGTGCACAGGTGGACGGCGACGCGGACTCGGACGACGAGGAGGACGTGGGCATGGGAGACATCAACATTGACGGACCCGCCACCATCGAAGTCTGAGCCGATCCCTTCCGCCTTTCCTCTGCCCTGTGAAAGCCCCAGTGTACGGCAGGATCGTCTCGCGCGCCGAACACGAGCAGCGGCACGCCAGCAGCGAGCAGCCACCAGCGAGCAGCCACAGCATGGCGCCTCCCCTGCAGAGCCTCGTGCGCTATGACAACCCAGTGCTGGTCTCGACCTCCAAGGACAAGAGCAAGGGCAAGGCGACGCTCGGCAGCAAGAAGGTCAGCAGCGCGGGGAGCTCGCAAGCAGAGCGGCTGCTGTGTGGCTTGTGCTGCACTCGCGCGCTCATCAGCGGGATGCACTCCCGTGCATGACGCCGCGTCGAAGGCGCCCCTCCACCCCCTGTGCAGCCAGCAGCAGCGGCGAGCAGAACGCCATGCCATGCGTGTCTTGCTGACCAACGCAGGGTGCCCTCCCGCCCGTCGAGGCCAAGCCAGGCTTGACGCAGACAGAGGACATCCTGAACTCCATCCTGCCTCCCAGGTGCGCAGGGTGCCCTCACGCGTCAGGCTCACGACGATGCGAGCACCGAGCACAGGCGGTCAATTGGAGTGTTGGGCGCTCGCTGCGCGTGCAGGGAGTGGACCGAGGAGGGCCAGTTGTGGGTGCAGTATGTGTCGAGCAACCCGGCGACGCGCCTGGACGTCATCAACCTGCAGGAGAAGCTCGACCAGCAGCTACAGCAGCGCCAGGTGGGGCCGGGCGGGGGCTGAGGCGCCGGGCCGCATCGGCTGCGCCGCAGCCGTCGTCTCATCTGCCGCACGGCACGGCCGCGACACCTGTGGCACGCGCACGCAGGCGAGGGAGACGGGCATCTGCCCAGTGCGCGAGGAGCTCTACGCGCAGTGCTTTGACGAGCTCATCCGCCAAGTCACCATCAACTGCGCCGAGCGCGGCCTGCTGCTGCTGCGCGTGCGCGACGAGATGCGCATGACCATTGCCGCGTACCAGGTGAGCAGCGCAGGCATGAACTCATGGCATGAACTCAGTGGCCAGAGGGCGGCAGCAGGGGCGGCGGCGGCGAGCGGCAGCGGTGAGCACCCTGTGCCAGCGGATCGCAATGGCGGTGCATCATGCCGGCTCGCCCCGCTCGCCGCAGACGCTCTACGAGAGCGCCGTGGCCTTTGGCATGCGCAAGGCGCTCCAGACAGAGCAGGGCAAGAACGAGATGGAGTCCCGCATCCAGCAGCTCGAGGCCGACAACAAGGACCTGGAGCGGCAGGTGCGGCACACATACTAGGGGGTGGGGGTGCGGGAGACTCGAGCGTACCAGCGCCGGCACCCACGTGGAGAGCGCGCCAGCGCCGCTCATGCATGCATGCGCCTGGCCGCACCGGCCCCACGCGCACACGCAGGTGCAAGAGTGGAAGCTCAAGTGCGAGGCGATTGAGAAGCGCGAGAACGAGCGCCGCGAGGTGGAGGCCAAGAAGCACAAGGAGGAGGTGGCCTACCTCGAGAACTACGCTAAGCAGCTCAAGCAGCAGCTCGAAACCTTCTTGGTACCGGCAAAGAAGGCGGCGGCACCCGCGGCGGGCGCGGCGCCCGCGGCGTCATGAGCTGCAGGTTTCGGATCGTTGCTGTGGGCTGCCTTCCCTTTCAAAGCTCCGTGTGCAAGCATGTTTGCAAGCATTGCTGCTGCGGCGGCCGCTTGGGCGACGGAGCGGTGCTGCGCTCCTGTCTCTGGGCGCGAAAGCATTGCCGCACGACGACAGCAGCGCAAAAGGGAGGAGGCGCTCGCTTGCTGCACCAGCTCTCAATGGGAGGAAGCGTGCAGGCTCGCCAGCAGCTTGGCGTCCCGCAGGCGGACCTCCTCGAGCGCGTGGCACCGCTGCACCTGCTTCTCCAGCGCCCGCTGCGCGCGCGAACACGTGGGCCAGCGCCGCACTGCAGTGATGTCTGAGCGCCCCAACCGCACCGGCCGCACCTCCCTGCGGGCCACCGTCGTCACGCACCCGCATGGCGAGCTGCTCGTCCCTGGCGCTGCCCACCAGCCGCCGTGCCTGCTCCTCCAGGTAGCCGGCCTCCTGCACCGCCCGCTTGAGCGCCGCCTCGCGGGCGTCCGCCTCGCGCAGTGCGTGCTCCAGCACTCGGATGTACGTGGCCTGGTGCTGGCCCTGCTGCGGCACCGGCACGTCCGCCAGGTGCGGCCGGGAGGTGCTGGTCGCCGCCACGCGCACCGCCTCCGCCACCGTCGTGGCCTGGGTGCTGAGCAGCTTCTCGCGGGTCGAGCTGAGAGCGCCCCGGAGATCCTGCGGGACGCGCGTGGGCGCCTAGCGGCTGGATGCTGGACGGAGCAGTGTGCTCGCACGCCGCCACAGGCATACACACACCTGTATGGCCGCCTCTGCCGCCGCCAGGTTGGAGGTGGCGGTGCGCGCCTGGTGCTGCAGCTCCACGTGCTCCGTCATGAGGGCGTGGTGCTGCTCCAGCGCCGCCACCAGCTCCTGCTCGGCAAACTGCACCCTGCGGCCAGTGGCGCGGACAGTGGCGCGGGCTTGCAGCCTCCAGCTGGGCCATGCTGCTGCAAAGGCCTCGTGTGAGCACGCGTGGGTGCGCTCGCCTGTGCAGCGCTTCGACTGCTTGCTGCTTGTGCTTGCTGACGGCCACCGCCGCGGCCTCCGCCAGCGCTGCCGCAGCAGCCTGGGCGCGGGGGGCATGGCTGCTGCGGGCGCCAGCAGGCAGGTACGCACGGCGTAGCACATTGTCTTGAGCACGGCGCGGCAAGATGCAGTGGCAGCGATGAGGCGACCAACCACGTGCACCTTTGCGGTTGGTGGTGGTGGAGAAGCTGGGGTCCTGCCCGCCCGCCCGCCACGGCTCCCGCTGCAGCCAAGGCGCCCTCCGCCGCTCCGGCGCTGGACGGCGCGCGGCCGTAGTTGCGCACGCGCCCCTCCACAGCGGCGCAGCGCCTCTCCAGTTGCTGGATCAGCCTGTCCTGCTGCTGGAGCTGCGCACACCATCACACGGGGCGTCCACGTGCGTCAGCGCAGGGCGTCCGCGCAGCGCCGTGAACGTGCAACAGGCGCCCCAGGTGGCAGCAAGGTGCCGCACCTGCCGCAGCATGCCCGCCTCTGCCTCCCGCACTTGCCGCTGCACCTCCTCATGCAGCTGCGCCAGCGCCGCCCGGGCGTCCGCCTCGGCGGCCTGCAGCCGCTCGCGCGCCTGCGCCTGCATCTCCTCCACCCTTGCGTCCGCCTGCTGCTGCACCAGCTGCAGCTTGGTCTCGTACAGGTCCTCCAGACGCGCCACCTCCTTCCTGCCGCCGCACACGCGCGCACGCACGCCAGCGCCACACAACGCAGCACCAGAGCAACAGCACACACACGCGTGGCCGGCATGCGCCACGTGGCGCAAGCGCTGCTGCCGCCGGCGCCAACACACGGTGGTGCACCTGAGCGCGTTGTCGTCAGCCACGCCGGCGCCGCCCTGCGCCTGTGCGGCCCCGCCAGCCTCGTGGCTGCGGGACGCCTGGTGCTCGTGCAGCTCAGCGGCCAGCTGGGCGACGTGCGCACGCAGCTGGTGGACCAGCGCCTCCAGCTGCTCTCGCTGCGCCAGGGACCTGCACCCCGAGGGAGCACAGTGGGAGGGAGTGCTGATGGCTCGCATGCAGGCGGCCATGCGGCATGCCGTCGAGGTGGGCGCTCATTGACGCACTGCTCCAGGTGCTGGTCTCGGTGGGCGCCGGCGACCTTGAGCTGCTCCAGCTGCCGCTGCAGCGAGGCGGTGCGGGCCTTGCTCTCCTTGAGCTGCTGCTGCAGGTCGGCGTTGTGCGCCTGGCACGCCAGCAGCTGGGCCTGCTGCGCCTTGCGGTCCGCCTGCGGCCACGTGTGAAGGCGACATCCGCGACCCCATGGCCGGGACGCACGGGCATGCGGTGCGCTGGGGGCGACGGCACACACACACCGTGCAGGCCACGCACGAGCCCCGCGTACCTGGGCCTCCCGCAGCCGCCCGCCGAGAAGGCTGTTCTCGGCCAGCAAGCGGTCAGAGTGGAGCTTCAGCTCCTCCATGGTCGGCCGCTGCAGCCGACCTGGGCTGGACGCGTGCAGGTCTCGGTGCTGGGTGGGCAGTGCGCCGAGGGGACGAGGCGACAGCCCCATTGGGCCTCAGCTGCTGCTGCCGCTGCTCCGCTGCTCTTAAGACGACAAGCTGTTGCCACCTTTTCACACTTTCGCGGGCCCGTGCTCCGTGCCTGAGGGCGAATCGGCCTCGCGCGCGTACACTCGCCGTCATCAAACGCGACGAGATGGTGGCGCACCCCTGCAACATCCTGCCTGAGGGCCAAGTGCTGCTGGGCGCAGCGCCCAACTCGCGAACGGCAGGTGAGGCTCTCGGAGGCAGTGTCGGTGGCGGCGGCGAGAGCACCAGGTGGCCAGAGCACCTGCGCCTGCACGGCTGCACACAGGCCTGGGGTCACTGCACGTGCTGAGCGACGCGCTGCTGCTCGAGGTGTTGGGGTGGCTGGAGCCGCGCGACCTGGCCCGCTTCAGCACGTGCAGCGGCGCGTGCTACGCATTCTCAGACACGGAGGACCTGTGGAAGGGGATCGTGCTCGAGGTGCGCGTGCAGTGCAGGCCCCCCCTGGGGTGCCGGGGCGCTCTGTGTGGCGCGGTGCGTGATGGTGCGACGCCCTGCCCCACGCGCACAGGTGTTTGAGGGCGGCTTCACGTGGCGCCTGACGTGGAAGGACACGTACGTGGCCAGCATCCAACGCAGAGCAGGCGGTGGGGAGCAGGGAGCAGCGGTCGACGCCGACGACGCGCAGCCGCGAGCAAAGGAGGGCAGGGCAGCCAAGCGCGCCCGCACGCAGCGCGGCAAGGGCGGGCAGCGCGCCCAGCAGCAGCACGTGGAGGAGAAGGAGGACACCGAGACGCTGGCGGCGCGCGTGCGCCGGGCGGTGCGCGTGCGGCACTTTTACAGCGACCTGCTCTACCAGCCGTGGCACTGCGCCACCCTGGAGCTGCCGCAAGAGTGGCTCGAGGTGGACAACGTGCCGCGGTGCGCGAACACCACGCGGCCCACCCGCCTGCTGGCACGCCCCAGCCAGCGCCTCACCGGCCTGTGCGCGGACGGGCGCAGACGAAGAGCGGCCTGCGCGTGTGGTCGTGTGCGCCCGCAGGCGGGCGGGGCTGACTTGGCAGCAGTTTCGCGAGGAGTACGAGGCGCCCGGCGCGCCCGTGGTGCTGACGGACGGCGCGGCGCACTGGCCCGCGCTGAGCAAATGGACCATGGAGTCCCTGCTGCAGACCTTTGGGGACAAGCCCGTCATCGTCGGTGAGGAGCCGCTGGCACAGCATTCGTTTCTCCTGGCACGCCTCTCGTCAGCCTGCCCAGCGCGTGTAGTGGTCCTCGGCCGCCAGCCCCGCTTGCGGCCCCTGCGTGGAAAAGCCGCCGCCTTGTCCGCACCTGTGCAGGCAACATGAACATGCCGCTGCGCACGTACGCCGCGTACGGCGCCACCACCCTGGACGAGATGCCGCTGTACCTGTTTGACAAAAAGTGCTTCACGGCCGCCGCGCCCGCGCTGCTGCGCGACTTCAGCGTGCCCGACGTCTTCCGCGAGGACCTGCTGGGCGTGCTGGGGGAAGACAAGCGGCCCGACTACAGGCGAGGCGGCCGAGCGATGCGGCGCCGACGCAATGCCTTTCTCTGGCACCCGTGACGGGGCAGCGAAGAAGGCCCTGCGTGTACTCCGCTGCTGCTGCGATGCAGGTGGCTCATCGTGGGCCCCCGGCGGTCTGGCAGCTCGTTCCACATCGACCCCAACGCCACGTCGGCGTGGAACGCCGTGGTGCGCGGGCGCAAGCGCTGGATCCTCTTCCCGCCCGGCTGCGTGCCGCCGGGCGTCTTCCCAAGCGTGGACGGCGCCAACGTGGCCACCTCGGTGTCGCTCATCGAGTGGTGAGGCCTTGCCCCTGACAGCTCAGCTCATCTGCCTGTTGGCGTGGGCGTCAACACCAACGCAGCGTCGGACGTCGTCCTGTGCCGCCTTGGCCCCTGTGTCGCCAGGTACCTGAACAACTACGAGGCGGCGCGCAGCGGCAAGGTCCAGCCGCTCGAGTGCACCTGCCACCCGGGCGAGGTCATGTTTGTGCCCAGCGGCTGGTGGCACGCCTGCCTCAACCTGGACACCTGGTCCATCGCCGGTGCGCCCTGCGCGCCACGACGCACGCGTGCACCAGACGCTGCTTGCGCCACACCACTGTCGTGCCAAGCGACAGGAGGTGCACGTGCCCACCGTTCGTCGTCTGCGCAGTCACCCAGAACTACGTGAGCTCGGTCAACCTGCGCAAGGTGCTGGACTTTTTGAAGAGCGGCAACGCCGACCTCGTGTCTGGGTGCGACC
>VFQP010003826.1_pt1 | contig 14772 bp, 21 predicted proteins | sample 3512351 | NCBI WGS metagenome assembly VFQP01 (sample SAMN10412372, study PRJNA504923) | tailings metagenome | isolation source: Relicate 1 Philex TSF1 revegetated site | place: Philippines: Tuba, Benguet | collected 2017-08-29 | reverse complement strand
GCGGTGTGGTGAGCACGCCTCGCACCTGCGGGTGCTGCGGCGGTGGCGGCGCCTGGACGGAGCCACGGCGAGCGGGGGCGCTTGCTGGGGGGCCAGGGCGGCGGCGGCGGCGGCGTCACGACCCTCGAGGGCCTGGGTTCCATGCCGTGAGGGCGAGGAGGCGCCCAGCTCCCGCACCAGGGCGAGCAGGTCCTGGCGGCTCAGGGGCCGGTCCGCGCACGCCACCTGCCCAGGGCAGGTGCACCGCACGCTGACCTTGGATCCGAGTGTCGCGGCCACGCGGCGGCGGCAGTGCTTTGACCCTCCCTGCGGCGACGGCAGGACCAGACGAACTCACCACCAGGACACGGGCAGCAGCAGCGTTCTTGACCGCGGGCGGCTTGGTGTCCGCCCCGTCTGCTGGCGCTGGCAGTGGTCCGGCCGCCAGGGCGGCCTCATCTGCTGGTGCGGCGCCGTCCTTGAGGGGGCCGCCAGCGGAGCCGCGGCGCGGGGCGAGCGAGGCCTTGCCGCTGAGCGCGCTGCGGACGCTCTCTGCGCGTGATGCAAAAAGGAGCGCACAGGCGCAGGCTTAGTCAGGTGTGGTGTCAGAAGCGCGCAGCGGATGCTTTCTGCAGGGGCCAAGAGCAAACGCGCAGGTACGTGGCAAACGCAGGTGCGTGGGACGCCCTCTGCACGTGATGGGAGGGAGCGTACCGGCGCAGGCGCAGCCAAGAGTATGGCGCTGAGGGCAGGAGGACGACAGCGGCCAGGTGCGGCCCAGTCGCACGGAGCCAGCGCCACTGCAGCAGCCTGGCAAGCGCTCGCCGCCGCACAAGCTGCGACTCACCCACGACGCGTGCGGTGGACAGGCGCGCGCCCAGGCGTCCCAGCAGCACCGTCCCAAGGGTGGGCACGCCGTCCTCCTCGCCGCGCCGCAGCACCAGGAACACCACGGCGCGCACGCGCTCGTTGCTGGGCGCGCCGCGCACCAGGCTCTGCGCGGCCGCAGGCATCACGGACGCCGCACGCGCCCGGAGCGCATGGCTCATCTGCCCTGCCCGGCCTCGCGCCGGCTATGCGTGCTCAGCGTGTGAGGAGCACCAGCAGAGCGCCACGGCGACGACGCGTGCATGCCCTTTGTCTCACCTGCAGCGCCCACTCGACCCGGTCGCGCGTGTCGTGCACCAGCGAGGGGAAGGAGGACGCGGCGTAGCGCAGCTGCCTGCGGCACCGCCAGGGGGCAGCAAGAAGGAACTTGACGCATCAGCATGCCGAGGCGCGCAGGCCTTGCCGCACGCGCCGCACACATGCGCATTGGGGGAAAGGAAGGGAAGGGCCACGACGCAGCCGTGCGATCTCCGGTGCGTGCCTGACCGGCCTGCGTGGGTGCGCGCGAGAGTGCGTGGCCGTGGCTCGTGCGCGCAAGGCCCGTCGCACGCGCAGTGCTTGCCTGTACGGGACCAGCAGTATGGTGAGGAAGAAGGTGAGCGTGAGGATGTAGAGCAAGAGCCAGGAGAAGAAGACCGTGTAGGCCAGCCCAAAGATGGCGCCCGGCACGTCGCCCAGCTTGAACGCCTCCTGCGCAGCACAGGGCACGCATCGCTGAGGAGTGGGCGCCGACTTCCAGACTGCAGAGCAAGCCACTGCTCTTTTGCACATTGGCACCGCTGCTGCGCGCTGCACCGATGATTACTTTATCAAGGGGCGTATGAGGCAAGCAGCGTTTTGCGCACCACCATGAAGGCGTCCAGCAGCTTCTTGACGGGGTCCCAGTCCACCAGGCGCAGCAGCATGGTCAGCATGGACTCGCCGGCGTCGACAAACATCCTCGTCTCGGGGCCGTACATGATGCAACCCGCCTGAGCGCATAGGGGCGGCCAGGCAAGTGCCGTTGTGTGCGGCGCTGGCCAGATGGGCAGGAGCGCTGTCACCGGGGCGGCCAGGCACATGCACATGGTGTTGCGTGCGGCGCTGCCCAGCTCAGAGCGCAGGGGCGCTGTCACGGCCAAGCAGCAGCCCCGAACCAGTGGGGCTCACCATGGCGCCCATGACCACCATGACGCCGAGCACCAGCAGGAAGTGCAGCAGGTCCGACAGCGCCGCGCGCAGGGTGAGCGGCATGACGGCCAGGCGGGGCTGCGCGAGCGAGCAAACGCGAGACGCACCCGTGCAACCTGTGTGTGTGTGCGGCTTGCATCAACGGAACGGGCCACTGCCTGCGTCAGGCAGCAACCTGTTGTTGAGGCGCTAATCCGGTCACATCAATCGCAGCGGAGGACCAGCGGCGCCCCGGAGGCACACACCTGGAAGACGAGCAGGCTGATGATGCGCACGATGAAGGCCATCATGAGCAGCGACTGCACGAACGTGTAGCCCACGAACATGTCGTGCATGTGACGCAGCGAGCCGAGCATGGCCGCCGTCGCCTGCAGGCCGTCGCGCGCCGACGGGGGCAGGCGCCAGCGCTGCGGCGAGCCCGCCTCGGGCAGCGCGAACGAGGCGTTGGTTGCGCCGCCGCCGCCGGCGCTGGCCCGCGCCGCCTTGACGCAGGCGTCGCACGGCGCCTGCTGCGCCTGCTGCGACGAGGAAGGCACGGAGGGCGGCGCCGGGGGCACGTTCTGCGCCACGGCCAGCGGCGCGCCGAGGCACACGTCGACGCAGGGGCCGAACGCGGCGAGCTGCTGCGCCTGCGGCGTGCTCGGCGAGGCGTCGCGCAGCGTGAGCAGGTAGCGCGCTGGCGCCGAGGCGTCCGCGTCGTAGACTTGGATGCTGCGGTGCGAGCGAGCGGCAAGGAGTGCTTGAGCTTGGGCTCCGGCCCTTCGCGACTGGGCAGGGCGTCGCGTGCGATCAGCAACAACTCGTACTTGGAGTAGAGGTCGACCCGGGGCGTGAGCCAGAACACGTAGAGGAAGAAGAGCGTGAGCGCGGCCACCATGAGCGAGCACGTCGCCACCTCGTGCGCCACGACCCACCACAGCGGCTCGCTCTGCCGCAGCAGCATGAGCTTGTGCCGCTCCGCCCGGCTCAGCTTGGCCTCTGCGAGCGGCAGTCGGGCGCGTTTGCGTTGGCGAATGAGACGACGCGAACCAAGGCCGACGGGTCGAAAGCGTGGTCGTCGACTCACCGATCGCCGTGGCGCCACCTTGCGGCTCCACTCCACCGCTCGCCTTGGGCCCGCCGCCGCCACCGCCCAGGTCGGCGTCAGCACCACCGCGCCCCAGCGTCCGGCCCTTGACAGCCTTGAACCAGGCGCTGGCCGAGGCGCGAGCCATCAGGTCCCACAGCGTCAGGGCCAGGTACAGCACTGCAGCAGGCGTGTTCACGGCACGCCGCCACGCCACGATGGCGGCAAACTCTGGCGCGAGCGGCGACGAGCGCGCCGTCCACAAACACGCTGCCTTGCAGGGAATCATCACTGGCGATGAGCACGGCACCCACCGGCGATGAGCACCATGAGCAGGTTGGTGACGAAGCGGCGCCAGTTGCCCGCCTCGATGCGCCCCTGGTGCACCACGGCCGGCATGCCGCTCAGCAGCGCCCGCACCACGATGCGCCCCGCCTTTTGCCACCTGCGCGGCCCGGCGGCGCTCAACCTGGCCTCAGCAAGTGCCCGGCCCCGTCCCGCACATCACGCCGCGTCGAGTTGTGAGGACGAAAGGCAGCACGCTTGCCTCTTGTTGCTTCCGCGCGGCGAGCGAACGGGAGAATGCAACTGGGCCTCTGTGCACACACGTACTCACGCCAGGGTGAACTTGGCGTAGACAAACACGCTGAGCTGCGGGTTGTAGAGCGGCATCTCGGCCGTCATGGACTCGGTGAGCGTGCTGTCCAGGTACGGCGCGTCCTTAAGGTACAGAAGCATCTGCAAACGCGAAGAATAACGAAGCAAAAAGGGCACGTTCTCAGCACGCTGTCCAGGTGCAGCGCGTCCTTGAGGTAGAGAAGCATCTGCAAACGAGAACGAAAGAAGCAAGAAATGGGCACGTTATCAGCACGCTGTCCAGGTACGGCGCGCCCTTGAGGTACAGAAGCATCTGAAGGGACGAAGGAGCAGGACTGTGCGGTTCGCTCCGGCCGGTGGGGCGATGGGCACAATGCACAGGAGGCGCAGCGAGAGAGGCGGGAACAGGGGCGAGCGCAAGCGGATGCAGGTCACCTGAGCGAGGCGCGAGGCGGGCAGGGCGTTGCTGATGAGCACGGGGTAGCCCGGCGCGTAGCCTGCGCAGCAGCGCCACGCAGCACGTGCAGCACACCCTCTTGCGGCGCACTCCAACCTCAGTGGGAGCGTCGAGCCTCTCAAGCCGAGCGATGAGGCAAGCAGCACTGACCGTCGAGGTGGGAGGGCGCAAAGCCGGCGGGCAGGCCCAGCGGCGTGAGCTCCGGCGAGCCCGCCGACACGTTGTAGTAGTCGCCGGCACGCGCCAGCAGGTTGGGCTGCGGTGAGCACCGCGAGCAAGCACCAGGGCCAGGCGCACACGCATGTGAAGGAAGAAGAAGGGAAGGGAACGTCGGTAGACGTCATTAAAGAAGGCTGGGCCGTGCGCCTTCCGTGGTGGCAAGTCAGGTGCGAGCCGTGCGCTGTCCAGTCAACGTATGCGCCCTACTGCGCCCTGGAGATGGCCACGTGGCCCGCAGCTGAGATGCACGGCGCGACAGACACAACCAACTCACCGCAAAGATGCGCGAGTGGGGGTTGAAGACGGGGTCGGTGCCAATCATCGGCAGGCCGCCCACGGCGGGAGGTGCGCCGCTGGGCGGGCGGGCTGATGCCGTGGCGCCCGTGGCAGGCGTTCCAGCGGCGATGCCTGCGGCGCCAGCGGCGGCAGGCACGTGGTGGAGGCAAGTGCCACGTTTCCTGCGCCTTGGGCGCTGCCAAGCGTCCCTCTCATGCAGTTTGCATTGAGTGGCTTGCAGCGACGGAACGGGACACCAAGCACGCCGTGCAGCAGCGAGCAGCGGAGAGGTGATGAGTGGGGATGAGCACGGCGCGTGCCTGGCGTGAGGGTATAGGCGCCTAGCGCTAAACCTAACTTCTCCTGATGCGCAGTGGGCTATCGGGGCACGTACCTGGCGTGAGGGTGTAGGCGCGGCCGTTGGGCGCGCACTGCGGGTCCAGCTTGGCGAAGCGCCGGCCCGGGTCGCAGGCGCCGGCCTGCAGGCCCCTCCGCACCTGCGACTTGGATGGCCCCCAGGGTGCGCATGCAAGAGCAAGCGCTCACGGCCCCAGGCAGCCTGCAAGCTGCCTGCAGCTCCCGCCAAGCCCGATGAAACCTCGCAGGCCCCGAGCACACGCCCCAGCAGCGGCCCAGCAGCGCGCACGCACCTGGTGCAGCATCATGCCGACGAGGATGTTGTTGCCCAGCCCGCCGCCCACCACCCGCATGCGGTTCATGGCGCTCTGCGACGCACGCACGCACGCGCTCCACGCAGCACCATGTCACGCCGTTCGCTCCCACGCGCGGCTCAGCCAGCCTCAAAGCCATTTCGAGCCAGCCTCAAAGCCTCAAAGCCTTTTCGAGTGTTCAGCGCGAGGCTTCTTCTCACCCTGAAGCGGTTGGGGTCCTGCGTGATGACGTCGCCCGTCAGCGCGGCGTAGCCCTGCCAGGTGGCCAGCTTGAGCAGCTCGCCGTCAATGTCCCGCACCACCACACTGCCCGGCTGCGAACACACAGACGGAAAAGGTGAGGAGCGTGACGGAGCAGCACATGGCCACGAGTGAGAAAGAAGGGATGCAACCAAGCGCCCCGCGCCACCACCGTGCCCAGCTGCGCGAGAAGGAGCGCGTCATCGCTAAACCGGTGGGCGTGAGGGAGGCAGGCGACGTGTCCTCCACCAGCGCACCTCGACGCTCGGGTCGCTGCCCCCTCTGCCGCCGGCGCTGGCCGACAGGCGCCGGCGCGACGCCCCAGCCTCCGGAGCGGACAGCGCACTGCACCGCACACGGCAGCAAGCACAGCAAGGTCAAGCGCACTTCAGCGCGCTGCTGTTGCCGCTCTGGAAGACACAAAGGCACTCTTGCACGACAAGGAAGAGGCGGGTCACCTGGGTGCGGGCGGTGGCGGCAGCGGCAGTGGAGGAGGCGGGCCGGAGGGTTGGTGCCGGGCCAGGGTGAAGGCGTACCGCGGCCCCTTGGCTCGCTGGTACAGGCTGCAGTTTGGTGCCGCGGCATGGCAGGTCCAGCATGAGTTTGCTTGGAGGCAGGTTGCGCTGGTGGACAGTGCGGAGCCGCACCGCACGGCCCCCCGCTCACCAGTCGACGAACTGGGCCAGGGAGGGCGTGGCGGCGGCGTCACTCCCGTAGAGCCCCAGCGCCTCGAGCACAAAGGCAGTGTTCAGGTAGACGGCCACCGACTCGGACAGGGCCAGCAGGTTGACCAGCGTCTCAAACTGCGGCCGCATGGTTGGGGCTCAGCGCATGCTCAGGGTTTGCGGCGCTTAGGGCTTGGCCGAGCCGTGGCAACGGTGCAGGCTTGACGGTGCAGGCCCTGGGGCATGGGTCAGCGCGTGCCGGCCGCGCATTCACCAAACCTAGCACGAACCCTAGCGCGCGCTCACCTGCACGGTGCTGACGGCGTCCGTGAGCTGCGCCGACTGGTTGAGCGCGTTTAAGGTGAGCTGCAGCTGCTGCAGCACCAGCGTGAGGTTGCCCTGCAGCGCCGCCGTGGTGACGTTGAAGTCAGACGTCAGGCCGCGCCACTGCGCGCAACGGCGGGGCAGGTGCGGGCACCAAGGCAGGCTGTGCGTGTGGCATGACGTGAGGTGGTTTGTGCAAGGCCTGTGCAAGGCGGAGGCAGGTGCAAAAGCGAGGGCAGCACGCCGTGGAACGGTGCAGTGCATGAACCGCTGCTTGCAGGGTGCGTCCGAGCGGGCAAAGAGCAGGGCAGCCCCCCAGCCCCCCAGAGCCCCTGCCCGACGCACAGCAGTCTGTAGGGTGGCGTCTACGTCGTCCGAGCGGTCAAAGAGCGCCGTGCCGTTGGCCGCCAGCGCCGCCAGCACCGCCGAGTGCGTCACGCCCTGCAGGCAACACAAGGCAATGTGCACGCGTGCACACGTCAGCCCGCAGCCTTTGCTGCGTTCGTCTCCCTCACCACTGGGCCTAGACACCCTGCCCTGGCGGCGCCCCACCACGTGCGCAGCACACGCACGCCGGCAGCGCGTGAGAGCTGGGCGACCAAGCTAGAGCACCTCACCGTGGTGTTCATGTCGTCCAGCAGCCGGAGCATCTCGCTGTAGGCCAGGTCCGAAGGGACGGGGCTGCGCGTCAGGCACTGAACCAGCCGCGGGCTGCCCGCGCCCACCTCCACCACGCCGCCCAGGCCCAAGTCCTCTGCGTTCACGTCACGTCACGAGCGCCCACTCTTCTCCAGTAAAGCGCGCGCTGGCGCCTGCTCCCTGCCCTGCGCAGCGTCAGGAACGCTTGTCGCACCTGCGCCGGGCGGCGTTGCATTGAGCGCCGGCCGCCACGCCTGCGCCAAACGCAGCCCGCGGCGCACGCAGCACCCCGCCGCCGCCGCCGCAGAACCGTCCACGGGCAGCGCGGGGCCGCCCTGCTGCAGCCGCCGCGCCAGTGTGCGCGCCCGCGCCACCCGCCGCGCGCTCGCCTCCTCCTCCTCCTCAACACCTGTGCCGCCGCCGCCGCCGCCAATGCTTGCGCTGCGTGCCGCTGCGAGGCCGCCGTTCGTCTCGCCGCCCTCCACAGCGCCCTGCTCCTCAGGCCGGGCAGCGGCGTCTTGGAGGTGCAGGGCGGCGCGCCGGGCGTGCGGCGCCGCCGAGGCGCCAGCGGGCTGCGCCTCGGCGGTGGGCAACGCTGCGGTGGTGCTCGTACTAGCGGCCGTGGTGCTGCTGGTGCTTGCTGCCGCCCCGCCGGTGGTGGTGGTGCTGCTGCTGTTCAGGCAGGCTGCGTCGGCGAGCGTGGTGGCGACCGTCACGTTGAGCTGCAGGTCCAGCACCCACCTGGACACCACCTGCGGCCACATGCGGTTCGGGCACAGCCCAGGATTGAGCGCCAAGCCGCCGTCTCTCAGTGGCGGTGCATCAGCAGGTTGAGAAGTCCGGTCGTGGCAGCCGCAAAAGCCGTCGCGCCTCACCTGAGAGGTGCCGTTGCGTGACGCCGCCCTGACGAGGGGGTCGGGCCGCGCGCGCACGGCCAGCGCCGCCGCCCGGACGTGGCGGGGCTGGATCCAGGGCGCCGCCAGCAGGGGGAGGTACGCGGCAGCCACCTGCACAGGGACCGTCCAGTGCGGCAGTGGAGAGGTCCATGAGGCCACACACTCAGCTCGTGAGAGGCACGCGACTTGAAGTGCAAGCATGATCTGCTTGGCGAAGCTGCTGACATCCGTCAAGGCCTGCCCCGTCCGCACCTGCGCCCGCCCCCCGCACCTTCACTGAACCCAGCGCAGACCCTCACCTGCATGGGCACCTCAGACCCCGGCCGCGACGCGTCGCCCGCCAGCCGTGCCGCCAGCGCCTGCGCCTCCGGCAGGCTCCTCCTCAGGCTGTCCACGCTCCAGCTCAGCGCGTAGCTGGCCAGCTGCGCCACGTGAACCTCCACTAGGGCTTGCGCCCGGCCGCCCACGGCGTCCTCAGCAACATAGCGGAAAAGGTAGACGCCGGGGGCGCACGCTCCGGCTTCGTAGGCCGGGAGGGCGCAGGTGGGGCACTTGCTGCCGGCGGCGGAGCCTGGGCAGGGCGTCACGTCCTGCTGCGGTTTGCGTCACATGGCAGCACATGGCTGCTGCGGTTTGCGTCACATGGCAGCACATGGCACACGCGCTCATCGCGTGGAGTGGAAGAGGAGTCTCCATGCGTGTTGGCCTAGGTCTTTGCAGCGAGGTCACCAGAACCACACCTGCACGCGGATGGACCCGCTCACGTCCGCGCCTTCCACGTCCACCGCCACCGCCGCGCAGCCGCCGCCGCCGCCCGCAGCGCCCGCCGACGCGCACGGCCGCAGCTGCGGCGGCGCCAGCCCCAGGCCCTGGATCAGGGCTTGGCCGGCGCCACCCATGGACGGCGCCACGCCAAACGGCACGAGAAAGGCGGCCGCAATGTCGGCGGTGTGGAAGGGCGGCAGGTTGGGCGTGCTGGGGGGTAGGGTTAAGGTTAGGGTTGGATGGGTGGGAGCAAAGGCGCCGTTGGGTGAGGATCCAGGGCCCCTGGCCCTGCCCCGACGGGACGGAGAGGAGGAGGCGGAGATGTTGAGGATGGGGTTGGCGAGGTCGCATGGCACGTCGCTGCAGGTGCCGCCGTCGCAGAGGAAGCGGCCGTCGCCGCACGCGCTCACCACGCGCACGATGCGCTGCGCCTGCGTGTGCGCACAGGGAGTACATGGCCACTTGCATCAGGGGTGCTGCGCTGCGAGAGGACCTCGGGAGGGCTGTAGGTGTGGCTGATTAAGCGGGCAAGTGCGCTGGGGGATGGTCATGTGGGTGGAGGAGCGCCTGGCAGTGAGAGGAGCGTCTCAGAGTGCGGGGCGTCACCTGTGCCGAGGCTCCCTCGTTGGTGTAGATTGTGAAGGTGAGCAAAAACTCGGTTCCGACGGGCGCCAGGTGCGTGGTGACGTTGCAGCTGTCGAGCAGGTTGCCCTTGAGGCGGAACTGGTGGCCTGCGGGGGAACGGTAGCGAGGGCATCAGGACGCAGGTCAACGAGAGCCGCCTCCGCAAGACCGCCATGTGATGGCGCGCAGGTTTGCAGCGGGGCGGGCGAGAGCGTGGCGCCGAGCAAAGCCAGGACAATGCCAGCAGCAAAAGCCTCTCGGGGCCTAACCCTAACCCTAACCCTAACCCCCCACGCACCTTGGCAGGTGCCGGCGGCGTGGCAGTCTGGCGGCGCGCACACCAGCACGTCGCCCGTGACGTCCTCGCCCAGTGCGTTGGTGGCGGTGGCGCCCGGCTCGCAGGGCAGGCGGGGAACGGGCGTCTGGCCCGGCCGGCACGCCAGGTACACCTGGCCCTCGGGCACCTGCGTTTTCGTGTTCGCAGCGGGAGCAGCGCAGGGTGCGACGCTTAGCAGACTCGCCGCTTCTTGCACGCGAGCTGCGCCAGCCTGCCCTGCTTAGGCGCCGACGCGGAACGAGCGGACTCTGCTGGGCGGTTGCGCACTGTGGCGCATCGACAACCCCAGGCCTTACCCTAGGCGCATGCAGCGTCAGCGCACCTGGACCAGCGTGCCGAGCACAGGCGGCGCGGTGATGAGCCGCAGGGTGGGGGTGGCGGTGGGCGGCGGGTCTGCGGCGGCCTCGGCAAAGAGCGACGCCGGATCCACGCACACACCTGCAGCAGGCATGGAAGCGTGCGGCCTCGTCTGGGCTGGAGCATCCACGCAACTTCAGCGCACGACGAGCAGTGGAGACCTCCCGGCGCCAGTATGGTCAACTGAGGCACTCGACGCGAGGGCGCCCTTACCTCCAGAGCTGCAGCGCCCGTCGGCGCACTTGACCTGTCCCCCACCCACGCCTTGACTAGAACGAGAACGGACCACGAGGACCCTCACCGCCAGAGCTGCAGCGTCCGTCGGCGCAGTTGACCTCGCCGGCGAGGCATGCCTCGCGCACCAGCAGCGTGCGCTGCGCCGTGGCCAGCTGCGCGTTGCCGGCGTACGCGACGCTGCGGGGCAAGGGGCAGCAGAACCAAACACAACGCCGTATCCGTCAGTGGCGCTGGTGGAGGCCGCTGCCGCCGCCGGGGTCACCTGGGGCAAGCTGCGAGAGCCTCCTCGCCCCCTCGCCAAGCAGGCACATTCCCAGCCCACTGCATCGCACCTGTAGGTGATGGCCTTGACGCAACGCAGACCTGTGCAAGTTTCCTGTCCAAGCAGGCCCAACCCGCTCCCACTTGCCCCGCCACCTTCCCCGCACCTGTAGGTGATGGTCTTGGCGCCGGGCACGGACGTGTTGAGCTGGTCGCAGTACTGCAGGCCCACGCGGTCAAAGGGCTGGGGCTCCTGCAGCAGGGGAGGTGGCGCGCAGCATGCGCGATTGCCCTAAGGACTGCCCCTGCCGTGACTGAGGCTCGAGGCCAACAGAGCGCGATGGTCACGCACCTCGCCAGGCGGCGCGCGGTCCCGGCAGGCTACTACGCGGCCGTTGGCGTCGCCCGGAGAGCGCGCCGTGGCCCGCACGCCGCGGTCGCAGCCGGGCGCCAGGTCGCCCATGCACTTGGCGTAGTTCCCCCCCTGGCCGATGACCTGCGCGTGGAGAAAACGCGCGCGGCCCTTGCGACTGTGCGCCACGTACAGTGCGCTTCTGTGCGAGGGGCACTCAATCGCACCTGCGTGCTGGGCCCCAGCAGCGTGAGCGTCGGCGCGGTGGCGTCGACCTGCGTGGGGCTGCTCAGCGCGGCCTGGAGCGCCGTGTCCATCGGGACGAGCCCCGCGCCGCACACCTGCGCGCGAGGGGAAGCGTGCTTCTTGAAGCGGACCCGCTTCGGGTTTCTCTGCGGTCATCCTCGTGATGCCTCACCTGGGCGGTCGAGCAGGAGGGCGGCCCGCCCTCGCCCTCACACACGCGCTCGCCGGCCGGGCACACGACGCGTAGAAACCTGCAACACAACACGACGCGCAACGCGATTGCCTGAAGCCCACGACCTGCCTCGATGACCCCTCGCCCACAGCGCATCCGTGGCTCCCTCAGACAAACAAACTTGCCTGTACTGCGCCGGCGCCACGTTGCCGCTGAGGTCGCTGGCCACGTAGCTGACCACAAAGGGCGCGTCGGGCGGCGTCGGCGCGCCGGTGCGCACGCGCTCCCACCCGCACGACAGCACGCGGCCCGTCACGTCCCCGTCCACGTCGTCCACCGCTGCGTAGCCAGGCTCAGGAAAGTAGGACCCCACCGGCACGTTGGTGACGAGGATGCCAATGAGGCTCCCGTCGTCGGGCGAGAGGACGGGCGTGCCAGCGCCTGTGGCGAGCGCGTGCAAGCCGGCGGAGACCTGATCTCGCAGAAGCGAGGCGGACAAGAGAAGCAAGTGGCGTCGGGTCGCACCTCTGATCGTGAGCGTGGGCGGCGTGACGTCGAGCGCGGCGGCCAAACGCGCCCTGTGGGCCGCAGGCGACGACTGCGCGTCGGCGCACGAGGCGGCCCGGCTGCAGGCCGACGTGCCGAAGCAGGTGAACTCGGGCGCCGGGCACGGGTCCAGCACTTGCACCTGTGGGGGGCGGTGCGCGCAACTCGATGTGGGGATGGAGATGGAGATGATGCCAGCACGCAAGTGTTGAAATGGATCGTGTAGCGTGCAGTGAGGGGGCTCACCTGGCGAGTGGCCACGGACGTGAGGCCTGACGCCGGGTCCGTGGCGACGTACGTGATGACCAGCGCCTGCGTGGCGCACACAGGGCACCGCAAGCCACGTGATTGCCGCGTGAAGGGCTCGCCCCCCCCCTTGCTTGATGCTTGAGCGCTTCGCCAAGGGATGTGCACGCGCCTGGCCGGGCGCGGTGGCGCGCGACGTGTCGATGGGGAGGCCCGACGCCACCGCGACGGGGAGGCGCGCCGTCAGCGAGTTGCTCCTGAAGGCCACGGCGCCCAGGTCCTGGTCTGCAGGGCGAAGCAGCGCAGAGCAGAGGGCACACGCGCCATGGCAGGCAGCGCACGTCAGCGCGTTGCTCCTGAGCGCCACGACTCCCAGGTCCTGGTCTGCAGGGCCACAACGCACAGCATGGAGATGAACCTCACACTGGAGCACTGCGTGGGAGATGTGCAGCTGCACATGCTCAGGCAGCTGATGATGCTGAGCATGCCGCGAGCGAGATCCGACTGTGCTCACACGGCGTGAAGATGGGCACGGCGACGAGCGGCGGCCCCTTGAGCATGATGAGCGGCTGCCCGCCCGAGGGCAGGCCCGGGCAGCTGGCGGCCCGCAGCGCGCCCGCCACCTGGGCCACGCTGGCGGTGACGGCGGGCGGCGGCGGCGGCGAGGCGGACAACACGTTGACGACCGACGACCTGCGCGGCCGTGCATTTGGCAGCGAGGTAGCTGATGGGGCGCTTCAGTTGTCCATGGGCAGCATACGGGGTGCACAGGGCTTGCCTTGATGAAGGCAAAAAGGTCGCCTCACCTGTCCTTGAGCAGCAGCAGTTGGTACTCTGAGGGTGGCGACGGCGGCGGGAAGGGCGCCAGGGGCGGGTTGGGCGGCGGCGGTGGCAGCGGCGGTGGCGTGTTGAACGGCGGCGGCGGTGACGGCGGGGGCCGGAACGCCAGCTGCGGCGGCTGCGGGCGCGAGGGACAGGGCCGGCAGTCGCACACACCACAACTCAGGTCCGGGGTCCTGCTTGCGAGCTGCGCTTGCGGCAGTGCATAGCCGAGTGTGCGGGCGCCAAGGCGCGAGGGCGCTGCTCACTGGGGGCGGCGCGGGTGGGGCGCCGAGGTTGTCTGGCGGCGGGGAGGGCGGCGCGGGCGGCGGCACGCTGTAGGGCGGCGGCGGCGAGGGCAGCCCCACGCGCGTGGTGCTCACGCTCCACCTGGGCGCACAAGCGCAGCGGCAAGCGCCTTCCTGGCAAGCGCCTTCCTGGCAAGCGCCTTCCTGGCAAGCGCGCTTCGGCGCCGTGGGGCGCAGATCCCCAGGGAAAGCGCGCAGGGCGTGGCCGCCGGCGAGGTGCAATCAAGCGTTTCGTTGTGAGCCGTGTGTCGCCAGCGCTAGGGCCAGCCACCCTGTGGCGGCGGCCCCCCAACTCACTTGCTCAGGAAGTCGGCGGGCAGCAGCGCGCCGCGGCCGCCCAGCGCCAGCACGTCGGCAATCACTCGGTCGCGCCCCGGCAGCGAGAGTCCCTCGGGCAGCACCAGCGTGGTGTCCACGACGACCGAGCCAAAGGCCACGCCGTTGATGAGCGCCTCCTCCACCTCTGGCACGCGGCTCTTGATGCCTGCGCAAGGAACGCCCCAGAGCACACAGAGCGCGAGTTGACGGAGCAGCTCCGTGTTGTTTGCTCCTGCAAGAAGCGTTTGATCCTGCAATCAGCAGCTCCCAGCAGCTCCGTGCACGCGCTCAGCACGTGCGCCGCGCTTCGCCACCGCACCTTGCGCCAAACGGTCACGGCAAACGCCTCACGAGGAGCTGATCAAGCGCCTCACGCCCCGCGCCGCCCCAAATGCGCACCTTGCGCATAGCTCACAGCAAACTCCTCGAGCGCCTCGCTCAGGTAGAGCTGCGAGGCGTCCATGCCCTCCAGCACCACGTTGAGCCGCACCGTGTTGTCAACCCTAGGGCTCGGCGGGGAGGGCGCCGGCGGCGGGGCCGGGGGCTCTGGCGCAGGCGAGGGCGGCCGCGGCGCGGCGAATGCGGGCGACGGGCCGGGCGGCTCGGGGGGTGCACCGCCGGGCGGCTGCGGAGGACTCGGGCCTGGCGGTTGCGGGCCGGGAGGAGTTGGGCTTGGCGGCTGCGGGCCGGGAGGAGTTGGGCCAGGTGGCTGCAGGCCCGGCGGCGTGGGGCCAGGTGGCTGCGGCTGCGGCGGCTCTGGGCCAGGTGGCTCAGGAGGAATTGGGCCAGGTGGTTGGGGTTCAGGTGGAGCAGGCGGCTGCGGCGTTGGTGGAGCTGGCTCGGGCGGACTCGGCTCAGGCGGGCTGGGAACTGGGGGCGATGGGTCCGGAGGAGCAGGCGTGGGCGGATCAGGAGCGGGAGGAGGGCTTGGATCAGGGCTTGGAGGCGACGGATTCGGAGGGCTTGGGTCGGGGCTGGGTGGCAACGGCGATGGCGAGGGAGGTGAGGGTGGTGGCAGGGGCGGGCTGGGCGGATAAGGCGGTGGGCTGTTGGGTGGGCTCGGTGGCGGGGGGTTGGGTGGTGGGTAGACGGTCACT
>VFQP010003825.1_pt1 | contig 14777 bp, 15 predicted proteins | sample 3512351 | NCBI WGS metagenome assembly VFQP01 (sample SAMN10412372, study PRJNA504923) | tailings metagenome | isolation source: Relicate 1 Philex TSF1 revegetated site | place: Philippines: Tuba, Benguet | collected 2017-08-29 | reverse complement strand
CGCTCGCGATCTCCGCGCTCGCCGTCCGGATGCTGTCCGTGCTCTCGCGGATCTGCAGCATCATCTGCAGGAAACGCTGCCGCATGGCTTCGACCTCCTCGACCAGCAAGCCGATCTCGTCGCGTCGGCCCGCCTGGAAGGCCTGGGTCAGGTCGCCCTGGGCCACCGTGGTCACGGCCTGGGTCAGCGCCCGCAGCGGCCGGCTCACCAGGCGGCGGATCAGCAGGAAGAAGCACAGGCCCAGCAGCGCCGTGGTGATGGCCAGCAGCCCCCAGAAGGCGTACATGGTGGCCCAGTGGGTGGCCATGGCCTCGGTGTCCGACACCTCGGCCACCACCCACCAGCCGGAGCTGGCGGCTTTGCGCATCACCGCCCAGGGCCGTTCGCCACCGGTGCCCAGCAACGGCAGGGCATCACGCACGAAGCCGTCGGGCGCCTCGGCCAGGGCCTTGAGGAAAGGCTCGGCCTGCGGGGCCACGTCCAGCACCCGCTTGCCGGCGGCCGTGGGGTGCAACGCGAACACCGCAGCGGCCGGACCGCTGCGCGGGTCGATCACGAAGGTGCCGCCGGTGTCGAAGAACCGGGCCTCGGCCAGCAGCTTCTGCAGTTCGGTCTGGAAGCTGGAGATGTCGAAACCGATGAACAGCAGGCCCACGATGCGGCCCGCGCGGTCCTTGACCGGCTCGTAGTGCGACATGTAGGGCTTGCCGAACAGGCTGACACGGCCGGTGTACGACTCGCCCGCCAGCATGCGCGGGTAGGCCGGGCTGGCACGGTCCAGCAGGGTGCCGTCGGCGCGGTCGCCGTTTTCCTTCTTGAGCGAGGTGGAGATACGGATGAAGTCGTCGCCCTTGCGCGCAAAGACGGTGGCCACACCGCCGGTGCTGGCGTGGAACCAGTCCACTTCGGTCGTGCCACCGTTGAGCGGCGCGCCAAAGCTGCTCAGCTGGCCGGTGGCGTCGTCCAGGGTGAAGGTCGGGTCGAAGCGCTCGCGAAAACCCTTGTAGGACTGCTGGGCCAGTGTCTTGGAGGTGTTGTCCATGGCGTCCATGGAACCCGCAACCGAGGCCGTCTTGTCGGCCACCCAGGTGACCAGGCGGGCCCGCGACCGGTCTTCGGCCACCACGCTCATGACGGCGCTGATGAGCGCCAGGACGCCGGCCAGCAGCAGCACGGCAAGGACGGTCACCCGGCGGGCGACGGATGACTGGGACGTTTTCTGGCTCATGCGGGTCTCCCTCCGGTCGTGCCTAACCCCGGCGGGCCAACGAAGGGGCCCGCCGCCTGTCGCCTCGGTGGCGCGCGGCGGCCGCGCGCACGCGCTGTCAGTTCAACGCTGCGGCGTCGATCAGCCCCATGTCGGCGCTGCTCATCAGGGCCTCGATGTCCATGAGAATGAGCATGCGCTCACCCACACTGGCGATGCCGGTGATGAACGTGGTGTCCACCGTGGTGCTCATGTCCGGCGCGGGGTTGATCTGGTCGCGTGCCAGCTCCAGCACGTCGGAGACCGAATCCACCACGGCACCGACCACGCGGCCCTTGACATTGAGCACGATCACGACGGTGAAGCCGTTGTATTCGACGGTTTCGCAGCCCAGCTTGATGCGCAGGTCCACCACCGGCACGATCACGCCGCGCAGGTTGACCACACCCTTGATGAAATGGGGGGCGTTGGCGATGCGGGTGGGCTCTTCGTAGGAGCGGATCTCCTGCACCCGCAGGATGTCGATGCCGTACTCCTCGGCGCCCAGGCGGAAAGTGAGGAACTCGGAAGAGCCCTGGGACGTGCCACTGTTTTCGGCACGGCTGCGGCCCGCCATGGCAACCTGGGTGGGGGTGTTCATGTCAACTCCTTGATAACCTTGAATAAATGTAAAACCGGCAACCAGCGGAGTATCGGCCAAAACCGGTCTGACCCCATCACCGCCGCCTCCCTCTGACAGGGCAAGCCTCTCGCAAGCCCCCGGATATGTCAAGCCGGGTTTACATTGCCCGGCGCCTCGGGCGCGGGACGTTTGTCACATTCTTTGAACAAACGCACACGGCACTGGCCGCAGATGGCCGGGTCCAGCCGGGGCACGATGGTCGCAATGGCCGTGGCCTTGTCCGGGAACACGTGGTCCTGGCCCAGGGAGGTGTCAAAGCCGGTCCGGTGCCAGACCTCCAGCACCTCGGGCCGGGGTCGGTGGAAGTAGAGGTCGCCCCCCATCGCGCGGCGCGCCCGCAGTTCCTGCGACCAGAGCTCGGCCCCGGCGAGGTCGATGAAGTTCATGCTCTTGGCCATCACCAGCAGATGGCGCGGGGCATCCGGCCCCTGGCGCAGCGCGTGCAGCCGGTCGGCCACGTGCTGCTGGGCACCGAAGTAGACGTCGCCTTCCATGCGCAGCAGCTTGAGCTGCGGGCACTCGGGCAGGGCTTGCGGCGTCGAGGCCACGACCACAAAACGCCGCGCGGGGTCGGCGTGCTCGAAGCCCATGTCGCGCATCGCCGGGTGCGAGGTGCGGTACAGATACGCCATCAGCGACAGCAGCGTGCCCAGCAGGATGGCCAGTTCCAGCCGCAGCGTCACGGTGGCCACCGCCGTGGCCAGCGCGATCCAGAAGTCGCGTCGGGCCACGCGCCAGAGCTCGCGCCAGCGCCGCAGGTCGAGCAGGTTCCAGGCCACCAGCACCAGCAGCGCGGCAATGGCCGCCATGGGGATGTGGGCCAGCACCGGCGCCACCGCCCCCACCAGCACCAGCAGGAACCCGGCCGCGAACACCGCCGCCAGCGGCGTGCGCGCCCCCGCCTGCCAGTTGGGCACCGAGCGGTTGAGGGAGCCACACGACACGTAGCACGAGAAGAAGGCCCCCACCACGTTGGACAGCCCCTGGCCGATGAACTCGCGGTTGGCGTCCACCCGCTGGCCGCTGCGCGCCGCCAGCGCCTTGGCAATCGATACCGTCTGGCCCAGCGCCACGATGGTCAGCGCCAGCGCCAGCCCCAGCAGTTCCGGCAGGCGCGACCAGTCCACATGGGGCACGCCGAAAACCGGCCAGGGCGACGGGATCTGGCCCACCACCCGCAGCGCCGGACCGGCGTTGTCACCCAGGCGGGGCAGCCAGACCAGATTCCAGCCGGCCGACAGGGCCGTGCCCACCACCAGCCCCAGCAGCATGTGGGGCCAGCGCGGGCGCCAGCGCTGCACGCCCAGCACCACGACCAGGGTGGCCGCCGCCACCGCCGCCGCCGGCAGTTGCACCTCGCGCCACTGCTGCGCCAGGTGCGCCAGCACCGGGCCGGCACCCCGCACGCCGTCGGTGTGCAGGCCCAGCGCGTCCACCAGCGCGTACAGCGCAATGAGCAGCGCCGCCCCCACGGTGAAACCGAACAGCGCCGTGGGCGAGATGAAATTGGCCAGCGTGCCCAGCCGCAGCGCGCCGATGGCACATTGCAGCAGACCCACCAGCAGCGTCAGCACCAGCGCGAGCTGGATGTAGGCCGGGCTGCCGGTGGCGGCCAGCGGCGCCAGCATGGCCATGAGGGCGAGCGAGATCGCGTTGGTGGGGCCGGACACCACATGCCAGCTGGAGCCGGCCAGCGCCGCCACCACGGCCGGCACGATGGCGGTGTACAGACCCATTTCCACCGGCAGGCCGGCCAGCGCCGCGAACGCGATGCCCTGCGGCAGCGCCAGCACCATGCCCAGCAGGCCGGCGAGCGCATCGGCGCGCAGGGTCTGGCGCGACACCAGGGCCGGCCACTCGCCGAACAGGCGGCGCGACCACGGAGCGGGGGAAAGTGGAGATGAGGAAGCCATGGGACAAGCAGGCCCCAAGCATAGCGGCTGTCACGGGTGCTTACAGTCACCCCCCGCTGCGGGGGCTGGCGGCGCCAGCCGCCTTTTGTGATACTCGGCCATGGCCGCTTCCACACCCACCTCCAGCCCCGGTTTCTGGCACTGGCTGCGCCGTGCCACCGGCCCGCGCCCTGGCGCCACCAAAGCCGCGTCGGCCTCCGCGCCCACCGCCAAACAGCAGCGCGCCCACAACCGCGAACAGCTGTTCGGCGTGGTGCGCGAAAACATGATCCGCGCCGGCGTGCTCAGCAGCACCTACAAGTTCAAGGTGCTCACGCTGGACCCGGCCGGCCAGCAGTTCATCGTGATGGTGGACTGGCAGCCCGGCGCCCAGCACACCGATGGGGCCACCCACCAGACGCTGGAAATGGGCCTGCAGCAGCTGGCGCAGGAGCGGCTGGGTTTCCGGGTCAAGGCGGTCTACTGGCGCCACACCGGTGGCGAGGTGCCGCGCCAGCCCGCCGCCGTGGCCACCACCCCGGTGGCCGCCCCGGCGCCGCGCACCGCAGCGGTCGATCCGCACGCGGTGTCCGACGACGAACTGCTGGCCTTCCGCGCCGCCCTGCGCTCACCCACGGGTGGCAAGGTGTCGGCCAGATCGGCCGAAAAACCCGACCCGCGACGCGGTGACGCGGCCGACTTCCAGCCCACCGTCATCACCGACGACGCACCCAGCACCGATTTCGGTGCGCTCAGCGAGACCCAGTACGGCCCGCTTCGCTGATGGTCGGGTAGTCAGACGCGCCGGGCGAGCGCGACCGCCTGGCCGATGTAGCTGGCCGGCGTCAGGGCCAGCAGGCGCTGTTTTTCGGCTTCGGGGATGTCGAGCGAACGGATCAGGCCATGCAGCGCTTCGGCCGTCACGGTCTTGCCGCGCGTGACTTCCTTGAGCTTTTCGTAGGCGCCCTGCACACCGTAGCGGCGCATCACGGTCTGTATGGGCTCGGCCAGCACCTCCCAAGAGGCGTCGAGGTCGGCAGCCAGGGCCTCGGTGTTGAGTTCCAGCTTGTTCAGGCCGGTCATCAGCGACTGGTAGGCCAGCACCGCGTAACCCAGCGCCACGCCCATGTTGCGCAGCACCGTGCTGTCGGTCAGGTCGCGCTGCCAGCGGCTGATGGGCAGCTTCTCGCTCAGGTGGCGCAGCACCGCGTTGGCCAGGCCCAGGTTGCCCTCGGCGTTCTCGAAGTCGATGGGGTTGACCTTGTGCGGCATGGTCGAGGAGCCGATTTCACCGGCCTTGAGCCGCTGCTTGAAATAGCCCAGACTGACGTAGCCCCAGATGTCGCGCGAGAGGTCGACCAGGATGGTGTTGGCGCGCGCGGTGGCGTCGAACAGCTCGGCCATGTAGTCGTGCGGCTCGATCTGGATGCTGTAGGGCTGGAAGGTCAGGCCCAGGCCCACGGGCTCGGGCGTTTCCACCACCCGGCGGCTGAAGGCCTCCCAGTCGAAGTCGGGCCAGGCGCTCAGGTGGGCGTTGTAGTTGCCCACCGCACCGTTCATCTTGCCCATGAGCGACACGGCGGCGATGGCGTCGCGCGCCTTTTGCAGGCGCACCAGCACGTTGGCGAATTCCTTGCCCACGGTGGTGGGGCTGGCGGTCTGGCCGTGGGTGCGGCTGAGCATGGGCACGGCGGCGTGGGCGTGCGCCATGTCGCGCAGCTTGCCCAGCACGGCGTCCAGCCCGGTCAGCACCTGCAGGCGGCCGGCCTTGAGCTGCAAGGCGTGGCTGGTGTTGTTGATGTCTTCGCTGGTGCAGGCAAAGTGCACGAACTCCTGCACCGCCGCGAGCTCGTCGCGCAGGCCCTGGGGCAACGCGGCATCGGCAAAACGCGCCTTGATCCAGTACTCCACCGCCTTGACGTCGTGGTTGGTGGTTTTCTCGATGTCCTTGATGGCGGCCGCGTCGGCCTCGGAGAAACCCGCCACCAGCCCTTGCAGGTGGCTGCGCGCGGCGGCCGACAGCGGCGCGAACTCGGTGAAACCGGCGTCGGACAGGGCGATGAACCAGGCGATCTCGACCTGCACCCGGCGGTGCATGTAGCCGAACTCGCTCATGAACGGGCGCAGGGCCGCCAGTTTGGGGGCGTAACGGCCGTCCAGCGGCGAAAGGGCGGTCAGCGCCGACAGGCCGGGCGCCGTGGTGAGGGAGGCGGAAGCGTCTTGCATGGGCCCAATTGTAGGTAGGCCGCCGATACGTAGGGGTCAGGGCGGCTCGCTAGAATGGTTTGTCAGAAACTACAGCCCCTGCCCATGATGAAACTGATCGGCGCCCTCACCAGCCCCTACGTGCGCAAAGTGCGCATCGTCATGGCCGAGAAAAAACTCGACTACCAGCTGGTACTGGAGGACGTCTGGTCGGCCGACACCACCATTGCACAGGCCAACCCCCTGGGCAAGGTGCCCTGCCTGGTGATGGACGGTGCCGAAGCCATCTTCGACTCGCGCGTGATCGTCGAATACCTGGACACGCTGTCGCCGGTGGGCAAGCTGATTCCGACCTCGGGCCGCGAACGCACCGAGGTCAAGACCTGGGAAGCCCTGGCCGACGGCCTGCTGGACGCCTCCATCCTGGCGCGGCTGGAAAACACCTGGCCCGGCCGTACGCCCAAGCAGCGCTCGCAGGCCTGGGCCGACCGCCAGATGGACAAGGTCCACGGCGCGCTCAAGGCCATGAGCCACGGGCTGGGCGACAAGGCGTTCTGCCACGGCATCCACTTCAGCCTGGCCGACGTGTCGGTGGGCTGCGCGCTGGGTTACCTCGATTTCCGCTTCGCGGACATCGACTGGCGCACGCCCTACCCCAACCTGGCCAAACTGGCCGAGAAGCTGGCGCTGCGCCAGAGCTTCATCGACACGGCACCCCCCAAGCCTTGATCAGCTCCGCGCCTGGCGTTTGAGCCAGCGCATCAGCGCACCCAGCACGGGCAGCTTTTCGTACAGCTCCTCGGCCGCGTCCCAGTAGTCGCGGTGCATGTCCACGCGGCCATCGGCGGCAAAGTGCAGGTGGGTGGCGCCGCGCACCGTGATGGGCCGCTGGCGCGAGACGAAATGGAAATCCCAGGTCAGGAAGGCGTCATCGCCTTCGGTGACGGCCCGGGTGACCACAAAACGCGGCGCCTCCACCGCACGGTACATGTGCTCGAAGATGGCGCCGATGGCATCCGCGCCCCGCACCTCGTTGAACGGGTCCTTGAAAGTGGCATCGGGCGTGTAGATGTCACCCAGACGCAGCAAAGCCGCTGGAGACAGGCTTTCGTAGAAGGCACTGACAGCCTGGGTTCGGGGGTCCTGGCTCATAGTCCGGTGAAGCGGGTGACGGCGGCAAAAAACGGGCGGGGCGGCAACACGCGCAGCAGCTGCATCCAGCGCGTGAAGCGCTTGGGAAAGTGGATGTCGAAACGGCCACGCGCCCAGCCTGCGAGTATGGCCTGTGCCGCGGCGTCCGGTGTCATCAGCGCCGGCATGTGGAAGTGGTTCTGCGCCGTGAGCGGCGTTTCCACGAAGCCGGGGTTGATCACGCTCACCCCCACGCCCACGTGGCGCAGGTCCATGTAAAGCGTTTCGGCCAGGTTGATCAGGGCCGCCTTGGTGGGGCCGTAGGCCAACGACTTGGGCAACCCACGGAACCCGGCCACGCTGCTGACCAGGCTGAGGTGACCATGCCCCTGGGCCCGCAGCACCGGCAGCGCCGCGTCGATCACGTTCAGGGCCCCGAGGTAGTTCACCTCCCAGTGGCGGCGCAACTCCGGCAGGCTCCAGTCGTCCACCCGCATCTCGCGGTAGTGGCCGGCGCAGTACATCACGAGATCCAGCCCACGGCCGCCGGCACGCAAGCCCCGCGCGGCCACGTGCAGACTGGCCAGATCGGTCACATCGAGCGGTACCGCATGCGCGCCCGGGTGTTCGCGCACGAAGGTGTCGAGCACGTCGGCGCGGCGGGCCGACACCACCACCTCGGCCCCGGCGGCGTGCAGGGCGTGCGCCGTGGCGGCGCCGATGCCGCTGGACGCGCCCACGATCCAGACGCGGCGACCGGCCCAGTCGCGCATGGGGGGATTGAGCGGGGGAAACAGCATCACGGTCTCTTCACGAAACTCAAGGTGACTTCACCGAGGCGGAACCCGAACTTGCTCATCACCGCCTTGTTGAGCATCACACGCTCGTCCATCAGGTACATCCAGTCGTCAAACTGGACGTCGTAGGTCTTGCCATCCACCGGCAGGCGCAGGGTGTAGCCCCAGCGGAAGGCGTTGCCCGACACCTGGCCGGTGGCTTCGCCCACCACGTCGTCGGCGCGGCCCACATAACGGCCGTCGGCCAGCTTCGTCAGGCGCCAGACGCGGCGCTGCTGGCTGCCGTCGGAATAGGTGAAGGCCTCGTCCAGCACGCCTTCATTGCCGTTCCAGGTGCAGACCATGACGACGGTGAAACGTTTGACGACCTGACCGGAGCGGTCGGTGAAGACGCCGTAGGCGTCCAGCGTGCCGTTGAAGTAGCGGGCCAGATCCAGCACCGGGCGTTCGGCGGCGTAGTCGGTCACCTGGGGGCCTGCACAGCCGGCCAGTACCAGCGCGCCGGCTGCGAGCAGCATGCGTCGTTTCATGTGAGGGGTCTCCGAATGGCGAGGGCATACAGGGCGGTGGCGGCCAGCACCTTGAGCACGCAGGGCAACACGCAGTAGGCGATGACCAGCGCCTGCAGCGCCTGGTGGTCGCGCTGGCCCGGCGCGTAGCCGAACAGCGCCAGCAAGGGCAAGGCCAGGCCAGCGGCCAGCGCCAGGTTGAGTTTGGTGGCCAGGCTCCACCAGCCGAAGTAGGCGCCTTCGCTGCGCCCGCGTTCACCCAGGTCGCCAATCAGGCCGGTCAGCAGCGCGCCGGGCAGTGCCAGATCGGTGCCCAGGGCCACCCCGGACAGGGCGCACACCACCACGAACGCCCCCATGTCCCCCGCGCCCAGGCCTGCGGCCCATACGAACACGGCCATGGCCAGCAGCATGCCCACCAGCCAGGTGCGCGCCAGCCCGATGCGGGCCACCACCCGCAGCCACAACGGCAGCGACAGCGCCGCGCACAGGAAGTAGGTGCCAAGGAACGCGGGCTCCCAGCCGGCAGGCGCCTGCAGGCGGTCTTGCACGAAAAACAGCACCAGCGTGGCAGGCACGGCGCTGGCGATGCCGTTGAGCAGGAAGATGCCCAGTAGTCGCCGGAATGCCGGCTGACCGAGCGGGCGCCACATCCAGGCCACGCCTGCATCGGCAGCTGCAGCGGCCCCCGGCGCCACGGCACGGCGCCAGAACCAGAGCCCCAGGGCCAGGGCCAGCGCAAACACGCCCACGGTGGCTCCCAGGCCCAGCGTGGTCGGCAGCACCGCCGCCAGGATCACCCCCGCCAGCCCCCAGCCTTCGCGCCAGGCCACCACACGCGAGCGCTGCGCTTCCGTGCCGCCCAGCCGGGCGCCCCAGGCCTGGTGCGCCACCGCCACCACGCTGTAGGCCGTGTAGGTGACCAGCAGCAACGCCAGCGCCCAGGCCAGCAGGGCCGGCACGTCACCGCCCAGCCCGCCGGGCGGGAAAAACAGACCGGCAAAACCCAGGGCCAGCACCACGGCCGCCAGCGCGGCCGCCACCTGCAGCCGGCGCGGCGAGCGGTCGAACAGCCGGTCGCACCAGCGCCCGATCCACGGGTCCAGCACCGCGTCGAACAGGCGGGCCCCCAGCAGCACCAGGCCCAGGGCGGCCAGTGGCACACCGAGTTCGCGGGCGTAGTGGTTGGGCCACAACACGTACAAGGGCAGGGCCACGAAGGCCAGGGGCAGCCCCAGCAGGCCGTAGCGAACGCCCTCGCGCCAGGCGCCCGGGGCCGTGAAGGCGGCGGCCGGCTCGTTCATGGCTGGCGCGCCTTGAAGTCGGCCATCAGGGCTTCGCGCAGGCGCGGCTCGGAGGTCCGGGGCGAGAGCCAGATGCCGAAGAACAGCCGGGCGAAGTCAGGATCGGCCACCACGCCGGTGGGCCGGCCGTTGTGGGTGAACCGGGCGCCCTGCCCCGGCTCGTACAGGCCCGCCAGCCGGTCGTCGCGCACGACATCGGGAAAAGCCTCGCGCATGGCCGCCTCCCAGCGCTGGGCCTGTTCGTCGCTCACGCTGCCCACACCGCGCATCTCGCGCACGGAGCGCTCGGCGATCAGCGGCCCCTTGAGCGCGCGCAGGTAGGCCAGCTCCAGCACGAAGGGCTGGCGTTCGTAGTCGGCGAACACGAAACCGGGCGCAGCCCAGAGCCGCAGGTCGTAAACCTCGAAACCGAAGTAGCGGAACCGCGCCTGCGCCGCCAGCCGGGCGCCGGGCAGCGCTGCTGCCGGGTCGGCCCAGGCGGTGCCAACCGCGAGTGCGCCCAGGGCCAGCAGACTGTCGCGTCGGCGCATGGCGGGCCTCAGTCGGGTTTGCGCAGCGTGAACTGCATGACGTCGGTGCTGCCTTCGTCGAAGGCCGCTTCGCAGTACGCCAGGTAGAACTCCCAGATGCGCATGAAGCGGTCATCGAACCCCAGGGCGCGCACCCGCGACTCCTCGCGCAGGAAACGCGCGCGCCACTGGCGCAGGGTTTCGGCGTAGTCGCGGCCGAACGAGAAGCGGTTCTCCACCACCAGGCCGGCGGCCTCGGCCTCGCGCGCAAAGGCGCTGGGGCTGGGCAGGCAGCCACCCGGGAAGATGTACTGCTGGATGAAATCGGTGCCGCGGATGTAGCGCTCGAAATGGGCGTCGTCGATCACGATGCTCTGTATGCAGGCACGGCCACCCGGCTTGAGCAGCCGCTGCACGGTGCTGAAGTAGGTGGGCCAGTATTCGCGGCCCACGGCCTCCACCATCTCGATGGAGCAGATGGCGTCGAACGGCTCGTCGGTGATGTCGCGGTAGTCCTGCAGCCGCAGGTCACCCAGGTCGTCGGTGCCCAGGCGCTCCAGGCGGCGGCGGGCCCAGTCCAGCTGTTCGGTGGACAGCGTCACCCCCACCAGCGAGGCGCCGAAGCGGGTGGTTGCGGCCTCGGCCAGCGCGCCCCAGCCGCAGCCGATCTCCAGCACCCGGTCGCCGGGCTTGACCTGCGCCTCGCGCAGGGCGCGGTCCACCTTGGCCCACTGCGCCTCGACCAGGCCCACGCCTTCGCGCGGGAACCAGGCCGAGGAGTAGTTCATGGTCTCGTCCAGCCACAGGGCGTAGAAATCGTTGCCCAGGTCGTAGTGGGCGTGGATGTTCTTGCGGCTGTTGGTCTTGGTGTTGCGGTTGAGCAGGTGGCGCAGCCGGTAGGCCAGCCGGCCCCACCAGCTGCCGTAGAACACGTCTTCGATGGCCTGGCGGTTGCGCACGAACAGGCGCAGCAGGTCGGCCAGCTGCGGCGTGCTCCAGTCACCGGCGATGTAGCTCTCGGCAAAACCGATGTCACCCGATTTCAGCGCCGCCGTGCACGGGTTCCAGTTGTGCAGGTGGATGAAGGCCTGGGGCCCGTCACCCGGGCCGAACACGCAGGGCGTGCCGTCGGGCAGGCGCACCGTCAGGCGCCCATGGCGCAGCCGGCGCAGCAGCGCCAGCGCGGTGCGGGCGGCGGCCGGCGCCCCGGCCGGCAGAAAGGGTGTGGGCTGTAGGGTGCTGTCCATGGTCAATGGCCGCGCGAGACGAGCGCGGGCGGTTCGGGTTTGGAGAAAAAGCGCACGCGCTTGAGCCACAGGCGCAGCGCCTGCCAGTGGATGCGCGCGATCACGCCCAGCGTCATGGCCGGGTGGCGCAGCAGCGCCCGGCGGGTGCTGGCGGCGTCCAGCGGCACCAGGGTGCCGCTCACGCTGGTCTGCAGCAGGGCCGGTGCGGACGGGTCGTCGTGGTAGTCCACGCGCACCACCGTCCGGGGCTGGCCGTCGCGTTCGGTGCGCATGAAGACAAAACGGTATTCACCACGCACCTCGCAGAACGGCGAGACGTGGAAAACCTTGTCGGCCCGTACCACCAGGCCGTGGCGGGGTGCGTCCAGCAGGTAGCAGTGGCGCTCGCCAAAGGTGTTGTTGACCTCGGCCACCACCGCACGCAAGGAGCCGTCGGCGCGCTCGCAGTACCAGAAGCTCACCGGCTTGAAGGCATACCCCAGCACGCGCGGGTAGGTGTGCAGCCAGACCTCGCCGTCGGCGTCGGTGATGCCGTGGGCCAGCAGCAGCTCCTCCAGCCACGCCAGCGCGTCGGCCCGGCCGTCGCCGTGGTCGCGGTCGTGGAAGGACAGCGCGGCCGCCCGGTTGCGCGCCAGCGCGCCGTCGCCCTGGCGGCGCAGCGCCCGCAGCGGCAGCATGAGGAAATAGGTGGGGTAGCTGAACACGTGGCGCGCCGGCCGCTGGCGCGCGTGGCGCACCAGGCCAAAACCGATGTGCGCCACCGGCGTGTTCATGCCACCACCCCCTGGCGGGCCTGCCAGTGCCGCATCAGGCCGGCGGCGGCCTGCAGACCGGATTTGAGGCCATCCTCGTGGAAACCGTAGCCACACCAGGCACCGGCAAACCAGGTGTGCTGGCGGCCCTGCAGATCGGGCAGGCGGCGCTGGGCCTGGATGGCGCCCAGGTCGAACACCGGATGGGCGTACTCATACTCACCGATCACGGCCGCCGCCGCCGGCTCGCGCAGGGGGTTGAGCGACACCACCACCGGCTGCGCGAACGGCAGCGGCTGCAACTGGTTGATGAGGTAGTGCAGGCAGACCCGCTGGGCCTCGGCGCTCGGGTCGGCGGCGCTCTCGTAGTTCCAGGCGGCCCAGGCCTTGGGCAGGCGGGGCAGCACCGACGTGTCGGTGTGCAGCACGGCGCGGTTGGACTGGTAGCGCACGGCGCCCAGCACCGCCTGTTCTTCATCGCTGGTGCTGTCACCCAGCAGCCGCAGCGCCTGGTCGCTGTGGCAGGCCAGCAGCAGCGCGTCGAAACGCTCGACCCGGCCATCGGTAACCACCTGCACGCCGCTGTCGTCGCGCAGCACGCCCCGCACCGGCGTGCCGGCGCGCGCATCGGGCAGGCCTGCCACGATGCGATCCACGTAGTGGCGCGAGCCCCCCGCCACCGTGAACCAGCGCGGCCGGTGGTTGACCTGCAGCAGCCCGTGGTTGTCGCAGAAGCGCACCATGGTGGCCACCGGGAAACGCAGCATCTGCTCGGTGGGGCAGCTCCAGATGCAGCCCATCATGGGCAGGAAATAGCCATCCCGGAAGCCGTCGCTGAAACCCTGCTCGCGCAGGAAATCGCCCAACGGCATCCACAGGCGGCTGTCGGGTGCGAAGTCGGCCTCGCTGCGCGCGAGCCGTGTGCACAGGCGGTTGAAACGCAGGATGTCGGCCAGCATGCGCAGGAAGGCCGGGCGCAGCAGGTTGCGCCGCTGCGCGAATACCGAGTCGAGGCTGGAACCGCTCCACTCCAGGCCACGCGATTGCACCGAAAACGACATGTCGGAGGCGGCCGTGGCCACGCCCAGCTCGGCGAACAGGTTGATGAGGTTGGGGTAGGTGCGCTCGTTGAACACGAGAAACCCGGTGTCCACGCCATGGGTCACGGGCTGGCCGTTTGCGCCCGGCAGGGTCACGTCCACCGTGTGGGCGTGGCCACCAAAACGCGGGTCGGCCTCGAACAGCGTCACGTCGGCCCAACCGCGCAGCGTGTGGGCTGCCGCCAGCCCGGCGATGCCGGCGCCGACCACGGCCACGCGCGGGGCCCGGCCCTGGGTGGGAAGCGGGGGGGTCTGGCGAGGATCCGAGTACATGGCTCAGACCCCCGACCGGGAAGAAGAAAGTACCGCGGAGCGCCCTGAAACGAAGGAGGGAGGGAGGGAGGAGGAGGAGAAGCGCCTCAGGATTTCGCCCCGGACCCAGAGGTCCGACCGTCTCCGCAGTACGAGAAACCTGCTGTCATGGAGCGCCGACGCGCTCGAAAAGTTCCACACATTCGCAACCATGGCACCTCCGGGTGATCCGCCCGGAGAAAAACCTTGGGGGCGAATTTTGACCGTATGGTCGCATTGTGACTAATTAGTCACTTTTTGACAGCCAATAACCTTTCGATCTCCGTGGTTATCACCGGCCCGTCGGGTCGCTGGACGCTGGGGTAGGCCTTGACCACCTGGCCGTCACGACCGATCAGGTACTTGTGGAAATTCCACTTGGGCGGCTGGCCGGTGCGCTGCGCCAGCTCCCGGAACAGCGGGTGCGCCTGCGGGCCGGTCACCGTGGTCTTGACGAACATGGGAAAGCGCACGCCAAAGGTGTTCTCGCAGAAATCGGCGATCTGCTGGTTGGAGCCGGTTTCCTGCGCGAAGTCGTTGGACGGGAAACCCAGCACCACCAGGCCGCGGTCGGCGTAGCGGCGCTGCAGGGCTTCCAGCGCCTCGTACTGCGGCGTGAAACCGCAGAAGCTGGCGGTGTTGACCACCAGCACCACGCGCCCGGCGTACTGGCACAGGTTCTGGGGCTTTTCATCCTGCAGGCGGTCCACGGTGTGGTTGAGCAGGGCCGGGCAGGCGGCGGGGGTGGCCGGGGCGGCGGGTGCCCCCTGGGCCATGGCGCCGGACGCCGACAAGCAGAGGGTCATCAGGGCAGGCAAGAGAAAACGGCGCTTCATGAGGGGTCTCCTGGTGGGTGCAGCATGGACCTGACGGGTTAACACAAGTTCAAGTCAGGCCATTGACCGCACGTAATGCCTTGATTTTGCTCAGCTTTCATGATGTGCCGCTTAAAATGCCGGGTCTTTTTGTCCGCCAGAGGTTTTTGCCATGCTGTACCCAGAACTGTTCAAGCAACTCGAATCCGTCCGCTGGGACATGGACAAGGACATTCCCTGGGACTCGTTCAAGGGCGACCAGCTCAGCGATGAGCAGGCCGAGACCATCAAGATGAACGCCATCACCGAGTGGGCGGCGCTGCCGGCCACCGAGAT
>VFQP010003824.1_pt1 | contig 14781 bp, 9 predicted proteins | sample 3512351 | NCBI WGS metagenome assembly VFQP01 (sample SAMN10412372, study PRJNA504923) | tailings metagenome | isolation source: Relicate 1 Philex TSF1 revegetated site | place: Philippines: Tuba, Benguet | collected 2017-08-29 | reverse complement strand
GAAGCTGCGCTGAAAAGCGCCTATCGCAAGCTCGCCATGCAGTTCCATCCCGATCGCAATCCGGGCAATGCGGACGCCGAGCACAAGTTCAAGGAAGTCAGCGAAGCCTACGACACGCTCAAGGATCCGCAGAAGCGCGCGGCCTATGACCGGTTCGGGCATGCCGCCTTCGAGGGCGGCATGGGCGGCGGGCGCGGCGGCCACGGTTTCGGGCCAGAGTTCAACTCGTCGATGTCCGATATCTTCGAGGACATCTTCGGCGACTTCATGGGCGGCCGGCGCGGCCAGGGCGGCGCCAATGCCCGCCTGCGCGGCTCGGACCTGCGCTACAATCTCGAGATCAGCCTCGAGGAGGCCTTTGCCGGGCAGACCGTCGACATCGACGTGCCGACCCTCGCCACCTGCGACACCTGCGAAGGTTCGGGCGCCAAGCCCGGCACCGGCGCCACCACCTGCCGTACCTGCAACGGCCACGGCAAGGTGCGCGCCGCGCAGGGCTTCTTCACCATCGAGCGCACCTGTCCCGTCTGCCAGGGACGCGGCCAGACCATGGACAATCCCTGCACCGACTGCGGCGGCCAGGGCCGGCGGCGGGTGGAGAACCATCTTTCCGTCGACGTCCCCGCCGGCATCGAGGACGGCACCCGCATCCGGCTGGCCAACAAGGGCGAGGCCGGGGTGCGCGGCGGTCCGCCGGGCGACCTCTACATCTTCGTCTCGATCAAGCCGCACGACCTGTTCCAGCGCGACGGCGCCGATCTCTACGCACGCGTGCCGATCGCCATGACCACGGCTGCGCTCGGCGGCGAGTTCGAGGTGCCAATGCTCGACGAGACGCGGGCCAAGGTGAAGGTGCCGCCGGGCACTCAGCCCGGGCAGCGCGTCCGCCTCAAGAGCAAGGGAATGCCGGTGCTGCGCAGCAAGGACGTCGGCGACCTCTACGTGCAGCTCGACGTCGAGACGCCGCAGAACCTGTCGCGCCGGCAGAAGGAGCTGCTCGAGGAATTCTCCCGCCTCCAGCACGAAGAAAACAACCCCAGCTCCCACGGCTTCTTCGCCAAGCTCAAGAGCCTGTTCGACAGCTGAGCCTTTACCGATACCCCGCCGCCTGCAGCTCGAAGAGCTCGGCGTAGCGGCCCTTGAGCGCCATCAGATCCTCGTGGCTGCCGGACTCGAGTACACTGCCGTTGTCGAGCACGATGATGCGGTCGGCCATGCGGACGGTGGAGAAGCGGTGGGAAATCAGCAGGGCCGTGGTCGCCTCGCTCAGTGTCTTGAAGCGGTTGAACACCTCGGCCTCGGCGCGCGCATCGAGCGCCGCCGTCGGCTCGTCGAGGACGATGATCTCCGCTTCGCGCATGTAGGCGCGGGCGATGGCGATCTTCTGCCACTCGCCGCCCGAGAGGTCGCGGCCCTTGTTGAACAGACGCCCGAGCGGCTGTTCATAGCCCATGGGCAGCTTGCCGATGACGTCGGCGGCGAGGCTCTGGTCGGCGGCACGCTGGATGCGGTCGCGATCCTCCTGCGCCTCGATGCGGCCGACGCCGATGTTTTCGGCCGCGGTAAATGAATAACGCAGGAAATCCTGGAAGATGACGCCGATGTGCCGCCTGAGTTCGGCGCCCGAGAACTCCCTGAGGTCGATGCCGTCGATCAGAATGCGGCCCTCGTCGGGATCGTAGAGCCGCGTCAGGAGCTTGACGATGGTGGTCTTGCCGGCGCCGTTCTCGCCGACCAGCGCCACCGTCTCGCCGGCACCGATGGTGAAGCTCAGGTTGCGCGTCACCCAGCGATCGGTCTCCGGATAGCGGAAGCCGACGTTGTCGAAGACGATGCCCTGCCGAAGCGGTACGGGGAACGGTTTGGGCGCCACCGGATCGAGCACCGTCGGCTTGATGTCGAAGAAGCTGAACAGGTCGTCGAGATAGAGGCTCTGTCCGGCGATCTGGGTGAAGCCGATGAGGATCTGCTGCAGGTTGGTGTTGAGCTGGGCGAACGAGGTGGCGAGGAACACGAGGTCGCCGATGCTGAAATCGCCATCGAGCGTGCGGAAGACGATGTAGGCGTAGGCGCCGTAATAGGTGAGCGTCGAGATGGCGCCGAGGATGCCGCCCCAGGTGGCGCGCTCGATCGCCATCTTGCGGTTCTCGCCATAGATCTGCTCGGCCAGCCGCTCGAAGCGCGACGCGATGTAGCCGCCCAGCGAGAACAGCTTGATCTCCTTGGCGCTCTCGGCATTGGCGCCGATGTGGCGCAGGTACTCGATCTGCCGGCGCTCGGGCGAGCGGTTGTGGCTCAGCCAGTAGGCCAGCCGGTTGAAACGGAACTCGCCCCACACTGCCGGGCCGACGGAGATGGCCATGAGCAGGATCAGCAGCGGCGCATAGGCAATGAGGCCGACAGCCAGTGCCACGGCGGTGACCATCATCTGGCCCTGCGACATCACCTGCGACAGCACCGTCGAGCGCGAGCCGGCCTGCCGCCGGGCGCGCTCCAGCCGGTCCTGGTATTCGGCCTGTTCGAAGTGCTTGAGATCGAGGCTCGCCGCATGCCGCATGAGATCGAGGCTGATGCGATTGGAGTGCTTTTCGCCCAGTAGCTGATCGATCACCGAGATCGCCCGGTTGAGGCTGTCGCGCATGAAGATCAGCACGAACTCGCCCGCAAGCAGCAGGATCAGGGTGCCCAGCCGGCCACTGGCCAGCCAGTCGCCGAACTCGGGCCCCGGCGCGCCGAGCGCCGTCTGGCGCACCACCTCGTCGATGATGAGCTTGGTGAACAGCAGCACCAGCGGCGGCTGGACGGCGACGACGAGGCGCAGCCCCATCGCGGCCAGCATGAGGCCGGGGCTGGTCTGCCACATCTGCGAAAACAGCCGCCCGAGGTGGCGGATGGTCTTGAGCCGCTCGCCCTTGGCAAAGGGCAGCGTCTCGGGCATTTCGGGTCTGGCCAAGTCGGAACTCGCGGGGTGGGATCCGCCGGAGCGGATATCCCAATGTGCTGACGGGCGGTGCCAGGATCAAGACCTGCCGCACCGTGCCATCAGGCTTCGCGGCGCACCACTTCCGGGATCAGCCCCTTGGGGGCGTATCGCAGGGCGATGGTGACCACGAGGCCGAGAACGAAAACGCGCATCTGCAGCGAGCGGCTCTCGATCTCGGGGATGGCGCCCCAGCCCACGGAGGTCGACCAGTTGGAGACGGCGGCGAACAGAGCCTGGCTCGTCGGCTCGCTGAGGATCCAGATGATGTAGATGAACACCGCCCCGAACAGGGCGCCGAAATTGTTGCCGGCGCCGCCGACGATGATCATTACCCAGATGAGGAAGGTGTGGTTGATCGGCTGGTAGCTCGAGGGGTCATAGATCTGCGTGAACGACACCAGCATCGCCCCGCCGATGCCCATCAGCACCGAGCCGAAGATGAAGATCTCGAGCTGGCGCGATTTCACATTCTTGCCCATCGAGGCCGAGGCGATGTGATTGTCGCGGATGGCCCGCATCATGCGGCCCCAAGGCCCGTTATAGGCGCGCAGGATGAGGAAGAAGGAGACGACGAGGACGACCAGCACCAGCGCCAGGAACCCGGCGCGGGCGTAGACGAAGGACGACGAGATGTCGGTGCCGCCGGCCTGGTAGGCCTGCGGCAGAGGCACCGGCCACGGAATAGGCGACACGGTGAGGGTGCCGCGCGTCAGCCAGTCCATATTCTTGAGTAGGGCGCGGATGATCTCGGATATGCCGATGGTGGCGATGGCGAGATAGTCGGTCCTGAGGCCGAGCGCGATCTTGCCGATGATGTAGGCGACGCCGGCAGCGAGGACGCCGCCGAACAGCCAGCCGAGCACCGGATTGAGGCCCAGGCCGCCGACAAAGCCGAAATTGGTCTCGATGTAGACGGCGGCCGGATCGATCTGGCTGCGGTAGACGATGTAGGCCACGGCCCAGGCGAGGACGGTCAGCGCCACCTGCCAGCCGCCGCGGATGCCGATGCGATGCGCCTTGCGCGCACCATAGACGAGGACGGCACCGGCGATGAAGGCCAACAGTGCCCGGCCCAGCATCATCGGCCCATCGGAGGTCCAGAACGCTGGATTGAACTGGTAGGAAACGAACGTCGTGGCGAAGCCGCCCAGCATCATGAAGCCGAGGATGCCGAAGTTGAACAGCCCGCCGTAACCCCACTGGATGTTGAGGCCGAGCGCGATGAGCGAATAGGCGGCGGCCTCGACCATCAGGCGCGTGGTGAACGGCACGCCCATGGCGAGGCCGACGCCGACGATCAGCACGAACAGCGCGGCAAACAGCACGACGGCGCGGGTTACCGGATCGAGCTTGGCGAAAACGCTCTGCCTGGGGTTGAACAGAAGATTGAGGCCGGTGAGGAGCCAGTTCACGACGAGGCTCCCTTGAAGATGCCCGTTGGCCGGACCAGCAGCGTGATGACGAGGATCACGAAGGCCACCGTCAGCTTGTATTCGGTCGGCACGATGGAAAGGTCGGCGGGGAGCTGGAAAGGCAGGATGCCCTGCAGCGGCCGCAGCACGATGCTCCAGTTGAAGACAGCAAGCGTCTCGGCGAACCCGAGCAGGAAGCCACCGGCGATGGCGCCATAGGCCTGCCCTAGGCCGCCGACGATGGCAGCGGCGAAGATTGGCAGGATGATGTTGAAGGCGAGGTCGGGTTTCAGCGTCACGTCGAGCGCCAGCATGGTGCCCGCCATGCAGGCGAGCGCACCGGCGATGATCCACGTGACGCGGACGACGAGTGCCGTGTTGATGCCGGACACCTGTGCCAGGTCGGCGTTATCCGCCATGGCGCGCATGGCCTTGCCGAGCCGGCTGCGGGTCAGGAACAGGTGCAGCGCGATCACGGCGGCGGCGGTACAGATCACCATGAACAGCTGCGGCTGCGTGAAGTTGATGGTGCGGGTCACGCCTTCGATCGGCACCGGAATGCGGATCAGGACCTTGGGCTCGGTGTCGAAGAAGCTGTAGGTGCCGGTGCCGAAGAACAGGCGGATCAGGCCCTGGATCATCAACGTCACGCCGATGGAGGCGATGAGCAGCGTCACCGGCTTGGCACCACGCTTGCGCAGGGGCGCATAAAACCCCTTGTCGAGGCCAAGCGCGAGGATGGCGGTGACGATCATGGCCAGCGGCATGACCACGAAGCCGGTCGGCAGCGGCAGCATGATCCCCGCCGCGGTCAGCGCCATGGCCAGCAGGAAGGTGACGAAGGCGCCCATGGTCATCATGTCGCCATGCGCGAAATGGGCGAAGCGCAGGATGCCGAAGATCAGCGTGACGCCGATAGCGCCGACGGCGTAGATCGAGCCGAGCACAACGCCCGAGACGACCACCGAGTTGAAAAAGAAGATGAGGTCGTTCATGGCGCTCAACCCCCGAGGAAGCTTTTTGCGACTTCGGGATCGGCGATGAGCTCTGGGCCGGTGCCGGTGAAGCGGTTCTTGCCCTGTGTCAGCACGAACCCCCGCGAGGCGAAGGCCAGCGCCTGCCGCGCATTCTGCTCGACCATCAGGATGCCCACGCCCGTGGCGTTGATCTTGACGATCTGGTCGAAGATCTCGAGCACGAATTTCGGCGACAGGCCCGCAGAGGGCTCGTCGAGCATCAGCAGCTTGGGCTTGCTCATCAGCGCCCGGCCCATGGCCACCATCTGGCGCTGGCCGCCGGACAGTTCGCCGGCCGGCTGCCTGCGCTTCTCGCGCAGCACCGGGAACATGCCGTACACCCATTCGAGCGTGTCGGAGAAATCGTCGCGGCGCGTGAAGGCGCCCATCTCGAGGTTCTCCTCGACGCTCATCGAGGTGAAGACGTTCTTTTCCTGGGGCACGAAGCTCAGGCCCCTGGGCACCAGCCGGTCGGGCAACGCGTTGGCAATGTTCTCGCCGCCGAACAGGATTTCGCCGCCGGTGACCTTGAGCAGGCCGAAGATGGCCTTGAGCGTCGTCGACTTGCCGGCGCCGTTCGGTCCGACGATGACGCCGATATCCGTCTGCTCGATGGCGATGTCGACGCCGTTGAGGATGGGCGCCCCGCCGTAACCGCCGACGACCTGTCTGAGCTCGATCAGGGGCATCACGCGGCCTCGACCGGAGCGCCGAAATAGGCCTCGATGATTGCCGGGTTGGCGCGGATCTCGCTCATCGGACCTTCGGCGATCTTTTCGCCCTGCGCCATGACGATGACCGGGTCGCAGAGGCGCCCGATCAGATCCATGTCGTGCTCGATGACGAAGAAGGTGTAGCCCAGTTCCTGGTTCATGCGCTCGATATTGGCGGCGAGGTCCTGCAGCAGCGTGCGGTTGACGCCCGCGGCCACCTCGTCGAGCAGCACCACCTTGGCATCGACCATCATGGTGCGCCCGAGCTCGAGCAGCTTCTTCTGCCCGCCCGACAGGTTGCCGGCGAGCTCGTTCCTGACGTGCCCGAGCTTAAGGAAATCGATGACGTCGAGCGCCTTCTGCCGCACGGCGCGCTCGCGCGATGCGACGGCACCGGGGCGGAACCAGGTATTGGCCAGATGCTCGCCCGGCTGGTCGCCGGGCACCATCATCAGGTTCTCGAGCGCAGTCATGTTGGAGAATTCATGAGCGATCTGGAAGGTGCGCAGCATGCCGGCCCGGAACAGCCGATGCGGGGGCCAGCCAGTCACGTCCTTGCCGTCGAAAACGACGCTGCCGCTGTCGGGTACGATGTTGCCCGCCACGATGTTGAACAGCGTCGACTTGCCGGCGCCATTGGGCCCGATCAGGCCGGTGATCGAGCCGCGTTCCACGCTCAGCGAACAGTTGTTGACGGCCAGCAGGCCGCCAAAGCGCTTGGAGACGCCCCTGACGTCGATAACCAGATCCAACGATACCCCACCCGACCGGATTGCACCGGCTTGCCGCCGATTTGCGGCATCTGTCACTCAGCACCCTTCCGGTGTCAACCTTGACCGAGTGGTCAAAGCGCCGCGAGCACGGCGTCGGCGGTGGCGTGGTTGACGGCGAAGGGAATGTTGTAAAGCGTCGCCAGCCGCGTCAGCGCCTTGACGTCGACGTCGTGCGGCAGCGCCGTCAGCGGGTCCTGAAAGAAGATCAGCACGTCGAGGCGCCCCTCGCAGATCATGGCGCCGAGCTGCGCATCGCCGCCGAGGGGTCCGCTCTTGAGCAGGGCCACGGTCAGGCCGGTGCCGGTGTTAACACGGCTGCCCGTGGTGCCCGTCCCCACCAGCTCGTGGTCGGCCAGCTTGTGCCGATGCCGACCAGCCCAGGCGACGAGATCGTCCTTCTTGTCGTCGTGCGCGACGAGACCGATTACGGCCATACGGCAGCCCTCCGTGTGCCGCCGTTTCAGCACGCTGCGCCGAAGCAGGCAATGGCGCTAAAATTCCTTCCAGTCGGTGGCAAGCGCGGTGTTGCCGGCTGTGCGCATGGCGGCGCGCGCTCCGTCGGCCTCGGCGGTCGGCTTGCGCTTGCCCGGCGCCGCCGTCCTCGCCGACGCATGATTGGTCCGCTCCTCCTCGCGCAGGCGAAACACGCCGACGATGTCGTCGAGCTCGCTCGCCTGTTGCTCGGTCTGCTCGATGGCGGCGTTGGTTTCCTCCACCAGCGCGGCGTTGTGCTGGGTCATCTCGTCCATCTGGCGCACGGCGATGGTGATCTCCTCGAGGGCCCCGGCCTGGGACTGGTTGGCCTGGGCAATGCCGTCGATCAACGTCGCACTCTCCTCGGCGCCGGACACGATCTCGAGCAGCCGCTCGGCGGCGTCGCTGACGAGTCGCGTGCCCTTGCGCACTTCGGACGCACTGGCCTCGATCAGTTCCTTCACCTCCGAAGAGGCGTTGGCGGCGCTCTGGGCGAGGCGCCGGACCTCGACGGCGACGACGGCAAACCCCTTTCCGGCCTCGCCGGCCCGTGCCGCCTCCACCGAGGCGTTGAGGGCCAGGAGGTTGGTCTGGAAGGCGATGTCGTCGATAAGCCCGATAATGCTCGAGATGCGGTTCGAGGACGTCTGGATCGATTCCATGGCCCCGTTGGCCTGGGTCATCACCGAGCCCCCCTCACGCGCCGTCGCCGATACCGATTGCGCTTTCTGTGTCGCAGTCGTCGCCCGCTTGGCGTTCTCGACGACAGCTCCGGACAGCTGCTCGATCGCCGCTGTGGTTTCCTCGATGGTGGCTGCCTGCTTGGTGGTGCGGTCGGAGAGATCGTTGGCGCCCGAGAGGATCTCGCCGGTGGCGGTCTTCAGCGCGCGGGAAGTGTTGCGCAGCTGGCCGACGATGGATGCGAGGCGCTCGGCCACGGCATTGGTGTCGTCCTTGATCTGCTGGAACTCGGCCTCGAACTCGGCGTCGATCCGGCGCGTCAGATCGCCCTCGGCCAGCGCGCGGAGAACCTCGCCGGTTTGCTCCACCGCCCGGCTGATCTTGTCCTTGGCCTCTTCATCGGCGGCACGCGCTTCGGCCGTGAGCTTCTCGAAATAGGCGCTGACCCCGATGTCGATGTCGAGCAGCATGGACTTGAGAACGTCCACGAGAACCTGCGCCACGGCGTCGGCGCTCGCCAGCATTTCGTCGGCCGTCTTCGGTACGCGCCTGCCGAAAGCGCCTCGTGCCGGCGCCACTGCCTCGGCCATCAGGTCGTGCACCAGACCCTTGACCAGGGTTTCCATGATCACGCCATAGCCGCCGATATGCCAGCGCGGCTCGAGGCCGATCTGCGCGTGCCGCAGACCCACGCGGGTGCTGGCTTCAATATAGGCCTGGTCGAAGCGGCCGGCAGCGATAGCCTTCCAGTGCCCGACCTGTTTGGACTGGGCCCGGCCCATCTGCTCGCGCCCGGAAAAAAAGCGCGAAACCGCCGGGACCGTCCCGATCTTTTCATAGAACTTCTCGAGGGCGGGAGAAAGATGTCGGTCGATGTGAGCTTCGATACTGCCGAGCCGTTGCCGCGCGTGAGCGTCAAGACCAATGAACTCAAGTCTCGAATCGAGCGCGCCGTCGGTCGACATCTTCGGGTCCTCTTTTTCCGTTTTGAATCCTATGCCTGTCCTTGGAGGGAGGTGATTGATCCGGATCAAACGAGAAAATCTAGAGTCGGCTGCATAAATGGAAATTGCCCAGTGATTTCCGATACATACTGCGTTCCAAGAAATGTAACTACTTCTTCTTCCTGCTTTGCTTCCGCGCGATATTTCCAGAAAGAACAAGGGCGCTGCAACGGCAGCGCCCCTGATGCGTCGTTCCGAGAACCGTCGGTCAAAATTCCTGCCAGTCTGCCTGTTTGGCTGCAGCCGTGCTGCCCCCGCCGAGGTAGGTACGGGCGGCCGACTTCAGCTTTTCCTGAAGCTGCCGGGCGCCGCCGGCGGGCTTCGCCAGGGCGGCAGGTGCCGCCTTGCGCACCGGCGGCCGCGGCACTTCCTCAGGCACGTTCCCGGCCGGCTCGGGCTCGAGAGTGAAGGTGGCGACGATGTCGTCGAGGTCCGTGGCCTGCGCCTCGGCCTGCTCGATGGCAGCGTTGGTCTCTTCCACCAGCGCCGCATTGTGCTGGGTCATCTCGTCCATCTGGCGCACGGCGATGTTGACCTGTTCGATGGCCGAGGCCTGCTCACGGCTCTCGCGAGCGATGTCCTCGAGCAGCTGCCGGTTGTTGCGGACGCCGGCGAGCATGGCCTCGAGCTTGCCGGCGGCAGCGGCGACGAGCCGCGAGCCGGTCTGCACTTCCGAGGCGGACTGCTGGATCAGCGTCTTGATCTCCGAGGAGGCCTCGGCGGCGCTCTGCGCCAGCCGGCGCACCTCGACGGCGACGACGGCGAAACCCTTGCCCGCCTCGCCGGCGCGGGCCGCCTCCACCGAGGCGTTGAGCGCCAACAGGTTGGTCTGGAAGGCGATGTCGTCGATCAGGCCAATGATGCTGGAAATCCGGCTCGAGCTGTCGGTGATCTTGCCCATGGCCTCGTTGGCGCTGAGCATGACCGCTCCGCCCTCCTCCGCCGCCACAGTCACCTGGCCGGCATTGGTCGAGGCGCCGGCGGCGCGCTCGGCATTGGCGAGCACCGTGTGCGCCAGCTGCTCCATGGCTGCCGACGTCTGCTCGATGGTCGCCGCCTGCCGTGTGGTGCGCTCCGAGAGATCGTTGGCGCCCGAGAGGATTTCCCCGGTGGCCGACTTCAGGTCGTGCGACGTCTTCTTGAGGCGGGCGATGATTTGGGTGAGCTTCTCGGCGACCGAGTTGATGCTGTCGCTGAGCTGGGCGAACTCGCCTTGGTACGTCCCCGTCATGCGCTGGGCGAGGTCGGCCTCGGCGAGGCCGGAGAGCACGCTGCTCGCCTCGTGGAGGTTCGACGAGATCGTCTCCATCATGGCGTTGAAGTTCGAAGCGATGCGGTCAATGTCCGGGTCGCCGTAGCCGGTGCCGATGCGCTGGGTCAGGTCCCCTGCAACAGTGGCTTCGACGACACGGGCAAAATCGGCCTGGAAGCGCTCCATCACCGCGGCGCGATCGGCGGCGCGCTGGTGGCTGTCGCGCTCTTCGGCCGTGAGCGCTGCAATGCGCAGCCCGTTGTCCTTGAAGACCTGAACGGCCGCGGCCATTTCGCCGACCTCGTTCTTTTCGCCGGCATAGGGTACGGCCATGGAAAAGTCGCCCTCGGCAAGCCCGGCCATGGTTGCGGATACCTTGCGCAGCGGCTGCGTGACGTAGCGCGAAACGACGAACAGCGCGGCGGCGACACCCACGAGCAGCGCCAGAAGCGTTACACCAACGACCAGCGGCGTCATCGCCGCCTTGAAGGCCTCGACCTCCGCCTTGATGGCGTCGAAGCGGGCCTGGTCCATCGAGACGAGAGCGTCGATCTCCGCCTGATAGGCCTTGCGGTTGCTGCGGTTGGCATCGTTGTTACCCTGGGCATTGGCATCGGCCGGGTCGAGACGGCCGAGGCGAGCGGTCTCGCTGCGGAAGGCGCGGAACTCGGCGGTGCGGGCAACGACCTTTTCGAACGCATCGCGCGTTTCGTCGGTGACCAAGGGCCGCCAGCCGGCGAGCAGGGCGTCGATCTTGTCGAGCGACGTCATGATCCCGGCGGCGAAGGGTTCTGCCTGCTCCACCGTGTCGGATGCGTAGATGCCACGCGAGTCCATGACGACCGCCGTCACCAGGCGATTGAGGTGCTCACCATTGAAGGCCCGGGTGGAGGCGGCCTCGAGCTCGGTCAGCCGGTCGGCGAAGGCCGTCGAGACGGCAATGGCGAGGCCGCCGACAGTGGCGACCATCAGGCCCATCAGGCCCACGATCAGGAGCAGTCTGGTACGTATCTTCATTGGGCCCGTCCGGCGTGGTGACGGCGGCCGCAAGGCCGCCGCGCGATAAGGTGGCGAAGGACTCCTGCGCGCTGCGACGAGCGGCGGCAGGACTATCCCGACTGCTTGCATTCCCGCCCGAGACCCTGCGGCAACGTCGTTAACGTTCGATGAAACGAGCCGTCCGCAGGCACCCAGACGAGATGCGAAAGGCGATCAGGCCACAGCGGCGAGGCCTGGCGCGTCGTCCCTGTCATCGAGTGCGTAGACCTCGACGATGCGGTCGAGCTCGCCTGCCTGTCGCTCGGTCTGTTCGATGGCGGCGTTGGTTTCCTCGACCAGCGCCGCATTGTGCTGGGTCATCTCGTCCATCTGCCGCACGGCGGTCGCGATCTCTTCGATCGAAGACGACTGGGCGCGGCTCGAGCGCGCAATGTCGCCCACCAGGGCGGCATTCTCCCGCGCGGCTTCGAGCATGGCGCCGAGCTTGCCTGCCGCTTCCTCGACCAGCCGCGAGCCGGTGCGGACTTCGCCGGCGCTGGCATCGATCAGCGCCTTGACGTCTCGGCTTGCTACCGCCGCCGACTGCGCCAGACGCCGCACTTCGACCGCGACGACGGCAAAACCTTTGCCCGCCTCGCCGGCGCGGGCCGCCTCGACCGAGGCGTTGAGCGCCAGGAGGTTGGTCTGGAAGGCGATGTCGTCGATCAGCCCGATGATGTTGGAAATCTTGCCGGACGAATCCTTGATGCGCTCCATGGCAGCGGTGGCGTGGCGCATGACTTCACCGCCCTCGCTCGCGGTCTGGCTGACGGAACCCGCCTTGACCGAGGCCGCCTCGGCTCGACGGTCGTTGGCGACGACGGTTGCCGCCAGCTGCTCCATGGCGGCCGTCGTCTCCTCGATGGTTGCGGCCTGCCGGGTGGTGCGCTCGGAGAGATCGTTAGCGCCGGAGAGAATTTCCCCCGTGGCCGTGCGCAGGGCGCTCGATGTCTGCTTGAGGCCGGCAACGAAGTCGGCCAGCGAGTCGATGACGGCGTTGATGTCGTGCTTGAGGCGGGCAAAGGCTCCGCGATGGTCGCCGCTCATGCGGACGTTGAGGTCGCGGGCCGCGAGGCCAGCCAGCACTTCGCCGGTTTCGGCAAGACCGCGCTCCACCGTATCGACGAGATCGTTCACCGAGGAGGCGAGCTCATTCATCGCGGCGTCGGCGAAGTTGGCCGGCACACGGCGGGAGAAGTCGCCCGCCACCGCTGCGTCCACCACCTCGCCGAACGCGCCACGCAGCTGCTGCATCATGTCGGTGCGCTCAATACGGCGGCGTTCGGAGGCGGCCCGCTCCTCCTCGGTCATGTGTGTGATCTTGAGGGCGTTGTCGCGGAACACTTCGACGGCGCGGGCCATGGCGCCGATCTCGTCGCTGCGCTTCTGGCCGGTGACCTCGACGGAGAGGTCGCCGCCGGCGAGGCTGCCCATGGTCCGCGTGAGCCGGCTGATCGGCCGGGTCACCGACCTCGCAAAGATCAGGCCGAGGAGCGTCGCGAGGACGAGCACGAGTGCCGAACCGGCGAGTATGGAGTTCCGCATCGAGGTCAGCGGCGCATACGCCTCGGCCTCGCTCATGGCAGCGACGAGCGCCCAGTGCGTGCCCTCGAAGCTGACCGGCGTCGTCACCGTTACCAGCGGCATGTCCCGGTAGCTCGCCGTGCGGCCGTAGGTTGTCTTGCCGGATTCCAGCGCCGCGTCGACATCCGCCGTGGCGAACTGCGTGCGCAGCACGTCGTTGCCGTCGCTGTAGATGGAGTCGTTGCGCAGCAGGTGGTCGGCGCCGACGTAGAAGGTTTCGCTGCTTTCGCCCATGCCGAGCCGGTTGGCCATAAGTGCGGCGATCGCATCGCCCGGCATCTTGAAGGCGACGACGCCGATGAGCTGTCCGAGATTGAAGACGGGCGACGCCATGAAGCTCGCCGGCCGATCGGGACTGACGCCGTAGGGCGCGGCATCGGCGAAAACGACCTGGCCGGGCGCCGGCATGGCGGCGGCTGCGCGGAAGGCGTCGCCCAGCGTCGACTGGGCATAGGGGCCATCGGCAAAGCTCGTCGCGTAGTCGTCGAGCTTTTTGACGGAGTAGATAAGATTGCCGGCCGGATCGAAGAGGTAGATGTCCTCGTAGCCATGGGCCTGCAGCTGCGCCCGGAAGCCGGGATGCAGGCGGCCGTGCGCCATGTCGTAGGTCAGGCCCTTGTTGAGCTTGCCGGTGTCGAGCAGATCGCGCTGATCGAGCGGGTTGGGGTTCTTGTCGATGAAGGCTTCGCGCAGCAGGACCGATGGATCGTCGCCGACCTGCGGCCAGCCGCCGGCGAGGTTCTGGATGGCCGACACGGTGCCGCCCGACGAAGCCGTGACGAGCAGGTCGCTCTTTATGCTCTCCAGCAGCTCGGTCAGCGCCGTGGCGCGCGCCGACGCGACGACCTGCAGTTTGTCCTCGGTCATGGTGCCGACGGTGCCTGCCGCGATCAGGTAGGCGCCTATGCCGATGACGGCACTGGCCACAAGCGCCGCGCCGGCAACGGCGATCGGCAGCTTGAGGGCCAGCTTCAGCTGCGGAAACTTCATGCGAGCTCTCCCCCCGGATGGCGGCGCCGGCCCCTCGCCAGCGCGCCATCGCTCGAGCGGACAGTGTTAGTCCGACAGGGATAACGAAGCGTTACGCGTGAAGTCTCGGCGTCACGACGCCCGTCTTTCCAGCAACGTGAGCGAAGCGTTTCTAGGCGATAGTCTTGCCATCGACTGAGCATGTGCCGGCGTATGCTTGCGGGATGCGGTTGCGTCTTGCGCATCGGTACGGAAGCTGTCGATGGCGTGGTCGAGTTCGGTAACCTGCTGTTCGGTCTGCTCTATTGCGGCGTTGGTCTGTTCCACCAACGCTGCGTTGTGCTGGGTCATCTCGTCCATCTGCCGGACCGCGGTCGTGATCTCCTCGATGGACGATGACTGCTCGCGGCTGGCGCGGGCGATATCGCTGACCAGAGCCGCGTTTTCGCGCGCCGCCTCCAGCATGTCAGCGAGCTTGCCCGCCGCTTCCTCGACCAGCCGGGAGCCCGTGCGGACTTCGCCGGCGCTGGCATCGATCAACGCCTTGACGTCGCGGCTCGCCACTGCTGCCGACTGCGCCAGCCGCCGGACCTCTACGGCGACGACGGCGAAACCTTTGCCCGCCTCTCCCGCCCGGGCTGCCTCCACAGAGGCGTTAAGCGCCAGCAGGTTGGTCTGGAAGGCGATGTCGTCGATGAGTCCGATTATGTTGGAGATCTTGCCCGAGGAGTCCTTGATGCGCTCCATGGCCTCCGTGGCGTGACACATCACGTCGCCACCTTCGGTGGCTGTATCGCTGACCGAACTGGCCTTGACCGAGGCGGACTCGGCCCGCCGGTCGTTGGCGACCACCGTCGCCGCCAGCTGCTCCATGGCTGCGGT
>VFQP010003823.1_pt1 | contig 14785 bp, 12 predicted proteins | sample 3512351 | NCBI WGS metagenome assembly VFQP01 (sample SAMN10412372, study PRJNA504923) | tailings metagenome | isolation source: Relicate 1 Philex TSF1 revegetated site | place: Philippines: Tuba, Benguet | collected 2017-08-29 | reverse complement strand
GCTAGTGCGGCCGCCGCCAGCGTTGGATGGTGTGGCGTTTGACCCAGCCGTCTATCCGCGCCGCGCGCGTGCAACCGCGCAGCGTCAGTGGCGAGGATTGCCTCGACAGGCGTGCCGGATGGCCGCTAGGCGGCGAAGGCGTAGGCCGCCAGAGGGCCGAGGGTGATCACGGTCAGGGCGAGGAGAACGGCCATGTCGAGGCCCGTCAGGATCGGCGCCTTGGCGTCGTGCGGGGGAAACATGCCATTTGCTGGATGCACCAGCCGGGTGGAACGGTCGGTCGGTCCCGAAGCCGGTACTGCGGGGTCGAGGATATCAGGGGTCGTGTTCACGGGAAGTCCTTTCCTGGCTGGGCCGCCATTGGCGGCAGGCAGGTCCAGAACGTGTGCCTCGCGAGCACGTTCCTGAACTTACGGAAAGGGAAGGTGTTTTGCCCTAGCGCCGCAACCGCATCACCACGTCGGCCAGGTGAGCGAGGCCGCCCATCCCCAGCCACGAGGCGATGATGATGGCGCTGTCGCCCACCAGCGCAGCCCTCAGCGCCAGGATCAGGCATAGGCCCGACAACAGGTTGGCGATGATCGGCAAAGGGCGCAATCGCCGCCGGGAGCGCGCGAGAACGAGCAATGCGATTCCTTCTATCGCCAACACCACGATGGCAAGGAGCGCGATGGCGCCGCTCGCGACCAGGGCATCGAAAACGACTCGCGGAACGTCCGGCATGTCACTGGAATGCGAGACGGACCAGCTGGCGCAGGTCCTTGAAGAACACCCGGATGTGGCCCAGCGGGTCGGAGCGCACCAGCTTCTTGTTGAGATAGGCTTCCCACGTCAGTCGCTGCACGTCGGGATCCGCGCAGATGGCGACGAAGCGCTCGCGGCGCTTGTCGCTGCGATACCAGAAGGACTGCATGAAGCCGAGCACCATGAAGACGCGGCCGTGCTCGCTCATGAAGCGGCGGCGGGCGCGCGCCAGCGCCCTTGCGTCGGCGGTGGCGAGGAACTCGATGGCGGACTCCGCCGCAAGCCGCCCGCACAGCATGGCGTAGTAGATGCCCTCGCCCGAGGACGGCGCGACGACTCCGGCAGCATCGCCCGCGAGCAGCGTGTCGCGGCCGTTGTCCCAGCGCTTCAGCGGTTTCAACGGCAGCGGCGCGCCTTCCTCGCGGATGGTCTCCGCCTGCTCGAGCCCGGCTGCCTCGCGCAGCAGCCTCGTGGCTTCGCGCAGGTCGAAGCCCTTGACGGCGCTGCCGACGCCGACGCTGGTGGCGTCGCCATGGGGGAATACCCAGCCGTAGAAATCCGGCGAAACCCTGCCCTGGTAGTAGACGTCGCAGCGCTGCGGATCGAAGCCGGCGGTCTTGCCCGGCGGCGACTTCACCACCTCGTGGTAGGCGAACACATAGGGCGGCGTCTGTTCCTTGCCGAACAGGGAGCGCCTGACCGCCGAATTGGCGCCGTCCGCGCCGATGATCATCGCCGCCGTGACCGTTTCGGGGGCGGCCGACACGCCCTTGCGGCGGAATTCGACCTGAGGCGGACCGTTGCCGTCACGCGATGCGCCGACGAAGGTGGCCGCCACGACCTCGGCGCCGCCGTCGCGCGCCCGTTGGCGCAGCCAGGGATCGAAGACGTCGCGGTCGACCATGCCCACATAGCCGGCGCCGATGCTCATATCCACGGCCGCGTCGGAAGGCGCGATCATGCGGGCCGCGCGGATGCGTGCGGTCAGCAGGTGCGGCGGGATGTCGAAATCCTTGATCAGCCGCGTCGGAATAGCACCGCCGCAGGGCTTCGTCCTTCCCTCGCGGTCGAGGAGCAGCACGCGCCGTCCGGCACGCGCCAGGTCGTTCGCCGCGGTCGCGCCCGCCGGCCCGCCGCCGACGACCACGACATCATAATCGAGTCGCTGCCCCATGGCTCACTCCGCTGGCTGAATGACGGCCGGCATGCGGCCCATGGCCGCCGGCTGGCCTGAACGCACGACGGCGACGCGCGACGCTATCGCCGCCGCCACCAGGAAAAGGCCCGCCTCGATCAGGAACGCGCCCGAATAGGCGGCCGAAGGCGCCGCGCCCGAGGCGCGAAGGATGTCGACCACGACCGTGCCGGCGACGCTTCCGGCGCCGAACGCCACCGCCTGCGCGGCGCCCCAGAGCCCCATACGCAATCCGACGCTCGCGCCGCCCGCCGCGCCGGCCAGCGACATCATCGAGGCGATGGCCGCGACGGCGAACACTCCGTTGGCGAAGCCGAGGCCCACGATCACCAGTGGCAGCGGCCAGTGCGTCGCCTCGCCCGACAGCGACAGCACGGCCAGTGCCAGCGCCGAGAGGATGCAGCCACCCACGGTGAATGCCTTGAGCGCCCAGGGATAGCGGCGCGACGCCAGCGTGCCCACCGCCCCGACCAGCACCATGCCGACGAACACGCCGCCGTTCTGGATGCCCGAGAGCTGGGTGGTTTCCCCAGGCGTCATACCGAACACCAGCCCTGCGAACGGCTCGAGGATCAGGTCCTGCATGCTGTAGGCAAGCATGGAGATCGCCACGAACACCGTGAACAGCCGCGCGTCGGGATCCGACCAGGCATGGGCAAGGCACACGCGAAACGGTACGGGCGGACGATCGTCCATGGCCCGCCGCGCCAGCGCCGCCTCGACGCCGGCGAGGGCGATCACGGACAGAGCGACCGCCGCGACCGCGGTTGCGGCCGCCACGGATACCAGGCGCTCCATCGAGAACGGATCGAGGAACCGGCCGGTCACGGTCGCGGTCACCGCGATGCCGAGGATCATCATCAGCCAGGCGACCGTCGCCGCCGCCGGCCGGCGGGCGGGCGCGACGCTCGAGGCCATCATCGCCAGCAGCGACGTACCGGCGGCGCCGACGCCCGCGCCGATCAATACGAAGTCGACGGCGGCAAGCAGCAGCCCCACGGCGGGATTGCCGGCCATGATGGCTGTCGCCGTCGCCGCGCCCACGCTGCCTACTGCCAGCAGGGCCATGCCGCCGAGGATCCACGGCGTGCGCCTTTTGCCCCGGTCCGATCCATGGCCCCACAACGGCCGGGCGATCTGGACGCCGTAATGCAGCCCGACCAGCGCGCCGGGAACGATCGCGGCCAGGCCGAGCTCGACGACCATGATGCGATTGAGCGTCGAGGTGGTGAGCACCACCAATCCTCCGAGCGCGGCCTGCACCAGTCCGAGCCGCACGATGCCGATCCAGCCCAGGGGCCTCGGGGTCATGGCAAGGCTCCCTGCATCGAGCGGATGGCGAAGGCGCTGGCGAGCATTCCCAGCACGAAAAGCGTGGTACCGGTCGCGTTGTACCAGCCGGCGTGGCGCAGCGGGTCGCGAAGCAGGCGCACCATGCAGCCGCACTGGCCGACGAGAAGGCCGGCGACGACGAGGGCGTAGACCGGGAAGCCCCAGTTGAGCAGCAGCGCGATGACCCCGAGCTGCGGGGCCGCCATGACGATGCAGGCCAGCCGTGCGGCGCGGCCGACGCCCATGGTGGCCGGCAGGCTGGCCAGTCCCATGCGCCGGTCGCCTTCGACGGACTTGAAATCGTTGAGGGTCATGATGCCGAAGGCGCCCAGGCTGTAGAGCAGTGCCATGATCACGACCGGCCATCCGGGGAACGCGCCGATGGTGGCCGCCGCCGCCGTGAACCAGGGCAGTCCCTCGTAGCAGAGGCCCACCGCGGCTGGACCATACCAGCCGCTGCGCTTGAGACGGAGCGGCGGGGCGCTGTAGGCCCATGCCAGCGCCAGGCCGGCGATGGCCGCGGCGAAAACCCACGCTCCCAGCCACCAGGCCACACCAAGCGACAGTACCGTATTGGCGATGGCGACGTGGAATCCCCAGCGTCCCGGCATGCGACCGGACGGGATCACCCGGTGAGGCTCGTTGATGGCATCCACCTCGCGGTCGAACCAGTCGTTGACCGCCTGGCTGGTGCCGCAGACCAATGGACCGGCGAGCAAGACGCCGCCGACCACATAAGGCCAGCGCCCATCGATCGCCGCGCCCGAGGACACGACGCCACAGCCAAAGGCCCACATGGGCGCGAACCAAGTCAGAGGCTTCAGCAACTCGATCGTTGCAGCGAGTGTCGGCACAGGGTGCCGAGTGTGTGCGACAAGCGGCTCAGCCATGCTGAAACCGTATCGTTGACAGTATTAAGTGTCAATTATGTTTGACACACCTGCGCGCGGCGCGCGCCCTATTCTTCGGGCGTGTCGGTGTCCGAGATGCCGTATCGCCTCAGCTTGATGTAGAGGCTCTGCCGGCTCAGCCCGAGCATGTCGGCGGCCGAGGCGCGGTTGTTGTCGGTGAGGCGCAAGGCCGCCTCGATGCACAGCTTCTCGATGATGTCGGCGGTGTCGCGCACCAGGTCCTTCAGCGGCACACGTCCGACCATGTCGGTGAACTGAGTCGCCGGGCCGTGCTGGCCGGTGCCGCCGGCCTGCAAGCCATCGGACCGGGACGCCTCGCGTATCGAGAACCCGAACAGCAGACCATCCGGCCTGTTGATTCGCGCGGCCGACACCTCGACGGGCTCGGTGCCGCCCAGTTCGTCGCGCACCACGGAGGAGAAACGGCGCACGGTGCCATGTTCGCGCAGGTTTGCCATCAGCACCTGCAGATCGACGCCGGACCCGCCCAGCCAGGTGTCGAGCGGCTTGTCCTCGATCCGGTCGATGGCGACGACGCGGATCAGATCCAGGAACGCGGCGTTGGCGTCGCGGATCCTGCCGTCGCCGTCGACGATGACGATCCCTTCCGGAAGATTGTCGACGACCGAGCCCTTGGGATCGGCGGCCGTGGCCGCGTCCGTCCTGCCGTTGCCGGCGGTCGGAAAGCAGACCAGCAGGTTGGTGCGTCCGAATTCACGGAACGGCGTCACCCGCACCTCCACCTGTCGATCGCCGGCCGCGGCGCGGGCGTCGAAGACGTCGGCCCTGCCGCGCGCGCCGAGCGCCGTCAGGATTTCGGTGGCGCGGGCCTGGTCGGCCTTGGCGAACAGACCTGCCGCGGACCCGCCGACGAGTTTCTTCAGCGGCTTGCCGACGAAGGCGGCGGCCCCTTCATTGGCATCGAGAATCTTGAGGGTCTGGGCCTCGACCACGATCAGCGGCTCGCTGGCCAGATGGAACAGGATGCGGTAGCGCGACTCCATGTCGCGCAGCTTGCGGTAATCCTTTTCCATCTCGATCTGGGTGCCGACGAGACGCTGCTGCATTTCCGCCATGGCGCGCAGGTCCGTGCCAAGCGCAATCCGCCGCGGAGTCTTGTCGAAGGCCACGACCCGATAGCCGACAGGCAGGTCGCGGCGATCCCGGCCCGGATGGTTGACCTGGCGCGACCGTGTCGGCGATGCCTCGGCCGAATCCCGCAGCAGGTCCTCGATCTTTTCCCGGCTTTCCTCGGTGACCGTCTCGACCCAAGGCTTGCCGACCCAGTCGTCGACCTGCCAGGCCTTCAGCTGCTGATCGTGATAGGAGATGTCGAGCACCCGGCCTTCCGGCGACAGGATCAGCGCGATATCCGAATTGGCCATCGCGAGCGTGGCGAGCGCTTCGGAGTCCAGAGCGGAAAAAAGATCATCGGGGGAACGGAATGTGCGGGAGACCATACGGGAAACCGGCCTGTCCATAGGCTCTCATCGTGCCTTACCTGTATTCAGCCACCATTGACTGAATCGCGCCCGCACGTTGCTTGGCGGCGACGGCCTCCGCGAGCATGACCGCCGACGAGGCATCGACCGCCACATGGTCGACGCCTGCCTCGAGTACGGTGCGGGGATGTTCCATCGCCAAGCTTCCTCCGGCGATCAGGACCACCGCCCTGTTGCGCGACCGCGCCCGAAGCTTGCTGATAAAGGATACCATATCGGGAAGCAATCGCCCGACGCTGATCGAGATGCCCATGACCGCGTAATCGTTGGCCGAGGCGAGGCGCAGGCAACGATCGGGCTCCTCGCCGCCGCAATAGTCGGTTTCCCAGCTGGCGCGGCGCAGCGCGTCGTCGATGACGGACAGGCCGAACGTATGCTGCTCGCCCGGCGCCGCCATCAGCAGCGCAAGCCGGCCTGGTTCGGGCACAGGTAAGGGCGGATAGGTGGTGACCATCCCGCGGAACAGCCGTTGCAGTCTTGATGTCGCGACCGTGACCTTGACGAAGTCCAGTTCGTCCGCACACCACTGTGTGCCAATCAGGCGCGCCGCGGGCGCCAGCAGCCGCTCGACCACTGACTGCGGATCGCCGTTCCGGTCGACCATGTCGTCGACGATATGCTGGCACCGTTCCGGACCTTCGTCGAACAGCGCGTCGGTGAAATCCTCGATTGTCACGCGATGGGCGCCGCGTCCGCGCTTTCCGCCGGTGCGTTTCACATCGAAGCCGCGCGGCGGCCACTGTTCGGAGTCCGCGCCATCCCGCTGGCGTTGCCGCTTCTCGGGCATGGCATAGGGTGCGCCGGCAGCGCCCGCTGATATCGAGAAGTCCGTCCGTCCCTGAGACATATTGGCGATCCCGTACGTTCGCCAACGTAAAAAACACCGCGGTCTGGAGTGCCGCGTTTCGGCTTTGGCCATGCCCAAGGGGCCGGCCGCAAGTCGCGCATTTTTCGCGCTGAGGTCCCCACCTCCGAAAACCATACGCCTCCCAATCGCGCGTTGCGAGCGGATTCCAGCAAGGTTGCCCGGAAATACGTAAATTTTTTTATACGTCACGTTTAATTGACACTTTCGGAGAACCGAGAGTACAGTTTCCTCCACTGCGACGGAGACGGACAAGCTGGGGAGGCGAGGGAAGTCGTGGAACGCTCGGGTCTATCCGGATCTCGTGAGAGCACCAGACAGCTCTATACAGCCGAGCAGCGCCGCCGCCGCGACTCTTCTCGATGGACACTCGTCCAGGGCGTGCTCGCCCCGCTCCAATTCGCGGTTTTCCTTATCAGCGCCGGCCTGATCCTTCGGTATCTCGCAACCGGCGAGGGGCTGTTGGCGGCCAATGCCTCGATCGTCGTCAAGACGCTCATCCTCTACACCATCATGGTCACCGGCTCGGTCTGGGAAAAGGACGTATTCGGCAAGTGGCTGTTCGCCGACGCCTTCTTCTGGGAGGACGTCGTGAGCATGCTGGTTCTGGCGTTGCACACCGCCTATCTGGTCTGCCTGTTCCAGGACCTGCTGGCGCCTCGCGCGCTGATGCTGCTGGCGCTGGCCGCCTATGCCAGCTACGCGGTCAACGCCGCCCAGTTCCTGTTGAAGCTGCGCGCGGCGCGGCTCGGCGCGCGGCTTTCGGAGGCGACGCCATGAATGCCCCCACACAGATCACCGGCGCGGTGACGCCGCTGCGCGAGCGCGGTCAGCACGAAGTCTTCTGCGGCTTGACCTCGATCGTGTGGCTGCACCGCAAGATGCAGGACACGTTCTTCCTGGTGGTCGGCTCGCGCACCTGCGCGCATCTGATGCAGTCGGCCGCCGGCGTCATGATCTTCGCCGAGCCCCGATTCGCGACGGCGGTGATCGACGAACGCGACCTCGCGGGGATGGCCGATCTTCATGACGAGCTCGACAAGATAGTGGCGCGCGTCATCGCCCGCCGCCCCGAAATCCGGATGCTGGTCCTGGTTGGCTCCTGCCCGTCCGAGGTCATCAAGCTGGATCTCGCCAAGGCAGCCGAGCGGCTGAGCCGGCTGCATGGCCCGGCCGTGCGTTTCCTGCATTATTCGGGCAGCGGCATCGAGACCACCTTCACCCAGGGCGAGGATAATTTCCTCGCGGCGCTGGCGCGCGAGCTGCCTGCAGAGGAACCCGGCGCGGCGCCATCGCTGATCGTCGCCGGCGCGCTCGCCGACGTGGTCGAGGACCAGTTCACCCGCATCTTCAACGCGCTTGGCATCGGACCGGTGGCGTTCCTGCCGCCGCGCGCGTCGACGGCGCTGCCCGCGATCGGGCCGAACACGAGGCTGCTGCTTGCCCAGCCCTATCTCGGTGAAGCGGCCAAGGCTCTCGAGGCACGCGGGGCCACGATCCTGCCGGCGCCGTTCCCGCTTGGCGAGGAAGGGACGACCGCCTGGCTCGGCGCGGCGGCCGCCGCGTTTGGGGTCGAGCCGGGACGCTTCGCCGCCATCACCGACGCCGGCCGCTCGCGCGCCAGGGCGGCGGTGGCCCGTCACAAGGCGGCTCTCGCAGGCAAACGGATATTCCTGTTTCCCGACTCGCAGATCGAGCCGGCGCTGGCCCGATTCCTCGCCCGCGAAGCCGGCTGCGACATCATCGAGATCGGCACGCCCTATCTGCACCGTGGTCACCTGGCGCCTGAATTCGCGCTGCTCCCCGCCGGCATCCCGGTGAGCGAGGGACAGGACGTGGACCGGCAGCTCGACCGCTGCCGTGCCGCCCGTCCAGACCTCGTGGTCTGCGGCATGGGGCTGGCCAATCCGCTCGAGGCCGAGGGCCTCGCGACCAAATGGTCGATCGAACTCGTGTTCACGCCGATCCAGGGCTACGAGCAGGCCGGCGATCTCGCCGAGCTGTTCACCCGCCCGCTCACCCGGCGCGACAAGCTTGCGGCGGATTTGTGATGCAGCTCACCATGTGGACATATGAAGGACCGCCGCATGTGGGCGCCATGCGCATCGCCGCTTCCATGCGCGGGGTCCACTTCGTGCTGCATGCGCCCCAGGGCGACACCTACGCCGACCTGCTGTTCACCATGATCGAGCGCCGCGACAGCCGGCCGCCCGTCACCTACACCACGTTCCAGGCCCGCGACCTGGGCAGCGATACCGCCGAGCTGTTCAAGACCGCGTGCCGCGACGCCGTCGAGCGCTATCGGCCCGACGCGGTGCTCGTCGGGGCGTCGTGCACCGCCGAATTGATCCAGGACGATCCGGGGGGGCTCGCCCGCACCCTCGGCCTCGGCATCCCGGTGGTGCCGCTGGAGCTGCCGTCCTACCAGAAGAAGGAGAACTGGGGCGCGGCGGAAACCTTCTACCGCCTGGTGCGCGCCTTCGCACCCGCCTCGGGCCCCGCGGCGCCGCGTGCGCCGGGCCGCCGCTGCAACGTGCTGGGGCCGGCGTCGCTGGGGTTCCGGCACCGGGACGACATCATCGAGGTGACGCGCCTGCTCGAGGCCCTCGGGATCGAGCTCAACGTCGTCGCGCCGCTGGGCGCTTCGGTCGCCGACCTGGCGCGGCTGCCCGAGGCCGACTTCAATGTCGTACTCTATCCTGAAGTCGCCGGTGTGGCGGCGGAATGGCTCCGGCGCAATCACGGCCAGCCCTGCGTGACGGTGCCTCCGATCGGCGTGATGGCGACTCGCGACTTCGTGCGGGAGGTGTCTCGCGCCGCCGGCGTCGAGGCGGCGGACGCCGCCGAGGCGGCGGCGACGCGCCTGCCTTGGTATTCGCGCTCGGTCGACTCGACGTACCTGACCGGCAAGCGTGTATTCATCTTCGGCGACGCCACCCACGCGGTCGCGGCCGCCCGGATCGCCGCCGGTGAGCTTGGCTTCACGATCGCCGGATTGGGGACCTATTCGCGCGAGTTCGCACGCGAGGTCCGCGCCGCCGCGGCGGAACATGGCGTCGAGGCGCTGATCACCGACGATCATCTGGCCGTCGAGGACGCGATCATCGCCGCGCAGCCGGAACTGGTGCTGGGGACCCAGATGGAGCGCCACGTCGCGAAGCGGCTGCGCATCCCCTGCGCGGTGATCTCGTCGCCGGTGCACGTGCAGGATTTTCCGGCACGCTACTCGCCGCAGATGGGCGCCGAGGGCGCGAACGTGATTTTCGACAGTTGGGTCCACCCGCTGATGATGGGGCTCGAGGAGCATCTTCTCGGCATGTTCCGGGAAGACTTCGAGTTCAACGACGCGGTGGCGCCCTCGCATCTCTCCCGAGGCGAAGCGGCCGCCGCGCCCAAGGGGCATGAGCAACCCCGAGCGGCGGCCGTAAGCGCCTCCGTCATCGCCGAGGCGGTGCCGGACTGGACGGAGGAGGCCGAGCACGAACTGCGCAAGGTGCCGTTCTTCGTGCGCGGCAAGGCGCGGCGCAATACCGAGCGGTTCGCCACCGACAATGGATTGCGGACCATCACCCTGGACACGCTGTACGATGCCAAAGCCCACTTCAGCCGCTGACGCGACGCCCATGCATGTCGCCATCGTGACGATGGACACGCATCTGGCGAGTGCGACCGAGCGCGCGGCGCGCACGCTGGCGCGGGAAATGCCCGGGCTGACGGTGTCCCTGCACGCGGCGGCGGAATGGAATGGCGACGAGGAGCGCCTGGCCCGGTGCCGCGCCGACATCGCCCGCGCCGACATCATCCTTTGCTCCATGCTGTTCATGGAGGACCACTACGCGTCGGTGCTGCCCGATCTCGCGGCCCGCGCCGAACAATGCGACGCCATCGTCAGCATCATGTCGGACGGGGCGGTGATGCGCCTGACCCGCCTGGGCCGCTTCCGCATGGACACGCCGCAGGGCGGCGCCCTGGGTTTCCTGCGCCAGCTCCGTGGCCGCGGCAGCGAACGCACCGCCACCGTTGGCGCGCGCCAGCTGAAGATGCTCAAGCGCATCCCGCGAATCCTGCGCTTCATCCCCGGCGCGGCACAGGACGTGCGGGCCTATTTCCTCACGATGCAGTACTGGCTGGCGGGGTCGGACGACAACATCGCCAACCTGGTCCGCTCGCTGATCGACCGCTATGCCGATGGACCGCGCCGCGGGCTGCGGGGGCGTCTCAACGTCGCGCCGCCCGTCGCCTATCCCGAGGTGGGCGTCTATCACCCGCGCATGAAGGGACGCATCGCCGAGCGCGCGCAATCGCTGCCGGACAAGGGCGCGCGGGGCACCGTCGGGCTGATCGGGATGCGCTCCTATATGCTCGCTGGCAATGCCGGGCATTATGACGGCGTCATCGCCGCCCTCGAAGCCCGCGGCCTGCGCGTGATTCCGGCCTTTTCGAGCGGCCTCGACGCACGGCCCGCCATCGAGCGCTATTTCGTCCGCGATGGCCGCCCGGTGATCGATGCGCTCGTTTCGCTTACCGGCTTCTCGCTCGTCGGCGGTCCGGCCTACAACGATGCCGCGGCCGCCGAGGAGTGGCTGGCCCGGCTCGACGTACCCTATATCGCCGCCCATCCCGTCGAGTTGCAGACGCTCGAACAATGGGCCGCTTCGGAGCGGGGCTTGCTGCCGGTCGAGGCGACCTTGATGGTGGCGATCCCCGAACTGGATGGCGCCGTCAATCCGATGGTCTTCGGCGGCCGGTCCGATCACGCGGGCGAGGCCTGCCGTGGCTGCGATCGCTCCTGCGTCTTCGAGCCCGGCCAGAACACCCGGGACATGCACGCCTGCAGCGAGCGGGCCGAGATGCTGGCCGCCCGGGTCGACCGGCTGATCACGCTGCGCCGCACCGCCAGGGCCGAGCGCAAGGTGGCGGTGGTGCTGTTCAGTTTCCCGCCCAATGCGGGCAACATGGGGTCCGCGGCCTATCTTTCGGTATTCGCCTCCCTCCATGCCACGCTCTCGGCGATGCGCAGCGAAGGCTATACCGTCGACGTGCCGGCAAGCGTCGACGAACTCCGCAGCCAGCTGATCGAGGGCAATCGCGACCGCCATGGCGCCGCCGCCAACGTCCATGTCCGGCTGTCCGCCGACTGGCAGGTGCGCGGCGAACGCTTCCTGCGCGAGATCGAGACCCATTGGGGACCGGCGCCTGGGCGCCACCAGAGCGACGGCGCGTCGATCTTCGTGCTGGGCGCGCGGTTCGGCAATGTATTCGTCGGCATCCAGCCCGGCTTCGGCTACGAGGGCGATCCGATGCGCCTGCTGTTCGAAAGCGGGTTCGCACCGACGCATGCCTTCTCGGCGTTCTATCGCTACATCCGCGAGGATTTCGGCGCCGATGCCGTGCTGCATTTCGGTACCCATGGGGCGCTGGAGTTCATGCCCGGCAAGCAGACCGGCCTTACCGCGCGGGATTGGCCGGACCGCCTGATCGGCGACCTGCCGAACATCTATCTCTATGCCGCGAATAATCCTTCCGAGGGCGCCCTCGCCAAGCGGCGCGCGTCGGCGACACTTGTCAGCTACCTGACGCCGCCGATCGCCCAGGCGGGGCTCTATCGCGGGCTGCTCGACCTCAAGAGCTCGCTCGATCGCTGGCGCGCGGCGCCGCCGGACGCGGCGGAGCGGAATGATCTCCCAGCGCTGATCCAGGCGCAGGCCGCCGCTGTCGACCTCGCCGAGGCTGAGCCAGCCTGGGGCGCCGAGGCGTCATCCAGGATCGGCGCGTTGGGCACGGCGATTCTCGAGCTGGAATACACCCTCATTCCCCACGGGCTGCACGAGCTGGGCCGGCCGCCCTCGCTCGCGGAACGCGCCGACCTGGTGCAGGCCATGGCCGCGGCTGGCCACGATCTCGAGCTCGACCGCGCGGCCGCTGAGGCGATCGCGGCGGGCGACATCCAGGCCGTGGACGGCATCGCGCCCGATGTCCTCGGCGCGCTGGCTTCAGCAAGCCATCGGCTCGCGGAGGACCATGAAATTCCCGCGCTGCTCCGCGCGCTCGACGGCCGCTTCGTGCGGCCGGCTCCGGGCGGCGACCTGCTGCGCTCGCCCGAGATCTTGCCGACCGGCCGCAATCTGCATGGCTTCGACCCGTTCCGCATTCCCAGCGCCTTCGCCGTCGCCGACGGCGCGCGGCAGGCCCAGCGCGTGCTCGAGCGCCACCAGGCGGACCACGGCGCGTTGCCCGAGACGGTCGCGTTCGTGCTGTGGGGCACGGACAATTTGAAGAACGAGGGTGGGCCCATCGCCCAGGTGCTGGCGCTGATCGGGGCGCGGCCGCGCTTCGACGGCTACGGCCGTCTGGCCGGCCCCACGCTCGTGCCGCTCGAGGAACTGGGCCGGCCCCGCATCGACGTGATGGTGACCCTCTCGGGCATCTTCCGCGACCTGCTGCCGCTGCAGATGAAGCTGCTCGCCGAAGCCGCGTTTCTCGCCGCCGAGGCCGATGAACCCGAAGACCTGAACTTCGTTCGCAGGAACGCGCTCGCGCACCAGCGCGCGACCGGCTGCGACCTGGAGACGGCGGCGCTGCGCGTCTTCGGCAACGCCGAGGGCGCCTACGGATCGAACGTCAATCACCTTATCGAGAACAGCGGCTGGGACGACGAGGACGAACTGGCGGATGCCTATTCCCGCCGCAAGAGCTTCGCCTATGGCCGCTCCGGCAGGCCGACGCGGCAGGCCGGCCTGCTCCAGAGCGTGCTCTCGGGGGTCGATCTCGCCTATCAGAACCTGGATTCGGTCGAACTCGGGGTGACCACGGTCGATCACTACTTCGACACGCTCGGCGGCATCAGCCGGGCGGTGCGGCGCGCCCGGGGCGGCAAGGCGGCGCCAGTCTACATCGGCGACCAGACGCGCGGCGAGGGCACCGTGCGAAGCCTCACCGAGCAGGTCGCCATAGAGACCCGGACCCGCATGCTCAATCCCAAATGGTACGAGGGCATGCTCAGCCACGGTTACGAGGGCGTGCGTCAGATCGAGGAGCATGTCCGGAATACCGTCGGCTGGTCGGCGACCACCGGCGAGGTGCAGCCCTGGGTCTATCAGCAGATCACCCGCACATTCGTCCTCGATCCGGAGATGCGCGAGCGCCTCGTTTCACTCAATCCGACTGCCTCGGCCAAGGTCGCCAACCGCCTGATCGAAGCTCATGAACGACATTACTGGACGCCGGACGCCGAGATGCTCGACGCCTTGAGGCAGGCCAGCGAGGACCTCGAGGATCGCGTCGAGGGCCTGGGAAGGGAAGCAGCCGCATGAATATCCACAACCCGCTCCGGCCAGGCCGCGAGGACGGCGAAGGCAGCGTCCAGGTGGCGCTCGATCCCGCCCTGCAGATCGAAACGGCGAAGGTCTTCGCCATCTACGGCAAGGGCGGAATCGGCAAGAGCACCACGTCGTCGAACCTCTCGGTCGCTTTCTCGAAGCTGGGCAAACGGGTGCTGCAGATAGGCTGCGACCCCAAGCACGATTCCACCTTCACCCTGACCAAGTCGCTGATCCCCACGGTCATCGACGTGCTCGAGCAGGTCGATTTCCACAGCGAGGAACTGCGCGCCGACGACTTCGTCTTCCAGGGCTACAACGGGGTGATGTGCGTCGAGGCCGGTGGCCCGCCTGCCGGTACGGGCTGCGGCGGCTACGTCGTCGGCCAGACGGTGAAGCTGCTCAAGGAGCATCACCTGCTCGAGGATACCGACGTGGTGATCTTCGACGTGCTGGGCGATGTGGTATGCGGCGGCTTCGCCTCGCCGCTGCAGCATGCGGAACGGGCGCTGATCGTCGCCGCGAACGACTTCGATTCGATCTTCGCCATGAACCGCATCGTCGCCGCGATCCGGGCCAAGTCGAAGAACTACAGCGTCCGGCTTGGCGGCGTGATCGCCAACCGCAGCCGCGAAACCGACCAGATCGACCGGTTCAACGACGCCATCGGCCTCAAGCGCCTCGCGCATTTCGGCGACGTGGATGCGGTCCGCCGCAGCCGGCTGAAGAAATCCACCTTGTTCGAGATGGAAGATTCGCCCGAGGTCCGCGCCGTCTGCGCCGAATACATGCAGCTTGCGGAGGCCCTTTGGAGCGGCACCGACGAGCTGGATGCGACGCCGATGAAGGACCGCGAGATCTTCGACTTCCTGGGGTACGACTGATGCAGAACGTCGCCTATCAGCGCCGACGAGGCG
>VFQP010003822.1_pt1 | contig 14787 bp, 16 predicted proteins | sample 3512351 | NCBI WGS metagenome assembly VFQP01 (sample SAMN10412372, study PRJNA504923) | tailings metagenome | isolation source: Relicate 1 Philex TSF1 revegetated site | place: Philippines: Tuba, Benguet | collected 2017-08-29 | reverse complement strand
ACGCCCATCTCGTCGGCGATGAGCACGGCGCCGTGCCGCTCCAGCCCAAAGCGTACGCCAGCCACCTGCGACCAACCTCACCCCAAGCGCAGCTCTCTCTGTCCAACAGCACGTGTGCGTGCCGGCAAAGCCTGCCGCAGAGCGGAACAGCAGCGCTGGCCGCGCGCACACAGTGTGGAGCGGACCATGACGCAATGAACACAGGCGACGCACCTGGAACGGCATGAGGGCGCCGCGCAGGGCGGCCGGCATGCGCAGCAGGAGCCGGTCCACCTCCTCTGGCGGCAGCAGCGGCGGCCGGCTCTGGCCCCTGCGCACACCAACGTGCAAGACACGTCCTTGCCCTCGCCCTGCAGAGCCGAACTGAAGTGCGTCCGGCGCGTGGCTGCTTTCCCTGCTGAGCTGCCGTCACAGAGCGCGGCCGCGCACCTGTACACCCGCAGCGTGGAGGGCGGGAGGGCCGAGCCCCTGCCCAGCACGTTGCGCCGGAACTTGCGCAGCGCCGCCTCCACCGCGCCGTAGCACGCCAGGGGGAACACAACGCAGTCCTGCCCACCCGCCGCTGGCCCCGCCGCCGCCACCGCCGGCCCCGCGCTTGCGACGGCTGCGCTGCCCTCTGCGCCCGCAGCGGCGGCGCCGCCGCCGGTGCCTGTCGACCCGCCATCCGCCTCGTCGCCGCCGCCGGCTGCCGTCGCGCCCGCTGCGCTGCCCTGGCCCGCGCCCGGCGGCGCCGCCGCCGCGTCCACGGAAGCTGCGGTGGCGCTCTCCGGCGCTGTGGCCGCGGCGTCGCCGTTCGCTGCCTGCTCACCGCCCGCAGCGCCCGCGGACGGCAGCGACGCGCCGCCGTCCGCCCCACCGCTCGCAAGCGTTGCGCTGGGCGCGGGCGGCAGCGCCGCCGCCGCGCCGGGAGCAGCGGTGGTAGCCGCGTCGGAGTGCAGTGCGGGCGCCACGGGCGTGGGCGCAGGGTCACCCAAGGTGGAGCCGGAGAGGCGCGCGGCTGTGGCGGCCGGCGGCGCGGCGGCGGGCGGAGTCTCAGCCAGACGTAGGTCGACGTGGGCCAACGCCAGCACCGCCCGCACGCCGCCCGCCTGCTCCACCGCCTCCTCAGCGCCCTGGTACGCCACCGCCTGTTACCACGTGCGGAGCGCAGCGACGCGTGGTGGCACCGCTGCTGCTCATGCCACACACCGCCGTTCCTTGCTCAGCAGAAGCGAAGGAGCGCAGGAACCTCTGGCATGTCACCCTGTGCACATCCCCAACAGCCCGTCCCAAGGCACCGCTCGGGCGTCCCACACGCTCACCCGCAAGTGTGAGGGCGTGCACATCCCCAACAGCCCGTCCCAAGGCAGCGAAGCGCGCCCCACACGCTCACCCGGAAGTGCGTGGGCGAGCACACCTCCAGCGCCACCTGGGCGTGCTCCACGGGCTCGTGCGGCCAGTACATGAAGCCGCACTCGGGGCGCGAGCTGCAGGCCCAGTAGCCGCGCCCGCTGCCAGGCGGGTACATGGTGCGGAACTGAAGGGGCTTGCCGCACGCCGCGTACACGCCTGGGCAGCTGCAGGGTGGGCAGTAGCAAGAAGGAGCAAGAAGCGTACACCCATGAAGTGAGGTGCGGGCCGCACGCCGCGTACACGCCTGAGGGATGGGCAGAGGCAAGAGAAGGGACAAGCGGGAGCGGGGAGATGCAGGCTGAGCAAGTGCGAAGTGCGCACACCAGGCAGTGAGGATCGAATGGAACATGCGTTCGTCAGCGCAGCGGCGGACGGCTCACCACGAAAATGGTGCGCGCCGCGTCCTTGGCTTCCACGTTGCGCCCTGAGGCTTGGGCTGCCCTGGCTGCAGCGCCTGCTGCTGCGGCAGCGGCGGCGCCTGCTGCTGCTGCCATGGCGGCCCGCACTGCGCCGGTGGCTGCTGGTGCGGCGCCGGTTGCGCCGGCACCGGGTGAACCGGCATGGAGGGCTGCAGCGGCGGCGGCGCCTGCCACTGCTGGAGCGCGGGCTGGTCGGCGGGCGCAGGCAGCAGAGAGGGCGCGGGCCCTGTGTGCGGCTCCGTGCCCACAGCTGCAGCTGTGACTGCGGGCACGTTGAGAGGGGGCGCCTGCCCTGCTTGCGCCTCCACGCCCGCGGCCGATGTAGGGCCCGTCGAGGGCCGTGCGGCGCCGCCGTCCTGCAGCTGCGAGCCGTCCTGCCTTGCCGGCAAAGTAGCAGGCCCCGCTGAGGGCGGCGCCTCGGCGGCGGGGGCCGTGGGCGCTGGCCCTTGCGTCCCGGACGCCTCCAGGGCAGGAGCAGCTGACGGTGCCGCGTTTGCGCTTGGAGCCGGCTCCGCTGCCGGAGGCACCGCCAGCGCTGGCTGTGGCGCCGGCGGCGGTGCCGCGGCGCTTGCGGAGGCTGGCGGCGGCGGCCTGGGAGGCAGCGTGGCGCTCTGTTGTTGCTGGTGCGGTGGCGCAGCACCGAGCTGCCATGCCTGCTGCTGCTGAGGCGGCGGCAGCGACCACTGCAGCTGCGCTGGCAGGCCGCCGCCGCCGCCGCTGTTGCGCTCCCACGACTGCAGGCGCGGCAAGTGCTGAGGCGGCGGCGCAGGGCCGGGCGGCAGGGCCCCTTGCTGCCACTGCTGTGACGGAGACGGCTGCCAGCGGCCCCCGCTCAGGCCGGGCGCAACGGCACCGCCACTGTCGCTGCCGCTGCCTGCTCGCCCCAAGGCCGGCCCCGCCGTCCACCCGCCGCCGCCCGACGCTGCCGCTGCAGGGCCCCACTGCAGTGCGCTTGGTGGCGGGTTGCTGCGCCACCCCGCCTGTGATCCCGGTTGCTGCTGCCACGGCTGCTGCTGCTGCGCGGGAGGGGGCCCCGCGGTGTGTTGCGGCGGCCGCTGCCAGCCGCCACTGCTCTGACCGCCGCCGTGCGCAAACCCCACGTGAGATGCCGCGCTGGATGGCACCGGCGCGGGCACCGCCACGCCGCCAAGGACGCCTCCCTGTAGCGCTGGCATGGGCCACGCCGCCGCCGCGCCCTGACTGAGGGCTTGCAGCGCCGGCATGCGCTGCGACGCCGCCTGCAGGCTCTGCAGCGCCGGGATGGGCTGCGCGGGCGGCCGCGGCGGCCCCGTGGCGTCGTGCCGGGCTGTTGGCGAGTCGGGTGGAGGACGCTGCTGGGCGTGCGGTGCGGTGGGGGAGGAGGGCTTGGGCAGCGGCGTCTCGGGTACCTGGCTGCAGATTCCGTCGTCGTAGAGGTCGTCCAAGAGCTGCTGCAGCGCGGCGGCCTTGCTTTGCTGCTGGTTGTGGTGCTGCTGCGAATGCTTGGGCGGGGACGCCGGCGACGCAGGCAGGTCCGTGGCAGGCCCCTGCTGTTGCTGTTGCTGGTGGCGGTGCTGCTGCTGCGCTTGCCACGGCTGCTGCTGCGGCGGCGGCAACGCTGATTGAGGTGGGGGCTGGGTCGTTGACGGAGCCGTGCTGTGCGGCTGCTGCGGGGGTGGGGGCGCTGCGGCTGCGGGGCGCTGGCTCTGCTGCAGCAAGGAGGAGCGCGCGGCGTGCGCCGGTGGCCCGCCGAGGTGGTGGAGCGGTGGCGCGGCGGTGGCGCGCGGTGGCCAGGTCGGCGCTGCGCTGGGGGGCTGCTGCGTCCCTGGCGGCTGCCATGGCTGCGCTGCACCGGGCGCCGATGGTGCTGCGAGGGTGTAGCCCTGCCCTGCTGCCCAAGGGCCCTGCTGCGGCCCTGTGGTTTGCCAGGGCTGCGCCGCGCCACCCGCCGGCGCCACCGTACTTGAGTGGGAGGGAGCGCCTGGCCCTGCCCCGGCAGGGAAGGAGCCGCTCGATGCGTGAGCGGCGGGCCAGGTGCCCTGCGCCTGGGTGCCTTGCAGGTGGTGGTGGTGCTGCTGCTGCATGGGCCATGTGGAAGCGCTGCGCTGCGGCGGGCAAGGCGGCGTGGGAGCAGCGCCGGTGCCTGGAGGCGCGACAGGCGCAGCGCCCTGCGCTCTCTGCTGGAATGGCTGGTGGTGGTGCTGCTGCTGGTGCGGCGGCGCTGCCGCAGGCGCGGGGCGTGCTTGCCAGGACAGGTGGTGGGCTGCGCCGAGGCTGTGGGGTGCGGGGGCGCTCAGCGGCGGCGCCTGTGGAGGAGGCCCGGCGCCTCCCAGCGGAGCGCGTGGGCGTGGAGGGCTGGGCCCTCCCGTCCTGCCTGGTGCAGTCCCTGCTGCAGGGGGCATGCCCCAGGTGGCAGGTTGGGGGGCGCCCTGTGGCGCGCTTGCACCACCGCCCGCGCCACCGGCAGCGGCAGATCCGGTGTCTGCTCCGCGCCACGCGGCCGCCGCTTGCGCGTTGCCGCCGACGCCGGCGGCGCCGGGGGAGCGAGCGAGCGACCGGCCCGCCACGGGCGAGCAGGCAAACCGCTGCAGCTGGCTGACCCGCTCCTGGGCGAAGCGCATGGCCGCCTCCCACTCCTCTTCGTCGATGTCATCGTCGTCGATGGCTTGGGCGTGTTGCTGCTGCTGTGGCGGCGGCGGTGGAGGCGGGGCGCCGCCGCCAAGGTTGGTCGCCAGGGGCGCCCCGCCGAGCCCATGAGCGGGCTGCATGCGCCTCCGGTGGCGGCACGCTCAGCTACAGATGATAATTGTGCGGTGCCGCGCCATGGCTGCTGCTCCTGGCCGCACGCCTGCTGAGCGCGCTGTGGATCTGCGTCCACGCCCCCCAGCGTTGGACGCCGTGGGGGGGTTCAAGCTGGAGCCTTCATCATGCACGTTCTCTACGCTCTGCTGCGGCCCTCCGAGGCGTGCGCAAGGCGAGAGCAGAAACGGAGAAACGGCGCAAAGAAGAGCGCGGGACGCGCACGGAGTTGCGAGAATGCTGTGCTCGTCGTAGGCGCAGCGTCGATCGCACCTGCTGGTGGCTGCGGATGAGGAGTGCGCGGCTCCCGGGATGGGCGGGAGCGCGGAGGTCGCGGCGCTCAAGACGCTGCTCACGCAGCTGCCCCTGAATGACTATCAGCGCTTGCAGGCGGTGAGTGTGCACCAGCTGGTCGCTCTCTAGCGCAGTGGGATCCCGCGCCACTCACGTGCAGGCGTGCGCTCCTCGCCCCTGCGCAATTGAGCCTCTGCAGGAGGAGCTGGTGAAGAAATGCACCTTGGAGGAGCTGCAGGAGCTCGGGCTCACCGCGCCGGCGCGGCCGGTGGTGCCCAAGGGCCTCGACAAGCTGCCCGACAAGCAGCGCCTGCAAGCCGTGCAGGTGCGCATAGGCCATCGTGAGAGCCCGCTGCCTGGCCGTCGTGGGATGACCTTTATCCCCACAGCAGCAGCTCACACACACGCTCGTGGCGTGCCGCTGCATCCCGCCTGTCCGCATCCACAGCGCGTCATCAGCAGCCTGCACTACAACCACGCGCCGGGCTACATGTACAACGTCTCCAAGGACAGGCCGCACTGTGCCATCATGAACACGGCCAGGGAGGTGCTCCGGGACGCCCTGCCCATCAAGGTGACGATGCGGCCGCAACGCGCTTCCCTCTGAGCACCACGCTGTAGTGTCAGGCCCCCCCAAGCTGAACTGAAAGCTCTGCCCTTCACCACCTACACAATCAATGCCTGCAGTGCATCGAGGCCACGTTCCTGGGCATGCTGCTGACCAGCAACTGGCCCGAGCTGGAGCGCCTGCCCGTGGGCTTCAAGAGCAAGTGCGCCGGCCAGGCCTACAGGTGCACCCTGCTGACCCCCTGGCCCCCCGGGCACACTGCTGAGGGCAAGGTCGCACCCGTCCCGCCGCGCTCAAGCAGCCATCCCTCTGGCACACACCGCTGCGCGGCGCGGCTGCCACCCATCACACACGCGTGTGTGCATGCGTGGGGTGGGGCGCGCCAGCGCAGGCACATTGTGCTGGCGGTGCGCCACGTGCCGACGGGCCAGTGGGGCGCGCTGGGCATCAGCCGGCGCCACGACCTCATGTACAAGGAGCTCGGCACCGCCACCTCTTTAGCTGACCTCATGTGGATCTACAAGGTGAGGCACACTTGAACCTTCGCGACCAGCAACAAGGAGAGGGAGTGGCGAGTACGGGACTTGAAAAGCGCGCCCACGCGTGCCTCGGTGCACGGCCCGTGCCACAGCGCCCGAGTCGATACTGAGTCTTGCGGCGCGTGGCCCTTCCACGTGGACGCAGACGTGCTATGCGGGGTGGGGCCACTTGCTGTACAAGATCCGCGTGGGGCTGCCCGCCGAGCACGACGCGGCGCACGCGGGGCCCGTGTGCTGGCGCTACTGCAACGTCAGCAGTGGGAGGCACTCGTGGGACAAGTGCCAGCGCGTGCTCAACGCCTTCGCCGGTGCGTGCTGGTCGGGCGTGCAGTGTCGCTGCTCGCGTCTGCTTCGACGCCTCTGCGGGGCCACAGCCTGCTGGCGAAGAGCTCGGGCGTGGTCACAGAGAGCCGTGCGTGCGCGTGCGTCGCCGGGGGCCCGTGTGCAGACAACACGCGGGTGCTGGCCAACCGCTTCAAGGTGCTGGGCTTCCGCCCCCCCAGCCGCGGCAACAACGACGAGCCGGGCGGCTCCAGGGTGGCGCTCAGTGGTACTACGCCCGAGCCCGGCGCTGCGCGGCCCCCGCCCGCCTCCTCCGCCTCTGCAGCACCAAGGTGTGCTGCTGTCTCTGCTCGCGCGCGCTGCCCCTTTGCCCCAGGCCATTCGCTCAGCTAGCTTCCCTGCGCTGGCAACGCCCTCGCAGGCACGCCTCTGTGTCGCCCATGCGTCGGCGGGGCGGCCAACGGCCCGAGGGCGGCGACACCGCCGCCCCGCCCAAGGGCGCGCCCATGCACTCGCCCATGGCCGCGCGGCACCGCTCCCCCGCCAAGCCCCGGCCCGGCTGCGCCTCGGCGCCCCCGCGCCAGCGCCCCGGCGGCACCGGGCAGCCGCCGGCGTCGGGGGCGGGGAGGGCGCTGCTGCCCTCCTCCACGCTGCCCGCCCGCGGCAGCCCTGCCAGCAGGCCCCCGCTGGCGCCGCCGACCGCAAAACCGCAGCCGCGGAGCTCCAAAGCGCAACCTGCCTCCAAGGGCGATGCATCGCAGCAGCGCGAGCAGGCAGAGGGCGAGGAGGAGGAGGAGGAGGAGGAGGAGGAGGAGGAGGAGGAGGGGCCCGCGCTGCCGGGGAGCGCGGCACCGGACGGCGGGGCGGTGGAGGGCGAGGCGGAGGTGGCTGCCAGTGGGAGCGGTGTGGCTCCTGAGGTGGAAGGTTCAGTGGGCGCGGCGCAGGCTGGGGAAGAGGAGGACTTGCTGGCATCGCTGACCATCGACGCGCAGCTGTTTGTGGCGCGTGCGAGCGGCCGCGCTGTGGGGGTTGGGCAGGGGCAGGTGCAGCGAGAGGAGGAGGGCGCGCAGCCCGGGGGCATTAGCGCTAGCAGCAGCGAAGAAAGCGACGAGGATGAGGACGACGGGCCGCCGCTTTGACCTCCACCACCGCGGTTGCAAACTTGCAAGGGCGGGGAGCAGGCGAGCCGCACGCACATGAGCAGCAAAGCATCATCAGCCCCAGCCAGGCAGCCCGGCGGCACCCGCGTCCCCATCCTCCCACGCCGCGCCAGCCTCATCCTCGCCGCCGTCCTCGTCCAGCAACGCCCCGGCGACGCGCGACTGCCCCACCCGCTTGACCTGCACCAGCGGCAGCGCCTCCGCCTCCCCCTTGCTCGCTCTCCGCTTCTTGCCCCCTGCCTTGTGCTTCGAGGGCCCAGGCGCCTCCTCCTCCTCCTGCTCCTCCTCCTCCTCCTCCTCCTCCTCGTCCTCCTCTTCCTCCTCCACGTCTGCCCCCACCCCGTCTGCCGCCTCCTCGTCGTCGCCGCCGTCCCCTTGAAGGTCCGCGTCGCCCTGCAGAGGCCGCTCAGCGGCGTCCTCCTCGGCGTCCCGCCCCGCCGTTAGCAGGTAGTTGAGCGTGTAGATGGCGCCCTCGCAGGCGCCCGCCAGGTCCTCGTGCACGCGCACCAGCGCCTTGTGCAAGCCCCGCAGCGCCGGCAGGCACGACGCCGCCACCGCCGCGTTGCGCCCCACGCCGCCCGCCGCCGACTCGAGGTGCGGCCCGTGCGAGACGCACAGCGACCGCGCCCACTGCAGCACGAACTCGAGGTGCGCCGACTCCTCCAGGTAGCCGGCCAGCGCCACCAGCACTTGCGGCGCGAAGGCCGATGGAATCGCAGACGCCACCGTGCCCACCTACACGCAGCGCGGCGTCCACCTCCGCTCGCAGGCGTCAATTGGTTGGGAGATGAGCGACGGCAAAGTCCGCCACAAATTGTCTGCTTCGTGTGGTGTGGTGTGGCAGGTTGGTCGTGGTCGAGAACGCGCAGGAGAAAGAGGAGGCGCACCTGGGCGAGCGGCGTGCCGAAGACGCAGGCGCGCAGCAGCTCCGAGTCCTTGAGGCGCAGCGCGATGAGCGCGGCGCGCACGTAGCTGCCCGAGGCCAGCGCCGCGCGGCACGCGGCCGGCGTCAGGTCCTCGGTCAGGTCCGTCGGGTCAAACAGCTGCGGGCGAAGCGGTCGAATGGACGCAGCAGCGGCAGGGTCAGGTCGTTCGTTGCGGCGAAAGCGCACACTGTAGTCAGGAGAGGAGCGGGCAGGAAGAGGAGGAGGAGGAACCTAGGAGCAAGCTAGCTCACCATGTCATCGTCCAGCGAGTACATGACCAGGCCCTCGGTGCTGGCGGCGGCCCAGCAGCGCCCCGTGGGTGACAGCGCCAGGCAGCGCGTGCGCGCCACGGGCCGCTTGCGCGCATTGCCCACGCCCGGCACGTCCTCGGCGGCCGCCGCGTCCACAGACACCTGCGGCGACGCGCGCACGCATGGCATAGACGCGGGCGTCGCTGGTCAGCCCTTCGCCGCACGCAGCGCGCCGCCTCCGCGTGGGCACGCCGCCACGTCGCAGAAAGCTTTTGTCTTGCTTTCTCACCGGCAGCAGCTCGCGCTCGTCGTCGTCAGAGTCGTGGTCAATGAGCTGCAGCGGCCCGGCGTCCGTCATGTTCCTGCGGCGACGCGACGCAAAAGCCACGCAGCAGCAGGCGCAGACGACGCCTCGCTCTCATTGAGTTCACGAAAAGCACGCGCCGCGCCTGCATCACCGCGACGACGCCGCTCGCTCGCAGGCAGTGTGCGCAAGGGCGACCCGGCGTCACAAATGCGCTCACTTGCTGTTGAGCACGTCGAGCACGCCGTCCAGCGAGCGGTTGGACGTGACGGCAAAGCGCCGCAGCATCACGCGCTCGGCCACGTCGTAAATGACCACGTAGCGCGACGCGCCGCCTGCGCGCGCGCGTCCCATGATGCGAGGCAGAAGAGCAAGGTCGATGCGCCATCCACACTTTGTGCGACAGCAGAGGAGGAGCCGGCCCGTCCTGGCCACCGCGCACCGGCGATGAGGAAGGAGCCGTCGGCACTGTAGGCCAGCGAGCGGAAGGCCACGCCGCTGGCGAGGTTGCCCGCAGCGCGCCGGTCGCCCTGCTGCCGCCCGCCCTTGACGTCCCGCCGCCCCTCAATCACGAACTGCGGCACGACGCGTCCACCAGGGCCACGCAAACAGAGCACGCAAACACTTCAACACCTGGAGCCTGAGGTGTCGCGCGCAACGACACGCCGGACCCACCAGGGCGCTGACATATGCTCTCTACTGTGTGGTGCATGTGTTTGGCTCGCGTACCTCTGCGCTGCGAGACATCTCTTACCTCTCCCTGTAGCTGGGATCCGGCCCTGCCGAGGCGTCCAACCACATGCAAATCCCCTCCGCCCCCCCCCCCCACACACACACACGCAGGAGGGGCACAGCGCTGCGCACCTGCATGATGGCGTCGACGGGGTCCCACAGCGTGATGTCCCCGTTGAGCGTGGCGACGGCCAGCTGCTTGCCGTCGGGGCGGTAGGCCAGCGCCAGCACGTCGTGCTGGTGGGGCAGCGACTCGACGCCGCCCTTGCCCGCAAACACGTCCCATGTCCTGTTTGTGTCATGCACAGGAAGAGTGAGCAAGGCCAGGGCGATGGAAAAGCAATGGACCTGACGCCGCCCTTGCCCGCAACCACATCCCACAAGCCCTGCCCACATCCATCCAGACGCGCAGGGAGGGCGGGGCTTCACCTGACCGTCTTGTCCCACGAGCCGCTGGCCAGGATGCTGGTGACGGGTGAGAAGGAGAGGCAGCACACGGGCCCCTCGTGGCCCGCCAGCACGTCGAGCAGCCGGCCCGTCTTGAGCGACCACACGTAGATCTGCACGCGTGTGCGGCATCAGGCGACGCAGGTGAGGCGCAGGCAGCGCTGCCCCCCACACGCGCATGCTGCCAGGGCGGGCGCAGGAGTGCGTCGCCGGCGTGCGCACGATGGCATCGCCACTACAAGAGGTGCTGTCGTGCCTTCCTTGAGGCACAGCAAGTTCCTTTCCTCCCTGCCTGACCTGACCTTCCTATCCGTCTGTACAGTCCGCACTGAGGCAGTCACGCTGTGGCAGCCGCGAGGTTGTGGACCATTGCGATGCAGCCGCGATGCGGGAGCTCTAACCTGGAAGTTGTCTGCCGAGCCGGCGGCCACCACCTCGCCGCCGGGGTCCACGGCCAGCGCCACAAACTGCGTGGGCTGCGGCGACGTCATGGTCCGGAAGTTGCGATACCTGCCATGCACAAAAGCAATGCACGAAAGCAGCGCACTGCGTCGCCAAGGGCCTGCGCCGCCCAGCTCCTCGTGCCAAGCAGCACAGTGTGCTGTGTGTGTGTGTGGGATTTTGCATCTGTCTGGACACCTCGGCGGGGCCGGAGCCCAACTACCGGGCGTATCAGATGTCCCGCAGCACAGAGGCAAGCGAGCCAAAGGCACACGCACACTGTGTGCTGGCGCACTGTGTGCTGGCAGAGCAAACGAGAGACGTGGCGCGCACCTGAGCAGGTCAAAGGCGCGCACGGTGCCGTCCAAAGAGGCCGTCAGCAGCGCGTTGCCGTTGGGCAGGAAGGCCACCTGCCAGAGGGCATCCCGTCGGGCCAGAGGCACGGCAGAAGGAGTCACAAGCGAGCTCCACCCACTACTCTGGTGCGTTTCCCCCAGCGTCCCTGGAGCATGCTGCAGGCACACACACGCACCGCGGTGACGGGCGCGGCGTGGTCGGTGAAGGTGACAAAGCAAAAGCCGCTCGACACCTGGAACAGCTTGACCTGCATGCCCACACCCCATGCTCAGACGCACAGACGCTCAGTTTCCTGGCTCAGCCGCACGGCGGGGCCCTGCGCTCTTCACTCCTTTCCAGATGGCCCCAGTCTGAGCGTCAGCAGCGCGCCACGCCAGCGAGGAACAGGCGGGGAGAGCACCAGGCACGTCCCTCACGCGTGCTCAGCGCGCACCTTGCGGTCGTCGCTCCCCGTGGCCACCAGCGCCCCGTCGGGTGAGAAGGCACACGCGGCAATGTCGTGGTAGTGCCCCTGCTGCTTGAGCACATAGCTCTCGGAGCGCCACTCCCACACCAGCAGCTGGCCCAGCTTGGCGCACCCCACTGCAAAGCCAACACATCATCAAGGCAAGCCAACACATCAGCCACGCCACGCCGCCACCTCCTAAGCGGCAGAGCCCACGCCCCTGCTCCGCTTCTGCCCAGCTTCTGGCGCTTCTGCCCAGCGCAGCGAGCAGCAGAGAAGGCGAGGTGGCGCCGGGAACGCGAGCCCAAACAGCCAGGGCCCCTGCTCCCCCAGGCGGCACGCGGCGCACCTGCGACCCAGTCGCCCGTCTTGTTGAAGGCGACGGACGTGACGCGCTCGCGGCTGACGGACAGCGCGTGCAGCACCTCAAAGCCCGGCAGCTGGTACAGGTCCATCAGCCCGCTGCTGGTGCCCACCACCAGCACGCCGCTCGCCCTGCGCACCACACAGCACGCACAGCACGCACAGCACGCACAACCTGCCGACGTCTTGCACTCGCCCCGCCCGACAGACCGCGCCATGAGGGAGTCCACTGTGGGTGCCAGAAGCCGCCCGCTCCAGCCGAGCGGAGTGCCAGCACTCGAGCGCACTTGTGGAAAGCGGCGCAGGTGACCTTGGCGCCGCCCCGCTGGTTGACGTAGTTCTTGTCGCCGAGGCTCCACTTGCCGCCGGCCAGCCGCGGCATCACGGCCGGGTCCTCGTCGCCCTCGTCGCCCTCGCCCTCGCCGGCGCCCAGCACGGCGTCCCGCGCGGCGCGCGCCTCGCGCTCGGCGTCGCGCGCCTGGCGGCCGCCCGCCGCCAGCCGCTGCTTCTTGGGCTGCGGGCCGGTGCGCTCGACGGCCGTGGCGCCCGCGTGGCCGCGGGGGAGCGAGTCGGGCGCGGCGGGCGTGAAGGACCACGTGAAGAGCGCGCCGTCCCTGCGTTTTGTTTCCGTGACGGGTGGTTGGGCAGGGATGAGGTTGTGGCAGGCCCATGACTCTACAGTACAACGAAGCAAGGAGAGGGGGGGGGGGGCTGTGAGGTGGGGGCTGCCGGCTCACTTGGACAGCGTGCACAGCACGGGCAGCGGCTTGCCATCCACCAGCGCGGCGCGGCGCGTGGCGGGGCCGGTGAAGAAGACCGACACGATGGCGTCCTTGTGCCCGGCCAGCAGCGGCGGCTCGTAGCCCTCAATGGGGTCCAGGGAGAAGACCCTGCGGTGTAGCGCAGCGCGGCGCATTGCGGCATGGCTGAATTGCTGCGGCGTCAAGCCTGCCCTTGGCGCAGACGTCCTCGAGCCCCTCCTGACTTGCAGAAAGGAGGATTTGCAGGCCAGGCGCTGGCTCGCTCCCTGGCGCCGGCAGCACGGGCCGCACAGGCGAGGCGCGCCCGCTCCTCGCGCGTGCGCACCTGGCAACAATGTCCTTGGAGGCGACGGCGATAAACTGCGAGTCGTGCGACCAGTCCAGGTCCAGCACGTCCAAGTGGCACTGCCCGTACGTGCGGTGCAGCTGCATCGGCGACATTTGCTTGTCCAGGCTGGGCGTGCGCCACACCTGCAGCGCACGCAGTCACTCGTGGACGCAGGGCGCAACTGAGGCACGGCCCTCCCATGGTGGTCCTGCTGATGCCGCTGTTCTCCACTGCAGTGCTGCGGCGCGGGGTGCAGCGGCGGCGGGGGCCTGCGCACCTGCACGAGCCTGCCCACGCCAACCGCCAGGTACTGTCCATTGGGGCTGAACTTGGCCACGGACACGGACTCCTTGAAGCTGAAGTGGTGCAGCAGCACCTTGCGCCTGCACGGGCGAGCGCGGCGGGCGTAGCGCACGATGTGCCTCCACACTGCCATCGGGCCGACAGGGGGAGCCACAGGCTCGTGTCCTGCGGCCTGCTCTGTTTGGATAGCGCGCTCTCTGCTGCACGCTTGCTGGGGCGCGCACCGCTTGTTGATGAGCAGCGCCCGACCGTCCTCGTCCACGCTGACGAGCAGCGTGCCGTCCGGGCTGAGGCACAGCGTCTGCACCTGCTTGAGGTTCTCGAACGGCAGCGTCTGGCTCGTGGATTGCACCAGGTTCACCTGCACGCCACGCGCAAGCCGCGCGCCCCGGCACGCGCAGGCTGCTTTCTTGGCCTGTGCCAGCTCGCAGGTGGACTTGAGCACGCGCTGGTGCTGGCAGCGCCCTCCGACGTGCGCCCTGCTCGCTCTCCTGCGTGACGGCCGCTGCGGCGGCACGGAGCACGGGCGAGACCCACCAGGCCGACGCGATTGCCCACGGGCGTCAGCAGCTCGTTGTCGTGCACGAGCAGGTTGCCGCCCCGGTAAGGCGCGCCGAGCAGGTTGCTGAACTTGAAGTTCATCGCGCTCCTGACGCCGCGATTGGTGCGGACGAACCGCTGAGCTACGGGCTCAAGCGTGCCAAGTAGATCATGCGTTCGACATCCTGCTCCTCGCACGCTGCTGCTCGCGCCTGGCTCTGCGCCCAAAGACTTGGACACCACGGGGGGCTTGCGGCTGGAGAAGCACCTGGAGCAGGCCTGGCCGGAGCAGCACGGCTCGTGCACACGTCCTGATCGCATGCGTGGTGCCAACTGGGCCAATGCAGTCGCTTGCAGGTCTCGAGTGGCCCACGAAGCGTGCACAGCGTGGGGCGTCAGAGGGACCACGAGCTTCCTCCCACAACGCCCAAGGTCACGCGAGGGACAGCAGCAGCAGTACGGCCGCCAGCGCCGCGCTGCCCAGCGCCACCTCGGGGCGCGCCAGGCGGGCGGCGTTGTCCTTGGGCGCCGGGGCGGGCGAGGCGGAGGGGGCGGCGCTGGGGCCGCCGCTGCCTTGGGCGGGCGCGGCGACGACGGGGGTGGTAGGGCTGGGGTCCTGGGGCGCGCGCACGACAGGAGCGGTGGCGGGCGCAGCGCCGGCGGATGGAGTGGGGGTGGAGCCGGTCCCCTGCACATGGCGCGAGACAGGCGCCCTGGCGCCTGGCGCGAGACAGGCCTGGCGCGAGACAGGCCTGGCGCGAGACAGACGTGTGACGGGCGACATCCACGCTCCGCATCACGGCAGTGATACGTGGGCGTCCCACGCACCGGGCCGCTCAGGGCGCCGTTGATCTCGCCCCGCCCGCCGTCGTCCGCAGCGTACGCGTCGTCAGCTTCGGGGCCGTCGCTGGCGTTGACGGGGGGCTCCTTGGCCGGGGTGGCGGCAGGGCTGGCGGCGGCGGCAGGGCTGGCGGCGGCGGGAAAAGTGCTGCTGTTGGCCAGGGCGGCGACACGCTGCTGGAGGCAGACAGGGACGGTGTCCACTGCACACGAGAGCAGGCGCCAGGGCGGGACAGCACGGAGGAAGCATCAGCGAGATACGCTGCTCGCTGCTGATCCTTCCTGCATGACGCGGGCGGTGGCCCGTTCCGTTGATG
>VFQP010003821.1_pt1 | contig 14793 bp, 14 predicted proteins | sample 3512351 | NCBI WGS metagenome assembly VFQP01 (sample SAMN10412372, study PRJNA504923) | tailings metagenome | isolation source: Relicate 1 Philex TSF1 revegetated site | place: Philippines: Tuba, Benguet | collected 2017-08-29 | reverse complement strand
ATGCGCAAGGACCCGCCGTTCGACAGCGAGTTCTTCTACGCCACGCACCTGCTGGAGCAGGCCGAGCGCGAGGGTGCGCGCGTCTTCAACAAGCCCGCGGCGCTGCGCGACCACCCCGAAAAACTCGCGCTGATGGAGTTCGCGCAGTACGCGCCGCCCACGCTGGTGACGCGCTCGCCCGAGGCTATCCGCCACTTCCACGCCGAGCACAAGGACATCATCCTCAAGCCGCTCGATGGCATGGGCGGCATGGGCATCTTCCGTGTCGGGCCCGAAGGCATGAACCTGGGGTCCATCATCGAGACGCTCAACCACGGCGGCCACACCAGCGTGATGGTGCAGCGCTACCTGCCCGAGATCGTGGACGGCGACAAGCGCCTGCTGCTCATCGGCGGCAAGGTGGCGCCCTTCGTGCTGGCGCGCATTCCGCAGGGCAGCGAGGTGCGCGGCAACCTCGCCGCCGGCGGCAAGGGTGTGGCCCAGCCGCTCACCGACGACAACCGCGCGGTGGCCGAGGCCATGGCGCCAGTGCTGGCTGCCCGCGGACTGTTGCTCGTGGGGCTGGACATGATCGGCAACCGCGTGACCGAGATCAACGTCACCAGCCCGACCTGCTTCCAGGAGATCCAGCAACAGACCGGCTTCGACGTGCCGGCCATGTTCGTGGACGCGCTCGAAGCGGCGCTGCGATGAGCGCCGCGCCCGCCGTCCCTGCCGTGCCCGCGGTGGACCCGCTGTTCCTCGCCACACCGCGCGTGGCCACCTTCAACGGCTCGCAGCCGCTCACCAACGCCAGCGGCTTCTTCTTCCAGCGCGGCGAGCGCCTGTTCCTGGCCACAAGCCGGCATGTGTTCATCGACGAGGAGAGCGAGCACCGCCCGGACCGCATCGAGATCACCCTGCACCTGGACCCGCGCGACCTCACGCGCTGCACCGGCTTCTCGATGCCGCTCTACGCCAAGGGCGTGGCAACGTGGCGCCAGGGCCAGGACAGCGGCGGCGACATCGACGTGGCGGTGCTGGAGATCCAACGCCCGGCGCTGCCCGCGGGTGCGTTGGTGTTTGCCTTCACGCCCGTCCACTTGGCGCGCGATTTCAAGGCCGTGCCGATCGACGCCACGCTGTGCATCGCCGGCTACCCGCTGGGCTTTCAGGACACGGTGCACCAATTGCCGGTGCTGCGCCACGCGGCCATCGCGTCGCCGTTCGGCATCCGCTTCCAGGGGCGCGGCTACTTTCTCACCGACGCGCGCACCCACCGGGGCACCAGCGGCGCGCCGGTGGTGATGCGCGATGCCGCGCTCGCCACCAACGCGCTGCCCTGGCGGCTGCTGGGCGTGCACTCGGCGCGCATGGACATGGGCAACCGCGACCGCGTGCTCGACGAATCGCTGGGCCTGAACTGCGCGTGGTACGCCGACATCCTGCTCACGCTGACCGAAGACCGGCCTGCCCCATGACCACCATCCACGCCCCCGCCAATCCCGAGACCGATCCGCGCGTGAAAGCCGTCTTTGACGATATCCGCGCGACGCGAAAAACCGACTTCATCAACAACCTGTGGCGATCGCTGGCCTTCGACCCGGTGCTGCTGGAGAACACTTGGGCCGACGTTAAGCGCGTGATGGCCACACCCTCGCAGCTGGACCCGCTGACCAAGGAGCTGATCTACATCGCGGTGTCCATTGCGAACAACTGCGGTTACTGCGTGCACTCGCACACCGCGGCGGCGCGCGCCCGGGGCATGACGGATGCCCAGCACGCCGAGCTCATGGCCATCGTGTCCCTGGCCGCGAAGACCAACCACCTTGCCACGGCGCTGCAGGTCGAGGTCGATCCGGTGTTCGATACCGCGCGGGGCTGAAGCGCGGCGGCTCAGAGCTTCTCCGTCTCGCCCGCCTTGGGCTGCCACTTCATCAGGCGCTTTTCGATGCGGCCCACCGCCGCATCGAGCACCAGTGCAAAGGTGGTGAGCACGAGGATGCCCGCCATCACGGTGTTGATGTCGAACTGGCCTTCGGCCTGCAGGATGAGGTAGCCCACGCCCTGCGAAGAGCCCAGGTACTCGCCCACCACCGCACCCACGAAGGCCAGGCCGACGCTGGTGTGCAACGAGCTGAACACCCAGCTGGTGGCGCTGGGGAGGTAGACGTGGCGCAGCAGCTGCTTCTGGCTGGCGCCCAGCATGCGCGCGTTGGCCAGCACCACCGGGCTCACTTCCTTGACGCCCTGGTAGACGTTGAAGAACACGATGAAGAACACCAGCGTGACGCCCAGCGCCACCTTGGAGCCCATGCCCAGCCCGAACCACACCGCGAAGATGGGCGCGAGGATGATGCGCGGCATGGAGTTGAGCGCCTTGATGTAGGGCTCCAGGATGGCCGAGGCCATGGGCGATAAGGCCAGCCACAGGCCGCCTGCAAGCCCGGTCACGGCGCCGATGCCGAAGGCCATCAAGGTCTCGGCCAGCGTGACCCACAGGTGCACATAGATGTCGGCATCGCTCACGAACCAGGCCCAGATGCGCGCGAAGATCTTCAGCGGTTCACCAAAGAAGAACGCGGCCTGGCGGTCGTTGTCGAACATGAAGGTCGGCACCAGACCGGGCTTGGTCATGACGTGCCAGAACACGAAGATCAATACCAGCAGGCCGAGTTGCCACAGGCGCAGGTTGCCCGGACGGGGTTTGAGGAACTTCCACATGCGGATGACGGGGCGCGCTCAGGCGGCCTTCTGCAGTTGTTGCTGGTAGCCCTTGAGCACCTCGTCGCGCAGCACGGCCCAGATGGCCGCGTGCAGTTCGAGGAAGCGCGGCAGCGTCTTGACCTCGGCCACGTCGCGCGGGCGCTCGATGTCGATGGTGAAGTCGCCGATGACATGGCTGGCCGGGCCGGCGGACATGATGACCACACGGTCGCTCATGGCGATGGCTTCGTCAAGGTCGTGGGTGATGAAGAGCACCGCCTTTTTCTTGGCCGCCCAGAGCTGCAGCACTTCGTTCTCCATCAGCTGCCGCGTCTGGATGTCCAGCGCCGAGAAGGGTTCGTCCATCAGGATGATGTCCGGGTCGAGCACCAGGGTCTGCGCCAGCGAGGTGCGCTTGCGCATGCCGCCGCTCATCTGGTGCGGGTAGCGGTCGCCGAAGCCGCCCAGGCCCACGCGGCGCAGCCAGTCGTCGGCCTGCGCGCGCGCCTCGGCGTCGGGCACGCCGCGGAACTGCAGGCCGGCCATGACGTTGTCGAGCGCGGTGCGCCAGGGCATGAGGCTCTCGGCCTGGAACATGTAGCCCGCGCGCGCATTGATGCCCTGGAGCGGCTCGCCGAAGATGCGCGCGCTGCCCTTGCTGGGTTCGAGCAGCCCGGCCGCGACGTTGAGCAGCGTGCTCTTGCCGCAGCCGGTGGGGCCCACCACGCTCACGAACTCGCCCGCTTGGACCTTCAGGTCCACGCCCTCGACCGCGGTGTAGCGCTGGCCGGGGGCGTCCTTGCTGATGAAGGTGCAGGCGACATCCTGCAGTTCGATCGCCGCTGCCGTCATGTCATCCCTTCGGGTACTTGGCGTTGGCCTTCTGCGCGAACGCGTTGGTGTAGACGGCGCTGAGATCGAGCTTGGCCTTCGCGAGCTCGGCGTCCACGCTGCCCAGTGCCTTGAAGGCGGTCTCGGAGCCCTTGGCCGGGATCATGCCGTCGGGCGAGAGCGCCTTCTGGGCGGCCAGGAAGCCGTCGATGTAGATCGCGCGGTCACCCAGCAGGTAGCTCTCGGGCACCACCTTGATGATGTCGCCCGGGCCGGCCTTCTGGATCCACTTGTTGGCGCGCACCATGGCGTTGGCCATGGCCTGGGCGGTGTTGGGGTTGCGATCGAGGAAGGGCTGCGGGCAGTACAGGCAGCCAGCCGGCATCGGGCCGCCGAACACGCGCTCGGCCTCGCTCACGATGCGCGTGTCCGTGACGATCTTCAGGTCGCCCGAGCGCTGCAGCAGCGTGATCACCGGATCGAGGTTGCTGATCGCATCGATCTGCCCGGCGCGCATGGCGGCCACCGCGCCGTTGCTGGCACCCACGCCGACGATGCTGACATCGCCGGGCTTGAGGCCCGCCTTGGCGAGCACGAAGTTCACCAGCACGTTGGTCGAGCTGCCCGGCGCGGTCACCCCGATCTTCTTGCCTTTCAGTTCAGCCACGTCCTTGAAGTTGGGCATGGTCTTGGGGTTGATGCCGAGCACGATCTGCGGCGCCAGGCCCTGCAGCACGAAGGCCCGCATGGGCTGGCCCTTGAACTGCATGTTGATCGTGTGTTCGAAGGCGCCGGAAACGACGTCCGCGCTGCCGCCCACCACGGCCTGCAATGCGCGCGAGCCGCCAGCGAAGTCGACGATGGTGAGGTCCAGGCCTTCGTCCTTGAAGTAGCCCAGTTGCTCGGCGATGGTGAGCGGCAGGTAGTAGAAGAGGTTCTTGCCACCGACGGCGATGGTGCACTTGGGCTTCTCGAGGCCCTGCGCGAAGCTCAGGTTCGGCAGGCTGGCGGCGGCGATACCGCCGGCGATGAAGTGGCGTCGTTGCATGGTTTGTCTCCTGTGTGCGGAAGAAATTTGCGCACGCCCGCAGCGGGTGCGGGGCACGCAAGGATGATAGGCCGAGGGGGTATCCGCACGGGACACCCGGAGATCAGGGTTGACCCTGTGCCCGCTTCAATCGATGGGCAGGCCGTCGACGAAGACCTTGAGCTCGTTGGGCGCGAACGCGGTCCAGGCCTCGTTGCTTGTGAGCGGCGTGGTCACGATCACCGCGGCCCGGTCGCCCGGGTGGTTCACGGTGGCGAAGTCCACCGTCCAGTCGCAGTCCTTGAGCGTGGCCTGCGCAAACGGGTGCTGGCGCACCAGCCAGTGCAGGTTCGTGCTGCAGTGGGCCCACAGCGCCTCGCCGTTGGATAGCAGGAAGTTGAAATTGCCAAAGCGCGTGACGTGCGGGATCAGCTCGCGCAACGTGTGCGTGAGCTCGTGCACGCTGGGCAGCCCCGCGTGCGATTTGTGCAGCTCCTGCATCAGCCAGCAGAAAGCGCGCTCGCTGTCGGTGTTGCCCACCGGGCGGAAGTGGCTGTGCAGCGGCGGTACATAGTCCTTCAGGTCGCCGTTGTGGGCGAACACCCATTGCCGGCCCCAGAGCTCGCGCACGAAGGGGTGCGCGTTCTCCAGCGCCACCTCGCCGATGGTGGCCTTGCGCACGTGGGCAATGATGTTGCGGCTCTTGAGCGGATAGGCCTGCAGGAACTGCGCCATCGGCGAATGCGCTGCGCTCTGGTGGTCGAGGAACAGGCGCAGGCCCTTGCCTTCGAAGAAGGCGATGCCCCAACCGTCGGCGTGGTGGTCGGTGTTGCCGCCGCGCTCGCGAAAGCCGGTGAAGCTGAAGGTGGCGTCGGTGGGGGTGGCGCAGTTCAGGCCGAGCAGCTGGCACATGGTGGCGGCTATTGTGTGCGGCTGTCGGCCTTGAGCCGCAGCGCGGCGATGAGCGCCACACCGCAGATGACAGCCAGCAGGATAAACGTCTCGTTGAACGCAGCCAGCCGATCGGGCGCGCGGCTGGTGCTGTCCAGGACCTGGCCGTGCGCGGCCAGCCGCCACTCCAGGAAGATGCCGCACAGGCTCACGCCCGCAGCGCCCCCCAGCATGCGCAGGAAGTTGATGGCGCTGGAGCCTTGCGGGATGTGGCCGCGGTCGAGCCCGCGCATGGCACCGATGTTGAGCGAGGGCAGGATGAAGCCCAGCCCGATGCGGCCCAGGATGGCCCACATGATGAGCAACGGGATCATCAGGCCGGCGTGGTCGAGGCGGATCGTCACCATCAGCGCGAACGAGGCCGCCAGCAGCAGCAGGCCGATGCTGACCAGCCGGTGCGTGGGCTGCCGGTCGGCCAGGCGCCCCACCGCGGCGATCGTCACCGCCAGCACCAGGCCGGAGGGCAGCAGCACCGTGCCCACCACCGAGGGCGAGAGCTGCAGGCCCATCTGCATGTACACCGGCAGCAGGTAGGTGGAGCCGAACAGCGCGATGCCGTAGATGAAGGCCACGATGCTGCCCATGGCGAAGCGCCGGTCGCGAAACAGCGATAGGTTCATGAGCGGCTCCATGCCGCCGGCCGCGCGGCGCTGCAGGGTGCGCCGCTCCAGCCAGATGAAGGCCAGCAGCAGGCCCACGGCCGACGCCAGCAGCGTGAATGCCGTGGCCAGGGTGCCGCCCTGCAGCTCCACCAGGCCATTGAGCAGGCACAGCGTGCCGGCAGCCGCGAGCAGCAGGCCGCGCCAGTCGAGCCCCGCACCGGCGCGGTTGGCCGCGGCGCCGCCGGGCGCGGTGGTGGGCACCAGCTTCCTGGCCAGCCAGAGCGAGACCACGCACAGCGGCACCACCATGAAGAAGATCGAGCGCCAACCGAACCAGTCGACCAGCACGCCGCCGATGCTGGGCCCCAGCGCCGGTGCCAGCACCACGCCCATGCCGAAGATGCCGCTGGCGCGGCCCTGCTCGCTCGAGTCGAAGGCGCGCAGGATGATGATGGCCGGGATGGGTTGCACCACGCCCGCGGCCAGGCCCTCGGCCACGCGCGCGGCCAGCACCAGCGGGTAGTGATCCGCCAGGCCACCGGCCACGCCGCCGACCAGCAGCAGCCACATGCAACCCTCGTAGGTGCGGCGGTAGCCGTAGCGCGCCAGCAGCCAGGGCGTGGTCAGCATCGAGACCGTCATGGCGGCCATGAAGCCCGAGGTGACCCACTGCGCGCGCTCCTGGCCGAGCGTGAAGTGGTGGCTCATGTCGGGAATGGCCACGTTCACCACGGTGGACGACATCACCGAGGCCATGGTGCCCACCATCACCGCCAGCAGCAGCAGCCAGCGGTAGCGCGGGCCGTAGCGTTCGCGCAGCGCGGGCAGGCTGCCGGGGTCGGGGCTGTCGTTCATCCGGCTTGGCGGGCGGCCGCCCTCACGCAGTCGGGGCAGATGCAGGCCGCGCCGCGCGCGGCTTCGGGAATGCGCGCGAGCAGCGCGGGCGAGAAGCTTGCACCCACGCACCAGCACGGCGGCTGCGGTTCGCCGGTGGTTTTGGCGAGCTCCATGGCGCAGCGGTTGTCGCCGCCGCACAGCGGGCAGCGCGTGGCGTCGGCGGGTGTGGGCATCGGAGTGGTCATGGCGAGGTGCGGGGCGCGCTGTGATACGGTCAGCGCGTGATTCGCCTTGCCATTGTCGCCGCAGCGTTGTGGGCCGCTGCTGCCGCCGCCCAGAGCCCTTCCCCCACCCCCTTGCGTGTGCCCGACACCATGGCGCAGCGCGTGCTGGCCTGCACCGCCTGCCATGGCGAGCAGGGCCGCGCCACGCCCGACGGCTACTTCCCGCGCATCGCGGGCAAGCCCGCGGCCTACCTGCACAACCAGCTGCGCCACTTCCAGGCCGGCCGCCGTCAGGCCGTGGGCATGGCGTCGCTGCTCGACCACCTCGACGACGCCTACCTGCGCGACATGGCCGAACACTTTGCCGCGTTGCACTTGCCTTACCCACCGCCTGCGCCAGCGCAGGGCACGCCGGCGCAGCGCGCGCGTGGCGAACAACTGGTGCGGGTGGGCGATCCATCGAAGGGCCTGCCTTCCTGCGCCAGTTGCCACGGCGAGCGCATGACCGGCGTGCAGCCCGCCATTCCAGGCCTGCTCGGCCTGCCGCGCGACTACCTCATTGGCCAGCTTGGCGGCTGGCAGACTGGCCTGCGCCACGCCAGCGCGCCCGACTGCATGGCCGCGGTGGCGAAGAAACTCAGCGGCGAGGACGTGAGCGCGGTGGCGAGCTGGCTCGCTGCGCAGCCCTTGCCCGCCGACACGCGCCCGGCCGAGCGCCTGCCCGCCGCGCTGCCCATCGCCTGCGGCAGCGATCTCGGGGGCGTGAAATGACGCGCCGCATCGCTGTTGCTGCACTGGCACTGCTGGTGTTGTTGGCCGTCGCCTTCGGCGTGGCGGTGTGGCGCGAGACGCGCCCCGCGCCCTTGCTCGCCGGCCCCGATCCGACGCCCACACCGGCCCTGCTGGCGCGCGGCGAACTGCTCGCGCGCGCCGGCAACTGCATGGCCTGCCACACCGCCAAGGGCGGCGAGGCCTGGGCCGGTGGCCACGCGGTGCACACGCGCTTCGGCGCCATCGTGAGCAGCAACCTCACGCCGCACGCCAGCGGTCTGGGGCGGTGGAACGCGGCCGAGTTTCACCGCGCACTGCACCATGGTCAGTCGCGCGACGGCCGCCTGCTCTATCCTGCGTTTCCCTACGCGCACACCACACGGCTCGCGCGCGCCGATACCGACGCGCTGTTCGCCTGGCTGCGCACCTTGCCCGCGGTGGACCGCCCGCGCGCGCCGCACCAGTTGCGCTTCCCTTATGACCAACCGCTTGCGCTGGCGGCGTGGCGCGTGCTGTTCTTTCGGCCCGGTGAACTTCGCGACGACCCCGCGCGCAGCGCCGAGTGGAACCGTGGTGCCGTGTGGGTGCAGGGTGTGGCGCACTGCGCTGCTTGCCATCGCGCGCCCAGCTGGTTGGAAGGCCCCGGGCAGGCACTCGCCGGCGGGCTCATGCCCGACGGCGCCTGGTGGGCACCTTCCTTGCGCGACCCGGCCGAAGCCGGCGTGCAGGACTGGACCATCGACGACACCGTGAAGCTCTTGCGCGACGGCCGCAACGCGCGCGCCAGCGTGGCCGGCCCCATGGCCGACGTGGTGCGCCATGGCACGCAGCACCTGCCCGAGGCCGAGCTGCGCGCCATCGCCACCTATCTGAAGGAATTGCCGCGCGAGCCCGTGGCGCGCGACGACGAGCCCGCCGAACCGCGACTGCTGTTGCTGGGTGCCCGCGTGTACGAGCAGCGTTGTGCGCAGTGCCACGGCGAACAGGGTGAAGGCGCCTGGGCCGAAGGGGCTCCGCTCGACGGTCCCTGGGCCTTCCCGCCGCTCGCGGGCAACCGCGCGGTCACGCAGGCCTCACCCGTCAATCTGGTGCGCTGGGTGCTGGACGGCGGTTACGGCCCTGGCACGGCCGCGCACCCGCAGCCCTGGGGCATGCCGCCGTTTCGCAGCCAACTGACGGATGAAGAGATCGCCGCCGTGGCCAGCCACGTGCGTCAGGCCTGGGGCAACCGGGCGGGCGGTGTGAGCGCCCTGCAGGTGCAGCAACTGCGCTGAGCGCGAGCCGCCCGCAGGCATCAGACGGCGGCCACCGCCCCATCGCTGCGCGGATCGGCTGCGCCTTCCATGCCGCCATCCGCGTGGCGCACCAGCGCGCCGGCGTGGCCCATGGTGTCGCTGAAGGCCTCGCCCAGCACTTCCACCGCATGGCCGGCATCGGCCAGGGCGCGCACCAGGTGCGGGTCGAAACGGCTCTCCAGTTTGAGCGTGGTGCTGCTGGCGCCCCAGGTGCGCCCGAGCAGCCAGCGCGGCGCGCTCACGGCCTGCTGCAGCGTCTGGCCGAAGCGCGCGTAGCGCGTGAACACGGTGGCCTGCGTCTGCGGCTGGCCTTCGCCACCCATGGTGCCGAACGGCATCACGCGGCCGTCGTCGAACAAGGCCAGCGATGGGTTGAGCGTGTGAAAGGGTTTGCGGCCGGGTTCCAGGGTGTTGAGCGCGCGCGGATGCAGCGAGAAGCTTGTGCCGCGGTTCTGCCAGCAGATGCCCAGGCCATCGAGCACGGTGCCCGAACCGAATTCCCAATACACGCTCTGGATGAAACTCACCGCACGGCCCTCGCGGTCGATCACGCCCATCCAGATGGTGTCGCCCGGCGCGCTGGGATCGGGCCAGGGCAGGGCTTGCTTCGGATCGATGCTGGACGCGAGCGCGTCGAGCGCCACAGGTTGCAGGTGGTGGCGCGGATCTTCGGGCAGGTGGTCGGGGTCGGTGACGAGGCGGTCGCGCACGCGAAACGCGCGCTTGGTGGCCTCGACCACGCCATGCACGTGCGCGAAGCCTTCACCCTCGGCCACGCCCAGGCGATCGAACAGGCCGAGGATCATCAGCGTCGACAGGCCTTGCGTCGGTGGCGGCAGGTTGTAGACGGTGCTGTCGTGCAGGCGAACCGCGAGCGGATCGACGAAGCGCGCGCGGTAGGCGGCGAGATCCTCGGGCCCCACGGGGCTGCCCGCTCGCAGCAACGCCGCGCCGATGCGCGCGCCCAACTCGCCGCGATAGAAGTCGTCCAGCCCGCGCGTGGCCAGGTGTTGCAGTGTGTCTGCCAGCGCGTTCTGGCGCAGACGGTCACCCGTGCGCGGTGGTTGGCCGTCGATCAGGTAGGTGGACGCGAAGCCGGGCGCTTCGCCGAGGCCGTCGAGCAACTTGCTGCGGGTGAGCGCGGCCTGGCTGGCCGTCACCGCCACGCCGTCCCGCGCATGGCGGATGGCGTCGGACAGCAACCGGGGCAAGCCCAGCACGCCACCCCAGCGCGTCGACACCTCCAGCGCGCGTGCCCACCCACCCACCGTGCCCGCCACCGTGAGTGCCGCCAGCGGGCCACGCGAGGGGATGGCCTCGAAGCCTTTGTAGAACTCGCGCGAGGCCAGCCGGGCGGCCGGCCCACAGGCCTCGATCGCCACCGGGGCCTGGCCGGGTTCGTGGATCAACCAGAACCCATCGCCACCAATGGCGTTCATGTGGGGATAGACCACCGCGATGGTGGAGGCCGCGGCGATCATGGCTTCCACGGCATTGCCGCCGTCGCGCAGCACGTCGCGCGCGGCCTGAGCGGCCAGGTGGTGGGGCGCGACGGCCATGCCGCCGTAGGCCCTGAGGGTGTGAATCATCCCGACGACTCCTTCGTTTTTGTCTGGTCTGCCAGCAAAGGCGCAAGCAAGTGTCGCACCTGCACGCTGCCAGACCTGTCAGAACTGACAGGTCTGGGCTTGCCTGCCAACTAAAAAGCGATAGACTTGCGGCGGGAGCCGAAAGGCTCTCCCCGCTTTTCCTCCCTGAGCGGGTGCCTTAGTGTGTGACAGCAAAAAGGCTTCCCAACCCGGCTCTGGCCGGGTTTTTTTTGCCCGCTCAAACCCCCGTTGGGGGACGGAAGTGAGGGCTCTACACTGCCCCCATGCTCTGGGTCAAAGCCTTTCACATCGTCTTCGTGGCGAGCTGGTTCGCTGGCTTGTTCTACCTGCCACGCCTCTTCGTCAATCTGGCCATGGTGCCGCCCGAAAGCGTGGCCGAACGTCAGCGTCTGCTGCTCATGGCCCGCAAGCTCTTGCGCTTCACCACGCTGCTTTCGGTGCCCGCGCTGGCCCTGGGGCTGTGGCTCTGGTTGGGTTATGGCATCGGGCGTGGCGCTGGCAGCGGGTGGATGCACGCCAAGTTGCTGGTCGTGCTGTTGGTGGTGGGCTACCACCACGCCTGTGGGGCTTTGCTGCGGCGCTTTGAAGCGGGGCGCAACCAGCGCTCCCACACCTGGTACCGCTGGTTCAACGAGCTGCCTGTGCTGCTGTTGGTGGCGGCTGTGGTGCTGGTGGTGGTCAAGCCGTTCTGAACGGGGCGGGCGATGCGCACCTCTGCCTGGCCGCTGGCTTTCCTTTACGCGGGGCTTGTCCTGTATGCCAGCCTGTATCCGTTCACCGGGTGGCGGGTGCAGGGGGTTCAGCCCTGGTCCTGGCTGAGCGCGCCCTGGCCCCAGTACTGGACGGCTTTCGATCTGTACGCCAATTTCCTCGGCTACGTACCCCTGGGCTTGCTTCTGGCGCTGGGGGCGTGGCGGCTGGGGTGGCCGCGTGTTGCCTGGGGTCTGGGCGTGGGGCTGCCGCTTCTGCTGTCGGCCGGTGTTGAAAGCGCACAGACCTACCTGCTGGTGCGGGTTCCATCGAACCTCGACTTCGCGCTCAACACACTGGGTGGGGCGACAGGGGCCTTCCTTGCGTGGTGGCTCCAGCGCAGCGGGTTGCTGCAGTACTGGGGGAGCTGGCGCGAAGCCTGGTTTGCGCCTGGCACGCACGGCAGCCTGGTGCTGCTGGCGATCTGGCCGCTGGCCCTGCTTTACCCGCTGTCTGTGCCTTTCGGCCTTGGGCAGGCCTGGGACCATCTCGCGCAGGCCCTGGCCGACTGGTGGTGGGACACGCCCTTCATCGCCTGGCTGCCCGAGCCCGGCCAACCGGCCGATCCCCTGAGCCCGTTGACCGAGGCCTTCTGTGTGACGCTGGGCTTGCTGGCGCCGCTTCTGATGGTGTACGGCGACATGCGGGGGTGGTGGCGCCGCCTGGTGTTTGCGGGGGTGTTCCTGGCCGCAGCCTGGGGGGTGGCCGGGCTCTCCGGCGCGCTGACCTATGGGCCGGTGCATGCCTGGTCGTGGGCAACCGACCCGGTGGTGGCGGGGTTGGTGGGTGCTGCGCTGGCCGCTGCCCTGTGCGCGCCGTTGACGCGGCGCCTGTGCCACGCGCTGATGCTGCTCAGCCTGGGGGTGATGCTTGCTCTGCTGAACCGCGCTCCCGAAGTCCCGTACTTCGCGCAGTCGATCGAGATCTGGGAGCAAGGGCGATTCATCCGCTTTCATGGCTTGTCGCAATGGCTGGGGTGGCTGTGGCCCTACGCCGCCATCCTTTTCGGCCTGCGCGCGGTGGCCCGGTCGCCCGGTGCCAGCGGGGCGCAGGCCTAGAATTCGCGCATGTCCGAACCTGCAGCGCCCGCTTCCTCTTATTACCAGCGCCACATCTTCTTCTGCCTCAACCAGCGCGAAGGGGGCGAGGCCTGCTGCGCCGATCACAAGGCGGAGGCGGCTTTTGCACGCTGCAAGTCGCAAGCCAAGTCGATGGGCCTGCTCGGTCCCGGCGGTGTGCGGGTCAATCGGGCGGGGTGTCTGGATCGCTGCGCCGGCGGCCCGATCGCGGTGGTCTATCCCGAAGCGGTTTGGTACAGCTATGTGGACCAGGACGACATCGACGAAATCGTCCGCTCTCATTTGCGCGATGGCGTGGTCGTCGAGCGGCTGCGCACGCCACCGGATGTAGGCCGTTGACGTGAACGCGCAAACGGAAGTTCGGCTGATGGCTGGCCCGGTGGGGGCCATCGAGATCGCGATCGACCGCCCCGAGGGCGAGCCGACCGGCGTGGCGGTGATTGCGCACCCGCATCCCCTGCACGGGGGCACGATGACCAACAAGGTGGTGCAAACGCTCGCTCGCGCCGCCGTGATCGTCGGGCTGACTGCCGTGCGGTTCAACTTCCGCGGCGTCGGGCGCAGCGAAGGGGTGCATGACGAGGGGCGCGGCGAGTTCGACGACCTGCTGGCGGTGGTGCAGGCCGAGGCGCCTCAGGGCCCGTTGGCACTGGCCGGTTTTTCGTTCGGCGCCTTTGTGACCAGCCAGGCCGTGCATCACCTGCACACCACCGGGCGGGATCTGCGGCATGTGGCACTGATCGGTACCGCAGCCAGCCGGTTCTCCGTCGTGCCCATTCCCGAGGAACTCCGGGCGCGCACGCTGGTCGTTCACGGCGAGCTCGATGACACCGTGCCCTTGTCGGCCGTGATGGACTGGGCCAGGCCCCAGGTGCTGCCCCTTACGGTTGTGCCGGGTGGAGGCCATTTCTTCCACGGGCAACTGCCCTTGTTGCGCGAGCTTGTCGTGCGCCACCTGCGCGTCTGACGTCTCTCTCTCGATTCTTTTAGGACTGCTGTTTTGCGTTTGTCTTTTCGCTCCCTGTTCTCCGGCCTGATTCTGGGTTTGGGCGTACACCTCGGCGTAGCCGCCCAGATGCCCCAGCCGCCCGAGATTGCCGCCCGCGCCTACCTGCTGCTCGACGTGACCACCGGCCAGGTGCTGGCGAGCAAGGAGCCCGATGTGCCGGTCGAGCCGGCCTCGCTCACGAAGCTCATGACGGCTTACCTGGTGTTCGACGCGTTGCGCGCCGGCAAGATCACGTTGACCCAGACCTTCGGTGTCAGCGAACGCGCCTGGAAGATGCCAGGCTCGCGCATGTTCATCGACCCCAAGATGCAAGTGCCGGTCGAAGACCTCATCAAGGGCATGATCGTGCAGTCAGGCAACGATGCCACGGTGGCTCTGGCCGAGGGGGTGGCGGGCTCGGTGGAGCGTTTTGTCGAGCTCATGAACCAGCAGGCCAAGGCCCTGGGCATGAAGGCCACCGGCTATCGCAATCCGGAAGGCCTCACGGAAGCGGGTCACACCACCACCGCGCGCGACCTGGCCACGCTGGCCACGCGCCTGATGAACGACTTCCCGCAGTACGTGGGCTACTACGCCATCCAGCGCTACCGCTACCCGGGCACGCCGGCGACCAACGACACCAACCGCAACCTGCTGCTGTTCCGCGACCCGACGGTCGACGGCCTCAAGACCGGCCACACCAACGCTGCGGGCTATTGCCTGGTGGCCACCGCGCGCCGCCCGGTGCCTGGCCTGGGCGATGGCCCCGCCGGCCAGCGCCGCCTGTTGTCCGTGATGCTGGGCGCGTCGAGCGAGAATGCGCGCGCCGCCGAATCCCAGAAGCTGCTGAACTGGGGCTACACCGCGTTCGACACCGTGCGCCTGCTGGCCGCCAACCAGCCGGCCGCCGAGCCGCGCATCTGGAAGGGCAAGGCCGATACCGCCAAGCTGGGGCGCCCGGAAGGCGCCGTGGTCTCGGTGCCAGCGGGCGAGGGCGCCCGCCTGAAGTCGGAGGTGGTTCGCCCCGAACCGCTGGTGGCGCCCCTTCAGAAGGGGCAGCCGGTGGGCACTCTGCGCGTCACCACGGCCGCCGGTCAGCCGGTGGTCGAGGTGCCGCTGACGGTGCTCGAGACCGTCGAAGAG
>VFQP010003820.1_pt1 | contig 14799 bp, 15 predicted proteins | sample 3512351 | NCBI WGS metagenome assembly VFQP01 (sample SAMN10412372, study PRJNA504923) | tailings metagenome | isolation source: Relicate 1 Philex TSF1 revegetated site | place: Philippines: Tuba, Benguet | collected 2017-08-29 | reverse complement strand
CTGGGCGACAGGGCAGCCTGGCGGGGCGCGAACCGAGTGTTTCTCTGAGACAACCGACTTACGCGCTCAGCAAGCGCTAAACCGTCTGAAATTGATCTGCCGCGTCGGGAGCTCAAGTCGCCAGATTCTTGGGCACGTGGCTCGCCGGAGCCACCGAGGCCAGCATGCGCCTTGGCGACACAGGGGGAACGAACCCGCTGTTCAACTCGTTCGCCAAATAGAGAAGAACCAATCAGAGGAGCTTAGAGAGATGGCAGTCAATATGTCTGATATCCATGAGCACATGAAGGTCGTTGGTTCAGATGGTAAGCCCGTCGGTATCGTGGATCGCGTCGAGGGCGATCGGATCAAGCTGACGAAGGACGATCCTGCGGCCCACGGCAAGCATCACTACATCGAAAAGTCTGCGGTCCATCACGTGAAGGACGGCGAGGTATGCCTCTCGCAGAACGTCGATGAAGCGAAGAGCCGCTTCAACTGACTCGATAAGCTGGTCTGCAATGAGTGGGCGCTGCGCCAAGGTGGTGCGGCGCCTTCTCTTGCGGATGCGCCGATTTGAAGGTGCAATGGCGAACTGCGGGAGGGATTGCTCATGGCACGTCGCAGAGCGACGCTGGCCGAGCGCAAAGATCTGCACGACGGACGCACAATCTGGCACGACACCGGACGGCGGCGAGCGGCAGATTCGCGCGGATGAGACGTTCGATATTGCCATCGTTGGCGGCGGTATCACCGGCGCAATCATTGCTCTGACGCCCACGGCCGACGGTCACGAGGTTGCAGTTGTCGACCGGCGTGTGCCCGGTGAAGGCTCCACGATCGCCAGCACGGCCATGATCCAGTTTGAGTTCGATACGCCACTGATCCACCTCGCCAAGAAGATCGGTAAGCAAAATGCCGAGCGCGCCTACATCCGTTCGGCGCGCGCAGTCGAAGACCTTCGGAATCTGATCAAATCGAACTCACTCGCCTCCCATTGAGTAGATCGCGGCGCACTATATCTGGCGGGCAGCACACTCGGACCTCGATCTATGAAGGACGAGACCGACGCGCGGCGAGCGATCGGACTTACGTCGAGATATCTCACTTCTGCAGAAATCCGGGCCGAGTTCGACATAGAGGCTTCGGCGGCCATCCTCTCTGGTGGCGCGGGTGAACTCAATCCTGTGAGCATGTCAGCCGAATGTCTGAGGGCCGCCAAGCGCATGGGCGCCACCGTCATTGCACCATGTGAGATCGTCGACATGAAGGGCCGTGGCAGCGGTGTTCGGTTGACGACCACCGAAGGAGCCGAGATCTCCGCGCGGCGCGTGATCCTGACAACTGGCTACGAGGTCGTTTCGTGCCTGCCCAAGAGCGCCTTTCGAATTGTCTCTTCCTGGGCAATCGCGACCAAGAAGCTACCGCAGTCGGCATTTTGGCCGGCCGCTGCCTAATTTGGGAGGCGGCTGATCCATACCTTTACCTGCGCACCACGCGAGATGGACGGATTCTCGCAGGCGGCAGACTCGGGTCTCACTGATCCCACGCGTCGTGCCGACGCTGTGCCGAGCAAGGCCGAGCGTCTGATTTCGAAGGTGCGCAGGCTTCTTCGCAAGCCCTATCTCGAAGTTGACTACGCTTGGGGAGGGGCGTTTGCGGAGAGCCCCAAGAGCTTGCCGGTGTTCAGAGAAGTGGAGCAGGTGTCGGGAGCATTTGCTGTCCTCGGCAGCGGCGGCAATGGAATTACGTTTGCAATGCTGGCTGCCGACGTTGCGAAAGCGTGGATCAGGGGGTGAACGGACCCTGATGCGCATCTCTTCGCGGGACACAACTAGCGGTGCGCGCCCTCACTGCCTGTAGATGTGTCCTTCGCTTCCGTCAGCGGCGTGGTCGCGTCATTCAATCCAACTTTGGACGCTACGGCGTGCAGCATGACCAGAACTACAATGGTGAGAAACGTCGCCAATAGCGCAATCTTCCAATAGCCGAGGCCGCAAGCGACGCCGACTGCACCGGCGAGCCACATGCCTGCGCCTGTCGTGAGGCCATGCACTTCGCCACGGGCGAGAATGATTGTCCCCGCGGCAAGAAAGGCGACGCCCGCAGTGACCGCTTCGATAACGCGGATCGGGTCGACCTTCACTTCCTCTGAGACGGACGCGGCCTGAAACACCGGCGCATAGACGATCTCGATCGTAAGAATGCCGAACGTTGCAGCGGCGATACAAATGAGCACATGCGTGCGAAGGCCGGCGGGCCGGTTTCGCCATTCCCGCTCAAATCCGATGGCCGCGCCGAGGATGGCGGCAAGCAGCATGCGCGCGGCAATCACGGGGAAGGGAAGGTGCCCCGGATTGGCAAATTCCGCGGACAGCGCATCCATGATCACCCTCCGATAACACCAGACGATCACAGACAACGCGCGCGGCCGAAATGAGTTCCGCGGACCATCGTCAACACGCAGTAAGCCAGAGAGTGCCGGCGAAAGTGAAGACGACAGCACCGAGTGCCGCGAGCCCGCAGAGAACTGACACGCGCATCAGGAACGTGGTGGTGGTACCGCATAGCTCTGCCTTGCGCGAGATGTCGAGCAGCGACCAGTACAGAACCGCGACGCCCGCCATCCCCGCAAGATAGGCGCCAATCTGCATCAGCCGCTGAAGGTTGATCGCGCCGAATAGCTCGATGCGCTCCCACGCAAGTCGACACCCGACAGCCTGCATCCCATAAAGCACGAGAAAGATCACACTCCATGCCGTGAACCCCACTGCAAGAAGAGCAATCGGTCTGGCACCTTTCAGCGTCCAGCTCATCGCGGCATACCCGCGCCGGAGATGCTCGTCAGGCCAACGATAAAGAGCAGCCCGAGAATGTTCGCTACGGCGCAGTAGTCATGCCACTGCCGACCGATGCGCAGATCGAGCGTGCGGAGCGCCGACACCCGTCGGCTTCGTACGCGTGCCACGCCAAACAACGCGAATACGATGCCAATAGCATGATGTGCCGCGAGATAGATGAGAACAACGAATACCGTGGCAGAGAGCGCGTGTGCCTCGATGCTCGGCAGGCGGGTGAGGGCGATGGTTAGTACGAGCGTCGCGGCAATTGCATGACTGAAGGCGCAGGCCACGAGTGGAGGCATTGGCCTTCCACCGACGGCGCTCAAGGCCCGACGCCCCGCCGTGGCCGCGGCAATCGCAGCAAATGCTGCGGCGGTCGGCAGAACGACGCCCGGCGCCGGCAGCTCAGGAGGAGGCCAGTTTGGCGCAGACACCCAGAGAAAGAGGCCACCAAACAGGAGTGAGGTGTAGAGCGTTGCGTTGGCTGCGAGCGTGAACGCCATGGCCCACCACGATGGCGCGTCGGGACACTCACCGTGATAGGGCGCCGCCTCTCCACGACCGATCGTTACTGGTCCCGTATCCTCGATCAACCCTGTGTCGCGGGTCCATTGCAGGAAGCATACGACGACCGCTGCCAGGCCCAAGACAGCGATCCAATAGAACTTGAACAGGACGGCCAGAAAGAATGCGCCTGTCGTGGCGGCAGTGATCAGCGGAAGGAACGTCGGGCGCGGGAGAACGATCACCTGATCGATGCGTCCGGTGATCATATCGACGCCGAGAGTTTCCATCTGCCTGCGGCGCGCAAAGGCGAGATATCCCTGCCCTCCTGCCAGCTGAGCCGCAAGTGCGCCGGGATCGAGCATATCCGCACGGCGGGCGACCGACGGTAGTGAAGCAAAATTGTAGGGAGTAGGCGGGATCGGCATCGCCCATTCGAGCGTGGATGCTTGCCAGGGATTGCGCCGACTGCGGGGTGCAAGGTGCATGAGCAGCAGCAGGTCGATCACCGCCATGGCGAAGCCGATCGCCATGACGAAACTACCAATCGACGAGAGCAGATTGAGGAACTCCCATCCGAACTCCGGCAGGTAAGTGTGGACCCGTCGCGGCATTCCCTTGAGCCCCGTCAGATGCATCACGAGGAAGGTCAGATTGAATCCCGCAAAGATCGTCCAAAACGCTATCACGGACATGTAGCGCGATGGCTGGCGGCCCGTTGCGTGCGGCAGCCAATGATAAGCGGCGCCCATCATCGGCAGGACGAAGCCACCGACGAGTACGTAATGCAGATGCGCGACCACGAAGTGCGTATCGTGGGTTTGAAGATTGAACGGAACGATCGCGAGCATGACGCCCGTGAGCCCGCCTATCACAAACACGAAGAACATGCCGAACACATAGAGCATCGGCAGCGAGAAGCGCGGCTTGCCGTGAGCGAGCGTTGCGAGCCAAGCAAAGATCTGTACGGCCGTGGGCACAGCTACGAGCACACTCGCAGCGGCGAAGAAGCTCTGCGCGAGATGCGGAATGCCGACCGCGTACATGTGGTGAACCCACAGCCCGAAGGACAGAAATGCCATGGAGATCACCGCGACCACCACGGCGGTGTAGCCGACAAGCGGCCGCCCCGCGAATACAGGAAGCATGGTGGAAACGAGGCCGGCGGCCGGGAGGAAGATAATGTAGACCTCTGGATGACCGAACAACCAGAACAGATGCTGCCAGAGCAGCGGATCTCCTCCGCGCGTCGGATCGAAGAACGGCAATCCGAAGGCGCGCTCGACCTCGAGCAGGATGGAACCGAGGATGAGCGGCGGAAAGCCGATCAGCATCATCACGGCGACCGTCAGCATGTACCAGGCGAAGATCGGCATTCGGTCGAGTGACATGCCCGGTGCACGCACCTTGAGGATGCTTACGGCGATTTCGACCGCAGCGCAGATCGCCGATATCTCGACGAACGTGACGCCGAGGAGCCAGAGGTCGGCGTTGATCCCCGGCGTGTACGTGCCCGATGAGAGGGGCGTGTACATGAACCAGCCGGAGTTCGGCGCGACTCCTGCGAGCAGGCCGACAATGAGCATCGAGCCGCCGAACAGATAGCACCAGTAGCCGTAGGCGGAGAGCCGCGGAAAAGCGAAGTCGCGAGCGCCGAGAATCTTAGGCAGCAGGTAGATCGCGAAACCCTCGAAGAGAGGGATCGCGAACAAGAACATCATGATCGTCCCGTGCATGGTGAAGATCTGCGCATAGAGATCTCCTCCCATGAATGCGCTGCCGGATGTCGCGAGCTGCGTGCGGATCAGCATGCCGAGCCCGCCGCCAATCGCGAAGAACACGAATGCGGTGATGATGAAGCGGCGTCCGAGGACCGTGTGGTTGACGGCCGCGAGGCGCCGGATGCCTTTCCCCGGGTCCCATATTGCCGAAAGGGCTTTGTGCAGCTTAATTGGCGAAACTGTCTTCTCAGGCGCGCTCATGGCTGCGCCCTCGGCAGCGTGGACTTGCGAGCCTCGCTGGCTGCCTCATCGAGGGCGCGCGCAAACTCGCTCGGCATATGCGCCTGCACGGTGAAGTACATCGACGTGTGACCCGTGCCGCAGAACTCCGCGCAGGCGCCGCGATACGTGCCGGGCGCGTCAGCGAGAAGCCGCAATCGCGCTGCGTGGCCTGGAATCGCGTCCACCTTCCCGGCGAGTCGCGGTACCCAGAAACTGTGAATGACGTCCTCGCTCGTCGCGACGATCTTTATGGGCACACCCGCAGGAATGTGCAGTGTGTCGATGGTTGAGCGCGCGCCTTGGTGATCGTGATAGATAAATTCCCATTGCCACATGCGCGCCCTTGCCTCGATCCTCAGCGGCGCGGTCGTCGCTCCGCCAATCAAGAGCAGGCGTTCGCCTTGCGCAAACGCGTAGGCGAGAAGCGGCACCAACACGGGAATGGGTAGTATCAAGCCGCCGAAGAGGATCCATTTGTGCGGTGCGACCGCCCGACCGCATCCAGGCCGCAACATCGTCAACAGAAACAGAGCCATCACGAGGCCGAAGAGCACGATCGCTCCGGCGAGCATGACCCACCACAGTCTCGCGACGGAGGCGGCGACGGGGCCGGCAGGTGAAAGTGTCGAAAGCTCGCCGGAACAGCCCGCAAGACCCGTAGCGATGAGCAGCACGGGGAACAGATTGCCAATCCGGGCGCTTACCCTTGCGGAGGTATGCGGATGAACGAAACGGCGGCTCGGGACAAGGCAATTGTCGATGATCTGGAAGAGAACCCGATCACCGCGGACTTGAAGCAGCACGACGTCAGTTCTGCCGTTGCAGTCGCGGGCCATCCCATCCACGCCATGAGCGTGCATTTTCCCATTGCGCTCGTTATCGCGACGCTGGGCGTGGACATATTCTACTGGTGGACGGCAGATCCCTTCTGGGTGCGGGTAGGCCTGTGGTCGGCTGGCTTCGCATTTGGCACGGGGATTGGCGCGAGTATCGTCGGCACGATGGAGCTTCTTCTCGTGCCCGGCATACGCAAGCGCGCAGCCAGTTGGGCGCACGCTGTCGCAGCAATGATGCTGCTCGCCGTCGCTGGCGCCAATTGGTCTCTCAGGCTCGCGCAGCCAGAGGCCGTCCTCCCACATGGGCTCCTGCTTTCCGTGCTGGCGACCGTGGTCACCGGCCTTGCTGGATGGCACGGCGGCAAACTGATCTTCCATCACGGCATCGGCCTCATGGTCTCTTCCAAGGATTGAAGCTCTCGAGCATCGGCCTTAGAGCACCCGGCTCGCTCCATGCGGCAGGAAGAAGCGCGGCAGTAAGCGAGGGCTTGGCGAGTGTCAGTGCGATGATCGCAATGGCAATGACGATGGTCGTGCTCGTCGCTGCAAAGTATCGCCACTTGGCATAGCTGTCGGGCTCCTCGAATATTCTGACGAGCGTGATCCCAGAGAGTGTGTGCGCAATGACGAGCCCGGCGACGAGCGCGAGCTTCACCGAGAACCACGGCGCGACCACATCGCGCTGGAAAATGAGAATAATTCCGCTCGCGACAGCAATGAAGGCTGCGGGCGAGGCAATGCCGACATAGGTGAGCCTGACAGCTCTCTGGAGACGCAGTACGGCCTCGCCGTGCAAGCCGATCTCTGCCACCTCGGTGCGCAGGGATCCAAGCTGCATGTAAAAACCCGGTAACGCAATGAGCCCCGCGGACCAGATTGCGATCGCGGTGATGTGGATGGCCTTGATGAGCGCGATCATGCGTCACGCTCCCGCGCTTCGCGCGGCTCGGGTGGCAGCAATCGCGCCATGATCACGCCTGCTGCGATGAGATAGGGGATGGCCGCAGGCACCCACATGATCAGCCCTGCCAGCTGCTGATCCTCAAGCTGCGTCAAGCCGAAGGGCGTCGTGGTGCCGGCATGGAAGTCATAGAGCGGCGACCGCGCGAATGTCAGGATTGCGCCAAGAAGTCCCATCTGGACGATCGTGCCTAGCAGCGCGCCGAGCGCAGCTCCAGGTCGGGTGTCGGTGGCCAGGATCGCGCTCCACAACCAAAATGCCGAGAGCATCAGGCTGAGCTCCATGAGCCAGTACGATGATATGCCGGATACGGCCCAGGTGTATGGCGCGGGGGCGTGCCACAGCCACACCAGCACCGCATGAACGAGCACGACGATCGTAATTGACACGTGTGAGGGTGGCCGCCAGGAGCAAGCCACTGCGAGCAGCGGTGCCGCGATGGCGATCATGAGAATGTGGTGTGCGATGCGCGCAGAAAAGAGCGCTGTCGCAAGCGCACAGAGCGGCGAGATGAAGGCCACGACAAGCGCGATCATGCCACCCGACAGAGCTAAAATGGTGTGCCGATTCGCCGGGCTCGTGAAAGCGATGCCCAGCGTCAAGCCGAGCAACGCCATCAGAAGAAATGGGTCGAAATTCCAACTCGTCCAAAGTGTGGTCGGCAAGGGCGCCGGCCCACAGTAGACGTTCTCAGCCATGATGCTCTGCTTTCAGGCTACATGATCGCGGGCTCACCCTGGTCGCGCCGAACCTTAATTTGGAAAGCCATGACCGCTCGGAAAGGTTCCGTCCAAGCCATGGCGCCGCCCAGCAGTCATTTGTCGCGCAATGGTGCACGGCATCGAGGCCAACGGTTAGCTGTATTGGCCGATCTACTGTGTTGCGAGGACGAATAACCCGAATGCCGCGGCAACGGCCGCCGCTACAGCAATAGTGATCTGCCGCGCTGTGCCGTAGCGAATTTTGCGTCGCTCGTCAGGAGTAGCAGTTGGTTTGTGGTCGCCAATGGTCATCTGTCTGGTCCCTGCTGCTTTTTTGGACAACAGCTAGCGACGTCTGAGGTTCCCAGGAGTGACGGTTTTGGGGGACCACCCTGGAACCATTTCGGCATAGCGCGATTTGACGAGTATGTCGCAAGCGTATGTGCCCGAGATTGTTCGTGTCACGGTCCACGAAGAGCCATCAGGCGTACTCGTGGCAAATAGTCCGGATTTGCCGGGTCCCCTTGCTGTCGAAGTGGATGCAAGTCGGCTGGCGAGGTCCGTTCCCGAGCGTATTCGGGCGTGGTTCGAAGCGGATGGCTGCGCGGTGCGGGTCGTGAGATGCGAAGGTCGTGTGGCTGCGCTCTCGGCCTGGAAAGTCGTGCAACTTGATGCAGGTCGTGGCGCACGAGATCCAGTGCCGAAGCCCAATCCGCCCCCGCCCTTGCCACCATCTATCGATCCATCTCGTCCCGAAAGCGATCCTCCGGCGCAACCTCCCATACCCGTACCGGATTTGCCGCCGCCAGGAAGACCTCCGCCGCATGATCCTGATCCAACTCGGTGATCAAGACGTTTAAGGCTCTCTGCGCTGAGGGTGACGGTGATGTCGGCGATCACTCAACAAGGGAGACACTTCCCATGGACAGCAGGCAACACTTGTACGACGTGGCGAAAGGCTTCAACACCGCAATGCTGATAACCAAGGCGCAGGACGGAAGTCTGCATGCGCGCCCCATGGCGGTAGCCGAGATCGAGCCGAACGCGGATGCCTACTTCTCTACCAGTCTGGCATCACCGAAGATCGCAGAGCTGGAAGCCGATCCTCATGTGCTCGTCACCTTCCAGAGCAGCTCGGAGTTTGCGACGATACAAGGTACAGCGACGATCGTGCGTGACCGCGCAGAGATCGATCGTCTTTGGTCCGAATCCTGGCGGGTCTGGTTTCCGGACGGAAAGGACGATCCCAAATTATGCCTCTTGAGGGTTTCGGCGGAGAGAGGCGAATACTGGGACACGAGCGGTCTCGAGGGCATCAAGTTCATGTTCGAGAGCCTCAAGGCGCGAATTTCTGGCCGGACGCCGGAGAAGAGCGAAGTCCAGAACGCGAAGGTTCAGCTCTGAGCATCTCCGCAAGCGTAATGTGGCCACCGCACGCTCGGCCCGTAGCCTCAGGCATCGAGGCCAGAGCCCGCTGACATTCGTCATCAGCGGATCGGTGCGCCCCTCTTCCACTTATGTTCGCGCAAACGATTCCTGTCTCCCATGGAAAATTCCATCTCCATTGGGACAGGGTTGCCAGGGCTCGGCTCAATCGCTATTCACGAGCTGAGCTGAGGGAAGGATGGCAGCGAGCGAGTCCATACCGCGGGACGTCAGAGATTTCCTGCTTAGAACGATCGCGTCGATTGCGGAACTCGAGGCGCTATTGCTGATGCGCCGCGAGACTGCTCACTGGGACGCGAATGCCTTGGCCGATAGACTGTACGTCTCGCCTGCGGAAGCGGAGCACGTGCTTCATACATTGATGAGCCTGGGCGTTCTCAGCAAGGAGGCACAGGGATACCGCTACCGCTGCGCATCTTCGGAGCTCGATGCGATGGTCGCGAAGACTGCGGAAGTCCATGCGCGTCAGCTTGTTCCGGTAACCAAGCTCATTCACGAGCATGGCCGCAAAATCAGACGCTTTGCGGATGCCTTCAGGTTTCGGAGAGATCCTTAAAGAATGGCAGTGCTCATCTATAGTCTTTGCGCGCTCACTGCCTTCGCTTGTGCCTGCCTCTTGTTGCACGCGTACCGACGCAGCCAGTATCGATTGCTTCTTTGGAGCGGATTGTGCTTCGTCGGATTGACGTTGAACAACGTGCTGTTGATTGCCGACAAGCTGATCTTTCCGACTGTCGACTTGGCTCCGGCGCGTATGACATCCGCATTTGTGGCAATGGCGATTTTAATCTATGGCCTTGTCTGGGACTCCGAGTAAATGTCCGCAGTAATTTCAGGAGCGGTGGCAATGGCGTCGGCAGTCGCGGCGCTATTCTTCCTCAAGTACTGGCGTCAAACGCGCGATCGCTTTTTCATGATGTTTGCGTTGGCGTTCGCCATCGACAGCGCGGGACGCTTCACACTTGCACTCATCGGCGCGGCCGAAGATCTTGAACCCTATGCCTATCTGACCCGGCTGCTCACATTCGGCCTCATCATTGTGGCCGTGATCGAAAAGAACAGATCGCAACAGATCGACTGAGTGCTGGAACCATCCAATCCCGGCATGCGTTCAACCGCCACGTGATCCGGATCCGTCGCGGGGGCCGGTGGGCGTTGGCGTGCGCGTTTGTAGGGGGAAGAAGTGTATGCGTGACCCAGCCGAGAGCATTGCCGCGGCAGGCGAGCGTTTCCAACACACGGATAGCGGGCTTGTAGAGCTTTTGGCTGCGCTGCAGGCAGTTCGGGAAGGTGATTTCACGGTCCGAATGCCGGGTGATCAATCCGGGCTGTTCGGCAAGATCTGCGACACTCTGAACGAAGTCGTCGCCGCCAATGCGCGTATGGCTCACGAACTCGAGACGATTGGCCAAGTCGTCGGCAAGGATGGGCGAACTCGACGCCGAGTACGGCTCGGGGTGGCGAGCGGCGCCTGGGGCGAGATGGAGCACTCGGTCAACTCGCTGATTGACGATCTCTTGTGGCCGACCGGCGAGGTCACCCGGACGATCGAGGCGGTCGCCCAAGGCAATCTTCTTCAGACCATGCGGCTCGACGTCGATGGGCGCCACCTCAAGGGTGAATTTCTGCGGACAGCGACGATCGTCAACACGATGATCAAGCAGTTGTCGGTTTTCACATCGGAGGTGACACGCGTCGCCCGAGAAGTCGGCACGGACGGCAAGCTGGGAGGGCAGGCGCAGGTTCGAGAGGTGACCGGCGTTTGGAAGGATTTGACCGAGAGCGTCAATTCCATGGCGTCGAATCTGACGGCGCAGGTTCGCAATATCGCCGAAGTGACAATTGCGGTCGCCAACGGCGACCTCTCCAAGAAAATTACGGTCGATGTCCGCGGCGAGATCCTGCTGCTCAAGGAAGCCATCAACACGATGGTCGATCAACTTCGGTCGTTCGCGGCCGAAGTGACGCGTGTCGCTCGCGAAGTTGGTACAGAGGGGCGGCTTGGCGGACAGGCAGTCGTTCCGGGGGTCGGCGGCACCTGGAAAGACCTCACGGACAATGTCAACCTGCTTGCGGCCAACCTTACAACGCAGGTCCGCAACATTGCAGAGGTGACGACTGCCGTTGCGCGCGGTGACCTCTCGCGGAAGATCACCGTCGACGTGCAGGGCGAGATCCTCGAGCTCAAGAACACCATCAACACGATGGTGGATCAGCTGAATGGCTTTGCCTCGGAAGTCACACGCGTCGCGCGCGAGGTTGGCACAGAAGGCCGACTGGGCGGACAGGCCACGGTGCCGGGTGTGGCCGGCACATGGAAGGATCTGACCGATAACGTCAACTCGATGGCAGGCAACCTGACCGGTCAGGTGCGCAACATCGCGGATGTGGCGACGGCCATCGCCAACGGCGATCTATCCAAGCAAATTACGGTCAATGTCTCCGGCGAGATGCTGCAGCTCAAGGAGACCATCAACACGATGGTCGACCAGCTCAACGGCTTTGCCTCGGAGGTGACGCGTGTTGCACGCGAGGTGGGCACCGAGGGCCGTCTTGGTGGGCAAGCAGATGTCCAGGGCGTCGCAGGGACCTGGAAAGACCTGACCGACAGCGTCAACTCGATGGCTTCAAATCTAACCACGCAGGTGCGCAACATTGCGGAGGTATCGACCGCGATTGCGAGCGGGGACCTGTCGAAGAAGATTGACGTCGATGCGCGCGGCGAAGTGCGGGAGCTCAAGGAAACCATCAATACGATGGTCGACCAGCTCAATGCCTTCGCGGGCGAGGTGACGCGCGTCGCGCGCGAGGTCGGCACTGAAGGAAAGCTCGGAGGCCAGGCAGTCGTTCGTGGTGTGGCAGGCACCTGGAAAGATCTGACGGACAACGTCAATTCCATGGCCGGCAATTTGACGGGCCAAGTCCGCAGCATCGCCGAGGTGGCGACGGCCGTCGCACAAGGCGACCTCTCGAAGAAGATCGCGGTGAGCGCAAGTGGCGAGATCCTGACACTCGCGCAAACCTTCAACACGATGGTCGACCAGCTCAACGCCTTCGCCGCGGAGGTGACGCGCGTGGCGCGCGAGGTCGGCACGGACGGGAAACTCGGCGGACAGGCGATCGTTCCCGGCGTCGCCGGAACATGGAAGGACCTTACCGACAGCGTCAATTCCATGGCCGGCAACCTCACCGACCAGGTGCGCAATATTGCCGAGGTCGCGACGGCGATTGCGCGCGGCGATCTCTCGCGGAAGATCACCGTCGACGTCCAAGGCGAAATTCTACAGCTGAAAGAGACCCTCAACACGATGGTCGACCAGCTGAACCGCTTTGCAGGAGAGGTCACGCGCGTCGCGCGGGAGGTGGGCACCGATGGCCGGCTCGGCGGTCAGGCCAATGTGCCCGACGTCGCCGGCACGTGGAAGGATTTGACCGATAGCGTCAACTCGATGGCCTCGAATCTCACGGCGCAGGTTCGTAACATCGCCGAGGTTACGACCGCGGTCGCGCGAGGCGACCTGTCCCGCAAGATCACGGTGGACGTTAAAGGGGAGATCCTGGAGCTGAAGGACACCATCAACACGATGGTGGATCAGCTCAACTCGTTTGCCTCGGAAGTGACGCGTGTTGCGCGTGAAGTGGGCACCGAAGGAAAGCTGGGAGGACAGGCCGCTGTTCCCGATGTCGCGGGCACGTGGAAGGATCTGACGGACAGTGTGAACTTCATGGCCGGCAATCTCACGGCCCAGGTGCGCAACATCGCGGAAGTCGCGACGTCTATTGCGAGTGGTGACCTGTCGAAGAAGATTACCGTCGACGTTCGCGGTGAAATCCTCCAGCTCAAGGAAACGCTGAATACGATGGTCGAGCAGCTTCGGTCGTTTGCAGCCGAGGTTACGCGTGTCGCTCGCGAAGTGGGAACCGAAGGACGCCTCGGCGGCCAGGCCGTGGTTCCCGGTGTCGGCGGAACTTGGAAGGATCTCACGGACAACGTCAACCTTCTCGCGGCCAATCTGACGACCCAAGTTCGCAATATTGCCGAAGTCACCACGGCCGTTGCGCGAGGAGACCTGTCCCGCAAAATCACCGTCGACGTGAAGGGCGAAATCCTGGAACTCAAAAACACCATCAATACCATGGTGGATCAGCTCAACGGCTTTGCCTCGGAGGTGACCCGCGTTGCGCGCGAGGTCGGGACGGAGGGCCGGCTCGGCGGGCAGGCGACAGTGCCGGGCGTCGCCGGCACGTGGAAAGATCTGACCGACACCGTGAACGACATGGCAGCCAACCTGACCGAGCAGGTGCGCGGCATCGTCAAAGTCGTGACCGCTGTCGCGGACGGCGATCTCAAGCAGCGGCTCACCGTCAATTCGAAAGGCGAAGTCGCGGCTCTTGCCGAAACGATCAACGGCATGACGGAGACATTGGCGATATTCGCGGATCAGGTGACGACAGTTGCTCGTGAAGTGGGTGTCGAAGGCCGTCTCGGCGGCCAGGCCGACGTGCCCGGGGCGGCAGGCACATGGAAGGACCTTACCGGCAACGTAAATCTGCTGGCCGAAAACCTCACCAATCAGGTTCGCGCCATTGCGGAAGTCGCAACGGCGGTTACGGAAGGAGATCTCACGCGATCCATCCAGGTCGAGGCGCGAGGGGAAGTCGCCGAGCTCAAAGACTACATCAATACGATGATCGGTAATCTCCGCCTCACCACGGAGCGCAATACCGAGCAGGATTGGCTGAAGACGAACCTGGCGCGCTTTACAAGCATGCTCCAGGGTCAGCGAGACCTTGTGACGGTCGGCAGGACTCTTCTCTCAAGGCTTGTGCCGCTCGTTAAAGCTCATCAGGGAGTCATCTACCAGGTCAGCAACGAGGCAAGGGCCAAGCCGTTGAAGCTCCTGGCGGCGTATGGTGATGCGGTCGAAGACGGCTTCCCGGACGAATTGGCCTTGGGAGCTGGTCTTATCGGCCAGTGCGCCGTCGACAAGCAGAGTATCCTGCTCGGTGATATTCCACGCGATACCGTTCGCATCGATGCGGGACTGATCAGGGCACTCCCACGCAGTGTCGCGGTGATCCCGGTGTCCTTCGAGGACGAGATCAAGGCTGTCATTTCAATATCGTCTCTGAATGAGTTCGAGCCGATCCACCTGACTTTTCTAGAGCAGTTAACAGCGGGCATCGGCATCGTGCTCAACAGCATCGAAGCAACGATGCGGACCGAGAGTTTGCTCTCGCAGTCACAGACGCTCGCCACTGAGCTGCAGAGCCAGCAAACGGAGCTGCGGCAGACAAACGACCAGCTGGAGCTCAAGGCGCAACAGTTGGCAGAGCGCAATGTCGAGGTGGAGCGCAAAAATCAGGAAATCGATCTTGCGCGGCGGGCGGTCGAGGAAAAGGCCGGCGAGCTCGCCCTCACTTCACGCTACAAGTCCGAGTTCCTCGCTAATATGTCCCATGAGTTGCGAACGCCGCTGAACAGCATCCTCATTCTGAGCCAACAGCTCTCCGAGAACCCCGACG
>VFQP010003819.1_pt1 | contig 14804 bp, 19 predicted proteins | sample 3512351 | NCBI WGS metagenome assembly VFQP01 (sample SAMN10412372, study PRJNA504923) | tailings metagenome | isolation source: Relicate 1 Philex TSF1 revegetated site | place: Philippines: Tuba, Benguet | collected 2017-08-29 | reverse complement strand
CTGGCGGGGCTGGGGGGGGAAGGGGTTGTGGAGGGGGTTGTGGAGAGGGTTGGCATGGGCAGGGGGGGCAACACACAATGGGTGGCACATGCTGGATGGCACACGATGGATGGATGGCACACAATGAATCACAAACCTGGTTCACTTTTCCGGCGTGAACTGAACCCACATGATGTTGCACCGATTTGCTACCAAAAAAGCAGCACCCTATGGGCATAATGCGTGTGATCCTTTCAATCGACACTTGCAACCCACATGGTCAAGTAGTGTTGCTGTAGCAATGTGGTGTACCTAGCTGCTGCTCCAAGGCTGAGAATGCAAGTTTTCATGCAAATATAGTCGTTGTATATTCTTTATGTTTTTCCGGCGTGTTCATCAGAGGCAGGGGACAACACGTCCATCGACACCTGTAGCAAAGAAAGACACTTGACATATTGAACACAGCACTTAATCATCACCAAGATGGTGCAGACGATGATGAAAAAGATGTGCACAACGACACACCACGCCCCACCCTACCCAGCACAAATCACACCATATTGCAAATTCACAACGCCTTCAGCATGTTGGAAGGCAGTAGTGGTCAACCACAATCATCAGGGTTTGCGTCGAGTCTCCCTCCACCATCGTCCTCTTCGCTGCAAGGCCATCGAGGAGGCTGCACCACTGTCTGGTGCAAACCTATCCCAAGCACGCGGCGTGCAGGTTGTGCAGGGTACACCCTCGCCCATGGGTCCCTCGCCATTGCCAGGCGGTGGGGGTGTCAACTTTGCACTTGCCTCACCTGCAGCAGCCTGGGTCACCTTGTGTTTGTTTGATGACAGGGGCAATCCTGTGCAGGAGGTAAAGTGTTATGGTGTGGCAATGGTGTTGTTTTCTGGGGGGAAGGCAACTGAGAATATGTATTGTGAGTACCATGCACTTGACCATACACACAGATCCCGGTCGAAAACAAGTCTGACCAGGGTGTATGGCATGTGGGTGTGCAAGGCATCCCCCCACGTGGTGTGTTGTACGGCTACAAGGTGGGTGGCAAAGGTGGGTGGGAGACCAGTTACAGATGGGATGGCGACCGGGTGCTGCTGGATCCCTACGCACCACTGACCAAGGGGCGTGCACGATATGCTGTGCGTGATGACTTTGAGCAGTTTCATCACAAGGTATTGAGGATGGGATGACTCCCGGGGGGGGTTGCGTGATTTTTGAAAGAGTTCAACGGACATTGATGCCAGCAACCATCTGCTTGACACACCATAGTACCCACACAATCACCACCATCATCACCTTTCTCATCACCACCACCAAAACAGGATGGCAGCCGCTTTTTTGGGACATTTGACTTTGCCAGCACACCCTTTGACTGGGGCCCTGGGTACCGCCGCCCAGGGCTTGCCCAGAAGGACTTGGTGATATATGAATGCCCTGTACGCACGTTTACAGCCAGTCCTACTAGTGGTTTGCCTGAACACCAGCGGGGGACGTATGCGGGCATGAAGGCCAAGGTGTGTTGTGTGGTTGGGGTGGGGTGGGTGTGGGCAAGGCGTACACCACATGCAGAGTATGATGGTGTGGTGGTGCGCATATTCGTACATGTCATATACATCTCATATACATCCCATACACACCTCATATACACCTCATATACATCCCATATACATCCCATACACCCATCATCACCCCCCCCACACACAGATCCCCCACCTCAAGCAATTGGGCATCAATGCCATTGAACTCCTCCCCGTGTTTGACTGGGATGAATTGGAATTCCAACGACTACGCAACCCACGTGAACACATGGTCAACATATGGGGCTACTCACATCTGACCTTCATGGCCATTGCACCTCGATTGGCATCCACGGGGGGTGGGGATCCTTCAGGTGCTGCTCGGGAGTTTAAGGAGATGGTGCGTGCGTTTCATGAGAATGGTATAGAGGTTATTTTGGATGTGGTGTACAACCACACTGCAGAAGGTAGGCTGGGGTGTTTGTGTGTTTGTGGGTGTATGTGTGGGTGTTTGTGTGTATACATGTATGTTCATGACAGTACAATACACTGCAGCACAACAAATACAATTGCACACGCACACCAGCACATGTACAACCACCCTTCACAACCCAAACAATCTCCCTTCACAACACCCCTCACAACTCCCATCAAGGTGGTGATCATGAGCCCTACCTGTTATCCTGGCGTGGCATTGACAACCCAGGCTACTACATGATGGACCCTGATCAATACGTACAAATGCTCAACTACAGTGGCTGCGGCAACACCACCAATGCAAACAATGGGCCCATGAAAAACCTCATACTGGATTCCCTGCGGTGGTGGGTGACAGAGTACCATATCGATGGGTTTCGCTTTGATTTGGCAACGGCGCTGTGCAGGGATGGGCGTGGGCATTTGTTGCCTCGGCCACCATTGATTGAAGCCATTGCCAAGGATCCTGTGCTGAAAGATGTATGTGTTGGTGTTTTTGTGTAGGGGGTGTGGGATGGGATGGGGGACATGTACACCTCCTCCACACCTCCCCTCTCTTGCCCCTCCCCAAATACGCACTTCTTCCCCCCCCCCACCTGCGTGTTCTTCCCTCTCACACACCTGCATGTTCCCCCCCCACAGACCAAGTTGCTTGCTGAGCCATGGGACATAGGTAGCTACCAGGTAGGCACCTTCCCCAACTGGGACCGCTGGAGTGAGTGGAATGGGAAATACCGGGATGATGTACGCGCCTTTATCAAGGGTGATCCGGGAAAGAAACCGGCCTTTGCAACGCGTGTGGCAGGCAGTGCAGACCTGTACAACACCAACAAACGGTGTGTGCTGTTTTTAGGGGTGTGTGTGTAGGGGGGTTGGAGGGAGTGTGGCAAAATGGTAGAGGTGGTGTGTTTTGCTGTTGTGATTTCATAATGCAGAACAATTACAAAAGCTGCCTCATGCATATTCACCACACCTATCATGTCACCCACATCATCATCATCATCACACCACAGCAAGCCACATGATAGCATCAATTTTGTGATTGCACATGATGGGTTTACACTGTATGATTTGGTGTCGTACAACCAAAAACACAATCACGACAATGGAGAGGGCAACAGAGATGGAAGGTGTGTGTTGTTTTTTGTGGTTTGTTGCTTGGTGCACTTGTTGCTTTTGCTTGCTGCTTGCTTCCTGACTCCTACCCATCTCTCTCTCTCTCTCACACACACACACACACACCATCACAAACATACACAGCAATGATAATTTCAGTTGGAATTGTGGTGTGGAGGGGAATACCAATGATGCAGGGGTGTTGGCACTGAGGGCACGTCAAATGAAAAACCTACACATGGCATTGATGTTGAGTCAGGGAACACCCATGATACTTGCAGGTGGGTGTTGGGGGGGGGGGGGTAATGGAGGTGATGTATAGGGTGTGTGGAGGTGATGTGTGGTTGTAGAGGTGATGTGTGTGTGTGTGTGTATGCAGGTGATGTATAGGGTTTATGCAGGTGATGTATAGGATGTGTGGAGGTGATGTATAGGGTGTGTGGAGGTGATGTATAGGGTGTGTGGAGGTGATGTATAGGGTGTGCAAATCAACGGGTGTTGGTCAATGATGCTGGTGTGTTGTGTATCGGTGTTGTTGTGTACCTGGTGTTGTGCTGAAAAGACTACAAACCACACCACACAACGCCCTCTCCACCACAATCACAGGCGATGAGTATGCACAAACACGTCATGGTAATAACAACTGGTATGGTCATGATACACCATTGACCTGGTTTGACTGGGATGCACTGGAAACACAAAAGGACCAGTTTTACCAGTTTTACAGGTGTGCTTGTATAGGGAGGGTGATTGTTATGTGGTGTTTGTTTGCAGTGTGTTCATATGTATATGCATGTGTTTGTGCGCATTATTGTGATGATGTGCCCATCACCTACCATATGAATACATGCAAGAACACACACACCACCGCATACACACAGTGGGTTGATCAAGTTTCGTGTGGCATGTCCATTGCTAGGTCAGGATCACTTCCTCACCCCTGAAGACCTCACATGGCATGAGAATAACTGGGATAATGCAGAAAGCAAGTTTATTGCATTCACACTCCATGATAGGTGTGTGTGTTGGGCGTGGGGTGTGTGTCGGGCGTGGTGCGTGTGTTGGGTGTGGGGGGTGTGGGGGTGTTTTTGGGTTTGGTAGGTACGTGCATCAGCACATGCATATGGTACCCATACCCACCACCCCCCAGCACACCTCGGTACATCCCCTCTCCATACACACACCACAACCCAACTCTAACAAACACACACATTACACATCACATCACAGGGGTCATGGCTGTGGCTCCCTGTATGCCGCCTTCAATGCCCATGGGTATGGCATACCAGCCATCCTTCCCCCCGCACCTGCTGGTCATGCATGGACACGTGTGGTGGACACCAACTTGGAGCCAGGTCGTGATTTCACACCTGACAATACAAATCCGCTCAGTGGAGAGTATTTGGTGCAGCCGTACAGCTCAATTTTGTTGCAGGCCAAACGTGTGTAAAGTGGTTGGGGGTTGATGGAGTGTGTTGGTGGTGTTGTCGGGTGTGTCATTGTGCCACCCATGACTGTGGGTACATGTTTTTTTTTTGTGTACATTGCACGTGTTTTGTGTGATCATGTTGCGTGTACATGTTTGTGCCATGGACAGTGTGTGTTTGGACAACAGCAATAATTGGGTGTGTTGTATTACCACATGTGTGTCTAGTTGTTTCCCTCCCTTACAAACAAGTAGTACATGAAATGATGGTACATACACAACAACACACCACTGCGGGCAGAAATGTGCACGGGCAGAAATGTGCACAGCATGAAATAGTAGAGACAGCCTACCCCATCATACAGTAGCTATACAAATGCAGCACCTCTTTTCATCAAAACAGTGCACTGCCCTTGAATGCCTCGATGCCCAGCAGTGCAGCAAAGCCAATCATGGCCACGCGCGAGTTGACAACCTCTGCCTCGGGTGTCAGGGGCCCAAATGCCTCACGCTTGGCTCCCTTGAGCACGGGGATGAGGGAGGCAGCAGAGATGAGGACGACGGTGAGGGAGATGGGCAGCCATGCGTCCCCAATCTGCTGGGTGATGCTCTCCTGGCTCACCAGCTCTGCCATGACGGCAGCAAGAAAGCCCAACTGTGCCAGGCGGCCATTGATGAGCTCAGGGGCTGCGTTGAATGCCATGGCCTCGGTCAGAGTAGGGTTGGCAGGTGTGGGGGGTGGGAGTGTGGGCACGGGAGTGGGTTCTGAAACGGGCGTGGGGGGTGTCGAAACGGGTGACTCGGTCGGTTCTCCAGTTGCACGCACAAGGCGCGCGCGTTTGGTATGCGTTTGGGCCATCCTAGGTGCCAACATCATCCTCATCGAGGCGGGGCTGATGGTCACGGGGGAGGCGAGGCGAGCCATGATGTTGCGTTGTTGGATGTGTGTTTTGTGCGCAAGGGAGGAGGTTGAGGTGTTTGTTGGGGTGATATTTGTGTTGGGAAAAAAGCAGTTGATGGTGGAAAATAAAACTCCTGCGACCCCATGTGGGGCATTTGTGGTGAGTACAATGGAAAGTGCATCATGGTTTAAAGCATGTACATGCTTGGATGGACATCATGGTTAAAAGCATGGACATGCTCGGCTGAAGATGCGTAGGACCTGCTGTGCTCAGAGCAACACTGCTGTAGCACACTTGGTGTGGCTGGGGAAAACTCTTGTGCAAGGTGATGCAGGGTAATGCAATGCAGCCATGTTGATGATGCATAGTCCCAATGGTGCAAGGGATGCATGATGCATGTGATAGGAGCAAGCACACAGCACTGGTCACAAGCGCTCCCCCAAAAATCACATACCATATCATATTATTTCCGCTGGCAAAGGCACACTGCAATTTTCCCTCTGCACCACAACAAACAACAAACAACACCAGCAATAATAGCGCAAAAGTAGCTAAAAACAACGAGCCAATGCCGCATTCACACCAATCCCAATACCAACACCAAAATAAAACCCACACACGTCGTGCTTTTGTGCTCCTTGCACAGCTTTCCTCTTCTACAACCAGCCCTTCAACCAGCTTGCTCCCATTTTTCGCACCCAACACCACACCTGGAACATCATCTGCTTCATCATCCCCCCCCGTGGTTGTGGGTGGGCTTGTGCTCGACATCCAGGCACAGCCATCCACCAGTGCAGATGTACGACACGGCGGTTCCGTCCCTGGCACCATACGCCAAACATCAGGGGGTGTGGGGCGCAACATATGTGAGGCACTTGCCCGACTGGTACCCACGCAACCCTTGTTGATATCAGTCATTGGCAATGATGAAGCAGGACGCACTCTACTGTCACAGTGGCAATCACTCGGGTGCGTGTGTTGTTTAGTGTGTTGTTTACTGTGTGTTTCTCCTCCTCCCCAAGCCCAATGTCCACCTGTTGTGGATGTCCACACATCCACATGTCCCCAAAAACCACCTCCCTTGCTTTGTATCTATTCTCTATGTATTCAACCCACCTTTCCTCCTCACACACCCTCCAGTCTGTCCACACGTGGCATCGTGGGCATTCCCACTGCTGCCACTGCTACTGTCACCACCATATTCAACCGAGCAGGTGAAGTTGCTGCACAGATTGCCGACACTGCATCCCTTGAAACATCCCTCACCACATCCCTTGTGCTTGGCTATCGGAGCGACATTCTACGTGCCCCCATGCTTGTGCTTGATGGCAATTTGAGTATAGAAACATTGGAGGTGGTGTGTCAGGTGGCATCATCTCATACTATACCTGTGTGGTATGAACCTGTGTCTGTACCCAAGGGACCTCGTATTGCCAAGGTGTGTTGGGGGTTTGCTGTTGTGATGATGGGGGGTTGTTGTTGTGATGGGGGTTTGTTGTGTGTAAAGCAGGGTTGTGCGTGTATACAAATGGTGCGATTGGCACACATGGTGAGTTGTTTTGTGAATGTATACATGCAGCAATGTGTATATAAGACCACACAATCACAATACACCCCCCAGTCTCTCCGCCACGTGACATTCATTTCCCCCAACATTGACGAACTGCTCGCATTAGCAGACACAGTGCGCCTACAGCAAGACCTCCCCATACTCCCCCACCCCGACATCACCCCCGCCACCCCATGGACCATCACCCTCCCCGCCCTCCTCCCCTTTCTCAACATCCTCCTAGAGACAGGGCTCCGCTATGTCGTCCTCACATTGGGGGCCCAGGGAGCCGCCCTCGCATGCCGGCACCCCACCCAACACACCACAGCCGTGTTTCACCTCGACGCGCTGCCGGTCAACACCGTGATCAACACCAGCGGGGCCGGGGATTGTCTCGTGGCGGCAACAGTGGCGGCGTTGATACGTGGGTTGGACCCAGTGGAGGCGTTGGCGCATGGGGTAGCTGCTGGGCATGTGGCTGTGCAAACACCACACAATGTGCCGGGTGTGTTGGAGTATGGGGTGCTGGGGGGGATGGCGGGTAAGGTGATGGAGACGCTCACAGCATTGTAATGGAGTGGTGTTGAAGGGGGGGATAGAAGTGTGTGTGTGGTGTGGGTGTGTTGGGGTGAGGATAGCGGCGCTGATGTGTGATTGCTGAGTAAGTGTGTGAGAGGGTGATGCTTGGTGTGTGTAGGTGTGGGTGTATAAAGAAATGTACCATTTTTCCAAGACAGAAAAATTGTCTTTACCGATGTGAACCACAAGCAATAATGATGGAGTATTGTGCCTCTTGCACACAATGTAAAATTCCACACAGACATGCACCACACACATACACATTGCTACAGCACACCATGCGTGCATCACTCCCCTCTCCTTTCCTTCCACACGCTACTTCTATTTCCTATGTTCTATAGTTGCCCTCTGTCTTCTCTATGACGTTCCTCCCCTTTCATTTCCACAACCATTTCCACACTATAACTATCATCATCATCATCATCCATGTCACCATCCCATCAGCTACCCCTTGAGTGTTTTTCTCTTGCACACACACCCATCAGCTACCCCTTGAGTGTTCTTGACTTCATTGCACGTTTTATTTCCAGCTTTTCCTGACGCTCATGATACTTTTTCAATGCTGCTGGCCCTGCCCTACGTGCTTTTTCCTATGTGAGAGATGTGTGGTGTGTGTGTTGGGGATGTGTGTGTGAGGTATGTGTGAGGGGTGTATGTTTGGGGTGTGTGTGAGGCAGGTGTGGAGAGAGTGAATGTGTGTACTCTTCTCACTCACTCACAATAAAACACACAATACACACACACAAACACACACACACACACACATCCGAACACACATCCCAACACACATCCCAACACACACACAAAAACACACACGCACCAGTTCAGCTTGTTTTGCTTCTTGTTTCTTCTTTGCCAATTTCTCCAAGTGTGCCTCCTGAGCCTCCTTTTGTGACTCCTTGAGTAATTCATGCCTAGCCTGTGTGTACGTGGTGGGGTGAAGGGGGGAGTGAGTGGGGGGGGAAGTGGGTGAGTGTCATGTGTACAGTTGTATATGATCATCATCATGTGTCTCATGCACACATGCATTTGCCATACACACCACACCACACCACACCTTGGTTGCCCGTTTTTGTTGCTCAGGTGAAAGCTTGTATTGCCCCACAACATCAATGCACAACACAGCAGCAGCCAAGAGCCTGGCAATGTCATCCATGCTGTCATTGCTATCAGGCAGGTTGAACGAAAAACGCAAGAGCTGTATTTTGTTGTGCGTGTGTGTGGGGGGTATTATATATTGTATATTCTATAAGAAAAAGAAGAAGGTGGATAGCAAGTAGTTTACATGTGTGTATGGGTGTGCATGTTTGTATGTGTGTATGTGTGTGTGTGTATGTGCGTGTGTATGTGCGTGTGTGTGTGTGTATGGGTGTATGTATGGGTGTATGTGCGTGTATGTGTGTATGTGTGTGTACAAACCACCATCCCCCCTTATATCAGCACCCCCCACCCACACCCACACACCTTGCGTGGCTGTGTTCCTGCTGGCACCATGTCTGACATATGCTCTGTTGTAAAGTGCATGTAGCGAAAGTATGGCTGCAGCTGCGCAAACACCCCCTTGCCAAACAACAGCTGCACAAGATCATCCACCATGAGGTCGTAGAAGATGCTGCTGTGCTCACTCAACACAGAGAGGGTGTCGGTGGGGAAGGCTGCGAGGCGATCACGACCAATGTCAATCGCATGGGTCAATGTCTCCACATCCTTTATTTTGGGTAGTGTGTGTGCAAGTGCAAAAGTGCGCGCAAGTGGCATGTGTATGCGGCATGCATGTTGTTCATAAAACCCAACCACAACCATCCCATCCCGCCCCGAATCTCCCCCCCAAAACAACACACCTTGAGTTCCTTGACCAGCTCTTTTGCAATCTTCCTACTGCCAATAAGCAGTACCATGTCTGGCATATCATGCATCACCACCTCTATATCCACCACATCCTTGCTTGGAAACAACACCCCCCATGCCATCAACAACAAATCCTGCCTGGGTTGGAAATTCAACATGGCTGTCAGCGATACACAGTGGCGTCGTCCACTGGCATACAGACGAAAGCGGTTACTGCTCTCCTTTATCAACAGCTCATCGTCCCCATCACCAGGCCCCAGCAAGGCGAAATTGCGATCAAACAGGGTGTCACTGCCAACGCAGTATGCCTCGGCAAAGGCAATGGCGCGTGCCTCGTTGGCTGCAGTGCCACGAAAGTAGTTGACCATGTAGAGTATGAGGACGCCCAGCATGGCGAGCTCTGGCCACCAGTTGGTTTTTGAGGCTTTGACCTGGGCGATGATGCCCTGCAGTGTTGTTCGTTTTGGGCTGGGAGCTGGTGGTTTTGGCGTGGGATTTGCTGGCTGATCGGGTTTTTGCTGCACAGGGACGCCTGCAAACTCGTCATCGTCCCAACTCGAGTCTGCAGCATTCGTCAGGGATGCCGTTGCTACGATTGCTAGGATAATTAGGGTTGCTAGGGTTGTTCTACGTGTGGGCATGATGTGTGTGTGATTGGTTCAGGGGTGCAGGGGGGGTTGAGGGTGTGTTTGTTATGGGTGGAGGTGTGTGACAATCATGCACGCGAGGTTAATTGTTTGTTCGAGCACTTGGAGTGGCTGAGCACACCTGATTATATATGAACTGATTATATATGAACTGATTGATGGTCGTACGTTTTTTGTTTTTTGGAGTAGTCACATTCCATAAGCACATGTCCATGTCCATGCTCTCGACACATGTACTACTGCCATGTAGTACACTATCATTGCTACAACCAAACACACCAAGTCCAGTATATTACACTATCATTGATATAGTACACCATCATTGGTACAACTTCATACACATGATGACTGGTGGTGCTCACAACCCCCCCCCCATCACCCCTACAACACACATCATCATTCCAATCTCGTCACGCCACGCTCGACCCCAAGTTGATTCCAAAAAACCCACCAAGCACACATACCCCCCCCAGCAGCACCAACACTGCACTCCCTGCATGCTGCAAGTAACTCGGGTGTGTAAAGAGCACCTCTATAGCAACAGTCATGGGCACCTGTATGCTGAGCCCCACTGTGGCTAGGGTCGGCCCAATCAACAACACTGCACGTGCCCATAAATAATCACTCAACACATTATCAAACAATCCCTTGATGATGGTGAGGAACAGTGCATGCCATGTGAGCGCCCATAGGTTGATGATGTGGAGGGATTGGGCGAGGATGATGATGGGGGATACTGCAGTCAGGTTGATGATGCCTACATAACCAAAGAATAAGAGCATGCTCACCTGTGTGTGTATTATGATAGTGTGTGTGTGATGATATAGTGTGTATGGTGATGGTGGTAAAGGGGTTGCATTGTGTGAACTAATACACACACCAACACACACCAACACACACCAACACACATATCATTCCCCCCCCAAACACACACACATATCCCCCCCACACCCACACACCTTGTCATCATCAGGCAATTGCATTCGTATTGCCAGTGTATATGATGCATAAAGTGCAGCAGACAGGAGGGCGAGCACATCCCCCCGCACACTGGGTGACACACTGTCAGAGGGGGTGAGGAGGGCCCCATCTGGTGCAGGGGCACTGCTGTCACCCACTGTCACCATTGCAGTGCCTGTATTGTGGGTATTGGTGGTGTTGTGTGATTGAGGGTATTTGTGATGTGTGTGTTTGCGCATATTGGTTGTGTGTATGCAGGTGTTGTGTGTGTGAGGTGGTACAAGAGTGTTGTTGTGTATGTTTTGAGGAGTATTGGTACTGTGTGCTTTTGTGTGTGTAAGCTATGTACACAGAATAACAACGCACACCCCTTGCTGTACAGCATACACCACCCCTCATATGGTTGCTGTGTACACCACCCAACCCCTGTACCACCCTTCTGCACCCCCCCCCCCTCCCCACCTGCCATACACGCCAATATGCTCAACAGCTTTGTCACAGTAAACACCTCACCCAGGAGCAACACAGACAACCCAAATGTAAACAAACTCGATGTGGAGGACAGGATGGTGTTACTTGTGACACTGGTGGCAGAGAGGCTGAGGTTGAATGTCAATTGTGCTGCAAACCATAATGGTGCCACCTATGTGTGTGATGTGCAGGGGGAGATGCAAGGGTGCAATGTGTGTGTGTGTGTGTGCAAGGTTGGGGTTGTACTGTGCAGTGAACATGTGCAGTGAAAACAGATGGTGGAGCCATCACCACACATCCCACCGCATGCAACACATCTCAACTCACCACGAGTGCAGCCCGAAATGTTTTTGCATGACCATATGCTACAGGTTGAGGTGCTTCTAATGGCAGCAAGTCATCATCAATGCCATCATAGTACATGGCATCTGCATCATCATCGCCCATCAACACACCATCCGCATTAAGCCCTGCTGCAGGGGAAGCTGCGTTGCCATCAGTTGGTGTGCTGTTGTTTGTATTGTTGATAAGGGCACTGTATCCCCCACCCTGATGTCGTATCCTGCCGGGGATGCAACAGTGAGACAACATAGTGAGACATTTTGAGAACAACTGTACTGTCCAGAGTATAGCAATCACGCAGCAGAAAACAACCACAGCACCCCACGTACCCATTGTGTGCCAGCCACAACCCCCTCAGCCAATACGCTGGTAGGCATATGGCAAACAACGAGTTGGCAATATACGTGAGCACCAGTGGCGCAAGGCCCTCACTGACAATCTCCTTGACCAGGAATGATGCTGCAACCCAGATGATGGCAACCAGGAGGATGAAAGAGAGCCCCTGCACCCTACGCTTGTCAGCAAGTATGGATGCCATCCGTGTGGAGATTGATGGGGGGGTGGACGGGAGTATTATGGGCTGCTCAATAGCGAGCGTGTCCATGGTAGTATGGGGTTGTGGTTGTTTGCAGCATGGGGTGTGTGAGGGAGGGTGTGTGAGGGTGTGTGATGATGGTGATGATGGGAGAGTGCTGCTGTTTCCTGTCCTTGGTTTTCATCAACCTTGGTTCATCAAGTGGCTTTGATCACGTTGTACTTTTGGAAAAACTAGTTGGAAAACATGGGAAACATTAACTATATATTGCACACTGGCTAGTCACTTGCAGCACATTGCAGAGCTCTCTCTAGAGGATATAGTTTCAAGCAAAGAGCACTGTATAATTCTACACGTCCAGATCACCGTCAAAAACCCCAAACCGACATAACAACAAACTACTTACGATGGTGCAGTTCAGCCATGTTGTAGCCTCAGCCATGTTGTAGTTCATGTTGGAGCTCATGTTGTAGCTCATGTTGTAGCTCATGCTTGGGCTCACATTTGTGTGCTGCCAGGGTCAAAGCACGTGCAACACACCACGCAAAGCACCACACACCATGGAATCAACAATCCTCCCCCGGAGGGTCTTGTCAATACCACAGCACAAGACCGCCACCAACCCTTTTTCGGTGCTGCAGTGGAACATACTGGCAGATGGTCTTGCACAGTATGGAGAGTTTACAAAAGCAGATGAGCAGGAGTTGCTGTGGGAAACACGCGCACCCTTGATACTGGCTGAACTGCAGCAAGCAGATGCAGATGTGATTTGCATGCAAGAGGTCAACCATTTTGGTGTGTTGCTGTTGTTTTTGTGTGTGTGTATGTGTCCTGTACCTGTTTATCCATGCTGTGTATATATGCAACACACGATATCCTTCTGTGCTCACATGTATACACACGGTGTAAAACCTCCCATACCCACCAGATGATTGGCTGCAACCGCAACTCGCAGCAATGGGATATGTTGGTTCCTTCCTCCCCAAGCCCCGTTCAGCGTGTCAGGTCTATGGATTCCCCCCCGATGGCTGCACCATCTTTTACAAGGAACACACCTTTGATGCTCTGCAGGAGCCTGCTTTTTACGCCCGAGTGTTTCCCACACAAGAGGGTGCAAGTGAGCCTGGGAGTCAGGGTGTGTTGCTGGTGCACCTGCGTCACAAGCAGGGTGGTGGGTGTGTGACAGTAGCATGTACGCACCTCAAGGCAAAGGCGGGGGAGGCAAATGAATTGTTGAGAGAATTTCAGGTAGTAGGGATGGGTGTGATGGTGATCATATTGTATGCTGTACATACACCCATGAACATACATACACCCAACATCATACACATCCCAGGCACAACAACTGTGTAGCTTCATACAGATGCAAACAGCATCATTACAACCATCACAACAGCATGCCATTGTGGTGTGTGGGGATTTCAACACCACAACCGACCAGGCTGCGTGTCAGGTGATGAAGGCTGCTGGGTATGCCAGCACATGGGAAGCATCCAGCAGCGTGTTGCCTGAGGATGTGTTTAGCACATGGAAGTTTCGACCAGCAGGAGAGAAGAAGAGCTTGATAGACTATGTGTGGTATGTGCAAGATGGGGCACTGTGTCCCCTGTCTGTGTGGAGCATGCCCAACGAGGCGGAGATTGGGGAGCGTGCATTGCCAAGTGCAACATACCCAAGTGACCATCTCGCCGTGCGGGGAACGTTTGGCTGGGTGTGAGGTCGCCCAGTATCGGGACGTCGTCGTCCTCGGTCATCGCGCGTGTTGTATTATTTGTCATAATCAATTATATTATATGACCCCGTAGACGTTGTCTCGTAGCTACTACCAGTTGATACGATTTTGCAGCCCTGTAAAACTTGAGATGGCGACAATGCCTCCCATGCACGACCACAAACAGGGCACTCTAGACCCTTTGCGAGATACACCATTGCGTTTCTTGGCATTCTCAAGTGCGTGCCTGCGCGTACAGTGGCGCACACCGTTCATCTTCTTTCATAGATTGCTCCATCGTCACCACAGACGACCTAGGGGAAGCATTCAAGCCATTCATCAGCAAGCGAGTGTATTTAATCAGGTATGCACATGTGATGGAATATGGTATTCCACGGCATGTGGCATCGGATGTGATGACCACACACAGTTATGGCATGGTGGGGTGCTATGGCCTCGCAGACACCATACTGAAAGGATGGCAGGCACTGCAACGTGCACAGCATGCCCAACGCATCACACCACCTCCACCACCACCACGGCAGCGGGTGGTTGCCACCTTGGCGGCAAGTGTCTCCTCCACCACACCCATGCTCCACTGGCGACCAGGGCAGCCAGGAACGGAAGCAGCATCCCCAGAGTATGTGTGCTTGACATGCCTTTGTGCACACATACCTTTATACACACACACACACACACACACACACACACACACACACACACACACACACACACA
>VFQP010003817.1_pt1 | contig 14808 bp, 11 predicted proteins | sample 3512351 | NCBI WGS metagenome assembly VFQP01 (sample SAMN10412372, study PRJNA504923) | tailings metagenome | isolation source: Relicate 1 Philex TSF1 revegetated site | place: Philippines: Tuba, Benguet | collected 2017-08-29 | reverse complement strand
CAAAGAGTTTTACCGATCCAGCCTGCATTTACATAAAACATAAATATCACTCCGAGAGAACTGACAATCATCCCCAGAACACCTTCATTCCTGTTTGTCTGTCCATCAATCAACGCCTCCATAAATCTAGTCTTTTGCTCATACCAGGATCCGCAGATCCACCTGGCGATGCCTTCGTCTGATTCACTCAGAGATATAACTGACAGCACTTCTCCATAAGTTCTGCCCTCAGAAAATAGTATTTGAGTTTGCGCATAAAGATTATCCCATTTCTCGTTCATCGCGTTGTCAACGATAAGTGATAACAACTCCCTATCGGACTCAAACTTCGAAAGCAGTTCAATAATTTGGGGATGCGACCTCCCCTTTTCAAAAAGAAAGACAGCCGCGTTATATAGCTGAAGCTTCTTACTGGTTTCCTGCGATATTTGCTCTTCTTTCATTTCACTTATTATCAGTGCTGTGGGCTGAAATTACAAACATAAGAAACGGTAATTTAATCTGACGCAGAAATGGCTTTGCCTATCGAACGAAGGCTATTTTAAATCCAAAAATTGTTTAACAACGGTATTTACATCCTGAGGACTGTCCATAGTGGAGATAACGTCAAAGTTCGTTGAAGGTAATCCACTTTTCATCAACCAGTCTCTCCAAAACACTTTTAGTACTTCCATGTCTTTGGGGCTTTTTGTTGAATAGCCTTTGATTACAGACCGGTCAAACATTTCCAGAATTAAAACATGACAGTCCTTTAAAGAAGGGTTTGAGACCGGCATTATTCCATAACCGCTTTGCTTAAAAAAGTCATTCATAGGACGCCTTGCAGCATTTACGTTCCGTCTGAATTTTTCGACAATGTCAGAACTAAGATACCTGAATTTGTTCCCTGATTTCATACTCGAATCACCATCATACCGACCAGCTTCGATATAACCATCAGTAAGCACAATGACGTAGTTCTTGTATCTATTTACGAAAGGGATTTTATTATAAACATAATGGAAAGCCGATGTGTCAAGAATAGGAAATCCTAATTTGTCCTGAAAGAAATACCACATGTCTGCCGGCAACCAACTACCCGTCTTTTTTTTATCCTGATACAGACTCGCAAATGCAGTGTTCAGCTTTTCAAGATCGTAGTCGAGGGATCGGTTTCCATTATTCCGGTAAATGTAATCAGACCTGTCTGAAGCTCTCGTACCGAATCTCGCAAGATCTATTCTAAAGACATCACTCTCATATCTTTCATTTCTGAAATCTTCGGAATTAATAGTTGTCAACAGAAATTTGCCATTAATGCCCGCATCAATTCCTTTCTGAAGTGTCGTATACCTGTACGGAGATAATTATTTCGGCTTGAATAAACGATTCGCACAAACAGCAAGCAAAAAGAACATCACACTCTTCTCCCGTAACACTTCCATCAGCAAAAGCTTTGCGCAAACTGAAGAAACCATTCAGCAGCTGAGTAAAAGGAAATTAGAGAAGTCTACAACCAGTCATATCAACGGAACCCCGTATTCAGTGGACGAAGCTCTTTCTCAGGGTTTCAAAGAAGCTGATGCCGAATTATTACAGAAACTTGCGCAGGAAATTGATACGCGCGCCGCATCAAAGACATCAAAGGTGATCAAAACACAACAAGAACTGATCGGTGAGCTTACACCCGACGATAATCATGTCCTCATGATCATTGCACGCAGCGACAATCGTTATATCCATTTCGGATCATCTAAAATAAGCCTGGAAGAAGTGAACGCTCAAGCCGCCAGAACAGGAAGAGCAAAACCACGGACGCTCATATTGTTAAGCTGTCAAACCGGCAAACTGACACGAAATATAGCAACGCCTTTATCGCCTCAACTCCGGTCATTTTCAGAAATACTGATCAGTAAGGATTTTTTCGACCTGGTGATTGCACCCGCCGGAAATATTAATGGCGCAGATGTGCTGAAGATGATTGATGCAGCTTCAGAACATAACATCTTATCACTCGCCAATCATTTTAATGCACTGGTTGCGAATGGAGGTACTATCAATTTGATCGGTAAAGCCGAAAAACGGTTGCCCGGGTTTAAGACAGGCGAATAAACTCCGTGCGGACAAGCCGGAACTTGTTCACCTGTATTCCGCGCTGCAGAGATTGTCAGATCGGCTCTGCACGGTTAATATTGTGAGACATTATTTACCTGGCCGGCGGATGCAAACTTCCTGTTCAAAGTTCGAGGACTCTCCATAGAGGTTAGGAGATTGTCCGGAAAAATCAACCGTTTCTTACGGGATAAAGGTTTAGATATAAACCGGGTATCTGCTTCCCTATTCGACATAGAACAGAAAGAACCGCCGCCATCAAATTACCATGAACTTGGTTATTGAGGTATTGTATTGAACGCGCTGATAAATTCGCTATGTTTTCTTTCTCCCGAAGCAAACAATCCTCCACATTTTTCGATTGCGGCGCAACCCCCACATTCCTTTAAATAAATATTTTTCCAATCTGAAATAGACCTACGATTAAAAAGCCATAGCTCCTCGGGCATTAAACATAACTGTGAATTGTAAATCGAAACATTCATTCCCATTTCATGCAGATAATAAACCGCTTCCCTAAGTTCATTCATGTAATGAACAGGGTCTATCCACAATTTTGAGATATTGTGTGGGGTATATCCCTGGTGCTCCAGCCCCATAAATGTTACATGCTCAACAAAGGGTAGATTCCTGTAGATAAACTTCGCAAGTCTGACAAGACGGGGAATTGTCTGCTTATGCAGCACTATGCGGATCTCTATCCTCTGCCCATGCACTGCGAGGTTATATAGTCCTGCCATCGTTTGATCAAAAGCATCTCTCGCTTGAACAATGAAATCGTGTTGCTGATAATGATCAGAATACAGCGGAATTCCGAGCATAAGCTTCCGATAGTTCATTTCTCCCAACCGATCTGCAATATTTTTCCAGGCAAAAGACCGGCCATTGGTCAGGCAGTGCAAATCAGTATCCGGCAGATGTGATTGCAGGTCATCCAGCAAGGCGAAGAACTTTTCTCCAAGCAGGGTTGGCTCACCGCCGGTGAGACCAATTTCCTGACAATCCTTTGGGATCATCGGTATAAGTTTCCTGTAGATTTCCATCAGGTAACTATCGTCCCTATCTCTGGGTGGTTGCGAGCACATCAGGCAGTTGCTATTGCATCGTTCAGTGATCAGGAGGAAATTCTGAAATGAATTGACGCGATAAAGCGTGTTAATATTGCCATCACTGCTGATGAGGACAATATCATCATCCAGCAGGTGATCAAACGTTCCTACACTATAAACCGATGGCATGTCGATCCGTTCTTCAATCGGGAGGTTTGTCATGAATGCAGAGAAGTTAGACAGGTCAATGTCCGGAACCGCATCTTCACAGATCAAAGCATATCCTTTCTTATCCGCGCTATCAATGGCTCTTGTAACCCGTGTTACAATAAACTGGTCTATCAGATGTGGAGTACCCCGTGTTTTTAAAAGCATATTTAATTTTTTCCTGTGACCCAGTTACGGAAAATCCGTTGAATTGTTGCATCCCCATCCATCAGTTCAAAAAGATAGCGGATGATTTCCATATTTCTTTTGCAAAAGCTGCTTGTTGGCCGGTGCCCGACGAGATCACCCTGGGTTGCATGATGAAAAACAGGGTCGGCTCCGCAATACAATTGAAAAGCACAATCAGCACAACCGGGCAAACTTTCATTCAGCGACACGTCCAGGAATGTTCTTGCTTTTTCTCCATAAAAGATCTCTTCATACGAGTGTGTATCCAGCGAACCTAATAAGAACGTATAATCTTTCATCTCTGCCAACATGCGGGACTCGTCGCTTGCATAGATCTTCCCATCATAGTTAAACACGATGACGCTATTGATCATCCCGGCAGGAGATTGCAGATCAACATAGCCAACAGGAAAGGGTGTGAGTATTTTCTTTAAGATAATACTCGCATAATCCTCCCTGAAGAAAATTCCTTGCCTGTTAAAATCGATGATCTTATGCAATGCTCTCTTGTAGAATTCTAAAAACCGCTCTGTGTCGTAATGATTTTTCTTTTCATTCTTTAGTGCAAATCCGTAAGGACTGATCGGTCGGAGAAAAATACTTCGGAAACCCCGGTTGAAATACTCGTCGACAATTTCATCTGGATAATCCAGTGAAAGAGTCGTGGTAGTTAACAACGCAGATACGCGATCTTCTCCAAGTACTTCGCGACATCTGTTAATTCCATTTGTCGCCAGTTCATAACTGTTATTTCCTTTACGATGCCTGTTTTTATTATGGATATAGTCCGGGCCGTCCATTGATGTGGAGATCAGTATTTCATTTTCCTTGCAAAACGCCAGCATCTGCTCTGTCAATGGAGCAAGATTGGTACAGATCACAAACGTAATTCCCTTATGATGGGCTATAGCCTGTTCACGGGCTTTCGCTACCGCATACATAATGTTTTCAAAGGCCAGCAATGCTTCGCCACCTTGAAACTCCATTGTTACATGTGGGTTGGGCGACCGCATCATAAACTCTATTCCTTTATCGATATGCTGCCGTTGCATATCGAACGCGAGCTTATCAGAACTTGATCTCGATACCTGGCAGTAATGGCAGGTATGTTCGCATCGAAGGCTGATCACAAAAATGTGCAGGGCCGTAAAATGATCGAGAAAGGATTTTTTCGTTCGATACCGGGTTGCTATGACATCCACTAAAGGCGGTATTACCGACTCTGAAATAAAAAATCCGGCCAACAGATCCGCATAAAGATCAGGGTCGCTTTTTTCCGAGATCTGCCGGTTGACAATGGCGGCAGCTGTGCCCCCGGATACGATAAGGAAGTCTCCGACCTCGTTTACCAGTACTTCCTTTTCCTTCGAAATGCGATGAAATTTGAAAGGCAGAAGATAGTATGGGGTATTTGTGTTTATTCCATAGTAATCTCTTTCCTTGAATTTTCTATTGGGTTTCGATAAGGTTATCATTATTGAGTTTTGGTGTTATGGAGGAAGGTTGGAAGCCGACCGGATCGGAGACCGCCCCGGCCACGACTGTTTCAACATCTTCGTGTGCGAATGCTTTAGCGATGATGAGCTCTCTCACAGTTGCCGTTTCTTTGTTAATGAGATCCCTCAGCTTGAAGTCGATGAGATCCCGGCTGAGCCTGGCAGCAATGATGTCCGCTGTTTCCTTTGAAAAGTTCCCGTTGGAAGACCTGAAAGTGACTATCCAGTTTATCTGATCCAGCCGGAGATCAACTAAATAATGTCCGGAAAACCAGTACAGACATTTATACAGGGTTGTTTCGTTATAGACAGTTGCATCAATGTTGAATACAAGACCGTCATCAGAAAATGTGTAATTCATTATTTCAGACTATTAAGCATTAACAGAAAGACATATTGATCAACTTTTCCGGTAGGATCCAGCGCATTTATTACCTGGAATGTCATCACCGCAGCCTCTGTCTTATCTCCAAAATAGCCGGTCACTAGCACGGACGAATATCCGAGAGCTTTCAACAATTGCTGAAGGCGAGTGACATCATCTCCTTTACAACCTTTATATAGCAAACGTGTCCAGCTACCGTATGCTGGTTTGTTTATGTTTCCATAACCAGAAGGCTTCACTGTTCCTGGATTATTCTTTACACCGGGTGATGAAGGGACTGTTGCAGGAGTATTGATCCTTTTCTGTGTAGAGGTCCCGCCGGAGGAAGACCCTGGTGTTGAATATGGCACGGTGTTTCGCGGTGTATAGGATGGTGAAGCTGAATAGTGTGACGTATGTGAGCTGTGGGAGGTGTGCGATCTATGCCCCGACGAACTCGAAGATGAATGAGAACTATGTGAACGGTGCGAACTATGCGACCGGTGTGAGGTGTGCATGGAGATCAGATGGTCGGTACCTTCCGAATTCAACTTCAGCACCAGTTGAGGCTTGAGCCGCAATTGCTGGTAATTATCGATATCAGGATTAATACCCGATGGCGGCGAACTAAAAGTAATCTCACTTTTAGATGTTTGGGCCGAAATGATGCCGAGAGCAGTCGCAATGGCTACTAATGTTTTCTGTTTAAGGATGGCAAGTCCTTTGGGAAATTTTGGCATAGGTGAGGGTTTGATATGGTGATAAAGACGGTTAAGTTTGGGGCGCTACCGGTTTGTCGGCCCCGCGAGCATTTCATTACGTGATCTTATTATTCATTCGTTATAACTGGTATTGATACGGCAGTATCTTACGGATCTATCTTACGCTAATATCCTTTCTCAGATACTTGTCATATATATATGGGGTCAGACGCTTCAGGTCCTGGTTGAGATCAACCGGGTCTCTCCCACCTGCTGTATACAGATCAATGCTATCACCGCCTCTTTTTCTGTACCAGAGATTACCTATATATTTTTCCGTAACAGTATCAGGCAGGGTGATCCTTTGTAGATTGTTCATCCTGGCCTTGTCCAAAGGAATGGGCAGACCTGCTAAACGTGGAGTATCACAAGAAACTTTTTCATATTGATCGCCCGTCCAGATCATACATTCATTTGTTCCTGTAATTCCGTTACCGAATACGTTTTCTTTATTAATGAAATAAAAAGCTGTTAAAGCAAATAGTACCGTCACGCTACCTGCACGAAGTGGCAATCTTTTTCGGAGGATCCACCCATGACCTTTTTGCATAAGGTTTTTCCATTTGGATAAGAGACCCGATGCAGAAGATACTGATTCATTCGTCCTTTCGCCTCCTCCGTTCTCGGTGTGCATAATCGGCATTATACTACCGCTTGTACCGAAGGCTATATCGTCGCTGTCATATTTTATATCCGCGTTATAGGGTCGTTTGTCAAAATCCAGCAACCAACCCAACAGCTCAATGTTCTTATCTTCTGTATTATCGGTTGCCTTTTTCAGATAGTTCACTAACGGTCGAAACTTGTCGATATCGAATCGGTCAATTGCTTTTGCGATGTCTGCGTTTTCAGGAACACTGAAGAATGTGCGAAGCATTGGCAGATCTTTTCCTTCAAATCTTGTTTGATAAACGAAGGCGCATTCTTCTCTTAGTTTACTTGGGGTTGGATTCAGGAGCCTGGGTGGAAAGCCAGGCTTGGTCCTTTGCTGTTCATAATAGCGCAGGATTGCGTCCAGATAGTCTTTGTACATGAGCGGAATTTTTGGAATGAATAATAATAGTTCATAAGAGTCCGGATCTATTGATTTTTCATTGTTTCTGCTGTATTCCTTCTGCAAAGCCTGATAATTAAGCTACAGAAATTCTTGTTCTCAACAACTCCAAATTCCGCCTGCCGGAATTTTTACCGGAACGACCGGAATCATCGGAATTCCCGGAATCCCATACAGATCAATGCATTACCCAGTCATAGTTTTGAATCTCAGATTTATTCACGCTAAGTAGCTACGGCGTGAAAAGTCTGCAAGGAGTAACAATAAGATCCCGGTAAACTGGCCAGGGAAGCGGTAAACCGGATCGTATTGTTACTCCTACTTCCCCGGCCGAGACCTCGGTCTCTCGAGAACGGCGCGGCAACACAGTGTTGCTGTCCGCCAATTTTTAATCAATTCAAAACTTTAATACAATGTCAGGAATCATTCTCCTGTTTTGGGCACTGCTGTGTCATAACCCAACACATATACCGGGCAAAACAAAATGCCCTTTGCAGCACATAATCATTTCAACCATGGACGATGATGGTAATGGAGACTCTGGTAGTACACCGCCCAAGCCTCCAACACCACCTCCTCCCACACCTCCAGGCTCATAACCCAAATGAAAGACAAGTGAGGCCGATATTCGGCCTCACTTTTTCTAACAGAACCTCCTAAGTTTCAGAAAATTTGCGCACTTTCGATCTAACCAACAATTAGATTGTGAAAATTCAACCTCTCCTACTAACAGCCTTTATATTTGGTGCATGCGAAAAAAAGCAATCAGTCTTAATTCAGATCACACAAAACCATACCTCGCCTGAGTATCGTAAAGCGGAATATTATTATGACTCTACAGATAAAAGAGACTCTGCTTTTCTTTACTTCTATAACGTTTCCAAAAACTTAACAGACAGTGTACTTGCGGCAAACGCTTACGCATACATGGCTATCATCCAGCAGGACGTGGGAGATTTTGTCGGTGTACAGGAAAGTGCCCTAGCGGGTTTACAGCTACTTAACGAAGACAGCTTGGAACAAAAATATAGCATGGGGTCCCTTTATAATATTTTGGGGCGCAGTAATGTTGGGTTAAGGAACTACGACCAAGCAATTGGTTACTATAATCAGGCGATCAAAGTAGTGCCAGACCTCAACTATCAAAACACTTATAGAAATAACGTTGCAGTGGCTCTTCGGGAAAAAGGTAGTTATAAAGAAGCGCTAGATAGCCTTCTTTCAATCCCAGTAAGCAAGGATGAAGACAAAAGATCTTTCGCAAGAAGAACAACGAACATTGCAAGCCTAAAGTGGAAGATAGACAGCAACTACAATCCCCTCCCAGACCTACATACCGCGTTAAAAGCGCGATTAGAGGATAATGATAAATACGGGGTAACGGCGAGCTACAATCACCTTTCGAATTATTATCGGGCAATCAATACAGACTCGGCATTGTACTTCTCAAAAAAAATGTATGCATCTGCACTAGAAACAAATGGCACAGATGATCAGCTAGAGGCGCTTCGAAAACTAATTGCACTTTCTCCTCCTGTGGATTCTAAGAATTTATTTAAGATTTATCAAAACTTGAACGACAGTGTTCAGTTTGCTCAAAATGCCGCCAAAAATCAATATGCAGTTATCAGATTCGAAACGGAGAAAAGAAAAAAAGAAAATCTTCTTCTACAAGAAGAGAACGCGCAAAAAAAGCTACAGATTCTACGCCAACGAATACTCACTTACGGAAGCATATCAGTTGCCTTATTAATAGTAACCCTCGCCATCTGGCGTTACCGCAAAAAAAGACAGCAAACCCGGATTGAGGCTCAGGCTGCGATCAAGGAAAATCAATTGAAAATCTCTCAAAAAATACACGATAACGTCGCAAACGGGCTTTACCGCGTTATGACTGAGATCGAACATGTTGAGACTATCGATAGAGAATCTTTACTGGACAAAATTGAAGATCTCTATGAACGGTCAAGAGATATCTCCTATGACCAGGTAGATAAAGAGAAGGATACCACTTTACATATAAGCCAACTGCTAACTTCTTTTGCTACTCCCGATACCAAAATATCAGTTGTAGGCAATAAAGAGGAATTATGGAAAGATATTCCGTCCATGATTGTCAAAGAACTTGAACAGGTTTTACAGGAACTGATGGTCAACATGAAGAAGCATAGCAGCGCCCGCTATGTCGTACTCCATTTCTCCAAGACCGATAACCATCTTTCTATAAATTACAAAGACGATGGTCAGGGATTTCCGTCAAATTTCAGAAAAGGGAATGGTTTAAAAAGTACGGGAATCCGTATAAATCGGATTGGTGGAGAAATTACTTTCGCAGAGCAAACTGCAAACGGTGCAGCCATCAACATCCTTATTCCAATCTTATCCAATGATCAGAAAAGTATTAATAGCTGAAGATCACGAAAGCGCAAACATCTCCATTCAAAAAACCCTCGAAGAACTTGGGGTAAAAGAAATTGACTACGTATACTATTGCGACGATGCTCTGTCAAAGATCATACACGCAAACAAGTCAGGCCGATCCTATGATCTTCTTATCAGTGACCTGTATTTCGAACCGGATAACCGCCCACAGAAGATCTCCGGCGGCGCAAAACTGATCCCCGCTGTGAGAGAAGTGCAGCCAGACCTGAAGATCCTGATCTTTTCTGCCGAAACCAAACCTGCAGTAATAGATTCACTGTTCAAAAATCAATTCATCGACGGTTACGTCCGAAAAGCAAGAAATGACGCAAAGGAATTGCAGGCAGCGTTTGAAAAGATCTCCCGCAATCAGCAGCATTATCCCAAACATCTCGCTGATCTTGTAAAACATCAGCATTCCTATGAATTCACTGACCTGGATATCACGATCATTTCATTGCTCGCACAGGGCGTACCACAAAAAAATATCCCGGATCATTTGCTGAAGAATCAGATAAAATCTTCGCTGAGCAAAGTTGAAAAACGTCTCAAACAAATGAAGGAAGTGTTTGAATTCTCGAAGAACGAGCAGTTGATCGCATTTTGTAAGGATATGCGGATTATCTAATCTCTGAAGACTCCTTCAAACCGTTGGCGTGGGGTTCCCGCAGATTATAAGACATTGGTCGATGTAGAACAAGGTTGCTAACAGCGGCATTTCATCTGTCTGGCGTAGGGCCCCCTCTAAATCTCCCCCTTCAGGGGAGACTTTAGGTCGCTTGTGGATGCAATTTCATTTTACCTCAAAACAGATAGTCAACTACTGATTTCGGAGTCTGAAGTCTCCCCTGAAGGGGGAGATTTAGAGGGGGCCATAAGTTGGGCAATAGGTTTGTTAGATGAAATCTCGCCGATCTTGCTTTTCCTGCGATTGAAATATCGTTTCAACAAATGTACTCTCCTGGATTTGAATGCGCAGATGTCGCTGATGAGACCCTGCTATAAGGAATTAATCCGCGAGATCTGCGCATTCTCATAAGACCCAATCCCGGAACAGAATACTTTTCGCTAATAATAAAGTGAAGATCCGCGAAATCCGCGGGAACCCTAATCTCCACCACATTTACGGATTCCCGTAAAAAAATCGCTCTTCCCTTAGAATATTTTCGTCTGAGAAAACCAAACGAAAATGAAAAAGGAGTACTACGTAAACAGAAACGCTCAGTCTAACGGAGACCACGAAGTGCATGTTGAAGGCTGTCAATATATGCCTTCGAATAGAAGCTATCTTGGGGAATTTTACAGTTGCGATGAGGCAGTGCGCGCGGCAAAATTATATTTCAGCCAGACCAACGGCTGTAAAACCTGTTCGAAACCATGTCACACCAGCTGATATGAAAACCTCCCTTTTACAAGTCAATCGCACCAGTCCGCAAAATAATTACGCATCTCGCGGGCGCTATGTGCACAAAAACGGATCCGGATCTAACAGGCCGGATCCTTCACCACACACCCAATCAGATACCAGTAATGAAGAACCGGCAGATCCTGAAAAACATGGATCATATAAAGGTCAGCTTCTCCATCCCAAATGGAAACAACGCCGGAAAGAAATTCTCCTTCGCGATGAACACGCTTGCGTGAATTGCGGCAGCAGAAATGATCTCCAGGTCCATCACCGCCAGTATCACTTCATGCTTGCATCGAAGCAATACAAAGCACCCTGGGATTATCCCGATCGGCTGATGATCACTTTATGCATCCCCTGTCATTCACAAGGCCATTCTAAATTCAAAGTCCCCATCATTAAACTATAACACTATGTCATGGTTACCCAGGTTTTTCGTAAAAAAATCAGTCTCCACCGGAGATAAAAACAACTACCCGGAAGTAAAGAAAGAAGTCTTTATTGAAGAAGCTCCCGGAACAAACAATACCGCCAGCACCGAAACAAACTCCGGGCAGGAGCAGGACAATATCCACCTTTTGTATGCCTTTCTATCAAAAGACTTCCAGCAGCAAGGTTACAACGATGCGCTTCTTCAACCCGACACCTCCTATAAAACAGAAAGGGCAAAAGAATTCAGTGGCGAACTCAATATCGCTATCCGGAAGGTGAAAACCTTTTATGAAGATGCCATCAGAGAGTTGGATTTCCTGATCCTCAGCCGTAACAGAATGGGGATGGTGGATGTGGTGGATGAACTGAAAATGAGAAAAGAAAAAGCGATGGACCATCACAAAAAAACCCTGGAAATCGAACAGGAAGTGATTGAACAGGGCGAAACGTACCGACTGGTGGTCAGTTATAACCGCGGTTTTCAGAATGGCATGGCGGCTATTGCGATACACGAAGCCAATAAAAAACAATTCTAACTTAAAAATCTTAAAACATGGCTTTCTGGATAAAAGCAGGTTGCTTTCTTACGGGATATAACTATACTGTCCTTAAAAACTGCAGCGAAGTCGCCAAGAAAAATCTGAAAAAATACACTGCGGCAATGATCATCATGTGCCTCTTATGGGGCCTGATCGGCTTTGCATTTGCCGACAGGTATATGCATTCTTCTATCTGGACAAGTACCGCATCGGCCTTGCTGTTTATACTAGTGGTGATCCAGATCGAACGACAGATCATCATGCAAACTGCCAAGAACAATGCGATGCAGATCTTTAGAGGTGTGATCGCCATCATGATGGCATTGATCGGATCACTGATCATAGATCAGATCATTTTCAAGGATGATATTGAATTGCAGAAAGAGCAGTTTATTAATGATAAGGTGGAAAAGATCTATCCCGCTCGGGCTGCTATATCCCAAAAACAATTAGATGATCTCAAGGCACAGCTAGCAGCAAAAGATGCCGAACGGACCAAACTTTCGAACGACATTCATAATAATCCAACAATAACCATAACAACCGTCACAACCTCTCCGGTGGCAGTAAAAACTGTTATCGACTCAGCAACGGGAAACAGCCGGATTATCCATAACGATAAAACTTCCCTACAAAAAACCCAGGTGCCAAATCCTAATATTGCCTTACTGGCACCTCTTGATTCTCAGATCAATTCCTTGCAGCGATTACAGTTAGCACAAGGGGATACACTTGCTAACCTGCGGAGCTCTATCCAAAAAAAGCTTGAAGAAAAAACCGGCTTCTTAGATGAATTAGGCATCATGGCCAATCTTCTTTCAAACAACATACCCGCTATGATCGTCTATATAGTCTGGTTCCTGCTACTTCTTGGCCTTGAATGCCTCATTCTGATGAATAAACGCCACGAACAGCCAACAGACTATGACGCCATGATCAAGCACCAAATGGATACCCACCTGAAAAAGCTTTCGCTTCTTTCCGGAAAGGCCGGCGGATAAGACGATGAGCCACCGTGACAGCATTGTAGAACATTGACAACCTTATCACCGACTATGAAGATCAGATGCTTGCTGGGCTTATTGTCCCTTGTTGCCATTCTTTCAAGTTGCAAAGGCCAGACCGTCCCGGCACGACCTGAAAAAATCAACATCCGTAAATGCTATGGCCTTACCCCCTGCAAAGCCTGCTCATCCTGCAATTATTGCAAATGGTGTAATGCAGGAGGCACCTGTGGCATCTGTGCTCCGAAGAAAAACGGCATTGAAGGCAAGGCTATAGCAGAGCCGCCATCATTGGATCAATGCAAAGCTATAACGAAGAAAGGCACGCAATGCAGCCGCAAAGCAACGTCAGGAAATTATTGCTGGCAGCATGAACGAACACAATTGTCAGAGCAACCCGGCATTGCGCCTAAACCGCCCGATGATAATGATAACCAACCGTTACCCGTCATTAATATCAACCCACAAACCTGTAACCACCTAAACCTTGAATCCATGGTACCATACATCCTGATAGCCTTTATGCTGGGAGCGCTTCTTGCCTGGCTCCTCACTAAATTATCTCTTAAAAATAACTTCGTACTTAAATCTCAGTCTGATGAACAAGCAACCCAGATCTCCCGGCTCAACACGGAACTAAGCATCATTAATCACACGGTAAAAACGGTCACCGAAGAAAAGCAGCAATTGTCGGCAGATCTCAAAACCAAAACCGGCGAAGCATCCATTGCACAAATGAAGCTGGCTGATCTTCTGGCAAAGAATGATGCTTTACAAGACAAATTGAACACCCAACGATCAGAGATCGAATCTCTCCAAAAACAATTCACCCTCCAATTCGAAAACATCGCCAACAAGATCCTCGAAGAAAAAACAGCGCGCTTCACCCAACTCAACCAGGATAACCTCAGCAACATACTCAAACCGCTGGGAGAAAACCTTGACAGTTTCAAAAAGAAAGTTGAAGAGGTTTACAACACCGAAGCAAAAGAACGCTTCTCATTGGGCAGAGAGCTGGACCGGCTCATGCAACTCAACCAGAAAGTAAGCGAGGAAGCCAACAACCTCGCCAACGCGCTCAAGGGAAATTCAAAAGTGCAGGGTGATTGGGGACAAATGATCCTCGAAAACATACTTGAAAAGTCCGGGCTGGTGAAAGACCGTGAATACTTTACGCAGGAATCCCTCAAAGATGAAGACGGAAAAAACTGGCAAAATGAAGAGGGTTCCCGGATGCAGCCCGATGTGATCATCGCCTACCCTGACAATCGAAAAGTGATCGTCGACTCTAAAGTGTCACTCACGGCTTACGCCAGATATGTCGCAGCTGACCAGCATGATGAACAAAGGAAATCCATTGACGAGCATCTGCGCTCCATCAGAAAACATATCGATGATCTCAGCAAAAAGAACTATCAGGATTTTGCTCCATCGCTTGATTTTGTAATGATGTTTATTCCGAATGAACCGGCTTATCTCCTGGCTCTGCAACACGACCCGGAACTGTGGCAGTATGCCTATAACAAACGCATCCTGCTGATTAGCCCGACCAATCTTATAGCCGCATTGAAATTACTTGTAGACCTGTGGAAACGGGAATATCAAAACAAGAACGCATTGGAGATCGCCAAACGCGGAGGACAATTATACGATAAGCTTGCAGGCTTTGTCGATAAACTTTCTGATGTTGGCACACATCTTTCCAAAGCGCAGAAAAGCTATGATCACGCATTCAATCAGCTCAAAGATGGAAATGGCAACCTCATATCTCAGGCAGAAAAGTTAAAAGAACT
>VFQP010003816.1_pt1 | contig 14812 bp, 14 predicted proteins | sample 3512351 | NCBI WGS metagenome assembly VFQP01 (sample SAMN10412372, study PRJNA504923) | tailings metagenome | isolation source: Relicate 1 Philex TSF1 revegetated site | place: Philippines: Tuba, Benguet | collected 2017-08-29 | reverse complement strand
GGCACGGGCAGCAGGTCCGCCGCCCTGTCCTGCACGCCGCCGGGCGTGAAGGTGCGCGGCGACGCATCGGGAGCGCGCCTGGCGCCGCTTGGCTGGGGCGGCGTCGAGGCAAGGAGGGCGCCGGCAGCGCCTGCTGCCGGCGAGCTGCGCGCCATGGTGAGCGAGGAGAGCAGCGCGCGGCCCGCCGGCGACGCGCGGTGCTGCGAGGCGGCGGCCAGCACCGCGGCCACGCTGGGCGGCGGCGCGGGCGACAGTGGAGGGAGGTGCGAGGTCGCCGCCGCGGCGGCCGCGGCGGCGGCAGCTGCTGCTGCGGCGGCGGCGGCCGCAGCGGCTGTGTGTGGGTTGCGGGCCGGGGAGGTCATGTTGCGCAGGAGGGCGGGTTGCTGCCTGCCCTGGCTGGGCTGGTGCTGGGTGGGGCTGGAGGCGCTGGCTGTGGCCAGGCGGTCCAGGAAGCTGCCCTGCTGGGCCGCGGCGCCGTAGCGGCCCGGACTGAGCTGCAGCTGCAGAGGCTGCTGCGGCTGCTGCGGCAGAACAGTTGGTGAGAGGGCGCTGCCGGCGGCAGCGGCCGTCCTTGAGGCGCTGCCGAGGAGCTGCTGCTGCTGCTGCTGCTGCTGTTGCGACTGGAGTAGGAGAGAGGGCGAGCGCGGGGTGCCGAGCAGCGTCGTGGTCGGCGGTTGCTCATGCCGGGGTGACGCCCTCGGGCCGGGGCTGGCCGCGGGCATGTTTGCCCAGGCGACGTGCGAGCCGGGCATGGCGTAGGAGAGCGTGACGTGCCGGGGCGAGCTGTGCGCGGACGCCGCGGGGGACGCCGCTGCCAGGGGGTTGGTGAAGGTGCGGGGCGTGCGCGAGGCAACGGCGCCCTCGAGGGCGTGGCCCGAGGGCTGGCGCCACATGGACTCCTGCTCCGCCTCGTCCGGCACGTCCGACAGGTCGGTGGCGGTCGAATGGGACGCCTGCGGCGACGGGTCCTGCCCCCTCGCCGCCGCCACGGTCCGTGCTGCGGGCTGCTGCTGCGGTGCCGGCGGTGTGGGGCCGGACGCAAGGTTGAGGCTGCTGGGCGTCAACGCGATGCCGGTGGCGGCCGTGGGGGAGAGGTGGGTGGGCGTGGGGCTGCGCTGCTTGACGACGGTCACCAGCTGCTGCTGCGGCTTGGCGGGTGATGGCCGGGCGTTGCCTCCGAGGAGCTCGGCGGCGGCGGCGCCACCCAGGGCGGCGAGCTTGGCGCCGTCGTGCGCATCGTCCGCCGCGCCGGCGGGCGAGTCACGCGTGCCGCGGCGCGAGATGACCACCACGCCGGCTGGCGGTGGCGACAGGGAGGCGGGGGCTGCGCGGACGCCGGGCTTGCCGGCCGCGGCGGGCGACTTCATCGCCGCGGCAGGCACGCCCAGCGGCGAGGACAGCTTGGAGCGCGCGCGTGCCGCGGAACTCTGGGTTGCTGCGGCGTGCGTGTTGCTGCGCGAAAGCTGCTGGTGGTGGTGGGGAGAGGCCTGGCCGGGCTGCTGGCGCCGCGTCGTCGCGATGGACGGAGGCGTGTTGTCCTGCGATTGAGTCGTGGCAAACGCATCGGTGCACATCGCGCGCCGTGGGCCGTGCTGCTGCTGCCTTTCGGGGGCGCGCACACACACCGGCTGGCGGGCCGAGCCCTGGTACGCGGGCGCGCTCACCCGCGATGAGGCCATCGGCGGAGAGTTCACGATGAAGAGATTGCCACCACTGGTACTGCTCTTGTGGATGGTGGGCTAATCGTCGCCCCTCGCGCGAAGTGCACTCCGCGTTGAGCTCGCCACGAATGTCCGGCGCCGCAGGTGAAGCCTCAGGCGCCGATGAGCAGCCGGGGACGCGGTGCGACTGCTGAAAGGCTGCTGCTCTTGGAATCGCTGCTTGCCGCTGCTCGCTCTCGCGGCTGGTGATGGAGCAACATCACGGTGCGCTCAGCAGCGAGCGATCCGTCGCTGCAGCAGTGGTGCTGTGACGAGCATCCTCATGGTGATGCTGTCGCCAGCAAGTGCGGCCTGGACTCGTGCGCGGGTGCGCTTGCTCACGCGGCGTTTTCGGGCTTGCACGGTTGCAGAGGGGCGCCACACAGCAGCGCTCACAGCAGCGATGGCCAGCACAGAAGGCGTTGACGGTGGCACCAGCTCTGGGCCTGAGAGGCCTTACCGGGGGCGCTTGGCACCTTCGCCCACAGGTGCCCGCGCAGGTGGCGCAGCGGCGCAGTCACTGAGTGGTCCATCATCACCAGCAGCAAGAAGTGCCTGTTGACACGTGATGCAACGCGCACGTGCTGCAGGGTACCTGCACCTGGGCCACGCGCGGACGTTCTGGACGGCGGCGCAGCGCGCGCAGGCGGCGGGGCCAGACAGCACGCTGGTCATGCGCATCGACGACCTGGACGGCGACCGCTGCAGGCAGGAGGTGTGTCAGCGCCTGCCGCACGAGGCAGGCGGGGCAGAAGCGTCCCCGCGGCGGCCAACCGCACCATCTCTGCACCTCCACCACGCAGTTCGCGGACGCCTCCTTGGAGGACCTCAGGTGGCTGGGGCTGACGTGGAGCGAGGGGCCGGACGTGGGCGGCGGCGCGCACGGCCCCTACGTGCAGAGCCAGCGCATGCACCTCTACCGTCAGGCGTTCCAGCGGCTGCAGGCCCTGGGCCTGGTCTACCGCTGCTGCTGCTCGCGCAAGGACATTGCCGCCGCGCTGTCGGCGCCGCACGCCGGCGACGAGGAGCCCGTCTACCCAGGCACCTGCCGGCCCCGCCCCGGCCGCCACGACGCGCCTGACCCACCGCCCGCCAGCAAAGCCAGCGCACCTGCGGCGGCGACGCACGCTTCAGCGCATCCTGATGAGGCAGCAACGAGCGGTCCGCGTGAAGCCGCGGCGGCCGGCGCACCGGACCAAGGGGAGGCGGCCACCGCTGCCGAAGCGACGCCGCGTGGCGACGCGCCCCCCAGCAGCACCCCATCCAGCACCTCGCGCGCCTCCTCCTCCTCGGCGGCTGCTGAGCTGGACGCCAGCGGCGATGGGGCCAGCGCGGCGGCGGGCGGCGGCGGCGCGGCCAACTCTGCGGCGGCGCGCCAGGCGCTCAAGGCGGCGAGGCGGGCGGCGCGTGAGTCAGGGCAGCACCACCTGCTGCAGCAGCCCTCCAAGGGCGGCCGGCGCAAGCAGACGCAGGCGCAGGTGCGAGCAATCGTGCACCTGCGACCGAGGTCAACGCAGGCCTCACGCATGTCCTGGCGAACCGTGGTGTTGCTCTGGGCGACTTTCGATTGATGCAGGGCGACGGTGGACAGGAGCCGGCGGCACAATGCGGTGCGGGCGCCCAGGCCGTCAAGTGGTCGTGGCGCTTCCGGGTGCCTGACGGGGAGGTCGTCCGCTTCACCGACCAGTGCATGGGGCCCCAGGTGAGCTTTTGAGGGGCCGTGCGGCGGACGGAACGGGACACGCGCCTTGACCGCCAGGGTGGTCACGCGCGAAGACGAGCGGGAGGCTGCTGCCAGGCCGGGCGAGCGGAGGGGAGAGAGAGGTGGGGAAGGGAGACGCAGTGGGCTGACGTGTGCTTGTGTGTGCGTGCGACGCCGGCGCAGGCGCTGGTGGCGGGGCGGGACTTTGGCGACTTTGTGGTGTGGCGCCACGATGGGCTGCCCTCGTACCAGCTGTCGTGCGCCGTGAGAGCCGCGCCTGGGACAGTTTGGCGCGTCTGCTCCCGTGGCGCACGTTGCTGCTGCGTCGTCCCCGTTGATCGCGCCGCCGCTACCCATGTGACGTGCACGCAGGTGGACGACGCAGCCATGGGCATCACCGAGGTGGTCCGGGGCAGCGACCTGCTCGTGTCCACCGCGCGGCAGCTGCTGCTGGGCAGGTGCGTGCCTTGTTGTCAGCGCATTGGGTGCTCTCCCCCTCATGGAACGGCACAGCAGCGTCCTGCAACCTTGTGGGTGGTGTGCAGGGCACTGGGCCTGGCCATGCCGCGCTACTTCCACTGCCCGCTGGTGGTGGACCCGGCCACGGGGATGCGCCTGGCCAAGCGGCACGACGCGCTGTCGCTGAGGACCATGAGGGCGCAAGGCCAGGACCCCGCGCAGCTGCTGGCCGGCTTCTCTGTCCCTCCCGACTGGCGCTCTTCTTCGCAAGCGGGAGGAGGAGGCGCGCGGGAAGAAGGGATTGCGCCTGAGGGTGGCGGCGGCGACCCTGCAGGGGCCTGACGTTGACGACCGTGTTGCAGGGGTGAACGCCGCAGAGTGCGAGAGCAGTGATGACGCAGGCAGCGGATCGGAGCTCCATGCGCGGCGTTTTGTACATGTGCACGCAGTGCTGTAGAGTGTAACAACGAGCCCAGGGGATGCCTGAGCGTGATCAGGCCTTCACCTGGCCGCAGATGCGGCCCTCCCGCAGCGCGCGCTTCATCTCGCCCATCTCGTGCGTGGCGACCGCCGGGATGTTGGGAACAGCCTGCCAGCCGCAGGCGTGCGCGGCACCATTCCCCTTCAGAAGCTCGAGGGTGCCGCCAAAAGCACCGGCACTGCTGAGCAAGACTTCCACCGCTCACCTCTGCGTCCTTGACCATGAGCTGCGCCACGCCGGCGACCGGGATGGAGTCGATCCAACGGAAGGCGCGCTCGATGCCGCGGGCCTTGGTGCCACGGTCCAGCATGCCTGGCCTGCAGGCGCCAAGCGAGCACGCATGCGTGTGCATCCACGGAACGGCCCAGCAGCCCGCGCCCCGGGTGCAGGCGACCCTGTGGTCGGGAGTCTGCTCCAGAACAGACCTGTGCCGGCGCGACCAGGTGGGTGCGCCAGGTAGCCCTCGCTCACCTGAAGATGGTGGTGAAGGGGAAGCCCTGCGCCTTGGCTGCCTCCTCGGCGCGCCCCTTGGTCTGGGTGTAAAGGAGCGGGGCAAACACCAGCCTGCGCGCGGTCCAACACCGCGCAGAAAGAGCGGCAGCTGTGCTCCAACGTCCCGCGCCCCCGTGCACCGCAACGCTACCACGCCAGCGGCGCAAAATGCCCGCACCACTTGTTGGCCCAGATGTTGGCGTTTGCGCCCACCGCCGTGACCAGGCTGAAGTGCTTGGCGCCCCCAGCCTTGGCGGCCTCCGCCGTCGCCTTGACGTATTCGTAGTCGACCTGAGGTCATCAGCCCAGACGGAGGCGGTCCTCCCTAACCTCAAGGACCTGTTGTCCTGTTTGCTCGCTCCTGCTCCCCCTGCTGCTTCCCCCTCCCCACCGACCTTGAGGAACTGCTCGGCCGACCCGGCGTCGCCGCGCGTGGTGCCCAGCGTGCAGAACACCACGTCAGCGCCCTGGAAGTCGGCCTGCGCCTCCTCCTTGAGCTTGTCCATGTTGATGACGACCTGCATGCCACAGGACAGCGTCGCCTCCTCTGTTCCTCCCATCAAACTGCTGAGGTCAGCACGGCTGGCGACGTGTCTGTGAGCCAGAGCCTTCTTCACCACCAGGCTCGCGTGCATCCGACATCTGTCCTGCCAGCGTCACCCCCGGACGCTCGCTTCCCCGAGGACCATCTGAAGAGATGCAATCCCCCCGCCAAGCACACACACACATGTGGGCCAAGCCGGCGTGCGTGCTTGGAGTCGTGTGGTCACGCATTTGACGCGGGCGCACCTGCGTCAGCTTGCCCACGTCCCACCCGGTGTACTCCGGTGGCACCGTCACATTGCGACGCCCTGCGCACGTGTGGCAAGCTTTGACATCAGCCCGGATCGCCCTTTTGGCGGGGGCTCTTGGCGGGCGTGCGCAGGCGGGGGGACGGCGGGCGCCTCACCAATGGTGACGACCGAGCTCCACTTCTCGGAGACGAGCAGCTGCCCGACGACGTGCTCACCTGCGGCGACGTGCAGGCGTGCGTTCAGGTGGCCTGGCCGCACCACAGTCCTGGTTGCGCTCTGTGCGCTCACGCTGGCCGGCAGCGTGCTGCTCACCAATGGCGCCAGTGCCTCCGACGATGACGGCTTTCATCTCTCAAGGAGTTTGCTCTCAAGCTCTCTGCAGCTTGCCGACGGGCTCAGGTCAGCAAGCTTCAAACGCGCAAAACGACAACCGCACACCACGTCAGCCACGGGGGACGCGAAAAAGTACAACCTCCTGGGATCCGTCCTGTCACGACCACCACCGCCATCAAAATGTGCAACAGGTTCCTGGCGAGCGACGTCCAAACGGGCGCCCCTCCCTGGCGCCGCGCGATGTGCATGCGTGCGTGCGTCACACGGCAGCTCTCAAGAAAAGGCCCAAAACATCATCAACCTCACTACTGGCACCGCAACACGCCTCACCAGCAGCGGCACTCACGTTCCGCCTCCTCTCCTCTGGCGCCACTCCCGCCCTCCCTCACGCAGCACCCGGAGCCCTCCGCCACTCGCGCGCTCACTCCGCTTCACACTAAACCCGCCTTTCCACGGCGGCCAATCACCGTTGGGACGCCGCAAGAAGAAAGAGGAGCCTCAATCATGAAGAACCAACCCTGGGGACATACTCTCAGCCGCCGCTCCCCTCGCGGTCACGCTCCCACGCATGATCGATCACCGCCCCTTGCCAAACAGCCCGCCAAACATCTTGCCCAGCGCCGGCGCGCCGCCGCCCTTCTTGCTGCCCTGCTCCCGCCAGTAAGCCTCGCCCTTCAGGTCCACCACCACCACGGACGTGTTGTCCGTCGTGTGGCGCCGGAGCGCCGTCGTGATGAGGCTCTCGGCCACCTGCCGCGCGCCACGCAGACAGGCGGCAACGGCAGCAGTGAGCGCTTGCTTGCTCTTGCACATGCCCATCTTGCTTGAGACAGGGCGTTGCCTCTCGAGGGCGGTCCCTGCCCCTAGCCCCCCCCCCGATTGCATCCCCCCTTGTTCAGGCGCACCTGCTCCGGCGTGAGCCCTTTGCTGAGCTCCTTGCGGGCCCACTGCATCGCGCGGTCCGGCTCAAACACGTCCCACAGCCCGTCTGTGGACAGCACCAGGAACTCGTCGTCCTGCGCCCACAGGGTGCGCCAAACGCACGCACGGCACACTCGCCAGGTCAGCAAGTGCGCCTCTCCAGCAGCACCACTGTCGCCACCCGCCGGCTTCCGCCACACCAGCAGCCGGCCCAAGGGAGGCTGCTCCCTCGAGGGCCGTGTTTGTGCGCGCACCTCGGTGACCTCGAGGTCGCACGAGTCGGGCGTGACGATGACGGGGTCGCCGCTGAAGTGGATGGTCTTGGTGAAGGGCAGGTCCCAGTACCCGCGCTCCACGCCTGCCGACAGGAGCACCTGCAGGCCCTTGCCCTGCGCGCCAACAGGGGAGAGGGGAGCACAGAGCCGCGCTGGCCAGGGACGCTTTGTACCTGGCGGGACATGTGCTGGACGTGTCCTTGCCCTGGCCAGCAGGCTCTGACGCTGCCCCAGGGGCTGTGAGGTGGTGCTCTCACAGCGCTGCCCTGGTGGTGCTCCGCAGCAGCCTGCTCTGCCCTGCTCACCTTGAACTCCCAGTCGCCAAAGGCGCGCGAGACGGCCAGCACGTTGCACACGCGCCCGTCGTACACCCACCCGCCTGCACATAGAAGGGGCAGCAACAGCGCATCACGCGCGCCAAAGGTCGCCCCCTCAGGCGTCAGGTCTGCCGCACCGCGCAACACTAAGGTGGCGCCCCGCAGCAGCAGCAGCAGCAGCAGCGCGCACCGACGGACTTGACGCGCGAGATCTCGAGGTCCATCTCGTCGCCGCCGCCGTACACGCGGTGCGGCGTGGTGAGCGGCACCAGCTGCCCCTTGCGGTGCAGGAAGGCCTGCGGGCACGGCAGAGCGCGCAGCGGCGCGCTGTCCTTGTCACGCCGCCCGAGCTGAGGCCCCGCTCAGGGCGAGGTGCCGTTTCCTGAGCTGGCTCCGGTGCCATCGCCCCCATGGTGCGCCATGCATCCCCCTGGTGACGTCCCACCCCCATGTCTCCTCGCGTCCGCCCTCCCCCCCTCGCGCACCGCTGCCCGCACCTGTGAGTCGCCCACGTTGGCCGCCACCACCCGGTTGGGCCACAGCATCACCACCGTCGCTGCGCACAGCCAGCGCGTCCACGCACACCACACCACGCGTCAGCCACTGCGCACCACCAGCCCCTGAGTGCACCTCGACCCCCCACACGGCCCGAGAGCACGCACCGGTGGCACCGGCTGACTCGCGGACCTCGCCGCCCACGGCCTCCAGGTGGTCCAGCAGCTGACGGTCCATGGTCTGCGCAGACCACGAGCGCTCACGCGACGTGTGCCATGTCCACATCTGAGCGCAGTCCACAGATGGCACGCGCTCAAGAGCTCTTTCCCCCCCGCGCGCCCCGCGCACCTCAAACGCCGCCTCCAGGCCATCAGGTATCCGCGCGTTGGACTCGTGGAAGCCCTGGTGGTGCTGCGCGCGCAACCAACGTGGGAGGGAGCAGAGCGGCAGGCCGGCTCACATGCCACCGTGCATGCGAGCGCACACACACACGAGGACGTCCCGCCCCGCCCCTTCCAGCACGTGCCACGAGCTGCTAACCTTCATCATCTGCTCCTTGATGCCGTCGTAGAGGTTGGCCTTGAGCCACTTGGCCGCCGCGCTGCCGCCGTGCCCGTCGTAGCACCCGGCGTAAATGTACTTGTGCAGCGGGTCCACGCGCACGTCCAGCTGCGCAGCGGCGCGTGCATGCGGGTAAGCAGCGCCAATGGTAGGCCTACACACACGCATATGCGACCGGGGGGAACCGCGCCCGCCGCACCCGGGACGCCGCATGCATGCGCTCCACGCCCGTGTGCTGCTGGAATCCCAGGGCGGCCCAGGATGCAGGCGCCGCCGCGACGCTTGCCCGCCTCTCCGCTGGGTGAATCCAGGCGCCCGGTGCCGCGCAATCTGATTGCCAGGGTGTGCGCGAACTCCCACCAAGAGGCGAGGAGCTCCTCACCTCGTCCTCCATGCCGTCGCGCAGCCCCTGCTCCGCCTTGAAGCCCAGGCGGAACGGCAGCGGGTTGAGCGCCTCCGCCTCCTCGCTCGTCGTGATGGTCTGCACGGCCTGGGCTGCTCGCAGAGGAGGCACCTGGGCTGCTCGCCTGCCCAACGCGCGCCGCTGCCTCAGCAGCGCCACTGGCGCGCGCGGCGACCAGGCTCCATTGGGCTGCGCTTGCCGCTGAGCGCCGCTGCACTGCCGCTGCTGCATCTTGCTTTCTCCTGGGCTCGCGCGCTTTCCAAAGGTGTCGAGCTCAAGCGGGCGCGCTCAGTGGTAAGCCGAAGCTCAGTGGTAGTGAAGCGTGTGCTGATAAGCGCTAATAAATTTTGTGCCAATGCGCTCGGAGCTTCCCTTTTTCTCGCGCCTGAGGCCTGCGGGCACACCGCAGGCACCGGAGGGAGCGGCACGGCAGCAGCGCTGGGCGGCCAGGAGCAGGCTGTGCTGTCAGTTCAGTGCTGTGGCCATGCGGTCCTGGAGACGCCTGGGATGCGCATCGCGAGTCTTTGAGCGCGGCGTCGCGTTGTGCACGCCCAGGCGTGCACAACAGCGGGTAGCCTGCCTCCACAGCAGCACTGACAGTATGTCCTGCCTGGAGCTCCACACGCTGGGCCTGGAGCTCCACACGCTGGGAGACTGCAGTGGGACCTGGCCCAACCACCGGGGCAGGAGCGGCTCGCTGCGCCACACGCACGCACAGAGCACGATGCTACTCACGAAGACGCACAGCACTCGGGCGCTCGCCGCGTCGTCGCGGACGAGTCGCGCCCGGACGGCGCTCGCTCGATCCCAACAACGGGCGATGCCGCTCGCTCGCCCGCGCGCAGTTCCTCTATCCTCTAGCGCTGTCGTGCTGGAGCAGCAGCAGCAGCAGCAGCAGCAGGCCAGTGAGCAGCCTCAGGTCAGCGGAGTTGCTGCGAGCGACGCCAGCCACGCGGTCATCGAGGAGGCGACCCACGGGGAGGCGCAAACGCCGTTCCAGTGGCGCCAGCACTGGTGGCCGGTCGCGCCGCTGGACACGCTGGTGAGGCACAGCCTTGTGGACGCCGCCAGCCTGCATGTGTCCGGATGGCAGACGACCGGATGGGCATCCATGACACGCGCGGTGCTGCAGCCCACTTGCAGCTCTGAGGCGCACGCCAACCATACCGAGTCAGGCAGCGGCTCAACGCCGCACGCGCTTGAGCCATTGGCCACCGCTGGCGCTGACCCTCGTGCGGCGCTCGTCGTGCACGCTGTGTGGTGCGGGCGCACCGCAGGACAAGCAGCGCCCGACCCCCTTCACCCTGCTGGGCGTGGACGTGGTGGTGTGGTGGAGCGACGCGGACAGGCGCTGGCAGGTGTTCCGGGACATCTGCCCCCACAGGTGCGGCGCCGCCACGCCCAGGGGGCACGCTCCCTGAGCCGACCAGGGTGGGAGAAGCCCTTGGCCCACGGGCCGCACGCACGAGGACAGCAGCTGCTCTGGCTGCCGTGTGTGCCAATGCGCGCGCAGGCTGGCGCCCCTCTCTCAGGGCCGCCTCTCCAAGGACGGCTCGCTCGTGTGCTCCTACCACGGCTGGAAGTTCAACACGGCCGGCGCCTGCACGCAGATCACGCAGGTGCGGTCGGGGGTTGGGGCGCTCCCGCAGCGCCGCTCCCTGACGGCTTGTGGACAGACAGAGCCTGTGGACAGAATCACCGCACGCCGCGTGTGCCCGTCGAGCAGCCCGCACGCGCCCTCCCCCCGCCCGCGCGCGCGCGCAGTTGGACGCCGCCGCCCAGGCCAAGGTGTGCGGCACGGCGCGCACGTGCGTCACGTCCTTCCCCACGCTCGAGGAGGACAGCCTGCTCTTCGCATGGATGGACCCCTCGCCGCAGGCGCGTACGCGCTGGGTGTGCGTGCCTGCGCACCTCGCGCCGACGGAACGGGCCAGCGCCAGCGGTTGCGCGCGGCGGTGGGCAGCAGCAAGGCAGCACCACACAGCACCTGCTCAGACCCTGCGCCCATCGCAGCGCCATGGCCACTCCTCCCCCCATGGATCGTACGCAGGGCCTGGAGCTGTCCAAACTCAAGGGAGTGCCCAAGGCGCCCGTCAACCCCAACAAGCCCAAGGGTGTGCTGCCCTGCCATCCGCCCAGCCGCGCCCATCCCGCCAACATCACAACAGTCCCTCTCGATGCGTTTGCTGCTCTTGATAAGGAGCAGACGATCATCTGCTCCTGTCAATGCTGCAGGCGGCAAGACGGTGTGGGTGGCCAACCTGGTGCCCAACGACCTGAGCTTCTGGCTGGAGCAGTCGCAGGACCCCTCGCACGCAAACTGGCTGCACGCCGGACGTGAGTTGCAGTTGTGACCCTGGGGAGGCAGCGCACCGGCAGCACAGGAACAGGCGGCACCTGCAGCGCTGCGCCCTTTCACCTTGGTGCGCCCTGGTGTGGCTCCCCCTCCCAACCCGCCTGCACAGTGGCGTTCAAGTCGGAGGACGCCGTGCCCATGGCGCACACGCGGGCGCCGCGCGTGGACCTGGCCACGGGCTTTGACTACGAGCACGGGGGGTACGAGAAGCGCAACGCCGCCATGAGGGCCACTCGCCACTTCATCCCGCCCTTCACGACCATGTGCGCGCCCCCCTCGCCGCTGCTCTGACGCCCATGCTTGCGCCCACGCGCCCTGGTCACGCCGCGCCGCTGTTCGTGCTCCCTGCGCTGAGCCGTTCACCTTTGCGCCGCGCCATGCCCACCATGCCTGCGCGCAGCGGGCTCTACCGCATGCCGTTTGGCACGCAGCTGCTCAACACGCGTTTCGTGCCCGTGCGCCCCGGCTGGGTGCGCACCTTTGCCAGCTTCGACTTCCTGCCGCCCGGCGCCGACACCACGGTCCTGCGCGACACCCGGACGGGAGACGCCATCCCGCCGCCGCCCGCGCCGCCCCCGCCGCCGCCCGGGGCGGCGCACCAGCAGCCGCCCGCCAAGGCCAAGGCCAAGCAGCCGCCGGCGTGGCTGCGGTCGCTCAACCCGCTGAGCTGGCTCTTTGCGCGCGTGTCGTCCGGCGCCATCCCGCACTGGGTGGTCAACGCAAACACGTTGGGCGACCAGGACGTGGTCATCCAGCACGAGATGGTGAGGCGGGCGCCTCAACTTCGCTCGTGTGCACAGCGCGCCCTGCGCTCGGGGGGCCGCGGGCGGGCGGGGCGCGCGCGCAAGTGGCTGCGCCTTGCACAAGGCGGCGGTGGAGCCACCGCCACGACAGGGCATGAATCAAATCAGCACCGGGGAAAGGAAGTCGGGCCTGCGCGGCCCAGGCCAGAGCGGATGCCACCCCGCCGGTCCCTGGTGCCATGGCCACGCGGCTGGCCACCATGCCATTGAAGCAACCCTGTGCATGCGTGCCCTTCCCTGTGTGCCCTTGGGTGCGCGTGTTGCTCGGCGCAGGAGGTGCTCCAGGCGCGCAACCAGCTCGACCACACCCACTACGTCATGCCGGCGGTCGGAGCCGACGTGGGCGTCGCCGCCATGCACAGGTGCGCCCCGCGACGCACCGCGGCGCCGCGTGAGCGCCGCGGCAAGGCTGCGAGGGCCGGCGGCCCAGCGCGCCAGGCTCCGCGCGCGCACGTGCCAGAACTCAGTGGTGCGGCAAGAAACAGAGAAACAAGGGCAGGCGTGGGTGACAAAGGCTGGGCCGTGCACCTCTCGGCCTGGCAAGGCGGGTGCGGGCCATGCACTCCCCGGTCACGGTGGCGGTGCGGCGTGTGCGCTGCGCACGGCGGTGGCGTGGCGCAGGTGGCTGCGGCTGGCGCGGTACCCGGAGGCGGTCTATGGCGCGGGCGCCAAGCGGGGCGGGCACGAGGAGCTGCTGCCGCTGGAGCGGCTGCTGGACCGGGGCGAGCGGCACGTGCGGCACTGCGTGCAGTGCCAGCAGGTGGGTGGGTGGCTGTGGGTGCTGGGGTGGGCGTGCGGCACTGAAGGGGAGCGCTGCCGCTGCTCCGATCCTCAAGGCGGGGGGGGGGGAGCTTTTGGCGGCTCGGCACCGCACCGTGCCGCCGCCGCTCGCCTGTGACTCCCCGGATGTGTTCGACGCCCCCGTGGCGCAGGGCCTGGCGCTCACGACGCGGATCTTCTGGGCGCTGGCCGGCGCGGCGTTCGTCAGCGCGTCGTTCGGGCTGGGGCTGCTGGCCGCCGCGTCGGTTGGCGCCGCGTCCTGGCAGACGACGGGCGCGCCGCTGGCCGCGCTGCTGGTGGGCGGCGCGGCGCTGGCCAAGCTGGCGCAGGCGGCGTGGGAGTTCCGCGAGGAGCGCTTCATCTCGGGCGTGCGGTCCTGGAAGCGCGCGGGCGGACTGTCACTCGTCAAGATGCCCGCGTGAGCCGGTGGTTTGCTTGTGCAGGCAGGTGTTGCTGGGAACTGCTTTTGCTGCAGCACGCTGCTGGCTTGGTTCCACAGACGCCAAGAGAGAGAGACACACTTTGCATCCGAAGCAAGGCAGGCCTGCGTAAGGAAGGACTGAGCGCTGCATGAGCGAAAAAGCAAAAGAATGCAACGTGCCGCAACGACGCGACAAGGGAACGTCTGCAGCCTGCGCTGCTCACTGCTGCCCCTGCTGCGCCTCGTCCGCCCCAGCAGCTCGCGCCCGCGGCTCCAGCCGCCTCTCGCCCACCACCGCCGGGTGCGCGCCCGCCGCCCCCCGTCCCCGCCGCCCCACCGCCTCCTCCTCCTCCATGCCCACGGAGCTGATCGCCCGCCCCTGGTCGTCCACCGCGTCCAGAAGCAGCACGTGCGGCGCGTCCACGCCCGCGCCCACGTCCCCGCCGCCGCCCGCCCCCCCCAGCCGCTTGCCCCGCCAGTTGAGCCCGCCGCTCACCCGCGGGGAGCTCCCGGGCAGCGGCGACCCGCCGCTCACGCTGCTCCCCTCGCCGTCGCCCTCCTCCTGCGACGCTTCCGTTGGCGCGCCCTGCGCAGGCCGCCAGGCGCTGGGCGGGGAGGCGCCGGCGGGAGCCAGCGACCGCCCGCTGCGCTGCGAGGAGGACGAAACCGGGATGGGCACGGGCGCGCTGGACGGGGCGCCGCCGCCCTGCACCCCGCTTTCCTGCCCCTGCTGCGGCTGCTGGGGTGCGGCGACGGCGGCGGCGGCGGCGGCGGCAGAGGACGCAGGGAGGGGCGGGCGGCGCATCTCCTGCCGCGCCCTGCCCTGCTGCGCCGCCGCCTCCACCTGCTGCGCGTCGCGCTCGCGCCGCTGCCGCCGCTGCGCCGCCGCCTCCACCTGGTCCGCCACGGACTGGCGAGACGCCAGCGCCGGCGGGCCGCCCGCCGCCGCGCCCGCCGCCCAGCCGCCGCCGGGCGGCGCCGGCCGCAGCGGCTGCTCAAACGAGGCGCTCCGCCTCTCCAGCTGCTCCAGCCGAACCTGAGGTGGCAGCGGCGCCGCCGTCGCCGCCGCTGCCGTCGCCGCGGTGTTGGCGTCCGCGGGAAGCACCGGGGGGGCGGGTGCGGTGGGCGAGGCGGCGGCGGCGGCGGAGCAGGTGAGCGTTTCGTAGGCGTCCTCGAGCGCCAGGAACTGCTCGGCCAGGTGCTGCGCCACGCTCTCACCCTCAAAGTTGAGCCACCGGCGCGTCACCTGCCATGGGTGGGGGGGGGGGCGGATGGATGGAAGCGTGAGGGCATGGAGGCGATGGGTCACGTCACGAGGGCGCGAGGGTGGGCATGGCGAGGGATGAGGAGGCAACAGCAGCGTCGAGCTCAGCCCTGCGTTTAGCCCTAGAGGGCTTACCTGGATGTGGTTGTGCGCAAAGGGCATGAGGGCGCCCTTGAAGCACACGTCGATGCGGCGCCAGGGCAGCGACTGCAGCCGCTGCAGCACATCATCGGCAAGGCGCGCGCGGCTGCCCGC
>VFQP010003815.1_pt1 | contig 14814 bp, 12 predicted proteins | sample 3512351 | NCBI WGS metagenome assembly VFQP01 (sample SAMN10412372, study PRJNA504923) | tailings metagenome | isolation source: Relicate 1 Philex TSF1 revegetated site | place: Philippines: Tuba, Benguet | collected 2017-08-29 | reverse complement strand
CTTCATCGTTGTGTGACCCCCGTCTACGCAACACGGTCCATTGGCGGGACAGTCATTAAGTAACCAGAGATGATGGCGTTTTGCAGGACGACATCGGGCAATGTTATGGAACGATAAAGGTTAATGAATTGCTAACCGCCGGCTCGCAACAGATCAATCGACGAGAGATTATTATTCAAAAACAGATGATTAGAGAGACTGCCTAATAAGTGACTTACGGTTACTTTTGTGTTGCCGATCCCGCCGCCCAGCGGGCCTCCGCCGCCTGGTCCCCCTCCCGCGCGTCGACCCACGTCTCGGTGCCGTCCGAAAACGTCTCCTTCTTCCAGAAGGGCGCGCGGGACTTCAGGTAGTCCATCAGGAACTCGGCTGCTTCGAAGGCCGCCTGCCTATGCGCCGAGGCCGTCACCACGAGCACGATCGGATCGCCCGGCGCGAGGTCTCCGACGCGGTGGACAATCGTCGAGCCCAACAGCGAGAAGCGCTCGCTCGCCTCGTCCTCGATGCGCTCGAGCTCGGCTTCGGTCATGCCCGGATAGTGCTCGAGCGTCAGCATTTCGAGCTTTTTGCTGCCGACGCTGCCCCGGACGAACCCCGTGAAAGTCACGACCCCGCCTGCATCGCTCCGGCCGGCGAGAAGCGCCTGCACCTCGGCCGCCGCGTCGAACGCCTCGCGCTGCACCCTGACCGCCATGCGCCTATCCGTTCACCCGCCCGTGACGGGCGGGAAAAAGGCCACCTCGCGTGCGCCCGTGATCGCGTGCGCAGGCTTCACGTGAACCCGATCGACCGCCGCTCGCACGACGTCGGCGCGCTGGAACGCGGCTTCGTATTCCGCGCCCCGGCTCTTGAGCCAGTGAACCAGCTCCGCCACGGTCCCGACGCTGGCGGGCACGTCGAGCGTCTCTTCGGCACGTCCCACCTTTTCGCGTACCCACGCGAAATACCGGACCGTCAGGCGCTGCACGGCATCAACCTTCGCGGAGTTATCGGGTATTGTTGCAACAGACACGGCCGTCATCCTTCCATGGCACGGCGGATACCAGCCTTGAGATAGTCATAGCCGGTCCAAAGGGTAAGAACCGCCGCGAGCCAGAGAAGGGCGATGCCCGCCGTCGTCGTGCCCGGCACGATCTTGTCCCCGGCAGGCCCTGCCAGAAGGATTGCCAGCGAAACCATCTGCGCTGCCGTTTTCCACTTCGCGAGCGCCGTCACGTGGACCTTGACGTTGAGTTCGGCCAGAAATTCGCGGAGCCCGGACACCAGAATCTCGCGGCACATGATGACGATGGCCGCGCAAACGGACCAGTCGTCGATCGTCCCGTCGTGCACCAGCATGATTAGCACCGCGCCCACGATCAGCTTGTCCGCGATGGGATCGAGCATGCGCCCGAGCGTCGACTGCTGTTCGAGCCTGCGCGCCAGATAGCCGTCCAGCCAGTCCGTGATGGCGGCGCCCACGAAAAGCCAGAAGGCCGCCCAACGGCCCGCGTCACCCTCGACGAGCATCAGGCAGGCCACGAGCGCAGGAACGGCCGCGATCCGCGCGTACGTCAGCACGTTCGGCAAATTCGTAGCGTGAGAGGGAATGGGCGGATCCATGGCCCTAGCTAACACCATTCGCCCGCACGTCAGTCAATGGGGTACAGGGCACAGGCGCAACAGTGCGTGAGCAAATCAAACCAAGCTCACGGCCCTCAAGCTGAATCAAGCTTGTCCACAGCCCTTTCATGGGGCAATTGGAAGAAAAGAGCGCCAAAAGCGTTCTTGTTACGGAACCGACAAGTGGCCGCCGTATGTATCGCGTCGCCGACTACTGGTCGTCAGCGCCTTGAGTGTACCCGCGTATTTGGAATCAGGCGCAAGTGGAGCGGAGCGGGAGCGAACAGCTCGTGCTCCGCTCTTTTTTATTTGCGGCGAGCCTTGGCCGGCTTGGAGACGATCTCGCGTGCCAATACGAAGGCATCGCGGAAATCGAGGTCGAGCGGCTCCTTCGTCGCGAGCATCCGGCGGAACAATCCAGCCTGCGTCTTGTATTTGACGTCGCCGATCGCAAGCGCGCCGACACCGAGCGTGCTGCAGCCAGGCAGCGGCGCTCCGTTCATGAACAGGTCCATCCCTTCGATGCCGAACGGTTGTACAGCGTTGACGTCGGCCGCCACCATGAGGTTGGGAGCCTGCGCGAGCTGCTTGCGCGAGATGATGTTCACGCCCGCAGGTCCGGCAGTGAGGATCACGTCCGAAGTCCGAATAAGCTTGCTCTTAAGCGCATCCGTCTGACCGGCGACCGGCTCGAGAGAGACATTGAAATGATCCGCGGCGTAGTCAGCCGAGGCCTGCAGCGGCTCCATCTTGTCGTGTGCGACGATGCGCACGTGCGCGCCTTCGTTGGCTGCGATCACCGCCGATGAGAAGCCGACGACACCCATCGCACCAAAGACGGATACGCGGAGGCCTTTGAGGCTGCGCGAGAAGCTGGCGTCGAGGACGCGCTCGACGCACGCGACCATTGCCGCCGCCGTCGTGAAAGACCCGCCCGGATCCGCAAACACGGAGACCTCGAACGGCGGCACCATCGCCCGGCGCGCCACGTTCATCATTTCGAGCGCGAGCGTGATGTCTTTGCCGCCGATGAATATGCCGGTGGCAGCTTTAGGCGGCCGCGAGAAGATGGCGTCCTGCACGAGCGCGGCGACATCGCCGGTGCCAACGTTGTCGTAGGGCAGAACGACCTTGTAGCCGGAATCGACCGCCATGTTGCAGTCAAAGGGGCTCATGAATTTATGCGGCGAAAGCATGTAGAGAATGGGAAGAGACCCTGTGGCCTTTTCCTTGGTTTTCGGCTTTGCGCGCGACTGAGTTTTCGATTTCTTTTTAGGAGTCGAAACAGCCGGCGTTTTGATCTCGGTCCGGCGCCGCGGCTTATCGGTTGCAGGCACACGCTCCCGCTTTCCGATGTCCGACACAGTGGCCCCCGCCACATCCTCACTCAAACGCATGACAAACTTCCTTAAGTTTCTGATTGGGCAGGCACGAACGTTAGCCGCCTAGACCCGCCTCCGGCACCACGCGCTGTCAATTCGACGCACCAGCCGCTTTGGACTATGCCAGCCGATGGTTGAGAAAGAATTTGAAAAATCTGGATGAAAGAACTCTTTCCGGAAATAAGCCTGCGGCAAATGATCAATTTTCGGGCGCGAAATGAGCGCTTTTACGGGCAGGAAACGTTAAGCTCCGACGGCGTGCATTTCAAACTCGTCTCTCGTGAAAGAAATCATAAATCTTCTTGGCCATTTCGGCGGAAATTCCGTCGACCGCGACGAGATCGTCGACCCCCGCGCGAGACACCGCTTTGGCTGACCCGAAGTGCTTGAGCAACGCGCGTTTCCGCGTCGGTCCGATGCCGGGAATTTCGTCCAAGGGATTGACCCCCAGGGCCTTGGCGCGCTTTGCCCGGTGCGTGCCGATCGCGAACCGATGCGCTTCGTCCCGGAGACGCTGCACGAAATAGAGAACGGGGTCCCGCGGCTCCAGCATGAACGAGGCCCGGCCCGGGATGTGGAAATGCTCTCGCCCCGCATCGCGGTCGGGCCCTTTTGCGACCCCCACCACGGAGATCGAGCCGAGCCCGAGTCCGGCCAGCACTTCAACCGCGACCGTGAGCTGACCCGCCCCGCCGTCCACCAGAACCAGATCAGGCCGGTCCGGCAGGGCGTCGGACAGTGCGCCGTCGTCGCTCGAAGCCTCACCCGAGCCTTCCTCGGCTGCGGTCCCCGTATCGGTTTCGGCAACGTGCTCCCAGAGCGCCTCTTCCGGCGTCTCTGCGGGCGGCTCAGCCTCGTTCTCCGCCAGCCTGCGGAAGCGCCGTTCGAGCACCTCCCGCATCATCGCGTAGTCGTCGCCCGGAGTGATGCCTTCCGAGCGAATATTGAACTTGCGGTAGGCGCTCTTCGCGAAGCCTTCTGGACCCGCAACGATCATTGCGCCGACCGCATTCGAGCCCATGATGTGGCTGTTATCGAAGACGTCGACGCGCCTCGGCGCACGCGGCAAGCCGAAGCGTTCCCCTAGCGCGGCGAGAAGCGTCCGCTGCGACGAGGTCTCCGCGAGCTTGCGCCCTAAAGCTTCGCGCGCGTTGGTCAGCGCGTGGTCCACCAGCCCCGACTTGACGCCGCGCTGCGGCACGCGGATCTCGACCTTGCGATCGGCCTTGATGCAAAGTGCCTCTTCGAGCAAAGCCCGGTTGGCGATGTCGTGCGAGAGCAGAATAAGGCGCGGCACCGGTTTATCGTCGTAGAACTGCGCGATGAAGCTATCGAGCACCTCCTCGACCGGCATCGACCTGTCGGCTTTCGGATAGTAGGCGCGGTTGCCCCAGTTCTGTCCGACACGGAAGAAGAACACCTGGATGCAGGTCTGCCCGGCCTCCTGGAAGGCCGCGAACACATCCGCTTCTTCTACGCCTTCCGGATTGATCGCCTGTTCGGCCGTCACGTGCGCCAGCGCCCACAAGCGGTTCCGCAGCTTCGCTGCCCGCTCGAACTCGAGCTTCTCCGCCGCCTCTTCCATGAGACGCTGGTACATTTCGCGCACCGATTGGCTCTCGCCCTTGAGGAAACGCACCGCCTCTTCCACCAGCGCGCCGTAGTCCTCGAGACTGATCTCTCCGGTGCAGGGTGCGGAGCAGCGCTTGATCTGGTGCAGGAGGCACGGCCGCGTTCGGCTTTCGAACACGCTGTCCGAGCACGAGCGCAGCAGGAACGCCCGTTCCAGCATGTTGATAGTCCGATTTACGGCCCCGGCCGATGCGAACGGGCCGAAGTACTCGCCCTTTATCGTGCGCGCGCCCCTGTGTTTGAGGATCTGCGGCGCGGCCTGGTCGCGGCGGATCAGAATATACGGAAACGATTTGTCGTCCCGCAGCGTGACGTTGAACCGGGGCCGGAAACGCTTGATGAGGTTCGCTTCGAGCAGCAGGGCCTCGGCCTCGGTCCGCACCGACACGAATTCCATCGACGACGTCGACTGAATCATGCGGAGCGTGCGGTTCGGCAATCCGGCAAGCCGCGTATAGTTCTGCACCCGCGCCTTGAGGTTCCGCGCCTTGCCGACGTAGATGACCTCGCCGGCCGGATCGAGCATGCGATAGACGCCGGGACCGGTGGTTAATGTCTTGAGATAGGTCGCGATGACATCCGGCCCCGTCCGCTGCGGGGTGCCGTCGCGCTCACGCGTCTCGCCGGGCCGGTCGGTTCCCGGAGCCTCGTCGGCCTTCTCGTCCATATTGGGCATGGCGGGAACATTGGCCGCTGGACCACCCCAGTCAAGCCCGGCCACCGCGCTCTACAGGGCGAATTTGTGCGGCGCATGGAACCAATTGGCCCAATCGCCACAAAAGCGCCCAGGACTTTGCGGCCCTTGGCGGTCGGAATATCCCAATCCCTTTTGATGATCCGGTGCGCCCGGAGGTGAGGCCAATGCGAGCCCTGATCGCGTTTATCGTTGCAGCCGCCCTTGTGGCGATGCCCGTGCTGGCCAAGGAGAAGGCCAAACGCGCGGCTCCCCCGCCTGAGTTCAAGAAGCAGGAGCAGGTGCTCAAGTGGATCAACGATTATCGCAAGGCTCCTGATCCCGACCGGCTGCCCGATGTCGTGCATGCCATGGGCGACCTCGGCCTCTTCCGCGACCTCGAGAACGCCGGCGTCTATATCGGCTTCACGGCGGGCGTATTAGGCGCCAACCCGGACCGTGCGGAACGCCTCGTCGCGCGCATGTTTCCGATGCCGCCCGAAGACCAAGTCGTCCTGATCCGCGCCATCGCCTACTCAGGCCTGGAGGACTGGAAGGGCCTCCTGCAGAAGTTCGTCGAACGCATGCCCGCCCGCATGGTCTTGCTGCGCAAGTATCTCTACGGCGACGGCAAGACGCTAAAGGACCTGCCCGTCACCGACGGCGCGTACGTCCTCGATGCGCTTTGGGGCTATTACTTCGCCACCGGCGATCGTGAGCCGGCCCGCCGGCTCGTGGGCGCCCTCGCCTTGTCGGAAGACAAGAACGACGTCGAGAAGCTGACGATTGGCTCCATGGCCAAGTGGACGCTCGCCACCAACGCGTCGCGCGAGAAGGAACTCCTCGACATCCTGTCCGAGGAAATGAACACGCAGCCGCCCGAAGTCAGAAAGCCGCTGCGCGAAGTCATCGAAGCCGCCGAGACCTTCGAGACCGGCAAGATCAAGAAGGACGCCCTCGCCGCCATCGACGAGCTGAAGACCAAGGGCTCGCTGAACTCGCGCAACTATAATTGGTGGGGACAGGTCGGCCAGACGGCACTGGCTCTTGGCTGCGTTGGCGCCGCGGCGGCCAGCGTCACGGTCGCGGGCATTCCCTGCGTGGTCGGCGGCGCCATATCGTCCGCCGCGCTCAAGTACCTCGCGCCCAATTAGTAATGCAGCCGTAAACGGTACAGCCCCTCACTCCGGGCAGAGCGCGCGAGCTTTCGTGAGAGCCGCATCGCGGGTGGGGAATGTGCCGAGAGATTCGCCTCCGGACGAACGGGACGCGAGGTAGCTCTTTGTCATGCTGTCTTCGAAGCCGTCGAGCACCGAAAGCGCCACGTAGTGCACGTCGGCCCCTTCCTCCGTTTTCACCAATACCGTTGTGTCGCCGCCGAACGTCGCCGTTTCGACGACGCAGCGCCCCGGCTTGACGCCGAGCCCGGAAGGCGGGTCGAACGGCGGCTTGGAAGCCGGCGCAACCGTTGGCGCGACCGCAACGGTCGCCGGCTCTACCGGCGTCACTGGCGCGACCGGAGCGGCGGCTGGCGGCTCCGGCTTCTTGACGGCCGGCACTGTCACCGAATGCGTTCTGACCGAGTGCGTCTCGACGATCGCGAGAGGCGCCACGACGGCACCTTCAGACGCACCCGATGCGGCGACCACCTTCCCGATCGTGGCAGCAGGACCGGACACTGGCGCGATCTGTGCGCCCGCCAGGGCTGCCGGTGGCGCGAACAATGCGAAGTGTGCTGCGGGCTCTTCGGCGGCGGGTAGAGTGTGGGCAATGGGAGCTGTGAGCTGTGCGTCCGGCGGCGTATCGGCCTTCTGGGCAGCAGGCGCAGATGCAGCGACCTCCTTTTTGTCTACCGCCGGAGCGTCTGCTGCCTTCGCTTGCTTTACCGAAGCCTTCGGCGGTGCCTTGGCCGCACTCTTCGTCGCCTTGGGAGCCGTCTCAGCGGGAGCAGCCTGTTTTGGACTGCGGCTCCAGATTGTGCGCACTGGCGAGCTCGCGTCGGCGACAGCGATCTTCTTTGGCGGAGCCGCGCGCTCGACGCCTGCCTTCGCCGGAGACGCATCCGTCTGCTGCCACGGAAGCGTTTCGGTTGCTTGCGCCGCAGGCGCGTTGCGGCCCCTGCAGTACTGCCCTCGGAATTGATCGGCCACCCACTCGATCGATCCGCCATACTTCGGATCCGCGGCCCAGCGCCGGGCGAGATCGGAGAAGCGCACGGGACGATTGAGTTCCCGCGACTTGGCGAGGATGTGCTCTTGCTTGAGCTGCGTCCGCTGCGCGACCGGATTGGCGATCTGCTCGCCGGAATAGACGACGAGATGCTGGATCTGTCCGAGCACCCCCGTGCTCACGTCGGGAAAACTGTCGCCCGGCACACCGCCGCCGGTGGTCCCGATACCGGCGAAGTTGTTCTGCTTCGGATCGACGTCACCCATGCGTCCGTTGGGAGCGCGATAGGTGAGGAAGTTTGTCTCGATCGCCATCTGAAAGAAGGCATAGTCCCAACGCACGCCCCACGCGTCGCCGTGCTTTTTGTAGAAGGTGGCAATGTTGCGGAAGCGCGGATCGAGATTGCTGTTCCGCATCTTGAGGAAAGCCATCAAGCGGTCCGGCGTCACGCATTGCGGAACGGGATTCGCTTTTGATGTGCGGATCTCAGGCAACGAAGGTGCAGCCTCAGCAGCGCCGTTGATCGCGGCAATTGAGATCAGTGCCATTCCGAGCGCCACGGTCAGCGACCGGGCTGCAAGGCGGCAGCTGAGCGAGAAAGCTGTCATGAACGGCCCTCGAGCTACGCAGAAGGAAGCGGCTGGCATCGGCAGTCCCGATCAGCCCTCGGGGCAGAGTTCGAACGCCTTCTCCAGAGCTTGCGACTGGCTTCCGAATTCGCCGACCGACTGGCCGCCCTTGGCGTAGGCGTTGATGTAAGCGTCCGCCTCGCGCTTCTCCGAGCCCTCGTTCACATCGAGCACGGTGTAATTGACCGTCTTATCCTGCGCGGCTTTGATGATGATGGCCTTGCTGCCGCCGTAGCTAGCCGTCCACACGCGGCACTTGCCCGAGGGAGCGGCTTCCTTCTTCTCGGCCTTCGCCGGCTTGTCGGCTTTCGTGCTGTCGCCGATCGCGCCGCCGCCCGGCAACGCCGCCACTTCGATGTTCTTGCTGGGCTTGGACGAAGCGGTGTCTTTGCCCTTGTCGGCGGCGTGCGCTTCGACCGGCGCTTGATCCGAAGGAGCCGAATTGAGGACCGTGAGCGGCGGGCTCATGGACGCCTTCTGAGCCGGCGCCTTCGCGTCTTCCGCGACGGCGGCAACGGTAGCACTCTTGGCCGGAGGCGCGTCTTGGGCCGGCTGGCCCCCGAGCGAAGAGCGCGTTGAGCCACCCTCGGCCTTGGCCGCCTCGACCGCACGGCGCTGCGCATCGAGGCCGCGCGTCTTGGATGGAGCATCGGCCACGTCCGCGGACGCGGTCTTCACCGGCGTCGTTCCGCGGATCTCCGCCACCAGCTCCGGCTGCGGATCCTCTTGCTTGCAGATGCCATCGAAGAAACGACCGGCGATCGTCTCGATGTCGACGGCGTAACGGCGGCTCGTCGGCGCCCACTGCTTGGCAAGCTGCGTAAAGGTAATCGGGCCGCTGATGCCCTTCTGCCAGTTGGTGAGAACACCCCACTCCTGGATATTGCGCGTCCGCTCAGCGACCGGGCTTTCAACCCGCTCGCCGGAGTACATGACGAGATGCTCGAGATGGGCTCGCGCACCCGTCGAAATGTCTTTGAAACTCTCGCCGCGTGCACCGCGCCCTGTGGCGCCGAGCCCAGCGAAGTTGTTCTGGTCTGGCTTAACGTCGCCGCCATAGTTGAGATAGCCGGTCTCAAGCAGCATTTGGAAGAACGCGTAATCCCAGCGCACGTTTAGCTCTTCGCCGTGACGCATGTATTCGCTTGCTAGACCGTCGTAGCGCGGATTGAGCTTGGAATTGCGCTCGCGCACATAAGCCATCAGCCGCCCGGGAGTGGCGCACTGGGCAACATGATTTGTCTCGTTGGTCTTGATCGGGGGCATGTCGGCCGCGGCGGCGGCGGGAAGCGCAAGAAGCGCTGCAACGAAAGCAATGCCCGAACGAGAAGACCTAGATCGGCAGGCCATGGGAACTCCCCAATTTTCTACGCGGCGCCGCACGCGCCCAACAATCCGACAAACAGTTCGTAAACCCTTAAGCTTAAGAGGTGGTTTACGCGCGAATCGACGGACGACAGGTGAGCCCTACCCGTCGCCCAAGTTTGGGGCGCGAGTGGGGGCGGGAAAGGGAGGAATTGTGGCGCGCACGGACGCAATCGCCGCGGCAGACCTTCAAGCGGGCTAGCCCTCGCCCCACGTCAGGTGTTGCCCGCCATCGAGCGCGATCATCTGCCCGGTGAGCGATGGAGAGGAGAGGATGAACCGCACCGTCGCCGCGATCTCCTCGGGCGTCGGGCCGCGCTTGAGCAAGGTTGACTGCGCCTCGCGCGCGAAGTCTGCGTCCGTCTGGTGCACGCTCTTGAGCACCGGCCCCGGGCCGATCGCGTTGACCCGAACGCGCGGCGCCAGCGCCTGCGCCAGTGTCCGCGTCGCTGTCCAGAGCCCCGCCTTGGAGATTGTATAAGAGAAGAAGTCTGGCGTGAGCTTCCAGACCCGCTGGTCGATGATGTTGATGACGTTGCCGGCCGCGCCCTCGGGTAAATTTAGGAAAAGCGCTTTTGCAAGGAAGACGGGCACCTTGAGATTGACGTCGAGGTGGGTGTCCCAGGTCTCCGGCGTTGTCGTTGCCACCGTATCGACGAGAAATTCCGACGCATTGTTGATGAGACAGACCGGCGGCCCAAGCACGTCACAGCAGCGGGGGATGAGGCGCTCGGCATCGGCCTCGGAGGCGAGATCTGCAGCCACCGCCTCTCCTGTGCCGCCACGGCGGCGGATCTCATCGACGAGAGCCCGTGCCTCGTCGCCCGATCGGCGGTAGTGGACGCACACCCGCCATCCACCTTCCGCAAGATCGAGTGCGATCGCCCGGCCGATACGCCGCGCGCTGCCAGTAATGAGAACGGTTGGAGCAGACCCGCCTGTGGGCGGCATGGTGTAATTCCTGGTTCCTGCGCGGTGACGTTCGCGGCGCTCGGGCCTCTTCGAATTACCGGAACTCGAGACCGGATTCGACAAAAAGCATTTGCGATGCCCGCAGCGGAAGCGCCTGCTTTTCGTATTGCACCTGCGAACGCTTAGCTCATGTGCAAATAACGTTCTGATTTCCGATCACAATCCGACGTCTGATGCCTCTGCAACGAGCGCAGTGTGAGTAATCTGTGGCCAAAACCACCCCGCAGTTGCCGCAACGCGACACATTTCGTCCGAGCATCCAGCGCGACAGGTTTAGAGCTTGTCCCGCCTCAGCATTTTTGAGCTTTATGACGACCAGGTTGCACCAACCGCACGGCAAGTTCCTTCCAGGCTTGATGCGCTGCACACAGCGCAAAGGCCACCGGGAGCGGGGGTTGCCGGGAGCACGATCAGACTTCGGTGTGAGCTTAAAATTGGGGGTTACAGGTACGATGTCGATGACAACATCATTTACGAAATCGGTCGGAGCTGCGGGCATCGCACTTCTGGCTCTCGCCGCGCCGGCTCTCGCCAGCGACATGACGCCGGCTCCGGGAGGCCGCGAGTTCAGCTGGTCGGTCAACGCCGCCCTCACGAGCGATTACATCTTCCGTGGCGTTTCGCAGACAGACGAGGAAGCCGCCGTTCAGGCCGGCTTCGACGCCAGCTACGGCATTCTCTATGCCGGCATCTGGGCTTCGTCGGTCGACAAGGACTTCGTCGGCGGTTCGCCGACCGAAATCGACATCTATGCCGGCATTAAGCCGACCTGGGGTCCCGCCACCTTCGACTTGGGCGTCCTCTACTATTACTACCCGGGCTCGACGCAGGCCGGCCCCGGTAACCCGGACGTCGTCGAACTCAAGGCCGGTGTCAGCGGCGAGATCCTTCCCAAGCTGACTGCCGCCCAGACGTTCTACTGGAGCCCCGAAGCCGCCTACGACGCTGGCGAGTACTGGGTTTCCGAAACGACGCTGGCTTACGCTCTTCCGAAGATTTTCGTTTTCGACCCGTCGGTTAGCGGCACCGTCGGCTTCGTCGACAACCTCGACTTCGACACCGACTACACCTATTGGAACGCCGGCCTGACGCTTGCCTATGGCAAGTTCAGCTTCGACTTCCGCTATTGGGACACGGACTCGGATGGCGAGACGCTGTTCGGTGACCTCGCAGACGAGCGCTTCGTCTTCACCGCCAAGGTTGTCCTTCCCTAGTTCGAGCGGTCAGCTCTACGTTGAAACGGGGCCTGCTGGCCCCGTTTTTTTCGGTAAAAAACACCAGCCGTTTCTCACTTTGATCCTGAATTGATTCCTTTTTCGGCTGCTTCAGACTCAAAGTTGCATTTACGGATTTGATTCGCTCGTCGGCTCAGACGTCAATCTGCCTATTTTTTAATCACACCCTTCTAATTTCTGCTCACCATCCGTGGGCGGACGCCCCGGATTTGGGCTGCATTTTGGGCAAGGGCTGGCCACTTTCCCCGCAAAGTTGCTCGGATGAGACACCTACGTGGCGAGGTGTGGGCTTTTCTTTGTTAGCGCTTGTGCTTGTTCGCGACTTTCGGTCTTCTTTTCGCCAAGACGCGCCGTCCAACGGCACGCTGGGCTTCAGGCTATGCCTTCAATGGAGGGCGCCATGAGCCAGATGCGTGGGGCGTACGGGGACTTCAGGTGTGGGATTTTTGGGGGTTTTAAAGTCGATGACTACTTCATTCACCAAGACAATCGGAGCAGCGGGCATCGCGCTTTTCGCTCTCACTGGCGCAGCGCTTGCCGACGGCTACGGCGGCAGCACCAAGGACGCATCGGCTGACGAAGGCCGCAAGTTCGGCTGGTCGATCACGCTCGGCGGCACCTCGGATTACGTGTTCCGCGGCCTCTCGCTGAACAACGAAGACCCGGCTGCTCAGGGCTCGATCGACTTCACCTACGGCATCTTCTACGCAGGTGCCTGGGCTTCCAACGTCGCTGGCAACGCCAACCCGGTTGAGATCGACTGGTACGCTGGCATCAAGCCGGTTCTCGGCCCGGTCAGCTTCGACCTCGGCGTCCTCTATTACACCTATCCCGGCGGCAAGGACCTTGGCGGCTTCTCCGGCACTCACGAGCTTGATTATGTTGAGCTCAAAGCTGGCGCGAGCGTAACGCCCGTCACCAACCTGACGATCGGCGTCATGGGTTACTGGTCGCCCGAACAGCAGGGCTTCGGTGACACCTACGCCGTCGAAGGTACGGCGGGCTACACGCTCCCCGCAGTTGGCATCTTCACGCCGACCGTTGGCGGCACCTACGGCTGGCAGGGCTCTGAAGAAGACAACGTCTTCGTCGTCAATGGCGACGACTACACCTACTGGAACGTGGGCCTCGCTCTCGCGGTCGAGAAGTTCACCTTCGACTTCCGCTATTGGGACACGGACATCAGCAAGGCCGATGCCTTCCCGGGCACCTACGGCCTCTCGGATGATCGCTTCGTCTTCTCGGCCAAGGTCACGCTGCCCTAGTCGGAACGACACTTTGAATATCGGAACGGGGTCCTTCGCGGGCCCCGTTTTCGTTTGTCGATGCCTTGCGAATTTATTGCGTGGATACTGACTATTAGAGGCCCTCACGCCACAGTGGCCGCGCAAGCGCACCGCACCATGACGCTGCGCGCTTGTTGCCGCGCCGGAAAGCAGTTTTCCTGGAGATGGAGATTCTTACGAACACGAGAGGGGAGTTCACATGCTCGGCAGCGAATGCAAATCAGGCCATCTACTCGCATCGGCTGCCGCCACTCTCCTGTTTCTGTCGACGCCTGCGCTATCTGAAGAAGCGCGCGAGTTCGAATGGTCGGTGACCGCCACCGGTACCAGCGACTACGTGTTCCGCGGCATTTCGCTGAATGATGAGCGCCCTGCATTCCCGGCATCCGTCGACGCGTCCTACGGCATCTTCTACGCCGGCGTCTGGGGTTCAATGGTCGACGGCGATCCCTATCAGCCTGTCGAACTCGATCTCTATGCCGGCGTGAAGCCCGAGTGGGGTCAGGTGACGTTCGACTTCGGCTTTGTCTATTACGTCTATCCTTGGAACGACGATAAGACGGCCGACGGCGAATACGTCGAGTTCAAGGCAGGCGCCGAATTCTCGCCGGTCAAGAACCTCACGCTCAAACCCACCTTCTGGTACATCCCGGATCAGGATAATACCGACGCGGTTTATACCATCGAAGGCTCCGCGGCCTACGAACTGCCCACCATGGGCGTTTTCACACCGACAATCAGCGGCCTCGTCGGCCACACGGATGCCGACAGTGACGGCACCTACTTCGGCGATCTGTTCCCGACCGACAGCTACACCTACTGGAATGCCGGTATTGCTCTCGCCGTCGAGAAGTTCACGTTCGACCTCCGCTACTGGGATACGGACCTCAAAGGCGATGGTCTGGCGGACGAGCGCTTTGTCTTTACGGCGAGCATTACACTCCCCTAATTGCGGCCTTTGCCTCTGCCTTGAGCAGCTGCAGACGTCTCAAGTTGCGCGCGGGACACAAGCGCGTGGAGAGATGCTGCGCAGTCTGCCTTTGGCCTTGTCTGACCGTACGCCCTACGCTTTCCTGGTTGGAAGGGAGCGTGCCGTGCCGATTGTTGGCGCGGCTGTCGAGTAGCTTGGGGTTATCGACATGTTCGTATGCAAAGGTACGGCGCTGACAATTCTTGCCGGTGCAGCGCTGGTCGGGCTTTCCGGAGTCGCACTTGCCGATGGCTACGGCGGAAGCGTGAAGGATGCGCCGGTTGAAGAAGGCCGCAAGCTCGCGGTCTCGGTCACCGTCGGCGGCACCAGCGACTACGTCTTCCGCGGCGTCTCGCAAACTTTCGAAGACCCGGCAGCCCAGGGCTCCATCGATCTCAGCTACGGCATCTTCTACGCTGGCGTATGGGCCTCGAACGTCGATTTCAACGACGCACCGAAGGCCAACGCCGAAGTTGATCTCTACGCCGGCATCAAGCCGGTCTGGGGCCCGGTCACTTTTGATCTTGGCGTGATCTATTACGCCTATCCCGGTGCGGACGACGGGCTCAACTTCCTCACCACGGGCAAGCTCGACTACGTCGAGCTAAAGGCCGGTTACAGCATTGTTTCGCCCTGGATCAAGGGCCTCACCAGCGGCACAACCGTCTACTGGTCGCCCGACTACAGCCTTGAAACCGGCGACGTATTCACCGTCGAAAGCGTCGCGTCTTACGCGCTCCCGCAAGTCGGCATCTTCTCTCCGTCGGTCTCCGGCGCTTACGGCACCGTCTATGGCGACATCGACAACGGCTTCAGCGTCGGCGGCGACACCGACGACAAGTACAGCTACTGGAACGTCGGTCTCGCGCTTGCCGTCGACAAGTTCACGTTCGACTTCC
>VFQP010003814.1_pt1 | contig 14821 bp, 15 predicted proteins | sample 3512351 | NCBI WGS metagenome assembly VFQP01 (sample SAMN10412372, study PRJNA504923) | tailings metagenome | isolation source: Relicate 1 Philex TSF1 revegetated site | place: Philippines: Tuba, Benguet | collected 2017-08-29 | reverse complement strand
GAACCAGAAGATTTTTGATCTTTTGAAGAACAGAAAGGTTTCTCTTTTGTATTATGGTTGAGAAACATTCCTTTGTTTTTTTCAACAAAACCATTTTGTTTTTTTTCTTTAAAGGCGAAATTTTTTTTTTTTAATTGTCGAGTATCTTTATTATTATCTTTTACGACAAAATTACGAAAACTTTTGTTTTTTGGTATTTGTTTAATCATGAGTTTTATTTTGTATTTTTACAACTCCATTAAAAAACCATTATTTTCCTTGTGAGCTTAGTAGGATTTGAACCTACATTCCCGTTGTTATGAGCAACGTGTTCTAACCAATTAAACTATAAGCTCAAAATCATTAACTCCAATCAAGACCTCCTTTTCTCCACTCATAAAGAAATCCAATCGTTAAAATAAGAAGAAAAATCATCATTGACCAAAATCCAAAAAAACTAGATTGATGAAGTGTTAGGGCCCAAGGAAAAAGAAAAGAAACTTCAAGGTCAAAGATTATAAATAAAATAGCGACAAGATAAAACTGAATATCAAAACGATGACGCGCATCATCAAATGGATCAAATCCACACTCATAGGCTGAAATTTTTTCTGGATCAATTTTTCGTGTTGCAACTAAAAAAGATAATAAAGGAATGATTAAAGAAAAAACACTCGCAAAAAGAAAAGATAGAAAAATTGGAAAATACTCAATCATAGGATATTTTTTTTCTCTTCAAGTTGGAATTGAACCAACGACCAAATGGTTAACAGCCATCTGCTCTACCACTGAGCTATTGAAGAATACTGGGGTAAAAGGATTCGAACCTTTGCATGTCGGATCCAAATTCCGATGCCTTACCACTTGGCGATACCCCAGTTTTTTTTATCGTTTTCGCACAAGACGACCTCCATATTTGGATCGGGATTTTCCTCTTGAGGATAATCCCTGAAGATCTAAAACACCTCGTATTATTCTATATTTGACACCAGGAAGATCTTTCACTCGACCACCACGAACAAGGACAACACTATATTCTTGTAAATTATGTCCTTCTCCAGGGATCGAAGCGATAATACGTCGACCTGTGGATAATCTAATTTTTACGACTCGACGAAGTGCGGAGTTTGGTTTTTTAGGTGTTCGAGTAAATACTTTTAAACAAAGACCACGCTTTTGGGGACAATGTTTTAATGCTGGTTTTTTTATTTGATATTGTTTTTTAATTCGTCCTTTTTTTTTTTGAAATAATTGATTGATTGTTGGCATTTTCTAAAAAAGGTTAGGGGCGGAATCGAACCGCCGTTTCGGGAATGAGAAGTCGTGCAATACAATCACGCTTCATGAACCGAAAAAGCTACTTTCATAGCAAACGGCTCTTCTATCAATTGAATGATTTTCATAGTCCGAAAAAAATATCGAGAAAATCGATGCTTCTTGGAAATTTTTTTCTTGCAAATCCAGAATACAATACCTTTTGCACTCGAGTGAAGTTTACCAAATTTTTGATTCATCAAAATTCTCAAAAAAAAGCAGCATGCTATTGTCCCCTTTGATTTTCACATGAAGGTAAGCTGATTTTTTGGATAAAAAAATCTCGCACATCAATAAAAGAATATATTTTTGGATTTTGAACGCACTTTGCAATCCCACACATAACCACTATGTTACCTAACCAATAAGACTCCAATCTTCCTTTTCCGAAAAAATATTTTAAAAAAGAATGAAGAAATTTTATTTTTTGAAATTGAAAGAGAATTTTGTTCTTCAGGGTGTGGCGCAGTCTGGTAGCGTATCTGTTTTGGGAACAGAAAGTCGTAGGTTCAAATCCTGCCACCCTGAAGAAAGGAGACGGATACTATTCTTAGAATTTTAATTGCTAGGATTCGCAAAAATTTTGATACGACAGAGATTTCTTTTTTAAATGCAAACCCTCCAAAAAAAAATTCTCAAAAAAAAAAATTCTTTCAGAAAAGATTTTTTTTTAAAAAAAAAAGATAGAATAGGTATTTTAAATATCAAATATTGTCGAAATAACACTTTTTTTACTTTAACAGATCTACGAGGAAACGTTCTTTTTTCAAGAAGTGGAGGTGACCTAGGGTACCGAAATGCTCGAAAAGATACATGGACTGCTGTTATGGAAAATGTCAAGTCCATTACTCGAAAAGCAATTGAAAAAGGATATAAAAACCTTTATGTAAATCTTCGTGGATTTACACGTCGAAATAATGGAACCCTTCGAAGAATTTTTCGATCTCGCTGCTCGGTCCAAAGAGTTATTTATCGAGTTCCAACACCCCATAATGGTTGTCGATCTTTTCGAAAACGTCGTAAATAAAATATGGTATATATATATTCAACACGTTTACAAAAATTAGATAAAACAAATCGTGGAATACACAGGATTTATGGTATGAAACAACAAATTGTAAAAAAACTTCAGTATAAAATAAGAAAAAAACCTCGAAGTCGAATTTTTGAATGGAGTGGAGAAGATATAGAAAAAATTACAAATTACTTACGAGGTTGTCATGGATATGGAGGAGACGGGCTTCTTCAAAAAAAACAAAATATCGATCGACTCATTCAAATTAATAGCTACAAAGGATTACGTCATTTTGCTGGATTACCTCTCCGTGGGCAACGTACACATACGAACGCAAAAACAAGCCGACGTTTGGGATTTTCAAAAAAATTTGATAAACCATCTATTGATTCTCGAACTAAAAAAAAAAACCTTCAGAAAAAACTCTCGAGGAAAAAATAAACTGCCTTTTTTTTTTCAAAAAAATATTTCAAACTATGGAACTTCTTTTAGCAATTTTTACGATCCCCTTTCTCGCATCTATCTTTATTGGGAAAGAAAAAAAATCGACCCACTATACAAAATATATTGCATTAACAGCATCTCTTCTCACTTTTTTTATTTCCCTCTTTCTTTGGATTTTATTTGATACAAGTACGGGCATTTATCAATTCAGAGAATTTCTTTTTTTTGACTTTCATTATTCTCTTCCTTTTGGAATTGATGGAATTTCTTTATTCTTTATATTATTAACAACATTCACAATACCACCAACTCTTTTAGTGGGCTGGGAATCTGTTCGTCAATCGGTTCGCGAATATTGTCTTTGTTTTCTTTTTTTAGAAATATTTCTTTTACTTGTTTTTAGTGTAACGGATCTTCTTCTTTTTTATATTTTTTTTGAAAGTGTTTTACTTCCAATGTTTTTAGTTATTGGTATTTGGGGTTCTCGAGAAAGAAAAATACGAGCGGCCTATCAATTTTTTCTTTATACTTTAGCAGGGTCCGTTTGTATGCTTCTTGGAGTTCTTTTAATTTATTTTCAAACAGGAACAACGGATCTTTTTGTTTTAAAAGAATCTTTTTTTTCGGATACTCGACAAATCTATCTTTGGCTATCTTTTTTTGCAAGTTTTGCAATTAAAGTGCCAATGATTCCTTTTCATCTTTGGCTTCCTGAAGCTCATGTTGAAGCACCAACCGGTGGTTCAGTTATTCTTGCAGGAATTCTTTTAAAATTGGGAGGATATGGTTTTTTACGATTTTCACTTCCATTATTTCCCTTTGCATCTTTATATTTTACACCATTTCTTTATACTTGCAGTCTCTGTGGTATAATCTATACTTCTTTAACAACCCTTCGTCAAATTGATTTAAAAAAAATTATTGCCTATTCCTCTGTTGCTCATATGAATTACGTTACCTTAGGAATTTTTACTTTTAATTCCATTGGTATTGAAGGAAGTATTCTTTTAATGATAAGTCATGGTATTGTTTCGCCAGCATTATTTATTCTTGTTGGAGCTCTATATGATAGACATAAAACAAGACTCCTTCGATATTATGGTGGATGTGCTCGAACAATGCCACTTTTTGCCTTTTTTTTTTTATTTTTTACCATGGCAAATATAAGTATACCAGGAACAAGTAGTTTTATTGGTGAATTTTTAATTTTAACAGGTTTATATCAAACCAATAGAACGGTCGCTATTCTTGCAGCAACAGGAATGGTGTTGGGTGGTGCCTATGGACTTTGGTTAGCAAATCGTATTCTTTACGGTGTCCAAAAAATAATATATCTTCCTTCATTCTCTGATTTATCACGTCGAGAAGTTTGGCTTCTTTTCCCTTATTTTTTATGTACTTTATGGATAGGATTTTATCCAGAACCTATCCTCTCAACGCTTCATCCAACCGTTGCTCTTTCAATATCCAATATACTTTGGAATTTTTCAAAAGTAATTCTATAAAAAAGGGGGGGTAATCGTTTTGCATTTCAAAAAACAGGATTTCTTCGATAGTGCTTTCTGTTTTTTTGGAATGCAAAAACATCCTTATCACCTTGTTGATCCGAGTCCTTGGCCTCTTTTTGCATCTTTTGCCGCATTTGTTTTAACAACTGGTGGTGTCCTTTACATGCATTCCTACAAAGGAGGGTTTCAGCTTTTACTTGTTGGACTTTCTATGATTCTTTACGGAATGTTTTATTGGTGGCGCGATGTGATTCGAGAAGGAACCTATGAAGGACACCATACCCTTCTTGTTCAAAGGGGGTTACGCTATGGTGTATTATTATTTATTCTTTCTGAAGTTCTTTTTTTTGGAGCTTTTTTCTGGGCTTTTTTTCACTCAAGCTTATCTCCAACCGTTGATATTGGTGCCGTATGGCCTCCAAAAGGTATTGAAGTCCTGGATCCCTGGTCTATTCCATTTTTAAATACACTTCTTTTACTTTCAAGTGGAGGAAGTGTGACATGGGCCCATCATGCTTTATTAGCAGGGAATCGCCAAGAAACACTCATTGCTTTTGTCATAACAATTCTATTAGCTCTAATATTTACAGGGTTTCAGGCTTATGAATATATGGAAGCACCCTTTACTATATCTGATGGTATATATGGAAGTACTTTTTACATGGCAACAGGATTTCATGGATTCCATGTTATAATTGGAACTATATTTTTAACTGTAACATGCGCTCGTTATTGGCACGGAGAATTAACAAAATATCACCATTTTGGTTTTGAAGCCGCCGCATGGTATTGGCATATGGTCGACGTCATTTGGCTTTTTCTTTTTGTTGCTGTTTATTATTGGGGTGGTCGATAATTTTTCTTGGAAACGATCGGACTCGAACCGATAACTTCATGCGTGCAAGGCATGCGTTCTGCCAATTGAACTACGTTCCCTCTGGCTTTGGCGAAAGCGGGACTTGAACCCACGGCATTTGGGGTATGATTCCAATGTTCTACCAACTGAACTATTTCGCCTTTTTTTATGTTATGTATGGAATCTCTTTTTGAAATTTTTGCAACACAGGTCGTTTCCATCGATATGCTTTATAAACTTGGAACAAAAACTCCTCCTTTTCTTCCAGAATTTCAAAAAATAATTCTTCATGGGAGTACAAAAAAAATGATTGGGAATAAAAAACAACTCCTTCAGGCAGGATTGGGTTGTGAATTCATTACATTACAAAAATCTATCCCGACAAAAGCCCGAAAGGATATTGCAGCTTTTTCTTTACGAGAAAAATCAACCATGGGAGTACGCTGTACCCTTCGTGGAAAGAAAATGTATAATTTTTTAACACGCTGTATTTATATTTATTTTCCACGAATGAATACATGGGATCAAAAATTTGTCACGACACACCAAAAAGGTATTCATTTTCTTATTTCAGATATTCGAAGTTTCTTAGAAGTTGAATATTTTTTTCAGCATTTTGATACATTTCCAGCATGTAATCTTTCAATAATATTTCAAAAAAAAAAAACGAACAGGCGCGTGAGGTTTCTTTTTTTATCTGCTTTTTGTATCCCAATAGAACGGGATTTTCAATTATAGATGTATCTTCTTATCGTTTTTTTACCACTACTCTCTTCCCTACTAGTTGGGGGGTTTGGTCGATTTTTTGGAAGACGAGGAGCAGGACTACTCACAACATCCTGTATTTTTTTTGCATTTCTCTCGGCAACAATGGCTTGGTATGAAATTGGACAGGGAGGAACCCTTGTAACCATTTTTTTTGCGCCCTGGTTTCATTGTGAACTTTTTGATTCCCAGTGGGGATTTCTTTTTGATAGTTTATCGATTCTTTTATGTATGGTTGTTCTTTCTATTAGTTTTGGTGTTCATCTCTATTCGATCGGATATATGGAAGGAGATCCCCATTGTCCAAGATTTATGGCATATCTTTCTCTTTTTACTTTTTTTATGCTTTGTCTGATTCTCTCTGAAAACCTTTTACAAATGTTTTTTGGATGGGAAGGAGTTGGATGTGCATCCTATCTTTTGATAAATTTTTGGTTTACCCGTTTACAAGCATCAAAAGCTTCCATAAAAGCAATGCTTGTCAATCGTGTTGGAGATTTTGGATTAGCTCTTGCTATATTTACTATATATTCTATAACAGGGACACTTTCTTTCCCAGTCCTATTTAATCTCCTTCCTTATTATACAGAAAACGAATTTTTATTTTTTATTTGGAAATTCAATAGCGTTGATTTAATTGCCATTTTATTGTTTATTGGTGCTATTGGAAAATCAGCACAAGTCGGACTCCACACATGGTTACCAGATGCCATGGAAGGACCAACACCGGTTTCTGCCCTTATTCATGCAGCAACCATGGTAACAGCGGGTGTCTTTTTAGTATGTCGATGTCTCCCACTTTATCAATATAGTCCAATCGGAGGAACCCTTGTTGCAATTGTTGGTGCTATTACCTGCTTTTTTGCAGGAACCGTTGGTCTTGTACAAAACGATTTAAAGCGGGTTATTGCCTATTCCACATGTAGCCAATTGGGCTACATGGTTTTTGCCTGTGGTATTGGTGCCGCTCCAATTGCTATTTTTCACCTTGTTAATCATGCTTTTTTTAAAGCTCTTCTTTTCTTAAGTAGTGGATCCATTATTCATGCCGTTGGAGATCAACAAGATATACGAAAAATGGGAGGATTTGCACAACTTCTTCCTTTTACCTATTCCATGATGCTTATTGGTTCCCTTTCTCTGGTAGGCTTTCCTTTTTTAACAGGATTTTATTCAAAGGATACCCTTCTTGAAGCCAATTTTGCACAATATACCATTTTAGGAAATTGGATTTTTCCACTTGCAACCATTACCGTTGCATGTACAGCTTATTATTCAACACGGTTGCTTCTTTGTGCTTTTTTATTCCATGGGAACGGATATCGTATTGATACAAAAGGTATACATGAACCAACCTTTCCAATGATATTCCCTCTTATTCTTCTTGCAATGGGTTCTATTTTTTTTGGATACTTCTATAAAGATATGATGATTGGTATAGGAACCGATTTTTGGGGAAATGCTTTACCAATGATACCATCCAAAGCTCGATTTTTAGAAGGAGAATATATACCACAATGGGGGAAATTTCTTCCATTGATTGGAACCCTTTTTGGTGCTTTTTTTGCTTTTTTTATTACAAGAAGTGATTTTCAAAAAGAAAAAATCTTGTCTTTAAAAAAACCATTTTTTTTGAATTTTTATCAGATGCTTCATGGTCGATGGTTCTTCGATAAAATATTCAATAAATATTTTATTGAACCAAGCATGGTTTTTGGGTATACCGTTACTTTTAAAACTTTAGATAAAGGAATTTTTGAAATGATTGGACCCTATGGAATTATTGCGAGTGTCAAAACATTTACTCGAATACTTTCTGGAATCAGTACGGGATTTATTTATCATTACGCACTCTTTATGGTTTGCAGTGTATTTTTCTTTTTATTTTTTTTGCTTCTTCCACAATTATTTAATGAAACATTTGATGATCTACAAAAACATCAAACGATGCTTTTTTTTTGGTGTTATTTTTTTATCCGAACCATTGGAGCAGGTAACTCAGGGGTAAGAGTGTACGCTTGATAAGCGTAAAGTCGAAGGTTCAAATCCTTCTCTGCTCATAGACTGGGGAAAGTGGCTGAGTGGTTGAAGGCGACAGATTGTAAAGTGCGTATGAAGAAACGATTGATTTTTTTTGAGAGATTGCTTACCTCAAGGTGAAAATCAGAAGGGAAAATAGCCTGCAATCTCTCAAAAAAATAAGGTGAAAATTTAAAAATCTTAACCTTGGATAAATAAAATGAAAGGGATTGACACAAGATTATTTATTAAGACGGCACCTCCTTTTTTTTAGAAAATCTCTCCTATTCTTCATGATATTTTTTTGTATCTTTTCATATAAAAAAGATATCCAAAAGCTGGATGCAACGAAAAGAAGCCCGTCCAGTTTTTAAAAGCGTTCCATTGAACGACTTTTTATTCTGTTGAAGCATTTTCATCGTAGGTTCGAATCCTACCTTTCCCAAATACCAAAAAACAAGAGATCCGTTAGAATTTCGATATCCAAATATTTGTATCATGGAGGCTTTCGATTAGGGAAAGAAAGCTTTGAAAGATTTTTTAGTATCCTTTAAGACAAAAAATTTAAGGTATGAAATAGATTTTTCATACACAAGGCATCGATTTGATTCAGTGAGGTTCTGAGATCCCTTCCTAGCAACTCGCTCATTCTCATTGGCAATGGATTTAGAAAAGGATTCTCTTTTTGAATATAAATATCCCTATGGTTTGATTTTTTTATATCATGGAAAATGCATATCGTTACAAATTCATGTTTTATTTTATAAAATTTTTTTTCAAAAAGTGTTTTTCGTGAGAATATGAAAACAAGTTGTATACATTGAAATACAATAAAACCTCTTTTTTATGTCAATGAAACGGTTATCTTTATTGAAACAACCATTGTTATCAACATTGAATGCACATTTAGTAGATTACCCATCTCCTAGTAATCTCAATTATCTTTGGAGTTTTGGAAGTTGTGCAGGAATTTGTCTTGTTTTACAAATTCTTACAGGTATTTTCTTAGGAATGCATTATACGCCCCACGTCGATTATGCGTTTTATAGTGTCGAGCATATTATGCGTGATGTGAATGGAGGATGGTTTCTTCGTTATATGCATGCAAATGGTGCTTCTATGTTTTTTATCGTTACCTATATTCATATGTTTCGAGGACTTTATTATGGAAGCTATCATTCCCCACGGGAATTACTTTGGGGAGTTGGTGTTCTTATCCTTTTATTAATGATTATTACAGCCTTTATTGGATATGTTCTTCCATGGGGTCAAATGAGTTTTTGGGGAGCAACGGTAATAACAAGTTTGGCAAGTGCCATTCCTCTTGTTGGAGATAATATTGTTACTTGGTTATGGGGTGGGTTTTCAGTTGATAATGCAACCCTGAATCGATTTTTTAGTCTTCATTATTTATTTCCATTTCTTATTGCTGCACTTTCTATCATTCATCTTGCTGCACTTCATCAATACGGATCAAATAATCCTCTTGGAACAAATTCCGCAACAGATAAAATAGGGTTTTATCCTTATTTTTATGTGAAAGATCTTGTGGCATGGATCGTTTTTGCTCTTGTTTTTTCTTTTTTTGTTTATTTTTATCCAAATATGCTCGGGCATCCAGATAATTATATTCCAGCGAACCCAATGGCAACACCAGCACATATTGTACCAGAATGGTATTTTTTATGGGTGTATGCGATATTACGAAGTATCCCAAATAAGCTCGGGGGAGTGGCTGCCATCGGGTTAGTTTTTCTTTCACTTTTCGCGCTTCCTTTTCTCTCAAGCTCACAAATACGAAGTAATAGTTTCCGACCTATTCATAAGGTTGGATTTTGGCTTCTTGCTGCAGACGTCATCCTATTAAGTTGGATAGGACAAAAACCTGTTGAAGATCCGTACATATTCATCGGACAAATGGCTTCTGTTTATTTTTTTATTTATTTTCTCCTTATTGTTCCTTTTGGAGGACTTTTTGAAAAAAAATTAATTCTCCGAGGGCAGAACCTTCTTCTTAAAGAAGAGAGCCACATCAGTTAAAAAATAAAAATTGCTCATTTGGTGGAATTGGTAGACACGACAGACTTAAAATCTGTTCCTTTTTGGGGTATCGGTTCGATTCCGATATTGAGCAAAGGAGAATAGTTCCAATGGTAGAACGGCGATTTCCAAAATCGACGGATAAGGGTTCGAATCCCTTTTCTCCTGAAAAAAAAGAGGGGATGTGGAGGAGTGCCCGAGAGGTTTATGGGATCAGCTTGCTAAGCTGACATACAAAAAATTGTATCATGGGTTCGAATCCCATCTCTTCCGTGTCCTAGAGGCTTGCAGCCTTCAAAAAATCTCCAAAAGAAATATTTTACGGATGAGGGAGGATTCGAACCTCCGATACTCATCGAGTATGCCGGTTTTCAAAACCGGTACCTTCAACCACTCAGACACTCATCCATTGTTTAAAAAAATTTTTTGTTTAATGGAGATGTATTGCATCATTTAAATAAATACTACAAAGAATAGTAAATACATAAGCTTGAAGCATAGCAACACCTATTTCTAATCCTAAAAGAGCAAAGACAATAGCATAAGGAATAAGAGAGAGTCCTGCAAGAACACCTCCAGCTTTTGTCATACTCCACCCGAACCCTGCTAAAATTTTAACAAGGGTGTGTCCAGCCATCATATTTGCAAAAAGTCGAACACCGAGACTTATTGCTCGAAAACAATAAGAAACGAGCTCAAGAACAACAAGTAAAGGTGCTAATACTAAGGGTGCTCCTGGAGGAAAAAGAAAACTAAAAAAATGGAGTCCGTGGATTTGGAATCCGATAATTGTAATACCAATAAAAATTGAAACAGATAATGTAAAGGTTACAATAAGATGAGATGTTGTTGTAAAACTGTAGGGGATCATTCCAATGAGATTATTGAAAAGGAGGAAAAGAAATATTGTAAAAATAAAAGGAAAATAGACACGTCCTTGTTCCCCTATTTGTTCTTTTACTAAACTATTTCCAAAATTATAGATCATTTCTAAAAGTCCTCCCCATGCCGATGGAATAAACCCTCCACCATTTCGTGTTGTTGCATAAAAAAAATAAAAAAGAAAGAGCGTTGACAGAAGAAGATAGAAGGTTGAATTGGTTATTGAAAAATCAAAGTTCCCGAAACGAATGGGTATCCAACGAATAATCGCAAATTGTTCTAGAGGACTCCAAATCATGGTTTTTTTTTCAAGAAAGAAAGTTTTTTAACGGGATTCAGAATCCCACGGTTTTGAGAAATCAAAAAATCGATATTCTCCATCCATATGGATGGATTCTCCTTCGACTCGTTTTTCTCCTTCATCGAAAAATACTTCAAAGTAACCGGATAGGGGGAAATCCTTACGAAGTGGATACCCATCAAATCCATAATCAGTTAATAATCGACGAAGGTCTGGATGATTTTCGACAAAAATACCAAACATATCCCACATTTCACGTTCGTACCAATTCGCACATCCATAATAGGTCGTTAAGGATGGTATAGGGGTCCACTCGTCTAAAAGAACTTTAATGCGAATCATTTTTTTGTAAAGGATACTTCGTAAATTGTATACAACAACAAAGCGTTTTTTTCGTGATGGATAATCAATAGCTGTACAATCCAGTAAATATTTATATTGAAGGGCCATATGATCTTTACAAAAACGTATAAATAAAGGAAAATATGATTTTTTTATGAAAAAAATAGGAACATCTTGTTTGTTCCAGCAGAGTATCCATTTTGGAAGCATTTTTTCTAAGGGCACCATGGTTTTTTGTTGAAAAAACGAGTGATTAGGGCATTCCTCATTGTTTTACTTAGGGGCGGGTGTGTTTCGATTTTTATTCTTTTTTTGCTATGAGTATTGAAAGTTTACAGAAAAAACCCGACCTGAAAAATTTTACGATTAACTTTGGGCCACAACATCCAGCTGCCCATGGGGTTTTACGACTTGTGTTAGAAATGAATGGTGAAGTTGTTCAATATGCGGATCCGCATATTGGCTTACTCCATCGAGGAACAGAAAAATTAATTGAATCGAAGACCTATTTACAAGCACTCCCTTATTTAGATCGTCTGGACTATGTTTCTATGATGTGTCAAGAAGAAGCCTTTTCATTGACCATTGAAAAAATGCAATCCATTGAAGTTCCACCGAGAGCACAAGCTATACGTATTCTTTTTGGGGAAATTACTCGAATACTTAACCATCTTCTTGCTATAACTTGCCATTCTATGGACGTTGGGGCTTTAACACCATTTTTATGGGCTTTTGAAGAACGTGAGAAATTAATGGAATTTTACGAACGTGTATCGGGTGCTCGAATGCACGCTGCTTATATTAGACCTGGTGGTGTTGCTCTCGATCTTCCAATTTTATTATCCCACGATATTTATAAATTCGCACAACAATTTCCATCCAGGCTTGACGAACTTGAAGAAATGTTAACAGGCAATAGAATTTGGAAGCAACGACTTGTTGACGTGGGAATTCTTTCTGCAAAAAATGCAAAAGAATGGGGATTTACTGGTGTCATGGCGAGAGGATCTGGGATTGCTTGGGATCTTCGAAAACATGCGCCTTACGATGGATATCAACATGTGGAATTTGATATACCTCTTGGACAAAAAGGAGATTGCTATGATAGATATTTATGTCGAATGGAAGAAATGCGCCAAAGTATTCGAATTATTAAGCAAGTGCTATCCCATTTACCTGAAGGTTCGTGGAAACATGAAGATCGAAAAAAAAATTCTGGAAGTCGACAACCTATGAAAAAAAGTATGGAAGCACTTATACATCATTTTCGATTGTATACAGATGGAAATAGTTTGCCCTTGGGAGAAGCCTATGGAGCAGTTGAAGCTCCAAAAGGAGAATTTGGTGTTTATCTTGTCAGTGATGGAACCAATAAACCTTATCGTTGCAAAATTAGAGCTCCAGGCTTTGCTCATTTACAAGGTTTAAATCTTCTTGCAAAACACCATATGCTCGCTGATGTTGTTACCATAATTGGAACGGAAGATATTGTTTTTGGGGAAATTGATAGATAATTTTTTTGTTCATGTACAGGTAGCAGGACTTGAACCTGCAAGGCATGTTTGCCCTAGGGCCTAAACCTAGTGTGTCTACCAATTCCACCATACCTGCATTTTGTTGTCAAAAACATAAAAAAGTTTTTTTGCTTTAGAAATTCTTATGGATCAATTATTTTATTTTTTTGCCACCCTTGCGACACTCTCTGCAATTCTTGTTATCAGAAATCGAAATCCTGTTCATTCGGTTCTTTTTTTAATTCTTGTTTTTTTTAATACGAGTGCGATTTTGCTTCTTCTTGGCGTCGATTTTTTTGCCATGATTTTTCTAGTTGTTTATGTTGGAGCTATTGCTGTTTTGTTTCTTTTTGTTGTTATGATGCTAAATATTAAAATTGCAGAAATGAATGAAAAGAAATTAAGGTATCTTCCTCTTGGAATTCTTGTAGGGTTTCTTTTTCTTTTTCAAATTCTTTATATTATTGATAAAGAAACAATACCTTTGCTTTCTCCAACAACGATTTCTTTTATTTCTTGGAAGAATGATATTCATACAGATACCAATATTCAAAGTATTGGGAATGCTCTTTATACCCATAACGGATTCCATTTCATTCTTGCAAGTATTATTCTTTTTATTGCAATGATAGGGGCGATTGTTTTAACCATGCATAAAAACGTCTTTATTAAAAGACAAGAAATTTTTACCCAAAATTATAGAGAATTTACGAAAACGATAGATCGAATTCATCTTTAATTTCAAAAAATAAAAATGTCGAAAAAGATAGGATTGTATTACACGATCTTCTTGTTTTTTTTATAGAAGAAAAAAAACTTTTTCAAAAAGATTTTGATTTCCTAAATGAATACTTTCTCATTGAAATTGATATGTTCCCATACATCCCTTTGGATTTTTTGTGTAGTTTTTAATGCTTTTATGTTTTTTACTTGTTTTTTAAGGGCGGATGCTCCTGAACAATGGCAAATTGGCTTTCAAGATCCTGCAACTCCAGTTATGCAGGGACTTATCGATTTGCATCACGATGTTTTTTTCTTTTTGATAGTTATTCTTGTCTTTGTTTTATGGATGGGAGCAAGAACACTTTTTCATTTTCATCAGAAAAAAAACACGCAACCCGAAAAAATAATTCACGGGACGCAAATTGAAATCGCTTGGACGGTACTTCCTAGTCTTATTCTTATTTGTATAGCTATACCCTCTTTTGCCTTGCTCTATAGTCTTGACGAAGTTGTAGATCCTGCTGTTACTGTGAAAAGTATTGGACATCAATGGTATTGGTCTTATGAATATTCTGATTATTCTTCGAACCAAAATGAAAATACATCGATAGCTTTTGATAGTTATATGATACCTGATGATGATTTATTTCCTGGAGGATATCGATTATTAGAAGTTGATAATAGAGTTGTTTTACCTGTAAATACACATATTCGAATGATTATTACTGCTGCTGACGTTTTACACAGTTGGGCGGTTCCTTCTTTAGGTGTGAAATGTGATGCGATTCCTGGGAGGTTAAATAGTGTTCCTGTTTTCATTAAAAGAGAAGGGGTTTTTTATGGACAATGCAGTGAATTATGTGGGGCGAATCATGCTTTTATGCCTATCGTTGTTGAAGCTGTTTCTTTACAAAATTATGTCGCTTGGTTAGCTCATAAGTTTGAAGATATATAATAGATGCATTCGTTTCTAGGAAAGAAAGATTGAAATTGGTAGGGTAAAACAGTAAAAGAAATCTACCTAAAAGACATGATAACCTATTATGCTCAAACTTTTTCTCATGTTTAGAATTCGGAAAGAAAAACATAATTTTTCTTGTTTTTTTCTATTTTGTTTTA
>VFQP010003813.1_pt1 | contig 14825 bp, 13 predicted proteins | sample 3512351 | NCBI WGS metagenome assembly VFQP01 (sample SAMN10412372, study PRJNA504923) | tailings metagenome | isolation source: Relicate 1 Philex TSF1 revegetated site | place: Philippines: Tuba, Benguet | collected 2017-08-29 | reverse complement strand
GATCCGATCACTCGCCGACTTCGAGTGGGCGCGAAAGGTCAATCCATAGTGCGCTTGGTATAAAGTCGCCGGGTCCAGGGGCCGCCTGGCCCCTGGCGGGAGGGGTTTGGGGAGGGCAGCGCCCTCCCCAACACGCCCCCGACGGCGTGTTCAGCGATGCAGGACCCGTCCCGCCACCGCGTCCAGTTTTGCGACCAGCGCCGGGTCGCGTTTCTCGGGTGCGGTGATGAGGGCGTGGTCGAGCGCGGTGTTGCAGCCGGCGGGGCAGGGGCCGCGTGTCGTGCCGAGGGCCGGGATCACGTCCGCGACCAGCGCGCGCGCCTTGTCGGCGTTCGAGAAGAGCACCTTCACCACCTGCTCGACGGTGACGTGGTCGTGGTCGGGGTGCCAGCAGTCGAAGTCCGTGACCATCGCGACGGTCGCGTAGCAGAGCTCCGCCTCACGGGCGAGCTTCGCTTCGGGCATGTTGGTCATGCCGATCACCGAGCAGCCCCATTGGCGGTAGAGGTTGCTCTCCGCCTGGGTCGAGAATTGCGGGCCTTCCATCACCAGGTAGGTCCCGCCCCGGGTGACCGGCAGGCCGAGGCCGCGGGCGCTGCGCTCCAGCGCGTCACCGAGCCGCGGGCAGACCGGGTGGGCCATCGAGACATGCGCGACGCAGCCGCTTTCGAAGAAGGTCTTCTTGCGGGCGAAGGACCGGTCGATGAACTGGTCCACGATGACGAAGTGGCCGGGTGGCAGGTCTTCCTTCAGCGAGCCCACGGCCGAGAGCGAGATGATCTCGGTGCAGCCGGCGCGCTTCATCGCGTCGATGTTGGCGCGGTAGTTGAGGTCGGACGGCGTGGTGGGGTGGCCGCGGCCGTGGCGGGGCAGGAAGCGGATCGGCACGCCGCCGAGGCGGCCGAACAGGATGTCGTCCGAGGGATCGCCCCAGGGGGTGGCGATGCGCCGCCATTCCCGGTCTTCCAGGCCCGGGATGTCGTAGAGGCCCGATCCGCCGATCAGGCCGATGACGGGGGTGATCTCGGGGGGCATGCGATGATCCCGTTTGCGGTGTTCCGCGAACCCCCACCCCGACCCTCCCCCGCAGGCGGGGGAGGGCGGAGAAGGCTCAGTGCTTCAGGTCTGCCCAGATCTTGCGCTTCACCGCGTAGGTGAGGCCGCCGAGCACGATCAGGAAGAGCACGATGCGCACGCCCATCGCGCGGCGCTGCTCGAGCTCCGGCTCGGCCGCCCAGGCGAGGAAGGTGGTCACGTCGCGCGCCATCTGCTCGACGGTGGCGGAGGTGCCGTCCGCATACTCGACCTGGTCGGGGTTGAGCACGTTCGGCATCGCGATCTGATGGCCGGGGAAGTACTTGTTGTAGTTCATCCCGTCCATGAGGGTGAACCCGTCCGGCGGGTCGGCGTAGCCGGTGAGCAGGTGGAACAGGTAGTCGGCGCCGTTCGGGCGCGCCTTCACCATCACCGAGAGGTCGGGCGGGTAGGCGCCATTGTTGGCGGCGCGCGCCGCGGCCTCGTTCGGGAAGGGGCGGCGGAAGCGGTCGGAGAGGCGGCCGGGCCGCTCGAACATCTCGCCGAGGTCGTTCGGCCCGTCCACGATCTGCACATCGGCCGCGATGGCGCGGACCTGCGCCTCGCTCAGCCCGATCTCCAGCAGGTTGCGGTAGGAGAGCTGGCGCATCGCGTGGCAGGCGGCGCAGACCTCCTTGTAGACCTGGAAGCCGCGCTGGAGGCTGCCGCGGTCGAAGGTGCCGAACATGCTCTCGAAGGAGAAGCTGACGGGCGGCAGCGGGATCGCCTCGCCGGCGGCGCGCGCCGGCGCCGCCTGGAGGCTGAGGCCGGTGGCAAGCGCCAGCGCGGCGACGAGGTTGCGCACGCGCATCACGCCTTCTCCATCGGCTTGGCCATGGCGCCGGCAGGGATCGGCCCGCCGCCGCGCAGCACCGGCATGGCGATGCTCTCGGGCAGCTTGAGCGGCCTTTCGAGCCGGCCGAGCACCGGCAGGATCACCAGGAAGTAGAGGAAGTAATAGAAGGTGCAGACCCGCGCGATGGTCACGTAGGTGCCCTCGGCCGGCTTCGCGCCCACCCAGGTGAGGATGCAGAAGTTGATGCCCCAGAGCACCAGGAACCACTTCGCCATCGGGCGGAACCGCATGGACCGCACCGGCGAGGTGTCGAGCCAGGGCAGCACGAAGAGCACGGCGATCGCGCCGAACATCAGCACCACGCCGCCGAGCTTGTCCGGCACCGCGCGCAGGATCGCGTAGAAGGGCAGGAAGTACCATTCCGGCACGATGTGGGCGGGCGTGACCAGCGGGTTCGCCGGGATGTAGTTGTCCGGATGGCCCAGGTAGTTGGGCATGAAGAACACCAGGCCGGCGAACACGATGAAGTAGACGATCAGGCCGACGCTGTCCTTGATCGTGTAGTAGGGGTGGAAGGGGATCGTGTCCTGCGGGCCCTTCGGGTCGATGCCGAGCGGGTTGTTGGACCCGGTGATGTGCAGCGCCGCGACATGGAGGAAGACGACGCCGAAGATCACGAAGGGCAGCAGGTAGTGCAGGCTGAAGAAGCGGTTGAGCGTCGGGTTGTCCACGCTGAAGCCGCCCCAGAGCCAGATCACGATGCTCTCGCCCACCACCGGGATGGCGGAGAAGAGGTTGGTGATGACGGTCGCACCCCAGAAGGACATCTGGCCCCAGGGCAGGACGTAGCCCATGAAGGCGGTGGCCATCATCAGCAGGAAGATGACGACGCCGAGGATCCAGAGCAGCTCGCGCGGCGCCTTGTAGGAGCCGTACCAGAGGCCGCGCCAGATGTGGATGTAGACCACGACGAAGAACATGTGCGCGCCGTTCATGTGCACGTAGCGCAGCAGCCAGCCGTAGTTCACGTCACGCATGATGCGCTCGACGCTGTCGAAGGCGTAGGAGGTGTGCGCCGTGTAGTGCATGGACAGGAAGATGCCGGTCGCGATCATGATCAGCAGGTTGACCATGGCGAGCGCGCCGAAGTTCCAGAAGTAGTTGAAGTTCCGGGGCGTGGGGAACGTCCCGTACTCCTTCTGCATCATGGTGAAGACCGGCATGCGCTGGTCGATCCAGCGCACCACCGGGTTCTTGAATTCGCTGTTGTGAAGGCCGATGGCCATCGCGGCTTGGCTCCTCGGGTTTGTGTCGGCCGGCGGGCGGGCGCGGACCATACCGCGCCGCAAGCCGCGTCAGCCGATGCGGATCTGCGTGTCTGAGGTGAAGGTATATTCGGGAACCGCAAGGTTCGCCGGCGCGGGGCCGAGACGGATGCGCCCCGACGTGTCGTAGTGGCTGCCGTGGCAGGGGCAGAACCAGCCGCCGAAATTGCCGCGCGCATCGGTCGGCTTCTGCCCGAGCGGGACGCAGCCGAGATGCGTGCAGACGCCCACCACGATCAGCCACTGGTCCTTCTGGACGCGCGCCTGGTCGGTCGCCGGATCCTTCAGTTCGGACTGCGGCGTCGCGCGGGCGGCCTGGATCTCCTCCGCGGTGCGGTGGCGGACGAAGACCGGCTTGCCGCGCCACATGACCGTGACCGCCTGGCCTTCCTGGATGGCGGAGATGTCCACCTCGGTGCTGGCCAGCGCGAGCACGTCGCGCGCCGGGTTCATCGAGTGGATGAACGGCCAGGCCACGACCACCACGCCGACGGCGGCGAACGCGCCGGTGGTGAGCTTCAGGAAGTCGCGCCGCGTCTCGCCCGGCGTGGTCTGCCCGGCGGCTTGGGGGGCCATCATGTCGGCCATCTGTCGTCCCTCTCAGCGGGGTGCCGTGCGGGACCGGACAGCCGGCCGCGCGCGGCCGAACAGAAGCGCGCCGATCCCCTGCGGCGACGTTGCGGCGCATATAAGGGAGCCCGCCGCCGGGTGTCCATCCGCCGCAAGCCCGGAAAACGCGCGAATCAGACCGTGCGGGCCCGGGTGTGGCCATCGGCTTAAGCCTTTGCCAAGCTTGCTCTCATGTCCGAGACATCGCCGCCCCGCTCCGCCCCGCTCGACCACCCCGTGCTGCCGCGCGCCCGCGCCTGGTTCGAAGGGTTGCGCGACCGCCTTTGCGCCGCCTTCGAGGCCTGCGAGGACGCGCTCGAATCCGGCCCGCACGCGCATCAGCCGCCGGGCCGCTTCGTCCGCACGGCCTGGGAACGGGCGGAAGGCGGCGGCGGCACCATGGCGGTGATGAAGGGCCGCGTGTTCGAGAAGGTGGGCGTCAACGTCTCGACCGTGTTCGGCGAGTTCTCGCCCGAGTTCCGCAAGCAGATCCCCGGCGCCGAGGCCGATCCGCGCTTCCTCGCCACCGGCGTCTCGCTGGTCGCGCACATGCGCTCCCCGCGGGTTCCCGCGGCGCACATGAACACGCGCTTCATCGTCACCACCAAGGCCTGGTTCGGCGGCGGCGGCGACATCACGCCGATGGATCACGCCGCCCCCCATTCGAAGGAGGACGCGGCCGATTTCCACGCCGCCTTCAAGGCCGCCTGCGACGGCCATGACGCGACCTACTATCCGCGCTTCAAGCAATGGTGCGACGAGTATTTCTTCCTGCCCCACCGCAACGAACCCCGCGGCCTCGGGGGCATCTTCTACGACTGGCTCGGCGACCGCACGCCGGGCAAGGGCATCGAGGCCGACTTCGCCTTCACCCGCGACGTGGGCGAGGCCTTCCTGCGATCCTACCCCGCCATCGTCCGCAAGCGCATGCACGAGCCCTGGACCGAGGCCGAGCGCGCGCACCAGCTCGTCCGCCGCGGCCGCTACGTGGAGTTCAACCTGCTCTATGACCGCGGCACGATCTTCGGGCTCAAGACCGGCGGCAATGTCGAGGCGATCCTGATGTCGCTGCCGCCGGAGACGGGCTGGCCCTGACGCGAAGCTCCTGCCGGGGTGGACAGGCGCGCGCCCAGGCCCCACATGACAATTCGGTAATGATAACCGAGGAGGTCATGCGGCATGGCGGTCACCCAGCGGGAAGAGCGCGTGTTGCTCGGGCATGAGGGCTTCGCCCTGGTTGCGCCGAGCCACTACCCGGAGATCGAGGCGTTGCCCGCGGAGGAACTCCGCGCGCTGGCCGCGCGGCTCCGCGCGGCGCATGCGAAGGCGCGGGACCTGATCCGCGAGGGCAAGCGCGCCCGGCGCGGCAAGGGCGAGGCGCGGGCCGCGGCGGGCAAGGAGGCGGAGAAGGCGACGCAGCGCAAGCAGGTCTTCGCCGCCGCGCTCAAGCGGGTGAACAGCCGCTTCGAGGCGATCACGCGCGACCGCCGGCGCGCCGAGAACCAGGCGGCGCTGCGCGCCGCGCTGGCGCGGCGCCAGGCGATGCGCGCGCAGCACCCGGCGCCGGGCGTCACCGCGCATGGCGGCATGCGCAGCCAGCCGAGCGGCCGGCGCCAGACCCGGGTCAATCCGGGCGTGATCGGCAGCGTCAGCCAGCAGAACAAGGCGGCGCAGGCGCGACGCGACGGCTGACTCGCGCGCGAGCGCGCCGCGCCGGCCCGCACGGGCAAGTTGCGCGCGGGGCGTGCTTCGGCGAAGCTTGGGTCCTTCCGCATCCGGAACCCACGCCGCCATGGCCGAGGACGAGACCGAGACGACGATGGTCCGCCGCCAGCCGCTCGCCACCGCGGCGGCCGAGGGGCTCGTCCACGCGCTCGTCCTGACCGACGAGGTCGGCGCGATGCGGCGCATCCCGCTCGGGCCGGGCGGGCTCTCGATCGGGCGCGTCGCGGCGAACGACCTCGTGCTCGCCTCGCCCGACGTCTCGCGCCAGCATGCGCGCATCGTCCTCGCCGGCGAGTCCGCCAGCCTCGCCGATCTCGGCTCCACCAACGGCACCTGGGTCGATGGGCGGCGCATCGAGGGCAGCGCGGAACTCGCGCCCGGCGCCCGCTTCTCGATCGGCCCCTTCGCCTTCCACTACCAGCGCGGCCCGGCGCGGGAGATGGCGCGCGCGGCCGAGCTCGAGGCGGAGCTGGAGCGCGCCTTCCGCTACACCATGGCGCTGCTGCCGCAGCCGATCGCCGGCGGGCCGGCGCGGGCAGAATGGTGCTTCCAGCCCTCGGCGCGGATCGGCGGCGATGCGCTCGGCTACCGCTTCCTCGATTCGACACGCTTCGCGATCTGGCTGATCGACGTGGCGGGGCATGGGGCGGGGTCTTCGCTGCTCGCGGCCTCGGTGATGAACGCACTGCGCGACCAGGCGGGCGCCGACCCGGCGGAGGTGCTCGGCCGGCTCAACGCGACCTTCCAGATGGAACAGCAGGACGGGCTGTTCTTCACGATGTTCTACGGAGTGGCCGATCTCGCGGCGCGGCGGCTGGATTTCGCCTGCGCGGGGCACCATCCGGGCTACCTGCTCTATCCCGGGACCATGGCGCCGGAGCCGGTCGGCACGCGCAACCCGGCGATCGGGATGATGCCGCTGGTGCGCTTCCGCGCCGGGCTCGCCGCGCTGCCGCATGGCGCACGGCTGGTGCTGTTCAGCGACGGTGCCTTCGAGACGCTGGCCCCGGATGGCCGCCAGCGCGGGCTTTCGGACTTCCTGCCGCTGCTGCTCCAGGCGACGACGCCCGGCCCGGGCGCGGCGGAGCGGCTGCTCAAGGCGCTCCGCGCCGCCTCCCGCCCCGGGGTGCTGGAGGACGACGCGACGATCCTGGTGGTGGACTTCCCGTAGCGCGCGCCCCCCGGCTCAACCGGGGCGCGGTTCAGCGCTGGCGGGCCTTGCGGGCGTCCTGCATCGCCTTGTGCGCGGCGGCGAGCGTCACGGCGCGGTTGCGCTGGTCGGCGGCGCGGCGGGCGGCGGCATTGGCGGCCTCGATCTCGGCGGCGCGGCGGCGGGCGAGTTCCTCCTGCGCCTTCCGCTCGGCCTCCCGCTTGGCGGCGAGGCGGGCGGCTTCCGCGGCCTGCTTCTCGGCCTGGCGCGCGGCCCGCTTCTCGGCCTCGCGGGCGGCGCGGGCCTCGGCGAGCGCCTTCTGCTCGGCCATCCGCTTCTGGACCTCGGGGTCGTCGAGGCGGGCCTTCATCTGGGAGAACTTCTCGGCCGCGGCCTTGCGGGCCTCCTCGGCGGCGTTCTTGCGTTCGTTGAAGTCGAAGAGCTTCTTGGTCTGCATGGTCCTGCTGGCTTTGCGCACCGTGCATTTAGACGCTCGGGGGCGCGAGGCCAAGGGGTCGCGGCCCGCGGGGGCCGCAACCCTGCCGCCCGGCCCGCCGGCGGGCGATCAGTTGGCGAGGCTGACGCCCGATTCGCGCACCAGCCCCGCCCAGCGCAGCACCTCCGCCTGGTGGAAGGGGCCGAACTGCGCGGGCGGCATGGTGGCGATGCGGAAGCCGACCGCCTCCAGCCGGCCGCGCAGCGTGGCGTCCGCCAGCGCCGCCTCGGTGGCCTGGAAGACGCGATCGAGGATGGCCGGCGGCGTGCCCTGCGGCGCGAACAGGCCGAACCAGGCATCGCCCGAGACATAGTCGTAGCCGAGCTCCTTCAGCGTCGGCACCTCCGGCAGGTCCGGGAAGCGGGCCTCCCCGCCGACGCCCAGCGCGCGGATGCGGCCATCGGCCGCGAGCGGCGAGACGCTGGCCCAGGTGGCCATCATGAAATCCACCACCCCGGCGGCGAGGTCCTGCGCCGCGGGGCCCGCGCCGCGATAGGGGACATGGACCGCGTTCATGCCGTTCCGCCGGGCGAAGGTCTCGCTCATCAGATGGGCGGAGGACCCGGCGGAGGGCGAGGCATAGGACAGGCCCCGCCCCGGCTGGCGGCCGAGCTCCACCAGGTCCGCCACCGTCCGCGCCGGGGAGCGTCCGGGGACCACCAGCGCATGCGGCGCGCGGGCGACGATGGTGATGGCGGCGAAGCCGGCCGGGTCATAGGGCAGGTCGCGCATCAGCGCGCCGTTGCTGGCATGGGTCTGGTTGTTGCCGAAGACCAGCGTGTAGCCGTCCGGCGCGGCGCGGAACACCGCTTCCGTCCCGATCACCCCGCCGCCGCCGCCGCGGTTGTCCACCACCACCTGCTGGCCCCAGGCCTCCTGCCACTTGGCCGAGAGGGCGCGGGCGAGGATGTCCGTGGTGCCGCCCGGCGGGAACGGCACGACGAGGCGGACGGCGCGCTGCGGCCAGGCCGGCTGGGCGAGCGCGGGGGTGGCGAGGAAGGGCAGGGCGAGCAGGGCACGACGCGGGATCATGGCAGGCCTCCTGCCGGCGATCCTCGCGCGAAGTGCCGCGCGAGGCTATATCCCCGCCATGAGCGACACCGACGTCCTGGCGGATGTCGCGCGGGAAGCCGCGCGGCGACGCACCTTCGCGATCATCGCCCACCCCGATGCGGGCAAGACGACGCTGACCGAGAAGCTGCTGCTGAAGGGCGGCGCGATCCAGCTCGCCGGCGCCGTCCGCGCCAAGGGCAACGCCCGGCGCACGCGGTCCGACTGGATGAAGATCGAGCAGGACCGCGGCATCTCCGTCGCCACCAGCGTAATGACCTTCGAGCGCGCGGGGATCGTCTTCAACCTGCTCGACACGCCGGGCCACGAGGATTTCTCCGAGGACACCTACCGCACCCTGACGGCGGTGGACGCGGCGGTGATGGTGCTGGATGCGGCCAAGGGCATCGAGAGCCAGACCCGCAAGCTGTTCGAGGTGTGCCGCCTGCGCGACATCCCGATCGTCACCTTCGTCAACAAGATGGACCGCGAGGCGCGCGACCCCTTCGAGCTGATCGACGAGATCGAGCAGACGCTGGCCCTCGATGCCGCGCCCGTCGCCTGGCCGGTCGGCCGCGCGAGCGAGTTCTGGGGCACCTACGACATCCTCGCGAAGCGCCTGATGCCGGTGGACGCGACCGAGGAGGAAGGGATCGCGGTGAGCGGCGCCGACGACCCGCGCATCGCGGAACTGGTCGGCGAGGCGCGCGCGACGGCGCTGGCGGAGGAGGTGCTGCTGGCCGAGGCCGGGCTCAACGCCTTCGACCTCGACGCCTTCCGCCAGGGGACGCTGACGCCGGTGTTCTTCGGCAGCGCGCTGCGCGATTTCGGCGTGGGCCACCTGCTCGAGGGGCTGTCGCGCTTCGCGCCGCCGCCCGGCGCCCGCCCGGCCGATCCGCGCGCGGTGGAACCCGAGGAGCCGCGGCTGACGGGCTTCGTGTTCAAGGTCCAGGCGAACATGGACCCCAACCACCGCGACCGCGTCGCCTTCGTGCGGCTGTGCAGCGGGCGGCTGACCAAGGGTATGCGCCTGAAGCAGGTGCGGACCGGCAAGCAGGTGCCGGTGAACGCGCCGCTCTTCTTCTTCGCCAAGGAACGCCAGGTGGCGGAGGAGGCCTGGCCCGGCGACGTGGTCGGCATCGCCAATCACGGCACGCTGCGCATCGGCGACACGCTGACCGAGGGCGAGGAGGTGAACTTTCGGGGCGTGCCGAGCTTCGCGCCCGAGATCCTGCGCCATGTGCGGCTCGAGGATCCGATGCTGGCGAAGAAGCTGCGGACCGCGCTCGACCAGCTGGCCGAGGAAGGCGTGGTGCAGGTGTTCCGGCCGCTGGATGGCTCGCCGCCTGTGGTCGGCGTGGTGGGCGAGCTGCAGCTCGACGTGCTGAAGAGCCGGCTGAAGGTCGAATACGGCGTCCCCGCCGGCTTCGATGCCACGCGCTGGCAGGTGCTGCGCTGGATCAGCGGCGATCGCGCCGAGATCGAACGCTGGGCCGCGACGAACCGCGGCGACACCGCGGAGGACCATGACGGCGAATACGTCGCGCTGTTCTCCTCCGACTGGCGCCGCAAGCGGGCGGAGGAGGATTTCCCCAAGCTGAAGTTCCACGCCGTGCGCGAACAGCACGGCGTGGTGCAGATGGCGCGGTGACGTGCTCCCTCCCCCGTTCACGGGGGAGGGCCGGGGTGGGGGGATCGGCGCCATGCGCGAACACGACCTGCGCGATGTCGCCCGAAGGCTCCGCCGCGATGCCACGCCGGCAGAGAAGCGCCTCTGGCGCGTCATTCGCGGCGATGCGCTGGGCGTCACCTTTCGGCGCCAACATGCGATCCCGCCCTATATCGCGGATTTCGCGAGCATCGAGGCGATGCGGGTTGTCGAGCTGGATGGCGGAACGCATGCCGAACGGGACGACCCCGCGCGCGATGCCGCGCTGGCAGACGCGGGATGGCGCGTGCTGCGGTGCTGGAACAATGAGGTGATGGGGAACCTCGAAGGGGTGCTCCAGCGGATCGCCGAAGCCGTGGAGGCGCGAAAAAATCTCGGCCGGTGATCCCCCCACCCTGACCCTCCCCCGTAAACGGGGGAGGGAACCGGCTACTCCCTTCGCACCACGTAGTTCCCCGCCTGCAGCGCGGCCACGATCGCGTTCCCCGTCGCGGCGTCGCGCACCTCCACCATCAGGTGCAGCTCCGTGCTCTGCACCGTCGGCGCGCCGAACAATTGCTGGTGCTGCACCTCGATCACATTGCCGCCGAGGGAGGAAATCCGGCCGGCGATGTCGGCGAGCATCCCGGGCCGGTCAGGGATGTCGAAATGCAGCCGCAGCAGGCGGCCGTCGCGCAGCAATTGCCGCAGCAGCACGTTGGACAGCGCACGCGCATCGATGTTGCCGCCGCAGACCGGGATGCCCACCGCCTTGCCGGCGAAGCGCGCGGGATGCGCCAGCACCGCGGCGAGACCCGCCGCCCCCGCGCCCTCGGCCACGACCTTGGCCCCCTCGGCGAGCATCGCGATCGCCTCCTCCACGGCGCGCTCGGGCACCACCAGCACCTCGGTGCCGAAGCGGCGGAGGAGCGCGAAGGGCAGCTCGCCCACGTCGCGCACGGCGATCCCCTCCGCCACCGTCGGCCCGCCCACCTGGATCGGCCGCCCGGCCAGCCGCTGCGCCATCGCGGAATAGGCCTCCACCTCGACGCCGAAGAGCTGGATGCCGGGCTTCAGTTCCAGCGCCACGGCGGAGCAGCCGGCGAGCAGCCCGCCGCCACCGACCGGCACGGCCATCCGCTCGATCTCCGGCGCGTCCTCCAGCATCTCGAGCGCCGCGGTGCCCTGGCCGGCGATCACGCCCGGATCGTCATAGGGGTGAATGAAGGTGAGCCCCTCGCGCAGCGCGAGGTCGTAGGCGTGCGCGGCGGCCTCGGCCAGCGTCTCGCCCTGCAAGACCACGCGCGCGCCCCAGCCCTCGGTGCGCGTCACCTTGGTGGCGGGGGTGAATTTCGGCATCACGATCGTCGCCGCGATGCCTGCCAGCGCGGCATGCCGCGCCACCGCCTGGGCGTGGTTGCCGGCCGACATGGCGATCACGCCGGCGGCGCGCTCGCGCGGGCTCAGCAGGGCAATGCGGTTGGCCGCCCCCCGTTCCTTGAAGGCGCCGGTGGCCTGGAGGTTGTCGAGCTTGAGGAAGATGCGCGCGCCGGTCGCCTTGGAGAGCGCATCGCTGAACAGCGTCGGCGTGCGGATCACCGCGCCCTGGATGCGCGCGGCGGCGGCGCGCACATCGGCCAGGGTGACATGCGGGGTCGGCTCGGTCAGCAGGGCGGACATGGCAGGGCGCCTCGGGTGGAAGGCGCTGTTTCGCCCGGGCCGGCCCGGTTCCGCAAGCCGCCCCAGGCTCTCAGCCGAAGCGCACCGCCGCGATCTCGTAGACGCGCGCCCCGCCGGGCGCGGGCACCTCGACGCTGTCGCCCACCTTCTTGCCGATCAGCGCCTTGGCCAGTGGCGAGGAGATCGAGATGGAGCCGGCCTTCATGTCGGCCTCGAAGGCGCCGACGATGCGGTAGGTCTTCTCGTCCTCCGTCTCCTCGTCCACCACGGTCACATGCGCGCCGAAGCGCACCTGGTTGCCGGACATCTTCGTGGTGTCGATGACCTCGGCCGAGGGGATGATGGATTCGAGCTCGGCGATCCGGCCCTCGATGAAGGACTGGCGCTCCCGCGCCGCGTGGTATTCGGCGTTCTCCGAAAGGTCCCCATGCGCGCGGGCCTCCGCGATGGCGCGGATGACGGCCGGGCGTTCCTCGGCCTTGAGCTGGCGCAGTTCCTCCGTCAGGCGGGCGAGCCCTTCCGCGGTCATGGGGAACTTCTGCACGGCGTATCCTTCCTTCAGGCGCGCGACACGCGTTAACGGACAGCAACGGCCCGCCGGGGCCGAACGGAAGCAGAGCACGGAACATCCGGCGGGGGGAAACGGTTTGGGCGGGGAGGGTTGCCCCTCCGCCGCCCGGAACCGGTCGGCGCCGGGATCGTCGGTTCCCGGCTAGAACGAACGCTGAAAGTAGGACTGGAGCGGCGCCACATCAAGGGTTCCGCCCCGTAGCGCCGCGATGGCATGCACCGCCGCCCGGGCGCCTGCCATCGTCGTATAGTGCGGGACGCCATGCGTCAGGGCGGAACGGCGGATGTCGAAGCTGTCGGAGACCGACCGCCCGCCGCTGGTGGTGTTGATGACGAGCTGGATCGCGCTGGACTTGATCGCATCCACGCAATGCGGCCGGCCTTCCAGCACCTTGTTCACGATGTCGGCCTGGAGCCCGGCCTCCTTCAGCCTGGCCGCGGTGCCGCGCGTGGCGCTGATGCGGAAGCCCATCTCGATCAGGCGGCGGGCAAGGGTCACGGCCGCCCCCTTGTCGCTGTCCTTGACCGAGATGAAGGCCGTGCCGCCTTCCGGCAGCTTCACGCCGGCGCCGAGCTGGGATTTCAGGAAGGCACGCTCGAAGGAGCTGTCGAGGCCCATGACTTCCCCGGTGGACTTCATCTCCGGCCCCAGCAGCACGTCCACGCCGGGGAAGCGGTTGAAGGGGAAGACCGCCTCCTTCACCGCGACATGCGGCGCGATGGCGGCATCGTCCAGGTCGAAGTCGCGCAGGCTCGCGCCCGCCATCACGCGCGCGCCGATCTTGGCCACCGGCACGCCCGTCGCCTTCGCCACGAAGGGCACGGTGCGGGAGGCGCGGGGGTTCACCTCCAGCACATAGACCTCGTTGTCCTTGACCGCATACTGCACGTTCATCAGGCCCTTGACCTTGAGCGCCTTGGCCATGGCCTCGGTCTCGGCCTTCAGCTCCGTCACCAGCGCCGGCGCCAGGCTGTAGGGCGGCAGGGAGCAGGCGCTGTCGCCGCTGTGGATGCCGGCTTCCTCGATATGCTCCATCACGCCGGCGACATAGACCTCGCCCGCCGCGTCGGCGATGCAGTCCACATCCACCTCGATCGCGTCCACCAGATACTGGTCCACCAGGATCGGGTTCTCGCCCGAGACCTTCACCGCTTCCGCGCCAAAGCGGCGGAGCTGCTCGCGGTTGTGGCAGATCTCCATCGCGCGGCCGCCGAGCACGTAGGAGGGCCGCACCACCACCGGATAGCCGATCCGCTCGGCGACCTTCTCCGCCTCGTCGAGGTCGCGCGCCGTGCCGTTCTGCGGCTGCTTGAGGCCGAGCCCCTTGAGCAGCTGCTGGAACCGCTCGCGGTCCTCGGCGATGTCGATGGCTTCCGCGCTGGTGCCGAGGATCGGGACGCCCGCCTTGTGCAGCGCCTGGCTGAGCTTGAGCGGCGTCTGGCCGCCATACTGCACGATGCAGCCGAGCACCTCGCCCGCCTCCTGCTCCTTGCGGACCAGCGCGATCACGTCCTCGGCGGTCAGCGGCTCGAAATAGAGGCGGTCGGAGGTGTCGTAGTCGGTGCTGACCGTCTCGGGGTTGCAGTTGACCATGATGGTCTCGAAGCCGGCCTCGCGCAGCGCATAGGCGGCGTGGACGCAGCAATAGTCGAACTCGATCCCCTGGCCGATCCGGTTCGGCCCGCCGCCGAGGATGATGATCTTCCGGGCGCTCGTCGGCCGGGATTCGCAGGCCGGTTCGCCGAAGCCGCCTTCGTAGGTGGAGTACATGTAGGGCGTGTCGGAGGCGAATTCGGCCGCGCAGGTGTCGATGCGCTTGAACACGGGCGCCACCTTCAGCGCGGCGCGCGCGGCGGCGACCTTCGCCTCCGTGGTGCCGGCGAGCTTCGCGAGCCGCCGGTCCGAGAAGCCGAGCGCCTTCAGGCTGCGCATCGCGGTCGCGGATTTCGGCAGGCCGTTCGCGATCACGCCCTTCTCGGCCTCCACGATGCGGCCGATCTCGCGGATGAACCAGGGATCGAACTTCGAGGCGGCGTGGATCTCCTCCACGTCCAGTCCCGCGCGCAGCGCCTGCGCGACGACGAGCGCGCGGTCCGGCGTGGGGGTGGCGAGCGCGGTGCGCAGCGCCTCGGTGTCGGCGAAGTCGAGATCGTCGAGGCCCGACAGCCCCGTCTCCAGCCCGCGCAGCCCCTTCTGGAGCGCCTCGCAGAAGGACCGCCCGATCGCCATCGTCTCGCCGACCGACTTCATCGAGGTCGTCAGCGTCGCCGGCGTGCCGGGGAACTTCTCGAAGGTGAAGCGCGGGATCTTCACCACGACATAGTCGATGGTCGGCTCGAAGCTTGCCGGCGTCACCCGGGTGATGTCGTTCGCGAGCTCATCCAGCGTGTAGCCCACCGCGAGCTTCGCGGCGATCTTGGCGATGGGGAACCCCGTGGCCTTGGACGCCAGCGCGGAGGAGCGGGAGACGCGCGGGTTCATCTCGATGATGACCATGCGGCCATCGGCGGGGTTGATGCCGAACTGCACGTTCGAGCCCCCGGTGTCCACGCCGATCTCGCGCAGGCACGCGATGGAGGCATCGCGCATCAGCTGGTATTCCTTGTCGGTCAGCGTCAGCGCCGGCGCGATGGTGACGCTGTCGCCGGTGTGGACGCCCATCGGATCGAGATTCTCGATCGAGCAGACGATGATGCAGTTG
>VFQP010003812.1_pt1 | contig 14829 bp, 10 predicted proteins | sample 3512351 | NCBI WGS metagenome assembly VFQP01 (sample SAMN10412372, study PRJNA504923) | tailings metagenome | isolation source: Relicate 1 Philex TSF1 revegetated site | place: Philippines: Tuba, Benguet | collected 2017-08-29 | reverse complement strand
CCGATACTTATTCTTAAATAACTTACACCGATACCATTGCTGCTGAAAAGGTCATATCTCCAAGTTTTATAAATATGAAATGGAATACTAATAAACTGGATATAACAATAATAAAAAACCAACGGAATAATAAAAGCCACAAGGCTGGTTGAAGCCATGTACGGATTACCGAGGTCATTACTCATCCATTTAAAGATTAATGTAAACAGAAAACCTCCAAAAAGGATGCATGCGATTGTCAATATACTTTCAAATAGAATACTCAGCCAAAGCTTATCGATATGTTTTCTGAAATAATGATGCAGAACATTTACGTGCAGAATTCCCAAACCAAGATATACAACTTGTGAAAAGAGATACCAATAAGGATTGAAAAGATTACCTGAAAAACCCAGAAATCCAGGTAAAGAAAGACATAGACCGGTAATAAGAATATACAAGATGATGTGTTTTATCTTAATTGCGGGTTTGTTCTTTCGGATCACTGACAGAATAAAAATAAATATTCCGGCAATGATCGGCATCAGAAGATACCTTAAAAAAATTTCTTTTACAGATCCTGCTCCCATAGTTAGTTTTTATCTTTTGCTTCTTAAAAATTTTAAATATATGTTGAAAACCCAAGTCGATTTGTATTTGCACTTGTGTTTATAATGAAAGAATCATTCCTTTTCTCGGTAATAAATTTTTCTTTTATTTTGACATTGACAGGAATAAAATATTCATAAATATTTTTCAAAAGCTCCCGAAAAATACTGTTCGGAACATATTTATGGATTTGGTCATAAGGGATGGGTCCTATGGTTATTTGCCAGTTTCTATCACCATCCATATGTTTTCCGGCAGGAATAAAGGTAATTCCGAGTTTCGCATCGCCCAAAGAACAAATTTCAGAGAGATCTTCATTCTCATCAATTACATTAGCAACAAAATGAATCTCTGCTTTCACATTCATAAATGCTGTCAAAAATCTCTCAATCCAACGTCTTTTTCCTCTTACTTCATGTAAAAACGGTAAAATATAAAAAAACACTTTGGCAGTTTCAGCATCTACTTTATTCAGAAGAGGCCAAAGTTCTGACAGAGTGACAACAAGTGTATCGGAACGATCGGCAATATCAAATTCGGTTTCCTTCAGTAATGCAGAAACTTCCGCATAAAAAAACTCCTGTTCAAAAGGCTGAAAAAAGATTCTGGCATTTTCTTCTATCTCTTTTTGTTTTCTGATTTCCTTGACTACGCTATCAACACCTCTTCCCGCAACACTTCCCAGTGAAGGGGGATGGAAAAGCCCTTCGGGAAGATAGTCATAAATGCTCTCCCTGTAGGTTTCCATAATAATGGTTTCATTATCCAGACCATAATAGGTAGAATAAATATTTTTAATGTCTTTAAGATAAGGACGGTCATTAATACCGATTTTCTTTATAAATATACTTGAATTGCTGTTGTAGTATTTTAACAGGTTGGCTGCAACAGATTCTATTTTAAAATCGGTTCCAAGCTTATTATAATTCAATTCAGAAATGTGCTGATCGTTCTTCATATTTGCATTTTTTATAAATCAAGATGCATTGCTTCTTCAGCTATTACAACTCTGTATTCTACTCCATCAATAGCTTTAGCTGTAATGTTATTCTTAAGGATTTCTGCAAGATTATCCCAATATTTTCTTCCGTAGAAAGAGTAGTTGAGAGGTGTAATTTCTATATCTACAGTTCTTATGAAACCCTCTCGAGGCTTATCGCTGATCATGGTGCCTCGACGAACCGTCACTTTTTTCAGCTCATTATTGAGCATCATTTTACAATAGTTTTTCACATCTTCTGCCGAGATGATCTTATCTCTCGTAGTAAGAGCGTATTTATAGGCAAGTATGGTATCAGACTGTTTTTTTTCTTCCGCACCGCCAGTTGTTTCCGTAATCAGTGTAATCACCTGCAATTTTCTCTGCGAATAAAGATTGGTTCCGGGACGGATATTGTTGGCTAAAGATGCATGAGAGACCCAAAATGATGCATAGGTATGCGAAGAGTTTTCTACAGGTTCTATGATGACATAATTTATATCCTCCTTCAGTTCCCGGTTTGCCTGATCTACTTTTTTCATCAAACCTTTCATTTTATCAGAAATCTCGCTCAGCACATCTTTCACTTTGTCTCGGTTGATAATGGCAAAAGCAGCAACCTCATCACGCAGAAGCTCCATCACATGAGCCATGAGATCGGTAGCATTTCGGCTCGTAAAACGTTCCATCCCGCCCTTCCGCACGGTAAAAAGACCTTTCTCAATTTCGTCATTAGGAGTAAAAGGTATTTCTGAATATTTTTTTCCCAAACCGTCTACCACTTCTTCCACATAAAGGAAAAACTCTTCTTCGTCAGTTTCCATCGGGATATTGTTTCCCATGATGTCCAGATTGTATTCTGTTTTTTTCCACCCGCGGTTATACACAGGAAAAGCATTCAGAACAAATGAAAAATTTTCAAGAATTTCAGAGGTGAACTGAGGTGGAAACTCCAGCTTCAGCCAGAGAATTTTCTTATTTCTAAAAGGTTCCAATACTGAGTTTCCATCATCAAGACTTTCGGGAATTCCGGGAGTGATTCTTTTCAAAAGAGACTGATACAGCCCGCTAATTTCTATAAATTTATGATTATAAATATTTTTTATATCTTCTTTGATCTTATGTCGGATCGACTGTTCTTCAAAAATACCTTCATACCCTTCATAATCAGGCATTTTATTATATGTTATCCCAGATGAAACTTCCAGCGGAATATTATTATGAAATACTTTAACATGAGGAAGAAGTCTATAGACAAAATCAACTTTCTCATAAGTGGGATTTGAACAGTAAAGATTAAGTTTTTCAGGAAATACATCGCCGTCATAATGACTGAGATCAATACCGATGCTTATGTTTCTATATTCAGAAACATCCTGCGAAATTCTTTTGACTGGAATCTTGTTGAGCTGTTCGTCAATGTGATAAACCATATTTCCGGCTACCATCAGGATGACCTGCGCCTTCACCAGATCAATATTCTCAACCGGAGTAAAAGGAATTTCCACCTGTTTATCAGATTGCGTTTTTCGGAATGAATTGAGATGCTTTTTGAAATAAAATTCAGAATGCTCCATCAGAATTTCGATATCTTCTTCCGGCATACAGAAAGCAATTGCATGAGAAGGTATAGGATGGGTATAATTTGTGGGTGTAAGCAATTTTGCCAGCCTTTCCAAAATGCGGCCGTTAATGCTCTGAATTTCGTTATTTGCTTTAAAAACTTCTGTGCTGAAAGCATCTATCAGCAGTTTCACAAACGGATCCAGAGACTGAATACTTTTCACACCCCAAAGTTTGGCTGCGTTCTGAAGCATTCGTGCTTTTATGACTTCTTTCGAAAAAGTCTGTTGCTGATCAAAACTCATTTCTGTATATTTTTAATCAATGGACATTGGACTTAGAAACAGTTCGGTAGAAAAGCTGAATCTCTCGCCGGTAGCTTCAATTTTTGCATTAATGCCCACTTTTACTTTTTTCTTTACTTCGCTAAAACCGCGGGTTTCATAGCTGTGTTCAACATAATTGATATGAGCTTCAACTACGGCATTCACAATTCTCGGTTCGTATTCTGCAATCTGTCTTTCCAGACTGTCGACAAACAGACTTTCCCACATTGAAGGAGAAACACCATTGTCAAACTCTACATTCCAGACATCGTTGCCATAATTGTCGTCATATCTGTTTTCACCTTTTTTTGTGATAATCAGCAGCATGATATTTTGTGCAATACTTTCCCCAATGTCACAGGTTTCCATTTGACCATTACCGGTCATCATGTTTGCGGGATTAAAAGGTATTCTGTAATTCTGGTTTTCCATTGGTAAGGTTTAATTCTTTAGAGAGTTTTTTAAAATTTCGTTTTTGTTCATCAGAAAATTAACCATTAAGTCTTTTGGCAAATAAAAAATGCTCTCTCCCTTCTCGTTCAGTTTTTTTTCTAATCCAGGATTCCAGGCTAATATTTCTTCTTTATCAATTGAAAGCCATGTTGCGATCTCATTAATGCTGAATGCGCTGTTGAGCTGAGTTTCAGCAAGCGTTAACTGAGATGAAGAATATTTGGATTTAAAAGGAACAAATGCTTTTCTGTTTGCTATAAAATTTCTGTAATCATCCATAATATACTCCAGTTCACCTGTTGCATAGCCCGCGTTCAGATATTTTTTAACATGGTTTTGAGTTTCTGTTGGTAGGTAAACTGAAAAGTCTGTATATACTTTGGAACCTGCCTTATTCATAGCTCTCTGAATATTACCTTCACCACAATTATAGGCAGCTACTACCGTTATCCAATTCCCATATTTTCTATAGAGATTTTGTAAAGAAACCGCTGCCGTTTTGGTGCTTTTGTACATATCTGACCTGTTATCATCCGTTAAACCATAATCATTAGCATGAGAAGACATAAACTGCCATAATCCTCTTGCACCGGCATTAGAAACCTGAGTGTGATCCAGACCAGATTCAATAACAGCAAGGTTTTTCAGATGCCGTGGAAGCCCTTTTTTTACAAAAGTATACTCAATAAAATCGACAATCTGTTTATTGCTTTTAATAATGTTCTGGTATCTTCTGACCGTTTGTTCAGATTTGTCCAAAGCCGTTAAATTCTGGGCCGGATATTGCGCAAAAAAAATGATCCAAGAAAAGAATGCAATATATTTCATCTTTAAAAATTCTGGTCTTTTCTATTACGATATTATCCAACTGAGATCTCTTTTTAAGTCATCCCACTCCACATCAATGGTTTGACCCGACTTCACCTCTTCCCTAACGATTTTTTTGGATATTGGTCTGGAAAGCTGTGCTCTGATGACTCCCGAGATCTGTCTTGCTCCGTACTTGCTGTTAAAACCATTGATTGCGAGATTTTTAACCGCATCCTGGCTGATATTTAATTCAATCCCGAGTCGTAATAAAGCTTTTTGTAATGACTTTAACTGTATATCAAAGATTTTTTCAGCCATTGTCTCTGTAATAGGAGCAAAAGGAATTATTTCTGTAATTCTTGCTAAAAATTCCGGACGGAACCTTCCCGAATCGGTCATTATTTGTATCAGGTTTTTTGAAGTCGGAATTTCATTTTTTTCAAAATACTTTACAATTTCTTCACTGCCAATATTAGAGGTAAAGAGAATTAAAGAATTGCTGAAGTCTCCCTCTTTTCCCAGTTTATCATGAATTTTTCCTTCGTCCATAATCTGAAGAAAAACATCAAAGACAGAGGTATGCGCCTTTTCAATTTCATCAAAAAGCACCACAGAATAAGGATTTTGCCTGATCTTATTGACGAGCACTCCTCCTTCTTCGTAACCAACATATCCGGGAGGGGCACCATATAATAATGCCGCTGAATGTTCTTCTTTAAATTCAGACATATCAAAACGAATCATCGCTGATTCGTCATTGAAAAGCAGTTCAGCAATAGATTTTGCAAGTTCTGTTTTACCGGTACCTGTTGGTCCAAGCAAGAAAAATGATCCTATAGGCTGCCCCGGTTTATTGAGTCCACTTCTATTTTCTATAATGGCGTCGGCAAGTATTTTAAGAGCATGATCCTGACCTACTACCCTTTTTACCAGCATTTCCTCCATTTTCAGAAGCTTTTCTTTTTCTTTTGCCTGAATTTTACCGATTGGAATTCCTGTTTTTGCAGCCATTACAGCAGCAAGTTCGAGCTTGCCAACCCGCTCTCTTTTTACAGAAGCTAGTTGTATAAGCTCATCAAAAGTAGAATTGATAGTATTTTTAATTTGATTAATATCCATAGAAGTATCCAGAACATGCTGCTCAGAGAGTGATCCCCAAAGAATCGGACTTAGTTTGTTTTGCAACAGGTTGTAATGCCACACCAATTCATCTGCCATAAGCGGATCTTTCTCATCACCTTCCTGAATGATTTCATTATAATTTTCTTTCCATGACTGCAGTTCGGTTTCAGACAATTCGTCCAGCATTTTGATAGAAGCCATTGTTCTGTCTAGCAAATCAATAGCAGAATCAGGAAGTTTTTTGCCTTTTGAATAGCGTTTTGCCAGCTGAACACAATCCAGTAAAGCTGTTCTGTCTACCTCAACTTGGTGGTGATTTTTATAGCCATCCAAAAGAACATCAATCATTTTAACACAGGTAATGTCGTCCGGCTCTTCAATAGTCAGAACTTCAAATCTCCTGTCAAATGCACGTTCAGGCTCTATAATTTTACGATATTCTTCTTGGGTAGTGGCTCCAATTACCGTGATTTCTCCTCTTGCCAGTTCAGGTTTTAGCAGATTGGCAATATTTCCTGCACTTCCTTTACTGTCTAATAGAGAATGAATTTCATCAATAAATAAAATCGCTTTATGAATATTTTTAGACTCGTTAATTACTTTTTTCAGACGATCTTCAATTTCACCTTTATAAGAAGTGCCCGCTAACAATGTCCCGGTGTCCAGTTCAAGCAAAGTTGCTTCTTTCAGAATTGCCGGAACATCACCTTTAATGATTTCTTTAGCAAAACCTTCCAGTAAAGCCGTTTTTCCAACTCCGGGTTCTCCTACAATAATTACATTTGGTTTTGTGCGGCGGCAGAGAATTTCTATCAGCATTCTCAACTCTTTATCACGACCGATCATATTGTCGAGTCTGCCTTGTCTAGCCTGCTCAGTTTTATCTATACAATAACTTTCAATAGACGGAAAGGACTTTTTGGCTGAGTTTAAAACTCCATTTAAATGATTTTCCTGAGTAACAACTTTTTTATCTTCATCTTTAAAAAAATTGACAATCTCATGTTCTCGAAGTGGAAAAGATTTAAGTTCCTGAACCGTATAAGCAATATTAGGTTTTGAAATGGCAGCCAATAAACATAGAGGAGAAATTTCATCTAATCCCAATATCATTCGAAAATTATCTGCTTCTTCTACGATTATGTCGATTTTTTCATCTTTTGAAATATCCTCCGGAAGATGAGCTTTTTTAGGAAGATCTTCTATGCGCACTTCTGCCCATTCGTAGATATAACCCGGATCTTTGTTTATATTAATCAGAAAATCTTTTAATCCAAAATTGTTATGCAGTAGCGAAAGTAAAAGATGTGAAGCACCATACTTACTGTTGTAATTTTCTCTGGCATGCGATTGTGCGATATGAATAACTTCCTTAATCGTATCGTTGGTTACTAATACATTCATATTAACGGATAATTTGGTGATTGTCATGGATACAGTTTAACTTCCAAGAAAGAAAACTATTTTTCAATTGCGGCAAAAAAGATGCCATGGCTTATTAAATAAGCAGAAATTAAGCTATGTTAATTAAGCATTAACAATATAAACAAATTATTCATTTGGAAAATTCAATATCGGTATACTTTTATAAATTACAAGAAATAAGATCACAAAGTTTTATCGTAGAATTACGACAATTTTTAAAATAAATATTAAAAATACTCATAATGGAATATGTTTGGCTAAATTTCAGATGCCAAAGTCATACAATAAGCCATGGATGAAAACATTTTGCTATATGACATACAAACCGGAGATACCCTCGATAAAATTGGGGTTGCAGTCGGTATGACGGGTGAAGAATTAAAAGATTTTCATAATGCGCATTGCAGCCGGATGGAAAGATTATGGTTTAACAATCTGACAGGTGTAAAACAAATTTTAATTCCAAAAGAATATAAAAGCCCCGAAACGTTAAGAACAGAAAAAGAAAAAGAATTACCACCAGCAAGTGTAACGCGGGATTTTTACGCAGATTCGTACAGAATAGAAGAAATGTTTTCCGGTATATCTGAACCTCATTTGAAATTAGAATATAATATTGACGTATCATTCAGAAAGATGTATGACAACAATCTTCCTTATGAAGCAGTCGATGTACGGTCTTACAATTTTACAAAAAACGGGGTATTTCCGGATGACAAAATGAGTATTATAGCTATTGCATGTATGGAAAGCATATCGCCGGTTTCGTTTGCAGTGTCTTATTTGGGAGGAATTTCAGATTTTGTTGAATTTGACAATCTCAAAAAGAAATTTAACCAAAAAAAACAGGATTTTAAAGATTTTTACTCAGGAACTATATACAATGAGTATCTCAATAAGTTTTCTGCCACTTTGGAAAACAGAGATTATGCCTTAAAACTGTTTATATCCACATTATTATACCAGGTATTATTTCCGAAGATGGAATGGTTTTATAAAACCGAAAGCTGGACAGAGAAGTTTTATTTTTTACCTAATTCTATTTTATTGAAGTGTGCAATGCATGCCACCTATAACCATGACGATGCCGTTATTGTAGAAACCGAACTCAGAGGTAAGATAAAAGATATGTTCAGCCTTCAGGAGATATTGCGTGGAATATCATTTGATACTGAAAACGAAGAGCTTGCCGACGGCGAGATAAAATTGCTGTATAAAACTCATAAGAAAACGAAGAAGTTACTTGAGGCTAATGCGTCGGTACTATTCAGAAGGGAAGACACCCTATATAAAGAACACACTTTAAAACTTACACAAAATGGATAAGAACTCTGCTTTTAATAATACTTTTGGTCAGAAAGAAGACTCAAATCCAGATAATTTCCAAACGTCATTTTCAGATGTAGATGGCGAAAAGTTTATTCTAGAAGGTGAAGAGTATGAATTTGGAATAAGTGTCGGAGACAGCAGCACAGAGCAAAAAAAGACCACGGAAAATAAGGATGCTGAACAAAAAAAAGATGATCAAAACAATAAAAACCAAAATCAATCTGACTCTCATGAGCAGGATGGCAAATATTTTGTGATACAGAAAGGGTTGGCCTGCTGTGATAAAGGTGCAAAATTCCCCCAATTTAAAGTTACCAGTCAGCAAAAACATTTTTGGAATAATGAAAAAAATGAAGCAGATTATCTGGCTGTAACTGAGGATGATCTTACCTTTAATCCTACAGCTATGCCCTTTGGAACCTGCAGTATAAAGAACGGTAATTCATGTACTTACAGTCCTTCCGGAAAATGGACGAAAACCTACGAGAAGATTAGAATAATGAACAAAAAACCTATTACCGAATTATCTGAGCTGCTATGTGCAGTAGGCGGAAAAATCACCGTTATGAAACACGGTCAACAAATAGAAGCGGGTAAAAATAACGTAAGCAAAGCAGATACAAGGGAACAGCAAACGTATAATCCTTTATTGGATTTTGAGGAATTTAAAGAAGAGACCAGTCAATCCAATCAATTATACTACGAGTAACATTATGGCTGCAATCATTGGTAATACAAATCCAAAAGTAGGACAAACGAACTTCTATGAAATCAGTTCATTAGGGTTTCCTTTTTTCAATATGGGCAGTACCACCTATGAGTGGTATCTTTTCAAGAAACAGAAAAACGGCAGCTGGATTGATATCACAAAAAACGCAACCCCAAAGTCGGGAAACAGAGTGAGCTATACGTTTTTTGAACCTGTAGCAGGACAGTTATTCGAGATCAGAGTGTTCCAAACAAAAAAACCTCCTTCCAGTGCGACATCATCTGCAAAAACATTACTCGGGAGATTAGAAGTAAGACCTACTGCAACTAAAACTGCTCAGATTGATAAAGTTGTTCTTTTCAACAGAGGCAAAAAAGACGTGAATAAAGCTGATTATCGTGATACATTAATAGCGCAGGCTTTTTGCACAGGTTTATTTGGACAGGAAATCGAATTTCAGCTGTGGGAAGATGATGCTCCCGGACAGGGACATAATGCAGATATTAATAAAAATAACAAAATTCCCCGTGTTTATAAAGCGACTGTTAATGAAAAAGGGATTGCAGAAGCCAGAATCTCTCTTAGTACAGATGAAAAAATAATGCGGCAGGTCGCTGACGCGTATGTAATGAAGGGCGACAAAGATGAAGGCGCCAACCACGAGTATTACGTAACAGCAACACATCTCGGAAAAGGCATGAAAGCCAGCCAGGTCAATGTTAATGTTGCTAATCCTGATCATAAACTTACACCGACAGAAGGCTCTGCGAGATTCCCGGCAACACCTGCCAGTAGAACGGCAAGGCAGACCGATACAAAAGGAAAAATAATAGATGCATATTTTGTTAACGAAAGCGGTACAAAGATTTCAAAAATTTCTTTTAATGATTCTGTAAAAGTGAGAATAGCTTCTCAAAATATGAAAGGTAAAAAGGTGCAGTTTGTCATCTGGGAATATGATCTGACGGGCAATGATGAAATACTGAGAAAAAACATTGTTATTAATCATGATCTTGGAGATTCAGCACCCATTAAAATTGATGCTGCAACCTTCGGAAAAGGTTACGCTACCGATGCTACAATATTAGGTACTCCCATAGACAGCGATTCTGTAAAACAAAATTATTTTATCGAGATCATCCCTCTTGATATTTCCGCAGAATCAACTAGATTCGGAGTCAGTTCTGGTGGTCTGATGGAGGTAGAAAAAGTTAAAAGTGCCGCATTGGTAAATAGACAGACGAAAGAAACCAAAGAAACATGTATATGTAAAGAACAATACAAAGATCTGATCTGGGGAGGAAAAGTAAGTTGTGAATTCAGGAAAAAAGTAGTTGCTATAAGCAACAGAAACGGGGTTGACGCCAACAATCTGATGGCTGCAATGGCTCATGAAACAGGCGGAACTTTTGATCCCACCTGCGGAACTTTCAGAAAACACAAAGATGAAGCAAGAGAGGGATATGTCGGGTTATTACAGATCGGAAAAGATGCAGCAACAGATCTGAAAGTGACACGAACAGAACTTTTGAACATGAGCCAGATAGAACAGTTAGATTATGTTGAAAAATACATCAATCTTCCATTGGTAAAAGGAAAACTAAATACCTTAACAGATTTTTATTTAGCCGTTCTCTTTCCTGTAGACTGCGGAAAAGGCAACCAACCAAATCATGTTGTTTTTGATAACAGCCTGCCACTATCTTACAGAGACGGTAAAGTGATCAAAAATCTGAACTACTGGAGAAATGCCGGTTACGCAGCAAATCCCGCATTTCACAAAGAAAGCAAAGAATCAGGAAAAACATATGTCTGGGAAATTTCTGAAAACATAAAAAAATGGTATGATAACGGCAAAACTCATCTCGTAAAAGAGTTCTCCTGCCAAACCGCCCAAGAAACTCCACCTCCAAAACCTAACAGTAAAATTGTTTATTTTGATTCCGGACTCACTCAGGACCGAATAAATGTCGTAAGCCAGTTTACTATTTCAATTCTGGAAAAAGCTGCCCAGAATTCTGTGAATACCCAGCTGATTATTACCAGCACCATACGCTCTACACGAAAACAGGCAGAAGTAATGTACAACAATGAAAGCAACGGAAACCATATCAGATACGCCGCTCCCGGAAGAGAGGTGATCGCTGTTTTTAATAATGGAAAAAAAGCGGGACATTCAAAAGAAAAGATTATCTCGGATATGGACAACAAAATAAAAGAGCTTTCTGCTCTGGGAAGAAGAGTTTCCCTTCACTGTGTATCCGAAGAAGTATATAAAAAAAATAATATTATTGATATTTCTTACACAAGAGGAATCAAAAACCCAAGAGATTTGATCAGAGAACTGGTAAAAGATCCTGCCGTTACAAAAGTTATTCACCCTCTGAATAATGTTATTGCTAATGATAAAATTAAATTTGACTCCAAAGAACCCGCAATTCACGTAGAAATAAAAGTACCATGAAAAAAATAATATTTTACCTATTAATATTTGTTAACCCAGTTTTTCTATTTCAATGCAAAAAAGCTTCATCTGCTGAGGTTGGTAAAAAGCAAATCATAAATGACAGCATCAACAATTTTGTTGAAAGTATTGGAGGATACGACTACACACAATTAGGCATCAGTTGTAAAAATAATAATCTGCCGGAAGTTAAAAATCTTATTGCTGCAGGAGCTGATATTAATATTGCTAAAAAAGATGAGATTTATGAATATGATGCACTGTCAGTCGCCATAGAAAACAAGCATATCCGGATCGCTGAATATCTTATTCAGAGAAGAGCTGATGTAAATAAGATCTATAACGAAGAGGGATTGACGCCGTTGGGTTTAGCAGTAAAACTGAACGCCAAAGAAATTGCAGAACTTCTCATAAAAAACGGAGCCAATGTGAATGGTGCAAAAGTTTCTGATACAGATTATAAGGAAACACCTGTTCTTATCGCTGTCAAAAATAATAATCTGCCGGTTGCTAAATTGCTGGTTGCTGCCGGAGCTAATCTTAACGACACCGATAATGACGGTTCCACAGTAAAAAATATAATTCTGGCTAAAGGAGGTGAATGGAAAAATCTAATCGCAAAAGACACTTCCCATCAGGAAAAATCTGAATTACAGGGTGAATATTATGCAGACAATAGCAAACTTGATGATTATGGCATTTCTCTGAAGTTTGAAAACGGTGCAATCGTGTATACAGAATCAGGCGATATGGGAAAAACCTACAATCAATATGCGCTTCAGGAAGAAAAAAGAGAGCAGAATAAAATATTTCTGAAATATCAGAAAACAATAAATGGATATACCGGAGATGCAGATAAAAACGAGTATTTCGGAACGATTACCGTTGAAGATAAAAATAAACTGAACTTTGAAAGCGCCTATCTAAAAAAGAAATTTGATGTTCAGAAAACTTTGTTAAATAAACTGTAAGCTTATAAAGAAAATATATCCATATAACTTAATTATAAATCAATCAAGGAAATTTATAGAAATAATATTAACAATCTTTAGAAGAGTAAACTGCCCCTAAAAAAGTGTCTAATATTTTTAGGGGCAGTCCATAACTCGTGTCTTTAAATTTTCACATTTAAATAATATAATTTACTTAATTTCCACAGGAACCGAGATTTTATCCCAATCCACAGTAAATCCATTTTTATTTATTTTGTAAACCAGAGCTTCCTGTTTTGCAGGCAGCGCTTTTGTTTTTACATCTACACGCAAAGCATCTTTTGACTGCTCGTATTTATAAGAACCCCATTGTTTTGCCTCTTTGTTGAAAATGGCAGTCCATGTTCCACTTTCTTTAGGAATTAAGAAAAAACTGTATTTTCCTGCAGGCAGTTTTTTACCCTGAATGGTAATGTCTTTATCTGTTTCAAAAGTTGTGGCCTCATTCGCTCCTGCACGCCAAACCTGATCATAAGCGACCAAATCTCCCCAGATTTTACGGTCTTTCACAGACGGACTGCTGTAAGCAATGGTGATGTTGGCATCTTTAATTTTTCCTGTAGCCGTCATTGCCGGACTCGCAGGTTTTTTCGTTTCCTGTGCAAAGGCATTTACAGAAAGTGTCATGGCAGCCACAAGAACGGTAGCAGATTTAAAAATTGTTTTCATAATATTACTGTTTGTAATTTAGTTGTTAATTTATTTACGAATTTACTGCTTTCGGCTTATAAAACAATAGCCCGATTGCCGAAAATATAATCACCGCCGCTGCACCGATCACATTAAGCCAAAGAAAGGAAACAATATCAAACTGATAAACGGCAATTACCGTAATTTCAGATAAGATGGCAGCAATAAAGACATTTGCTCCATTGATTCTTTTAAAGTAAAAGGCAACAAGGAAAATCCCCAATATCGGACCATAAAAAAGGGAACCCAATACATTTACTGCTTCAATAAGGGAACCCATCTGTGTCGCAAACATGGCTACTCCAATGGAAAATATTCCCCAGCCTAAAGTATGTAACCGGCTGTATTTTAATTCCGTTCTATCATCCGGAAGTTCTTTTTTAAAGATCAGATGAACATCTTTTAAGGAACATGCAGCAAGAGAATTCAGCGCAGCAGAAATAGAACCCCAACTCGCAAGGAAAATAACCGCAAACAGCAACCCGATCATTCCAACAGGCAACGTATTTTTTACGAAATATAGGAAAATATAATTGGTATCCGTTTTCTCTGCATTAAAGTTTGACTGATTGATGGCTTCTTCTACTCTTCCGTGAAGTGCTTTTACCTGAGACTGCGTATTTTTGAAATCCTGAATTTTTGTTTCAAGCTGCGAAGAATTGTTTTGTTTTAGCTTTAAAATTTCTTTCGATTCTGCATTAAATTTTGTCTGCAAATCCTGATGTTCTTTTTCAAAAACCGCTGCCTGTTCGGGTTTCGTTTCCTTTAAATACTGATATGAGCGTTCGTTAAAATAAATCGGAGCCGGTTTCAGAGAAAAGAAAGCAAAAAGTAAAGCACCAATCAGAAGAATGGCAAACTGCATCGGAATTTTCACCAATCCGTTCAGCAGCAGGCCCATTTTTGCATTGGTATTATCTTTCGCTGTAATATATCTCCCGACCTGGCTCTGATCTGTCCCGAAGTAAGACAATGCCAGAAAAAAACCGCCAATTAATCCGCTCCAGATGTTGTATTTATCTTTCCAGTCGAAGTCTGTGGTAATGACATTCAGCTTTCCTGATTTTCCCGCCAGATAAAGCGCATCGTTAAAACCCATTCCATTCGGCATGTTTTCGATAAGCAAATAACCTGCGAAAGCCATAGTTCCCAATATGATGAGAAACTGTAGTTTTTGGGTGTGAGCGATAGCTTTTGCCCCGCCAACATACGTATAAATCATCAGAATTCCTCCTGTTAAAATATTCGTCAGGTAAATATTCCAGTCTAAAACGCTTGATAAGATGATACTCGGAGCGTAAATGCTGATTCCTGTCGACAAACCTCTTGAAAAAAGAAAAAGCAGCGAAGTGAGAACCCTTGTTTTTTTATCAAAACGG
>VFQP010003811.1_pt1 | contig 14830 bp, 10 predicted proteins | sample 3512351 | NCBI WGS metagenome assembly VFQP01 (sample SAMN10412372, study PRJNA504923) | tailings metagenome | isolation source: Relicate 1 Philex TSF1 revegetated site | place: Philippines: Tuba, Benguet | collected 2017-08-29 | reverse complement strand
TCTGCTTCCAGAGCACGGCGAACTGGCCGGTTTCGACCATCAGCACGCGGTCGCCCGGAGAAAGGGTATTCGTCAGGGCAGCTTCCCATGCGCCGGTGCCCGACGACGGATAGATGATGACATGGCCCTGCGTCTTGAAAAGGGTCTTCACGCCGGAGAGGACGCGCTTGCCAAGCTTCTGGAAGTCCGGGCCGCGGTGGTCGAGGACCTGGCGGGCCATGGCCTGGATGATCCGCTCGGGAATGGGTGTCGGACCCGGAATTTGCAGGAAGTGCCGGCCCGGGCGGCGTGGCTCGTTCGACATCAATCGTCCCCTTCTCCGCTCGCTGCGTAGCGGCCGTTAGCCTGCGGAGGTGAATTCTCCGCGGAGGAGGGCCTGCCAATTTTTTTGGTACGTGTGCGCGAGCAGCGGCACCTATAGGAAGGAAATCCGAAATCCGTCAAGATTGATTGGGCCCGCCAAGGTGCGACATGGCCATCATTTTTCGTGTTTTCGACGAAAGACGCAAAGTGCCCGAACTTGCTTTGCGGAATCGGGGTCGCAATTAGCAAAAATTTGCGAGGCCCTCTGGGCGTTGCCTAGGCTTTGATCGCAGAGGAAAGGTAGTTCACGTCGGTGTCCGGCGCGAGGCTCCACGCATCCTTAAAGGGGCTGTAAACGAAGCCTTCAAAACGCGGCGCGGAGAGGCCGGCGTCCGAGATGTGGCGGGCCAGTTCGTCCGGTGTGACGAAGCGCTCCCACTGGTGCGTGCCGCGCGGCAGCCAGCCCAGCACGTATTCCGCCGCGACGATGGCCAAGGCGTACGACTTGAGCGTCCGGTTGATGGTCGAGAGGATCAGCATGCCGCCCGGTCGGACGAGACTGGCGCAGGATTTCACGAAAGCGCCGACGTCCGGGACGTGCTCCACCACTTCGAGGCACACCACGGCATCGTACTTCTCACCGGACGATGCCAGCTCCTCGATGGTCGTGGCGCGGTAGTCGATCTCGAGACCCTGGGATGCGGCGTGGTCCCGGGCGATGGCGATGTTCTTTTCGCCCGGATCAATGCCCGTTACGCGGGCGCCGAGGCGGGTCAACGGCTCGGAGATCAGGCCGCCGCCGCATCCGACGTCCAGGAGCCGGAGGTCCTTGAAAGGATGAAGGCCAGAGGAGTTCAGCCCGAAATGGCGGGTCAGCTCCTTGCGGATGAAGGCCAGCCGGGTGGGGCCGATCTGATGCAGGGGGCGGAACTTACCCGTCGGATCCCACCATGCCTTGGCCAAGCGCTGGAACCGCTCGATTTCCTGCGGATCGGGGTTGCGGGCCTGGTCGTGCGGCTGTCCGTGGGAAACGGGGTCGGTCATGGAGGGGGGAGGGTGACAGGGCGGGCGCGATTGTCAATGTCACGAAATGCCTTGTCTTTGTTGCGGTGGCCCCCCGTTCCCGGTAAGAGAACGGCCGAACGGGGTAAGTCCTCACTTCGGGCGACCACGGCCACCCCCCCGGCCGAGTGTCTCCGGGATACACCCTTCCTGAAAACTCCCAGACACATACGGGCTCAGGCGGTTAGGCCATGGCTGTTGTCGTGATGAAATTCGGAGGCACCTCGGTTGCCGACGTCGAGCGCATCAAGAATGTTGCGCGGCATGTCAAACGCGAGGTCGACGCCGGCAACAAGGTTGCGGTGGTCGTCTCCGCCATGGCCGGGGCTACGAACCAGCTCGTCAAATGGGTGAACGAAGCCTCGCCGTTGCACGACAAGCGCGAGTACGACGCCGTCGTCGCGAGCGGCGAGCAGGTGACCGCGGGCCTGACGGCCATCGTGCTGCAATCGATGGGCATGAAAGCCCGCTCCTGGCAGGGCTGGCAGGTTCCGATCGAAACCAGCGCCGCGCACGGCTCGGCGCGCATTGCCGGGATCGCGGGTGAAGATCTTCGCCGGTCTCTTGATGCGGGGGAAGTTGCGGTCATTACGGGCTTCCAGGGCATCGAGCCCAAGGGCAAGCGGCTCGCTACGCTTGGACGGGGCGGATCGGACACGAGCGCAGTGGCGGTCGCTGTCGCGCTCAAGGCCGACGTCTGCGACATCTATACGGACGTCGACGGCGTCTACACGACTGATCCTCGGATCGTGCCGAAGGCGCGGCGGCTGCCGAAAGTCAGCTACGAGGAGATGCTCGAAATGGCGTCCTCGGGGTCCAAGGTGCTGCAGACCCGGTCGGTCGAGCTGGCCATGGTCAATCAGGTCAAGACCCGCGTCCTGTCGAGCTTCGTGAAACCGGAAGACATGGCGCCGGTACAACCCGGCAATCTTGAGAACATCGGAACAATCGTCTGCGGCGAGGATGAGATCGTGGAAAACCAAGTCGTCAGCGGCATCGCCTATGCGCGCGATGAGGCGAAGATCACCATGCTCAAGGTCGAGGACAAACCGGGCATCGCCGCCCGCATCTTCGGGCCGCTGGCGGAAGCCTCGATCAATGTCGACATGATCGTGCAGAATGTGGCCGCGGACGGGCACCACACCGACATGACGTTCACGGTGCAGGCTGCGGAACTTCCGCGTGCGCTCGAGGTGCTCAAGGCTGCCAAGGCCGATATCGGCAATTTCGATATTCAAAGCTCGGCCGACGTGGCCAAGATCTCGGTGATCGGCATCGGGATGCGAAGCCACGCCGGTGTTGCGGCGCAAATGTTCAAGGCGCTGTCCGAGAAGGGGATCAACATCCTCGCCATTTCTACTTCGGAAATTAAGATCAGCGTTTTGATTGATGCGGCGTATGCGGAGCTTGCAGTCAGAACGCTGCACACCGTCTACGGCCTGGACGCGGCGTGAGCTTTTGGCGCCGAAGCGTTAAGGTCAAGCTACCGATTTCCGGCAAGCGAATCCGCATTCGCGCTCTATTTGACGTATAACGGCCCGTAATCCCTTTCCCTCAAAGGGGGGTGTGCGGACCCATTTCAACGGCTGTGCCTATGCCCTCGAGACGCGGCGACGAGCCCCGTGTGATGCCATCCGAGCCTGCGCTGCGTGTCATCATGCGCCGGCTGCGGGACATCATGGCCGAACCAGCCGATGGGCAGGAGCGGCTCGACAAGATCGTGCGCCAGATCGCCGGCGTCATGGTGGCCGATGTCTGCTCGATCTACCTGCGGCGGCAAGACGGGTCGCTCGAACTCTTTGCGAGCGAAGGCCTCAACGCGGCGGCGGTGCATGCCACGATGCTCAAGCGCGGCGAAGGCCTCGTAGGCCGCTGCGCCGAACTCAATATCCCCATAAACGAGCCGGATGCCGCCAAGCACCCCGCTTTCTCCTATCGGCCGGAAACGGGCGAGGAGGTCTACCATTCGCTGCTCGCGGTGCCGATCCAGCGGAGCGGGCAGGTGCTTGGCGTTCTTGTCGTGCAGAACCGCACCGTCAAGGAGTACTCCGACGAAGACGTCGAGGTGATGCAGGCGACGGCCATGGTCGTGGCCGAGCATCTGGTGTCCGGTGCCGTTTCGGGCGTCGGGTCGGCGATCGAACTGTCGCGGGCTCTCTCCCGCGTGGTCACCGGCGAGCCGATCTCGGACGGCATCGCGCTGGGGCACGTGATGCTGCATGAACCGCGCATCGTCGTGACGAAGCTCATGGCCGACGATCCCGCCGCGGAATTGCGCCGCCTCGAGGATGCCCTGCTCGAACTCAAGACCTCGCTCGATGACATGCTGAGCCACGAACTATTGGCCGGGGCCGGCGATCACCGCGACGTTCTCGAGGCCTACCGGATGTTCGCGCACGATCGCGGGTGGGAACGCCGACTGAGGGAGGCCGTGCAAAGCGGGCTCACGGCAGGCGCGGCGGTGGAGCGCGTCAAGAACGGCACGCGGGCGCGGATGCTCAGGAAACCGGATCCGTTCTGGCGCGAGCGTCAGCGCGACCTCGACGATCTGTCGGACCGTTTGCTCAGGATCCTGGCAGGCGTCGCGACGGGGTCGCTCAGCCCGCAGGAAATGCCGGTCGATACGATATTGGTCGCCCGCAACATGGGGCCGGCCGAACTGATCGACTACGATCGGACGCGGCTGCGCGGCCTCGTGATCGAGGACGGCAGCGGGCAGAGCCATGTGGCGATCGTCGCCAAGGCGCTGGGCATTCCTGCTGTGGGTCAAGCCGAGGGTATCGTCGAGCGCGTGACCGCGGGCGACGCGATCATCGTCGACGGTGTCATCGGCGAAGTGCACGTGCGCCCGTCCGCGGAAGTCGTGTCGGCCTACACGGACAAGGTGCGGTTCAGGGCGAGGCGGCAGAAGCAATACGAGGCCCTGCGCGATCTTCCTGCCGTGACGACCGACGGCGAGACGGTGACTCTGCAGATCAATGCGGGCCTGCTCGCCGATATGCCGCATCTTAAGGAATCCGGCAGCGACGGCATCGGACTATTCCGCACCGAACTTATGTTCATGCTGTCTCACAGCCTGCCGCGCGTCGACCGCCAGACGGTGGCCTACGAAGCGGTGCTCAAGGAGGCGGGCGACAAGCCGGTTGTGTTCCGCTCGCTCGACATCGGCGGCGACAAGGTGCTGCCCTACCTGCCGCATGTTCCCGAGGAGAACCCAGCGATCGGTTGGCGCGCGATCCGCATGTCGCTCGACCGGCCGGCTCTTTTCCGCATGCAGATCCGGGCCTTGCTTCGGGCCGCCGCGGGGCGGGAACTGCGCGTCATGATTCCGATGGTGGCGGTCGCGGCCGAGATGGACGAAATCCGCGTCCTTATCGACAAGGAGCGCGATCTCGTCGCAAAGCGCGGGGCAATTCCGCCGAGCAAGCTCATGATCGGCGCCATGATCGAGGTGCCCAGCGTCCTGTTCGAACTCGACGAATTGCTGCAGCGGGTTGAGTTCGTGTCGGTGGGGAGCAACGACCTCACGCAGTTCCTGTTCGCGGCGGACCGCGGCAATTCACGAGTGTCGAACCGCTTCGACTCTCTCTCCGTCGCCTCGCTCAGGGCGCTGAAGCAGCTTGCCCGTGCCTGCCATCGCCATCGCGTTCCGCTGACACTCTGCGGAGAGATGGCGGGCCGGCCGATCGAGGCGATGTGCCTTATCGGGCTCGGGTTCCGCACGCTCTCCATGGCCCCCGCGTCGATCGGCCCGGTGAAGACGATGATCCGAGCGCTCAACGCGGAGAAGATCACGGTCCTGCTCGATCAGCTTCTCGTGGGGCGGACCGGAAGCGTGCGGCGCGAACTCGAAGAATTCGCGACCGAGCACGGCATCGAGCTTTAGCCCGGCATTATTTTTCTTGCAGGCTGGCGCTCTTGGCGTCATGCCGCAGTGAGCATCCAGCTATCCAGAACCGAAAAGTCCCCATGAGCGTCATCCCTAAAGAGAAGCTAGCACGGCTCATCGAGCGCTACGAGACGATCCAGGCGGAGTTGAACCAGGGCGCGTCGCAGGCGACGTACGTCAAGCTCACGAAGGAATTCTCGGACCTGACACCGCTGATCAATCAGGTTCGCGCCTTGGAGACTGCCGAGCAGGAGCAGCGCGATCTCGAGGCACTCGTCAAAGATCCGTCGCAGGACAAAGACGTCGTCGCGATGGCGCGCGAGGAGCTGGAAACGATCGGTCCGCGCATCGAGGACCTGGAGCACCAGCTCCGCATCCTGCTGCTGCCAAAGGACGCTGCGGACGAGAAGAGCGCCATTCTGGAAGTCCGCGCCGGCACGGGCGGCGACGAGGCCGCGTTGTTCGCCGCCGATCTTTTCCGCATGTATCAGCGCTATGCGGACAGCAAGGGATGGTCGACCGAAATCATCTCGATGTCGGAGAACGACCTTGGGGGCTACAAAGAGGTGATCGCGTCGATCACGGGCAAGGGCGTGTTCGCACGTATGAAATACGAGAGCGGCGTGCATCGCGTACAGCGCATTCCGGCTACGGAAAGCGGCGGGCGCATTCACACGTCGGCGGCGACCGTCGCTGTGCTGCCCGAAGCTGAAGACATCGACATCGACATCAAGGACCAAGACATCCGCATCGATACGATGCGGGCGGGAGGCGCTGGCGGCCAGCACGTCAACAAGACGGATAGCGCCGTGCGCATCACGCATTTGCCGACGGGTATCATCGTGGTCTCGGCGGAAAAGTCCCAGCATCAGAACAGGCGCTTGGCGATGCAGGTTCTGCGCTCTCGCTTGTTCGAACTGGAGCGGGAGCGCGCCGACACCGAGCGCAGCCAGGCGCGAAAGAGCCAGGTTGGCTCAGGAGACCGTTCGCAGCGCATCCGGACCTACAATTTCCCGCAAGGGCGAGTGACGGATCACCGCATCAATCTCACGCTGCACAACATCGATCGGATCATGGAAGGGGTGGGGCTCGACGAGATCGTCGACCAGCTCACAGCCGACGATCAGGCATCGGCACTGGCGGCTATGCAGGGTCATGGAGCATAGAGACACCGCGCCGGACACAGTGCTCGCGGGGCGCGATACGCGTGAGGCGCTTGCGATTGTCTCCCGGCAACTCGGCGCGGAGGGCGTCGAGAATCCCGCGCGCGATGCCCGCATTCTTTTGTTGGCGGCACTGGGCATCGGCGCAACGGATCTGGTGCGAGATCCGGACCGAAGGCTAAACGCCGACGAAGCAGTCAAGCTTTTGAGGTTCGCGCAGCGGCGTGCAGCGCGCGAGCCCGTGTCGCGCATTCTGGGTGAACGCGGCTTCTACGGCCGGACATTCCAGGTCACGCCGGCGACGCTTGATCCTCGTCCCTGCACGGAAACGGTCATCGAAGCGGCTTTGGAACTGGCGGAACGGGAGGGCTGGCGCAGAAGGCCGATCCGAATTCTCGACGTCGGAACCGGGTCGGGGGCGTTGCTCGTGAGCTTGCTGGCGGAGCTGCCGCTGGCGACCGGCATCGGAACGGACATCAGCGATGCCGCGCTCGAAGCCGCGGCCCGGAATGCCGAGCGGCTCGGTGTCGCATCCCGCGCTGTCTTTATGAACAGGCGGTCGCTTGAAAATGTCGCTGGGCCATTCGACCTCATGGTTTCCAATCCGCCTTACATTCCAAGCGCGGACATTGGGGAACTCGAACCCGAGGTGCGTAATTTCGATCCCCGCGGTGCGCTGGACGGCGGGGCAGATGGGCTCGATATTTATCGGGAATTGGCCCATCGGCTCGCGGAAACCGTGCCGGAAGGCTGGGCTATCGTGGAAGTCGGTGCGGGTCAGGCCGCTGACGTGGAAGCGATCTTCAGGAAGGCAATTGGAGCTCGGCGGCTCGGCGAGCTGCGGGTTTGGCTCGATCTTGGGCAGCATACACGATGTGTTGCCGTGCAGACACAACGTTAGCCGTCTAGCTAAAACCACTTGGATTTGGTGAGCGGCGGGTCTACAATAAGCACTTGAAAGTTTAACTTCATGCGCATTTCGTCTTCGGCAGCGGCCCGCTCGATAACCCGGCTGTCATCATTTCGCGCATGATGAGCTGCGAAGTAGGCGGATAAGAGCCGTCGGTTGTGCCGCAGTCGTGCTGGCACCTGATGGCGGACTTGAGCGCCAGTCGCATCACACTCCTCCCTTTCGGACATGTTGCTGCCGTTTGTGCACGAAAAGAAAAGCGGATCTGGGTGGCGAGCATCGGGGACTCGCATAAGCCTGATCGCGGCGCGCCTGAGGTTCGCCAGGGGGTCAAGGGAATTTGCCGGGTAACCGGCCGCGGCCAACGGGCCACGAGGGATAGAGTTTTACTCCGCTACTGCGTGTGCGTGCGTGGGAGCGATCATTTCCACAACTGTCGAGAATGGAGCCCATGAGGCAGGGACAGCAAAACCGCAGAGGACGCGGCCGTAACAACAATAATAACAACAACAATAACCAGAACCGCAAGGGGCAGAACCCTTTGACGCGGAGCTTCGAAAGCACCGGACCGGACGTCAAGCTGCGTGGTACCCCCGCACACATCGCGGAGAAATACATCGCGCTGGCACGCGACGCTCAGTCGAGTGGCGATCCCGTCCTGGCAGAGAACTATCTCCAACACGCCGAGCACTACAACCGCATCATCATGGCCTTCCGCGAACAGCAGATGGCACAGGGCGGCGGCGACATGCAGAACAGCATGGGCCGTCCGCGGCCGGCTGGCTTCGGTGAACCCGTTTCGATGTCCGATGACTTCGGCGACGAGGACGGCGGCGAGGGCGGATCGGACTTGCAGCCGCAGGTCGCCTATTCCCAGCCGCGCGGCGAGGGCCAGCAGCCCCGGCACGAGGGCGGTGGCGGACAGCGGTATGACGACCGCGGGGATCGCGGTGACCGTGGCGATCGCGGACCTCGCCACGAAGGCGGGCGGCAGTTCCACAACCGGGACCGTCACGATCGTGGCGACCGGGATCGGGATCGCGGCGACCGCGGTGGCGACCGTGGGTTCTCCGAGCGGCACGACAGGGGCGAGCGCGGAGAGCGTTTCCAGCGCGGAGACCGCCAGGATCGCGGCGATCGTCCGGAACGGGTCGAGCGTGCGGACCGGGCTCCACAGCCCGACGTCGGCGGTGAACCTGCCCAGGCGCCGCGTCAGCGCGAGCGGGCGGCCGTGCCTCACCACGAGCAGCCGGAATTCCTGCGGCGTCCGGTTCGTCGTCCTCGCCGCGAAGCCGCCGCGGCAAACGAAGACGAGGGCGCAGCGCCGACACCTGTCGTGGAAGGCAGCGGCGATTGAGCACTGAAACAGCGAGATTATTAAGGCCGCGGGCATCGTCCGCGGCCTTTGCCGTTATTGGGCCGGCGTGAGGATGTCGCCGACCGAGAGAGTGCCGGCGTCCAGGATCTCCGCGTAGACGCCAAGATCGTGGTGGCCGAACTCGCGGCGCATGACGGCTGGAATATCCATGTTGCGTGCGCCGGTTTTCGGATCGACGTTGGTGGCCGCGCACCGTTCGGTGCGTTCGCAAATTTTGAGGCGGATGGGGCCGACCGAGATTTCGCGCCCGATCCAGTCGAACTCGCTCCACGGCGGCGGGCCATCTACGATCAGGTTGGGACGAAAACGGATCGGATCGACCGGCTTTCCCATCACGCGTTCCAATTCCCGCACCGTCGCCAGGTTGACGATGTGGACACGGTTAACCCCGGTCTCGGTGATGCTGTAACCGGGCACGCCGACGACTTTGGGCCGGCCGCGGAGGCGGTCGCTCATGTAGGCCGCGAAGAATTGCTCGATGATCTGCCGCCCCGACGGGCTGGTCAGCACGCCGCTCGCGACCTGCCTCCCGCCTCGGTGCAAGACAAGGCGCTGCGTGTCGTCTTCGAAACGGGCTTCAAGCGTCGCCAACCGCTCGTCGCGCATCAGGATCAGGAAGCTAATGTCGGGGACGGGCCGCGGATCCTGGGGGTCGAAGCGGCTCGGGCCATTCTCGATCGCCCAGGCACGGTCGAAAGGCAGGCTGCCGCCGGCAGTCACCTCGACGCTTTCCAGCGCCTGGGCCGAGAGGCCCTTAACCGGATATCTGAGGATGGCGGTAATCCGTCCGGTCATTCTTGCTGCCTCAGCCGTTAGGCTTTTCCATACCACGCAAAAGCGCCCCCTCTTTATAAGGCGTAGCGCCGTCCTATATCTGCTGCAGGCGGTCGCAGCCGGGTGCCGTTCGGGCCCGGCTTCACCCCACGATTTATCCGATGTGACGGCGCTTCGGCGGGCCTTTGTGGACGGCGGGGCGGGCGGAGGAGGTAATCACACATGGATTTCGAGAAGTATACGGATCGCGCCAAAGGGTTTGTCCAGTCGGCGCAAGGCCTCGCCCTCCGGGAGGGGCATCAGCAGTTTTCCACGGAGCACCTGCTAAAAGTTCTGCTCGACGATCCCGAAGGGGCTTGCGCGGGATTGATCACGCGCGCGGGCGGGAATGCCAAGGCGGCGCTGGACGCCGTCGAGCGCTCTCTCGCGCGGCGACCGAAAGTCAGCGGTGGCGGAGCCGGCCAGCTTTACATCCAGCCTGAGCTGGCGCGCGTGTTCGACAACGCGCAGAAGATCGCGGAAAAGGCCGGCGACAGCTACGTGACGGTCGAGCGGTTGCTTTTGGCACTCGCGCTCGAGAAGAACTCGGAGGCGGGCAAGATCCTGGCGGAAGCGGGCGTCACGCCCGAGCGCCTCAACGCGGCGATCAACGAAATCCGCAAAGGACGCACCGCTGACAGTGCGAGTGCGGAGCAGTCCTTTGAAGCGTTGAAACGCTATACGCGGGACTTCACCGAGGCGGCCGCCAACGGCAAGCTCGATCCCGTTATCGGGCGCGACGAGGAGATCCGGCGCACCATTCAGGTGCTGAGCAGGCGCACGAAGAACAACCCGGTTCTGATCGGTGAGCCCGGCGTCGGCAAGACGGCGATCGCCGAAGGACTGGCGTTGCGCATCGTTGCGGGCGACGTTCCCGAAAGCCTCAAGGACAAGAAGCTGCTCGCGCTCGACATGGGCTCGTTGATTGCGGGCGCGAAGTTCCGCGGCGAGTTCGAGGAGCGCCTGAAGAGCGTGCTCAACGAGGTGCAAGCGGAGAACGGGCGCATCATTCTTTTCATCGATGAGCTGCATACGATCGTCGGCGCAGGCAAGGCCGAAGGCGCGATGGACGCCGGAAACCTTTTGAAGCCGGCGCTTGCGCGCGGTGAGCTTCATTGCGTCGGCGCGACCACACTCGACGAGTACAAAAAGCACATCGAGAAAGACGCAGCGCTTGCGCGGCGTTTCCAGCCGGTGTTCGTGGATCAGCCGTCGGTCGAGGATACGATCTCGATCCTGCGCGGCCTGAAGGAGAAGTACGAGCTGCACCACGGCGTCCGCATCACGGATTCCGCGCTGGTGGCGGCTGCGACGCTCTCCAACCGCTACATCACCGACCGTTTCCTTCCCGACAAGGCTATCGACCTAATGGACGAGGCCGCGTCGCGTTTGCGGATGCAGGTGGATTCGAAGCCCGAGGAGCTAGATGCGATCGATCGCGAGCTGATGCAGGCCAAGATCGAGCGGGAGGCACTGAAAAAGGAGACCGACCAAGCGTCAAAGGAGCGGCTGGCGAAGCTCGAGGGCGTAATCGCGAACCTTGAGGAGAAGTCGCGCAGCCTGACGGAGCGCTGGCAGTCCGAAAAGGACAAACTCGGTTCGGCGCAGAAGGTGAAGGAAGAGCTGGATCGCATGCGGACCGAGCTCGTGCAGTCGCAGCGCAAGGGCGACTATGCACGTGCTGGCGAGCTGGCGCATTCCGTTATTCCGGAGCTGGAAGCGAAGCTCAAAAAGATCGAGAGCAGCGAAGCGCAGGGCGCGATGGTGGAAGAGGCTGTCACGCCCGACCAAATCGCGGGCGTCGTTTCGCGCTGGACCGGTATTCCTGTCGACAAGATGCTCGAAGGCGAGCGCGAGAAGCTTCTGCAGATGGAGCTGGCGCTCGCGAAGCGCGTAATCGGGCAGGAGGAAGCCGTAAAAGCGGTGTCGACGGCTGTTCGCCGTTCGCGTGCGGGGCTGCAGGATCCCAATCGGCCGATGGGCTCGTTCATGTTCCTTGGGCCGACCGGTGTCGGCAAGACGGAGCTGACCAAGGCGCTGGCTGCGTTCCTTTTCGACGACGAGAGCGCGTTGGTGCGGATCGATATGAGCGAGTACATGGAAAAGCACTCCGTGTCCCGCTTGATCGGCGCACCTCCCGGCTACGTCGGCTACGAGGAGGGCGGGGCGCTGACCGAAGCCGTGCGGCGGCGGCCCTATCAGGTCGTGCTTTTCGACGAGATCGAGAAGGCGCATCCGGACGTGTTCAACGTGCTGCTGCAGGTGCTCGACGAGGGACGCCTGACGGACGGCCAGGGCCGCACGGTCGACTTCAAGAACACTCTGATCATCATGACCTCGAACCTCGGAGCCGAATTCCTCGCCGATCCCCGTCAGCCGATGGGCTTCGGCTCACCAGGCGACAAGGATAAGGTAATGAGCGAGGAGGAGGCATACGGGCTCGTCATGGATGCCGTGCGCCGCCACTTCCGGCCGGAGTTCATCAACCGCATCGACGAGATCGTGGTTTTCCATCGCTTGCGCCGCGAGGACATGGCATCGATCGTCGACGTGCAGATGAAGCGGCTTCAAAACCTCGTTGCGGATCGCAAGATCACGATCGAGCTCGACGATCAGGCGCGAACTTGGCTCGCGAATAAAGGCTATGATCCGATCTACGGCGCGCGGCCTTTGAAGCGGGTTATCCAGAAGCAGGTGCAGGATCCACTTGCCGAAGAGATCCTGCGCGGTACGATCAAGGACGGCGACACCGTGCAAGTGTCGGTAAAAGACGGCGCGCTGACGCTCAACGGCGTGCAGGTGAAGGCCGCCGCCGCTTAACAGTTAGCCTGATGGCACTAGATCGACGCCCTCTTCCGAATATCGAAAGAGGGCGTTTTCTATTTGCTGGCGGTGAGAACGGGCGCGCGCCGCATGAGCTCGTCGATCCTGATGCGCTCCTTGTGGAACGCGGTCAGATCCTTGCCGGTGAGCTGGCGCTCGCGTGGAACCTCGATCGAAAGCGGGTTCACGAACTGGTTGTTGACCAGGATCTCGAAGTGGAGATGCGGGCCGGACGAAAGGCCCGTGGTGCCGATGTAGCCGATGACTTGGCCCTGGCGCACCTTGACGCCCGGCGCGGCGCCCGGCGCGAAGCGTGACATGTGGCTGTATGCTGTCTGATAGCCGTTGGCGTGCCGGATGCGCACGTAGTTGCCGTTGTAGCCCTTGCGCCCCGCTTCCTCGATGGTGCCGTTGCCGGCCGCAAGAATCGGCGTTCCCGTGGGTGCCGCCCAGTCGATGCCCGTGTGCATTTTGTATTCGCCGAGCAGCGGATGGCGGCGCAAACCGAAGCCCGACGTGAGGCGAATGTCGTCGCCGCGGACCGGACGGCGGTTGAGGAACTTCTTCGCGTTGTTGCCGTGGGCGTCGTAGTAGTCGACATGGCCATCCGGCGTGCGGAAACGGTAATAGCGGCGCGTTTCGGAGCCCGTCGTGATGGCCGTGAAAAGCAGTTCGCCGGGTGGACCGTCGGCGCCGCCTTCATCCTTCAAATCGAAAAACATCTCGCAGGTATCGCCTGCGCGCAGACGCCGGCGGAAATCCGTTTCGTACGCGTGGACACGCAGGATCTGCTGGATCGTTTCCGCAGGCACGCTTTCGATCTGTGACGCGTAATAGAGGCTCGCATAGAGGCTCGACGTTTGGGGCGCGCCGCTTTCGCTCATGGCGAGGCGGGCGAGCTGCTCGTCATCCACCGGCGCTGCGCTCGCAACGAACTCACCGGAGCTGTTGCGCGTCACGGTGACCTTGTGCGCATGGCCTTCATCGTAGACAGAGAAGCGCACCGGCTCCATGCGATTTTGCAGCGTCAGAGACGGCTGAAGCGCGATGTGAATTTCCATGCCCGGAGCAACTGATTTTTCCGGGAAAATCCCCTTCATAGCTTCGATCATTTCGCGCGTCTGCCAGGTCGTCGCGCCGGCTTCGACGAGCACCTGAGACAGCTTCTGTCCCTCGCGCACGACCTTGACGGTCGGCTTGAGCATGTCGAGGTCGCTCGAGCCGTCTTCGTCCGTGCCGGCTTTGGCGAGCACGGTCGTATGAGGCGCGACGGGCTCTTCGGAGTCCTTCGCGCCTGCTTCGAGACCCAGCTCGGATTCCGGTGGCGGTCCGGCATCAGTTCCGCTTGCGGGATCGTTCGACGCGACGGTGTCGGAGCTTTCGAAGCGTTCGACGATTTCGGCCGCTTCTTCGTTGTCGATGCTTTGGCCGTCTTCGAGTGGAAGCACGCCGCCGAGGAGTTCGACAACGCGGATACTGACGTCGCTGGTCTGGCCGCTCTGCTGCGTGCTCTCGTCCTCGTCGTCGCCGATCGGCTTATTGTCGGCGTACAGCTTGAACGGATTGAATGCGGGGATGTTCTCGGCAAGGTTCGGCGGCACCGGCGCCAAGCGCGCGACGAGGCGAACATACGGCTTGGCGTAGATGTATTCGCGACCGCCGCGGCGCTGGCGCAGCGTTTCGTGAATGATGAAGCGGGTCGATTTCGCGCCCGTCGTGACCTGCAGGCGATCGACCTTGGGCACTGCCCATTTGAGGCCGTCGTCACGGCGCAGCATGGCTTCGAGCGGAGGGGCGGCCGTGCTTTCCCGCAGGCGCTGGAGCGCCGGCATGATGCCGTCCTCGGCCTCCTGCTTGTCGGCCGATCCGAAAATCACGACGAGGATGGCGATGCCGCCGACGGCCGCGGCCAGGCAATTGCTCATCAACCAACGGAAGCGGCCTTCGCCTTGGGGCTCGGCGTGGTCGGTTGCGTACATGTCCCGCAGGCCACGCGACCGCGCACCGCGATGAAGCGGCGGCGCCTTCCGCGGCGCATGGCGGGCCGGCACAGGCCGGCAGCGTGCGATCGGGGCATGACGGCGGTGATCGACCACGGCGTGCGTTTCCCTCCCCCAAGGGTGCGTTAGCGGCCAAAAAGCCCCGTTCGCCCGTTGCATCGGACGGTGTGCGGGGCCAAATCGCCATTACGGCGCGTAAGATACACCAACAGGTCGTGTACAAAACTGGCGCTCTGATGGCGGGAGCCGATTGGGGGACCGAATTGCGGGGGGTGGCCCCGAGAACGGTCTCCAGCGTCGAAAATCTGTCGTGCAGGAGCCGCGAGGAGGGGCTCCAGAGCCCTCCCGGCGCAGGAAAAACGCAATTAATATCTATCTATATCAAGGCGTTATCAAATTTCTGCAGGAACGAGCAATGTTGGTGTTGACAGGCCCGTTAGTTTTGTATTTATTTGGTCCTTGTCGCGGGGCACACAGTGCTTCGCCGCC
>VFQP010003634.1_pt1 | contig 14831 bp, 16 predicted proteins | sample 3512351 | NCBI WGS metagenome assembly VFQP01 (sample SAMN10412372, study PRJNA504923) | tailings metagenome | isolation source: Relicate 1 Philex TSF1 revegetated site | place: Philippines: Tuba, Benguet | collected 2017-08-29 | reverse complement strand
CGGCCGGACGTGATGTTCGTCATCCAGCGCGTGCTCGAAGCCGAGGGCAAGCTGACCATCCTCGACCAGAACCGGGTGATCCCGCCCAACCCGTTTTTCCGGCTCTTCGCGACGGCGAACACCGTGGGCCTCGGCGACGTGACGGGGCTCTATCACGGCACGCAGCAGCTCAACCAGGCGCAGCTCGACCGCTGGAACATCATCGCCCGGCTCGACTATCTCGAGGAGGGCGAGGAGCGCGAGGTGGTGCTGTCGAAGGTGCCGTGGATGGCCGAGACCGAGGAGCGCCTGCAGCTGCTGCTGCAAATGGTGCGGATGGCCAACCTGACGCGCGCCGGCTTTGCGGCGGGCGATGTGTCGGTGGTGATGTCACCGCGCACGGTAATCTCCTGGGCGCAGAATTTCCGCGTGTTCGGCGATCTCGACTTCGCCTTCAACACTGCCTTCCTCAATCGCTGCGACGAGGCGGAGCGGCCGATCTACGGCGAGTACTATCAGCGCTGTTTCGGACGGGAGCCGGCGCTGGTGGCGCCGCAGGGCTGGGGGCGAGCGGACTGAGGCGAGGCCTCAGCCGGTACGGCTCAGTTCAGACTCCGAGACGACCTTGCGCACGGCATCGAGCATGGCGCCGGCGACCACCGACAACGGTTCGTTGGCGCGCATGGTGATACCGACCGGGCCCTGGCTGGCAGTGGTGTCGAGCGCCAGCGCCACCAGCTGACGCGTGGCGAGGTCGCGGGCGACGACGCTGCGCGAAATCACCCAGATGGCGTCGTTCTCGAAAGCGTAGGCGCGGGCGAAGCTGTTGGAGACGGTCTCGACCTCGTACTTGGCATCGCCCAGGCCACCGGCGATGAGCAGCGAATCGACGATGGGCCGGATGATGGCGTTCTGCGGCGGCATCAGCATCGGGTAGGATTCGATCTCGCGATAGCTCAGTTGCCGCTTGCCGGCGAGCGGGTGCGAGGGCCGCACCGCAAAGGTCAGCTGCTCGGAGTAGAGCTGCTCGAAGACGAGGCCCTTCATGACGTCGGGGCTGGCGAGCCGGCCGACGATGAAATCGAGCCGGGCATCGCGCAGAAGGCCGAGCATGTGCCCGCTCGGACCGCTTTCGACATGGACGCGGCAGGCGAACGGCCCGGCACAGAACAGTGCAACCGCCCGCGGCACCACCTCGACCTCGACCGTCGGCAAGGCGCCGAGTCGAACGATGTTGAGGCTGGCCCGGGCCGCGTCGAGGCTCTCGACCCCTTGCCGCAGGGCCGCAGCCGCGGCCATTGCATGCCGGGCAAAGATTTCGCCTTGCCGGGTGAGCACCAGTCGCCGGCCACTGCGGTCGAACAGCGAGGCGCCGAGCAGATCCTCGAGTTCAGCCAGCGATTTGGAAACCGCGGGCTGGCTGAGGCCGAGGGCTCGGCTCGCCGGCACCACGCCGCCCTGGCGAGTCACCTCGAGAAAGCAGCTCACGTGGCGAAGCTTGATGCGCGGATCGAGGAGGCTGGACGCCATTCGTATTCCCCCCGGTGATACGATCGCGCGAAATTATCATTTTACCGGGCACCGTCAATCGTCAAAATAGAGCCAAGGGTTATGAACGAAGAACAAGACGATGACCAAGTTCGTGCCGCTCGACAAGGCGGTGGGGGAGAACCTGAAGGATGGTGACGTGGTGGCCTTCGAGGGCTTCACGCACCTTATTCCGCATGCGGCCGCCCACGAGGCGATCCGCCAGGGATTCAAGGACCTGACGCTGCTGCGGATGACGCCGGACATCGTCTATGACCAGATGATCGGCATGGGCATGGCGCGGAAGGTCATCTTCTCGTATGCCGGCAATCCGGGCGTGGGGCTGCTGCGCCGGATGCGTGACGCCATCGAGAACGCCTATCCGCGGCCCATCGAGACGGTCGAGCATTCGCATTCGGCGATGGCGCAGGCGTACGAAGCCGGCGCGGCCGGCCTGCCGCTGGCGGTGTTCCGCGGCTACAAGGGCGCCGACCTGCCCAAGGTCAACCCCGAGATCAGGGCCATCACCTGCCCCTATACGGGCGAGGAGCTGGCGACGGTGCCGGCGCACCGGCCCGATGTGACCTTCATCCGCGCACAGCGCGCCAACAAGCGCGGCGACGTGCTGATCGAAGGCATCATCGGCGTACAGAAGGAAGCGGCGCTCGCAGCGAAACGCGTGGTGGCCACGGTCGAGGAAGTGGTCGACGACTTCGAGGACCTGCACCCCAACCTCTGCATCCTGCCGCACTGGACGGTGCACGCCATCGCCGTGGTGCCGGGCGGCGCGCACCCTTCCTACACCTACGGCTACTACGAGCGCGACAACGCGGCCTATCTCGACTGGGACCGCATCTCCTCGGATCGCGACCTGTTCGCCGAGTGGATGCGCACAAACGTGCTGGAAGCCAGGCCGGCGGATTTCGCCGAACGCGTGCGGGGACTGTGAGATGACCGACTTCACCCCCAACGAGATGATGACCATCGCCGCCGCCCGGCAGCTGAGCAACGACGACGTCTGTTTCGTGGGCATCGGCGCGCCTTCGGCGGCGTGCAACGTGGCACGGCTGACACATGCGCCGGACATCACGCTGATCTACGAGAGCGGCACCATCGGCACGGCGCCGAACGTGCTGCCGCTGTCGATCGGCGACGGGGAGCTGTGCGAGACGGCCCTGACCACCGTGTCGGTGCCGGAAATGTTCCGCTACTGGCTGATGGGCGGCCGTATCTCGATCGGCTTCCTCGGCGCAGCGCAGCTCGACCGCTTCGGCAACATCAACACGACGGTCATAGGGGACTACAAGAACCCGAAGGTCCGCCTGCCCGGCGGCGGCGGCGCGCCCGAGATCGCCACGTCGTGCAAGGAAATCTACATCACCCTCAAGCAAGCGCCGCGGGCCATGGTGAAGGCGATCGATTTCTTCACCTCGTTCGGACACGGCGAGGGCGGCGACCACCGTCAGCGGCTGGGCATCACCACCAAGGGGCCGACGCTGCTGATCACCGACCTCGCCATCTGGCGTCCGGACCCGGTGACCAAGGAGTTCACCGTGCACTCCATCCATCCCGGGGCGACCCGCGAGATGGTGCAGGAGACTTGTGGCTGGACCGTGCGCTTTGCCGACGACGTCGCCGAAACGCCGGCGCCGACCGCCGAGGAACTGGGCACGCTTCGCGACCTCACGGCGCGCACGACCGCTGCCCATGCCGGCGCACGGAAGGTGGCGTGATGGCTGAAGCCTTCATCTGCGCCTACCGTCGCACCCCGATCGGCCGCTTCGGCGGCGCGCTGTCGGCCGTGCGACCGGACGATCTCGGCGCTATCCCGCTGCGCGCGCTCGTCGCCGAGAATACCGGCGTCGACTGGGAAGCCGTTGACGACGTGGTCTTCGGCAATGCCAACCAGGCCGGCGAGGACAACCGAAACGTCGCCCGCATGAGCCTGCTGCTGGCGGGCCTGCCGCTGTCGGTCCCCGGGACCACCATCAACCGCCTCTGCGGTTCGGGCATGGATGCGGTGGCGACAGCGGCCAGGGCCATCAAGTCGGGCGAGGCCGAGCTGGTCATCGCCGGCGGCACGGAATCGATGAGCCGGGCGCCGTTCGTGATGCCCAAGGCCGACACCGCCTTCTCGCGCAATGCCGAGATCTACGACACCACCATCGGCTGGCGCTTCGTCAATCCGGCGATGAAGGCCGCCTACGGCACCGACTCGATGCCCGAGACCGGCGAGAACGTGGCCCGCGAGTTCGGCGTGTCGCGCGCCGATCAGGACGCCTTTGCCGTGCGCAGCCAGGAGCGGGCCGTTGCGGCGCAGCAAAGCGGACGCCTCGCGCGGGAAATCACCCCGGTGACGATTCCGCAGAAGCGCGGCGAGCCTGTGGTCGTCGACGCCGACGAGCATCCGCGGGCCGGCACGACGGTCGAAGTCCTTGGCAAGCTGCGGCCGCTCTTTGCCGAGGGCAGCGTCACGGCCGGCAATGCCTCCGGTGTCAACGACGGCGCCGCTGCCCTGATCGTTGCCAGCGAAGCGGCGGCCGCTCGGCATGGGCTGACCCCGATCGCACGCATCCTCGGCGCGGCGACGGCCGGCGTGCCGCCCCGCATCATGGGCATGGGCCCTTCCCCAGCGACCCGCAAGCTCTGCGCCCGACTGGGCCTCGCGCCGACCGATTTCGACGTGATCGAACTCAACGAAGCCTTCGCCAGCCAGGGCATCGCGGTCCTGCGCGAATTGGGCATCGCCGAAGATGCCGGGCATGTGAACAGGAATGGCGGCGCGATTGCGCTAGGGCATCCGCTCGGCATGAGTGGCGCCCGACTCGCGGGGACAGCCGCCCTCGAACTCTCGATCGGCGGAGGCAGGCTGGCCCTCGCCACGATGTGCATAGGCGTCGGCCAGGGAATCGCCCTGGCCCTCGAGCGGACCTAGGAGAGAGCGCGGAGACACAGCGCGAGACTGCCCTCCGAAAGGGGGGATCGGATCAAGCAGCCTTCAAGAGCTATGATCCGGACTGAAGTGGGAGAAGGACTATGAACATTCAGCGGCCATTCGGCCTTGAAGATACACACGGCATGCTGACGCAGCCCGGTGCCAAAATCAGGGCATCGAGCAGCGGCCGCAACTGGACGACACTGTTCGCCTCGGTGCAGCGGGAGATGCCCTTCCAGGGCATGTTCAGCTCGTCGCGCGACCAGTTGCTGGTGCTGCACCGCGACGGACCGGTCGAGGTCGAAAGCCTCAACGACCGCCGGATCGGCAGCCGCGTGGTGCCGGCCGGCGGCATCCACCTGATCGCTCCGGGCCTCGATTTCGGCATCCGCCTGACCAGTGCGCTCGAGACCGTGCACGTCTATGTCCGGCGCTCGGTGATCGAGGAAGTGGCGCTCGAGATGATCGACGGCGATCCGGCAAGGGTTGAAATCCCGAGCATGATCGTCGAGTCCGACCGCACGCTGCAGTCGCTGATCGACGCCTCGGCCAGCGCGCTCGAGGCCGAAGACATCGGCTCGTCGATGTTTGCCGACTACCTGTCGCGCGCCATCGCGGCGCAGCTGATCCGCGGCTATGCCAAGGGCCGGCTGCGGCACGCCGCGCACAGCATCGGCGCCGGCGGTATTTCGCCGACCCTGGCCGAGGCCATCGACTACATGACGGCCAATATCGACCAGGCGATCAGCCTCGAGGACATTTCGCGGGCGACCAACCGCAGCCCCAGCCACGTGGCCCGGATGTTTCGGACCGAAGTGGGCATGCCGCCGCACCGCTATCTCATCAACCTCAGGGTGGAGAAGGCCCGGCAGTTGCTGGAAAAGACCAGCATGTCGATCGCCGAGATCGCCTACGACTGCGGTTTTGCGCACCAGGAACACCTGACGCGGCTGTTCCGGCGCCACTGCAGCACCACCCCGGCGGCGTTCCGCCGTTCTAAGCGCAACTGAACTGATCGTTTCGTGCAAGGGTGCACGCGGCGATTGCAGGATCGACCCGGGCGGGAACCCTAGCATCCCCGCCCAGGCGGCAAAGACGGCGGCCCCGGCCCAGATGTCCGGCCCGCTCCCATCGTTGGAGGAGACAATAATGTCCAAGACACTAGCCACAGCGTCGCTTTCCCGGCGTGCGCTGCTGACGGCGGCCACAGCACTCGTGCTCGCGGCCGGAACTTCCGGGGCCCTAGCCCAGGATACGACAATCAAGATCGGTTACGTGACGCCGCAGTCCGGCCCGCTGGCCGCCTTCGCCGAGGCCGACGAGTTCATCATCTCGCAGGTCAACACGCTTCTCGCCGACGGCATCACCACTGCCGACGGCAGCATGGTCAAGGTCGAGATCATCGTCCGCGACAGCCAGTCGAACCCGAACCGCGCCGCGGAAGTCGCGCGCGAGCTCATCACCAATGACGAAGTGCAGCTGATCGTCGTGGCCTCGACGCCCGAGACCGCCCACCCGGTGTCGGCACAGTGCGAGATCGAGGGCATCCCCTGCATCTCGACCATCGCGCCATGGCAGCCTTGGTTCATCGAGCGCCAGGCTAACCCGGGCGACCCGTCGACCTGGGAGTCCTTCCAGTACACCTACCACTTCTTCTGGGGCCTCGAGGACGTCATCGCGACGTATCAGGGCATGTGGAACCAGCTCGAGACCAACAAGCTGGTCGGCGGGCTGTTCCCCAATGACGCGGACGGCAATGCCTGGGGCAACCCCGACGTCGGCCTGCCGCCGGCGCTTGCCGCGGGCGGCTACACGATCACCGATCCGGGCCGCTACCAGAACCTGTCCGACGATTTCACCGCCCAGATCGACGCCTTCAAGGCGGCGGGCACGGACATCGTCACCGGCGTCGTGATCCCGCCGGACTTCACCACCTTCTGGACCCAGGCCAACCAGCAGGGCTTCAAGCCCAAGGTGGCCTCGATCGCCAAGGCCATCCTGTTCCCGGTTGCCGTCGAGGCGCTGGGCGAGATCGGCAACAACCTGTCGACCGAAGTGTGGTGGTCGCCGTCGCACCCGTTCACCTCCTCGCTCAACGGCCAGTCGGCCGGTGAACTGGCGGCCGGGTACACGGAAGCGACCGGTCGTCCGTGGACGCAGCCGATCGGCTTCATCCATGCCCTGTTCGAGGTGGCGACCGACGCCATCGAGCGCGCCGACGATCCGTTCGATCCCGACTCGCTGGCCGATGCCATCGCCGCCACGGACCTGCAGACCATCGTCGGCCCGATCAAGTTCGGCGCCGAGGGCCTGCCGCCGGCCGTGGCCGCCAACGTCTCCAAGACCCCGCTTGTCGGCGGTCAGTGGCGTTACCAGGGCGATGGCAAGTTCGAGCTCGTCATCGTCGAGAACGGGGCCCACCCCGAGATCCCGACCGGCGGCACGATGGAAGCGATCGAGTAAGCCATGATCCTTAGACTTGCCGGCGTAACCAAGCGCTTTGGTGCCGTTGTCGTCGCGGACAATATCGACCTCACGGTCGAAAAGGGCGAGGCCCTCGGCATCATCGGCGCCAACGGCGCCGGCAAGTCGAGCCTGTTCAACCTGATTACCGGGGTGGTGTCGGCGGATGCCGGCACCATCACCCTCTCCGGCCGCGACGTGACGCGCGTGGCGGTCCGCGACCGGTGCCTCGCCGGCATCGGCCGCTCGTTCCAGATCCCGCGTCCGTTCGAAAGCCTCACCGTCTTCGAGAACCTGCTGGTCGCCGCCGAGTACGGCCGCGCCGCCGGCGCGCAGGGTGCCAAGGACCTGTGCGGGTCCATCCTCGAGCAGACCGGGCTCGCTCAGCATGCCAACACGCTCGCGGGCAAACTGACCCTGCTCAATCGCAAGCGCCTCGAAATGGCGCGGGCGCTGGCCACCGAGCCGGAAATTATTCTCCTCGACGAAATCGCCGGCGGCCTCACGGAGGCCGAGTGCGGCGAGCTCGTCGCCTTCATCCGCCAGGTCCATGCCCGTGGCGTCACCATCGTCTGGATCGAGCACGTCGTGCACGCACTGCTCTCCGTGGTGAGCCGGCTGATGGTCCTCGAATTCGGCAAGAAGATCGCCGACGGCGAACCGCACGCCGTGATGGCCGATCCGCAGGTGCGCCGCTCCTACCTCGGCATCGAAGAAGAGACCGCCGCATGACCGCGCTGCTCGAAACCCGCGGCCTCGAAGTGCGCTACGGCGACTTCCAGGCCGTGTTCGGCATCGATTTTTCCGTCAACGAGGGCGAAACCGTCGCCATCATCGGCGCCAACGGCGCCGGCAAGTCGTCGTTTCTCAAGGCCCTTGCCGGTCTGGTGAAATCGGCGCCCGACCGCATCCTGCTCGACGGCCAGCCGATCGGCGGCCTGCCGGCCTTCGACATCGTCAAAAAGGGTGTGGCACTGGTGCCGGAAGGGCGGCGCCTGTTCCCCTCGATGACGGTCGAGGACAACCTCAAGATGGGAATCAACGGCAAGAGCGGCGACCGCGGCTGGACCTACGACACCATCTGCGACCTCTTCCCCCTGCTGCGCGAACGCGAAAAGCAGCTGGCGCCGACCCTGTCGGGCGGGCAGCAGCAGATGGTCGCCATCGGCCGGGCGCTCATCACCAATCCGCGCGTCCTGCTCTGCGACGAAATCAGCCTCGGGCTGTCGCCGGCGGCGGTCAAGGATGTCTATGCCGCCATCGGCGAGATCAAGAAGCGCGGCACGACCATCGTCATCGTCGAGCAGGACCTCAATGCCGCGCTCGGCGCCGCCGACCGGATCTACTGCTTCCTCGAAGGCAAGGTGAGCCTGTCCGGCCCGGCCCATGCCTTCGAGCGCAGCGAGATCCTCAAGGCCTATTTCGGAAGCTAGGGGCAGATGGACTACCTCAACACGATCGTCCAGGGGGCGCTGCTCGGGGGACTTTATGCTCTCTATGCCGCCGGCCTGTCCCTGATCTTCGGCGTCATGCGCCTGATCAACCTGGCGCATGGCGACCTCATCGTGCTCGCCGCCTTCGTCATGCTCGCGATGGTGACGGCGCTCGGGCTGCCGCTGCCGCTGGCGCTGCTGATCCTCTTGCCGTTCGCCTTCGCGCTCGGCTGGGGCCTGCAGCGGTTCCTGCTCAACCGCACGCTCGGCGACGACATCCTGCTGCCGCTGCTCGTCACCTTCGGGCTCTCGATCATCATCCAGAACGGCCTGCTGGTCGCCTTCAGCGCCGATAGCCGCAAGCTGTCGCTGGGTCCCATCGAGACGCAGTCGGTGAACATCCTCGGGTTGCAGATGGGCGTCATTCCGCTGCTGACCTTTGCGGTCGCGGTGGCCGTGCTCGGCGTGCTGAGCTTCATCTTCTACGGAACGGCGCTCGGCCGCCGCCTGCGCGCCACCTCGGATTCCACCGAGGTGGTGCAGCTGATGGGGGTCAACCCGCGCGTGGTGTTCGCCATCGCCATGGGCATCTCGTTCGTGGTGCTGACCATCGCCGCCTTCTTCATGGGCGTGCGCTCGAATTTCGATCCCTCCGTGGGTCCGGCGCGACTGCTCTATGCCTTCGAAGCCGTGGTCATCGGCGGCCTCGGGAGCCTCTGGGGGACGCTGATCGGCGGCGTCATCCTCGGTGTGGCGCAGGCCATCGGCGCCCGCATCAATCCCGAGTGGCAGATCCTTGCGGGACATCTCGTGTTCCTCGCCTTCATTCTCCTGCGGCCCCGTGGCCTCTTCCCCAAGCAGTAGCGCCATGACCCAGAACTCTCCCGCAGAAGCGCAGCAGTTTCCCGGCCGCTACACCGTCCATGTCGCCACCCGGACTTCCAAGGTCTTCGGCTGGGTGTGCCTCGTGGCGCTCGCCGTGCTCGCCTTCGCGCCGATGTTCGCGACGCGGCCGATGCTGCAGGACCTGATCTTCGTGTTCCTGCTCGCCTCGCTTGCACTGTGCTGGAACCTGATGGCGGGCTATGCCGGGCTGATCTCGGTGGGGCAGCAGGCCTTCGTCGGGCTCGGCGGCTATGCGCTCTTCGCGCTGATCATCGTCGGCGGCGTCGATCCGCTGCTCGCCATTCCCATCGCGGCGATCCTCGTGGCGGTGCTGTCGGTGCCCGTCGGGTTCGTCGTCTTCCGGCTGCAGGGCGCCTATTTCGCCGTGGTCACCTGGGTGGTGGCGGAAGTGTTCCGCCTGCTGCTGGCGCAGTGGCGGACGCTCGGCGGCGGCACGGGTACCTCCCTGCCCCGCTCGGCGACGGGCGACATGATCGGGCTCGAGTTCGTGCAGGAACTGTTCGGTGTGCGCAGCGCCGTGGCCCGCGAGATCATCATCTACTGGGCGGCGCTCATCACCATCGCGCTGGTGCTGGGCGGCTGCTACCTGCTGCTGCGCTCGCGGATCGGCCTTGGGCTGCGCGCCATCAAGGATGGTGAAGTGGCTGCGCAGAGCGTCGGCGTCAGCACGACGCGCATCAAGTTCGCCGTCTACATGTTCGCCGCCTTCGGCGCGGCGCTGGTGGGCGCCATCTACTTCCTCCAGACCTCGCGCATATCGCCCGACGCCGCCTTCTCGCTGCTCGACTGGACGGCCTACATCATCTTCATCGTCGTCATCGGCGGCCTCGCGACCATCGAAGGGCCGATCATCGGCGCCATTCTGTTCATCGTGCTGCGCAACACGCTGTCGGGCTTCGGCCCGTGGTACCTGATCGTGCTCGGGGTGCTGGGCGTGGCGGTGATGCTGCTGGCCCCGAAGGGGCTCTGGGGCACCTTCTCGCAGTGGTCGGGCATCCACCTGTTCCCGACCCGCCGCCGCATCGACATTTCCAGCAAGGACGACCAGCCATGACCGTGGACATTTCTCGCGGCGGCGAAGCGGCCCTCACCGAAGCCGTGATCAAGGCGTTCGACGGAACGCCCGATCCGCGCCTCCGGCAGGTCATGCAGTCGCTGGTGAAGCATCTGCATGCGTTCGCCACCGACGTGCAGCTGACAATGGACGAGTGGGAATTCGCCATCGGCTTTCTCACCCGCACCGGCCACATGTGCGATGGCAAGCGGCAGGAATTCATCCTGCTGTCCGATACGCTGGGATTGTCGATGCTGGTCGACGCCATCAACCATCGCATGCCCGAGGGCGCCACCGAGACCACCGTTCTCGGGCCTTTCTACGTGCCGCCGATGGCCCCGGTGCCAGACGGCAGCGACATTTCCGGCGAGGCGGAAGGCACCCGGCTGCACGTGACGGCGCAGGTGCTCGACACCGCCGGCGCGCCGATCGCCGGTGCCTGGGTCGACGTCTGGCAGGAACGCAGGGGCGGCGCGTGAACGGGTCGGACAGGCGCGGGGATGCGTGGCGTGCCGCGGCCACCTGGAGGAGGACGTGTTTGGGGCCCCTGTGCGGTGCAGAGGCGAGAGAGGTCCTAGGTCCCGTGGCGGGTCCCATGGCCCCGCCGCTCGTGCGGCGTGGCGCCCGACGCACCTGCATGTCCTGCCGCGCCTTTTGCACCTCCTTGCTCTTGACGAGCGTCTTGCTGCGCTCGTGCACCGAGTTGATCTCCGCCTGCAGCTGCTTGATCTCCGCCATGTCCTTTTTGATCTCCTCGACCGCAGCGAAGAACTTGCCCATGGCTTGCTCCTGGTCGGTGGGCGGCGGCACAAACTCGCCCATCTCCACGTCGCCGCCGGCCGCCGCGCCGTTGGCCGCGCCCTTGCCGCTGTAAGTGGGGTTCTTCTGGCTGGTGGTGCTGCCGCCGCCGCGTCTCCGGCCGCCCGGCGGCCGCGGGGGCGGCTCCTCGTCGGCGTCCTGGCCGCCGCCGCCGCCCTTGACGTCACCTAAAAGGTCGTTCATGGCGCCGCCGGTGCCAGTGCTGCCCCCTCAGCGCCCGCACGCCCCTTTCGCGCTGGAGCGAAATTCCTGCCCCTGGGATGCTCAGGCCTCCCAAGGCTGTGTGTGTGTGTGTGGAGGCGGGATCGCTCGCCTGCGAGCGGCATGCATGGCAGCATGCATTGCTCGTGGTGGTGCGCATCGTGTCGCGTGCGCGCGATGGGCGAATGCTCGCTCGTGCGCCTCGCTCGAGTTGGAATCTTGGTGCGCACGACTCGGCCAGCGCGCATTGGGAGCACAGGGAGGTAAGGACAGCACGAGCACCTCACTCACGTCGTTCTGCGCGAGGTCCAAGCCGCGCCCGAGCGCCTGAGCTCCCGCCTGGGTGCACCTGCTCAGCACCTCTCCCCAGGGGTCGTGGGCTGCTCAGCAGGCCCCTCTCCTCTGCTGCTGCTGCAGTGCTGGTTGTGCTGTGCTGGTGCTGGCTGCAGGCTGCTGCGGGTCAAGGGAGTTCCTCACCAATCGCCCGCGCCCTCGTTTGCCCGGCGCGCGATCATGCGGGACGGCGGGAAGCACAACCAACAGCAGAACATGTAAGGGGGGTCCGCAGTTGTATATCTACAGTCTCCAGCCATGCAGGCACAGCAGCAGCAGCACGCGCGAGCGGCGAGTTCGTGTCCTCCCAAGCTTGCCCCGAGCACCGGACGTCAGTTCACGTACTGCCACGGCCGGACTGTGAAGATGACGATGAGGATGATGATGATGACGACGATGATGGCGCCCCAGCACCACAGCTTGCGCGTCTTGTCCCGGTAGCGCTTGGCCTCCTGCACCAGCTCCGCGCCCTTGACCACGGCGTCGGCGCCCCGCCGCACCTGCGCCTCAATGTTGTTCAGCGTCTCTCCCTGCAGGCACACGCGGGAACAGAGCGTGGCGAACAGCGCTTGCACGATGTCATTGCCCCTGGCTACCTCCCAGCCGCCCACGCCCCCGCCAACCTGTTGCGTACCTGTGCCTCCACCAGCAGCGCCATGTCCACAAAGACCTGGTGCAGCTCGATCAGGCTCTGCTCCAGCGCCTTGACGGCGTTGTGCCGCTCTTGCACCTCGGCCAGCGTGTCGAGCACCCGCGCTCTCCCTTGCTGCGCGGCACCACGGGGAGCACCACGCGCCCCTCAGGTGAGGAGACGCCTGGGGCAGCTTGTGGTCCGTGCACCATTGCCACCACATGCGCTGTCCCTGCCGCACCTGGTCCGACACGACTGCCCGCTGGAAGATGTTCTCTGCCTCGCCCGACTCGATGAGCCGGTCCACGTCGTCCTCTGACACCGTCTCGCCTGCAAACGGTGCACGCGGTGGCGGGCGCTTGCACCCTCTGTGGGCCCCCGTTGCAGCGCCACCAGCAGCCGGCGTCCCGCGAGCAAACGCGCCCACGACCAAGCGACGTGGCTCACCCGTGACGGTGTAGACGCGCTTGGTCACCACGTCCCGGTACTCGTCCTGGATGCGGCTGCGCAGCGCGCTGAAGCCGTCCATCTCGGCGGCCAGCTTGCGCTTGAGGCCCGTGGTGATGGACGTGCGCATGCGCTCGGGGTTGGAGTTGAGCTCGTGGCCCGCCAGCTTGCGGTCGGCGTCGTTGTCCTTCTCCAGCTGCTGCAGCTCGCCCTTGACCTTGTGCGCCAACCCGCTCACCCGGTTGATGATGTCCTGCGCCCATCATGGAATGAGGGAGCAGCTGTGTTGAGTTGTGGGTGGAGGGCGGGGGGTGGAGCGGCGAAGGAAGAGGCGGCACATGGGCGCGGCCTGCCCGTGACGCGCCCGGCGCGCACCTGCATCGTCTGCCGCGACTGCTGCACCTCCTTGCTCTTGATGAGCGCCTTGCTGCGCTCGTGCTCGTCCTTGAGCGCGTCCTGCCACCGCCGGATCTCGGCAATGTCCGCCTTGATCACCTCGACCTGGCGGAAAAACTGCTGCACCGCCTTGCCCTGCACGCCGTTGGCGGCGCCGCCCACCTCGCCCAGCTCAATGTCCCCCTCCATGCCCTGGTACGCCGGGTTCTTGCCGGTGGCGCTCCCGCCCGCCGATCGCCGCCGGCCCCCGCCCGGCGGCCCCGGCGGCAGCGGCTCGTGCACCACGTCAATGGTGACCGCCCCCGACCGCACGTCCGCCAGCAAGTCGTTCATCTGAGCTGCTGTGAGCTGCGTGCGTGGAAAGCTGTTGTTGCTGCTGCTGCTGCTCGTGTGCTCGCCTCTTGGCCGGCAGCTGCTCGCCCGCTCCTCCTCTGCCTCCGCTTGTGTTGAGCTCTCGGCACGTGGAAGAGGACCTGCGATGATGGCACAGTCGCGCAGAGCTCTCAGCGCCCTGTCCGATCCCACTGCGAATGCGGCTGCGCGTGCGAGAGAACAGCAGGGGGGCCCTCCGCCCGGCCTCCCGGCCTCCGCTCGCACTCCCGCACGCTGAACGCCGCCGCTGAGCAGACGCTGTCCTCGCGCTGGGCTGCCACGCCCATGTCCAGCGCGCCCTCGTTCGCGCGCGCGATCGCTCAGGCTGCGTGCTCGCTAGCGAGGTGGTGAACACAGAGCTCATGAGGGGCCGCACCTCTGCAGCGCGCGATTGGTCACTTGCTCGCGGTCCTGTTCAGCGTTTGGCGTGTTTGGCCCTCGCGTGTGGGGCGCCCTCCAAAGTGGCGTTGCGGGGCTTGAACTTGAACAGTGACAGACACGGGGGGACGACAGCTCAACATTACTGGGCGTCTGCGAGCGGCAGGTTGAGCTGCTTGGCGTTGACGATGGAGGGCGCGGCGGCGGGGATGGCGGGCACGGGCTTCTCGATGAAGGGCGTGATGTTGTCGGGCTTTGGCCAGACGGGGAAGCCGCTCAGCGTGGCCGCCACGTTGGCCGCCGCCAGCGTCGCCTGCAAACCACACACAACAGGGGCGTGCCCTCGGCTGCTGGGGGTGAGGCCCCATCACGTGATGGCACACAACGAGTCAAGGCACGCACCATGCCGGACCGCGTCCAGAACGAGGCCGACGCAATGTGCGGCACGATGACGGCGTTGGGGCAGTCGGCCAGGCCGGGTTTCATCGCCGGCTCGTCCTCAAACACGTCCAGGCCACACCTGCGGGCGCGCGAGCGCAGGCGCAACCACGCACTCGCACTCCCCTCAAGTCAGCAGGGCGCCGCCAAATTAGGGTGGGACCAAAAGCACTTGGGGCGCTCAGGCCCCTGCCGGGGTGTCGAAGCGAATGCGAATCCCTAAACACACAGGAAAAGCAGCACCTGAAGTCTGGGTTGGCCTTGAGGTGCGCGACGAGCGCCGCCTCATCGATCACGGGCCCGCGCGCGGCGTTGACCAGCACGGCGTTGGGCTTCATGACCTTGAGGCTGCGGCTGTTGATGAGGTGGTGCGTGGTCTTGTCCAGGTTGCAGTGCAGGCTCACCACCTGCGCCGTGGTGCACCGCCCACCGGCAACGCGCTGGCTCACAGCCGCCCCTGCAAGCCCGCCGCTCCCCTCGCTCTGACAAGTCAGACCACGCCCTGACAAGTCAGAGCGT